>Ga0268247_10000273_pt1 | contig 18187 bp, 24 predicted proteins | sample AgamicOrMae_FD_200245 | JGI IMG/M metagenome (GOLD analysis project Ga0268247, IMG submission 200245) | Agave microbial communities from Guanajuato, Mexico - Or.Ma.e (v2) (version 2) | ecosystem: Host-associated > Plants > Phyllosphere > Phylloplane/Leaf | place: Guanajuato, Mexico | collected...
ATTTTCTCTACTTTTCCGCCATTCTTTCCACCCAAACTCGCTCCTGCACACTGTCTCTCTGGCAAGCCGCAGACACACTCCAAGCGCAGGCCAAGCAACTGGTGCAATAATTCATCTTTTCCGCCCAGTTGCCCCCAAAACGGCTCGGCCGCAGTTCATTAGCCGGCCGAGTTGCTCGGACAGAGCTGAGCTTAGGGCGCCCAAAGCTGACTTTTCGTTGCCTTTGGTTTTTTAAAAACTTCTGCAAACCAAAAGACTCACAGATTGAGCTCCAGAGAGTGTCTGTGGCGCACAATTGGGCCTTGTTGCGCTGGGCCAAGAGGCGCAAGTTGTTCGCACTTCTGGCCAGTTTGGGCCAAAACAAACAGCCAGCAGGCCAGCTTTTTGTCGCTGCAGCTCAGACCTAAGGTGCAGCATCAGAGCCAAGGAGAAATAAGCCAGGAATAAGCGATGGAAAAAGATTTGCAACTCAACACTCGAGCATGCAAATTGATGTCTTTTTTCAGCTTCTTTTCAGAACACCAACTGGCTGCCAACTGTCAGTGGCAGCTCTTCAACTGAGAAGAAGAGAGACTGTGTGCCAGCCGACACACAGTCTCTGGGGGCCGCTAATTAGCTGCCTGCTGCCTTTTCAAGCGTTTCGCCACTGCGCCCCAATGGACACTGGCAACGAGGTGGCAGAAATCTTGTGCAGAAATCTTGAGCAGAAATCTCAAGAGCAAACTGCAGACCTAAGCACAAACCTAAGCACAGACTGTGTGTGGCTCTTTGTGGCAGCTTTTCCTAGGGGCCAACAATGGCCACCTGTGCGCAAACGGAAGTCGCCGAGTGGAATTTCTTTCCTTTTTCGCGCTTTAGGGCCACTTTGGTGGAAGTTGGGGCGCCAAGTGGACGCTTTTCCGCTGGAAAGAGAAGCACGCAAACTGGGCAAAGAATAGACACTGTGCCACTCAATTAAGAGGCCATTTAGCGAACATAAATTGGATTGAATTTGGGAGGCAAATTTGCCTTTTTGTGAGAACTGCACCCAGTCTTTGGCGGCAAAAAATGGGCAAAATTGGACTTGAATTAGTTGAATTGAGCTCAAATTTGGCCTTTTTTTGCATAAATTTGCTCGAATTTTGGCCCAATTTTGGCCCAAAACTGTTTCTTTGCAAACTCAAAGGTAAACTCAAAAGTAAACACAAAGGTAAACACAAAAGCAGAAATGAACAGTGGCAACTCAAAGCTCAAGTCCAGTTCTCAGGCAAACGGGCGGCGCTTTTCTGTTGCTTCAGATTTGACGTTGAATCTTCAACAAAAAAAAAAGAGCAATTCTCACCAAATGCTGACCGTTTTCCACGAGCCAAACACAATTAATTAAAGACAACCGTTTTTTCACTTGCGCCACTCGAGCACAAGTGAAAAAGAGGCAAAAGAGGTGCCCAGTTTGCTCGTTTGGGCCTCTTGCTTTTTGGAAGACAAGCGAGAAGAGCAAGTGAGACAGAAAGTGAAAAGGCGCCAGAAAAGAGCTGCCAGAGCTTAGGAGCGCCCGCATGATGCAAATCTTTTGGTGCTAATCTTTTCTGCAGAAACTCTTCTTCTTCTTCTTCTTCTTCTTTGTATACTTTTTGGCGCCTTTTTGGCGCCTCCAATTCAATCGGCAAGTCGAAAAGCTCACAATTTTCCTCTGACAGACAGTCTCTCGAGTGTCTGTCTGTGTCGCGCCTGATTTCTTGCGCGTCCTTCTTGTGCATTTTTGCCTCTTTGAAGCGAACTAAAAACTGGACAGAGAAGAGTGTTCGAGAGTGGCGCTGCTTAGGATTTGGATGAAGTTTGGCTGAACTCTGAAAAGTGGCTCCACTTTGACTTTTGGCAGCCAACTGGCAGATTGTTTAGCTGCTTTTGGCTCCTTTTGGCTGCCCTTTGGCTCAGCTTTTTTGCGCAACAGACTGTCCTCGTTGCGCTCAGACGAGCAGGAAAGATGAAGGAAAATGGAGGAGGAATTATTGTTGGCAAATCATTTGGCCAAAATGATTGGCCAAAAGCAAACAATTGGCCTTTTTTGTCCAAATTATCATGTCAATTTGAAGAGCAAATTGGCCGCCAATCATTCAAGTGTGCGCTTCTTTGGCCTCGTTTGTCCTCCAACCTTTTCCTCATCTCAACCTTAGCTCAGCTTAGCTTAGCTTAGCTTAGCTCGAGCACTGGCTGGCTGCGAATTAGAAGCTCGCCAGCATTCAGCATTCAGCATTCAGCATTAGACTTCCACAGACAGTCTTCGGTGGCTTTTCGAGCAACATTTTTGCCTGCCGACTGAGACTGATGCGGGCAGAGCACCTCGTGCGTGGACTCTCTTCAATTCTGCTCAATTCTGGGCCAACTTTTGTCCATTTCAACTCTGGACCAGCCCGAAGCTAAGGGTCGAGGATTGTTTTTGACAAAATTTCGAGATTTCGATGCAAAATTGGGAGGCAAATTTGGCTCAAGTTTGCAAAAGTTGCACCAAAAGTTGTCCAAAATCTGCGCAGAATTTGTGCCAAATTGCAAAATCAGGCGAATTTTGCAAAATTTCGGCCCAAATTTCGAACCTTCGAAACTTATTTCCAAACTTTGGGCTGGGTTTTGGAAGAATTTGACTGAAATTTGTACGAATTTTGAGCAAATTTCATACAAATTTGGAGAAATTCGCAGCAAATTTCGTACAAATTCTGCGCAAATTTCGAGCAAAGTTCCAGAAACAACAAGTGTCAAAACAAATGAGCTCACGAGAGTCAGTGAAGTGTTAAAAAATGATTACTTGCCAACTTTCAGCCACACACAATGGACGACAAGCTTGGGGCACATTTGGCCAGTTTCTGTTCGAGTTTGGCATTCGATTGGGCAAATTTGTCGCGAGTTCACTAGAGCCAAGAGCAAGTGAATAAACGAAAAGGGAATTCATTGCGAATTAAAATGCAAGCCAAACGGAAGCGAAAAGAGATCATCTCGAACAGAGACGAACAACGACGGATGCTTGTTCGCAGTTTGGCTTTGGAAATTTGGCCCAAGTTTGGCGATTGGATTTGCAATAAGCAGAAGGAATCTACTTTCGGAAGTGGTTTGCATAATTCTAATGTTTCCAGAGGAAGAAGCGCGCCAAACGAGCAGAGTGGAACATGTTTAATATGGCCAGTGTTGCGCAATCGGCGTGTCGAGCGCGAGCGAGTACAGACAGTCTGCCGCCTGGGACTGTGTGCGGCCACTTTGCACTGCACAGAGTGGGCCAAATGCGATTTTCCTTAGGCCATTCCGGAAGTGCGAGCGAACGCTTTTGGACGACGAGCAAATTCGAGTCTCTCTTTGGGGCCTTTGGCTTGGGTTTGGGGCTCTTTGGCTTAGATTGGGCACTGAACTCAGCGCTGCAGTGCAGCAAATGAGACGCTTTTGCTTGCCTCACTCGAAGGGAAATCATACATGGACTGAAATTCGCAAATTTTGCTCTAATTTGGCCTCTTGTTTTCACGACCTAGACTGCGAGGGGCGCTCAAGTCTGCATAGTGAAGACTTGGCGTGAAACTTCCAACTCGGCCTCTGCAAATTGGACAACTCTCCTCCGGTCTGTCTGCCGCCCACTTGAGCCTCTTGAGGGCCAAGATGGCGGCCGGAAGTGGGCCGAGGGCGAGTTAAAGAAATGCGATGGAAAAAGTGTGTATAAATATTGCGAATCGGAGCGCATTGGCCCTTTGCAGCAAGTTGCAAGCGCGGGACTCGCGGCAGACTGTCTGCGGGAAAATCGAACTAAATTTTGGGCCCGCGGGGAAAGCAGCGCCATTGAAGTGCGCACAAAATTCCTCTTCCTTCCCCGCGCGGGCAAGCCACGCCCCCCGCTGATTTGCGGCGGGCCCGCATTTGCAGCTGAATGCAAACTGCGCCCCAGCGGCTCGCAGGCAGCGAGTTGCGGGCAGCAAGTTGCAGGCCGAGCAGATCTGAGGGCACGTGCGGCCATGAAGCGATCGGCAATTGCGAGTTGCGACTCCTTAGGCCCAAAACTGGCGCTCGAGTGGGCCCCAAATGGAGTGGTGGGCGCCCGTCCTTGTCTGGGGCGGTTGGAGTTGTTGTTGCGGCGCTGCAAGTTCGTTTCGCTTGTCGCTTTCCACTTTTCACTTTTCGCTTTTCGCTTTTGGCCGCCGATTGGGCACAGTTCAACTGGACTGGCTTGCTTGGCCGCTCGGAGCCACTTGGGAGGTCGAGAGTGCGTGTTCCAAGCGCGTTCCAAGCGCGTGTTTCATGCAGAGAGAGGAAGCTAAGCTGCGGCGAGTTGGCCACAGTTTCTAGAGCAAGGGAAACGGGCGAATTTGAATTGAAATGGATTCGAAACGAGGCCCAAAATGGCCGAAGCTTTGGGACATTTTGGCCCAAAACTAGAGACTAGCTGCGAGGTTGCACCAAACCAGCGCTCAAACCAGCGAGCAAGTCGAGCGACAAAAACATGGCGCATTAAAAGTTTGCAAACTGCCACTCGCTGGCCGCGCGGCGAACAAAACACTTCCGGTCTGCTGGCCGCGCAACAGCAGCTTCCAGAGAGTGTATCAAGTTGCCTTGGGAGAGAGAGTGTATCTAGCGTTGGAGAGTGCATCTAGCGAGTGGTGATTGAAACAAGCGGCCCCAAATGGGCCGCAATCTGGGCGGCTCATTCAGAGTGGCGAGCAGGCCCAAAGGGAAGCACTTTGGTCTGTTGTGAGTTGAGAAGTTCGGCCTGTGAACTAGTGCTGCCCTTTGGAGCACTAGTTCAGACTGTGTGTAAGTGCTGACAGCCAGTCGGCAGTTAGTGAGTGGCCGCAAGTGGCTAATGGAGGCGCATTTGGGCCCAGTTGTCGCGCGGTGTCACTTACATTGCATTAGATTATTATTATTATTATTATTATTGCTGCTGCTCCTAATTGAGCCCACTGGGCGACACTGAGGCCACTTTTCAATGGGCTTCCGAGAGCAAAGGAAAAGCAGCTGAGAGGCAGGAAAGGAGCAGCACCCAATTGGGCTGCTCTTTGTGCAAGAGTGGCTCCAATTGGAGTAAAGTTGCCTAATCTAGTCCATTAGCTTCAACTGCGCGCCCACTGCACTCCCAAAGGCAAAGAGTGTAAGGCCCATTTTCCCCCCACAGCCAACATGCTGCTCTTCCAGCCGCCCACTTTGGCCGGGCGCCAATTCATTACGCGCGCCCACTCGCCGGCCAAACACTCTCCTCCGCTGTCTGTCTCTCCTCCTCGTCTGTGCTCGTCTGTGTCGAATCAGCGACAACCAGCACAGACTCTTGGCAGGCCTATAGAGGAAGCCGCTTCGGCCGAGATGATGGGCCGCAAATGGAGCCGCGAACGAAATAGTTGCTCAGTAATAGTTTAATAGTGGTGCGCCCCCTCGAGTGTGTTCTATCACGCCGCTTGCCCTAAGGAGCGGCGTGATATAGGGCCGAATTGGGCTGCCTGAGAGAGTGGCTGGTTCAACTCAAGGCAAGGGGCGAGTGTGTGTTGGACGGAGAGTGGCGAGTGGCGAGCACGAGTGGCCACTAAGAGCGGAGAAAACGAGTATCAAAATGGTAATAATTTCCGCGTTCAATTTACTCTTGTTTACTGCAATCGGCGCTCTGCAATGAGCGGCCGCCACTGAGCTGCAGCACAGACTAGGCCAACACGCAGCGCCAAAGCACAAACTCCTGCGGGCAGACCAGTGCCGCGCACTAAGCACTGCTGTGAGCACTGGGCACTGCGCGCTCTGCAGTACACAGTCTGTAATATACAGCATGCAGTGTGTAGTGCAAAGTGTGCGCAGTGCAGTATACAGTCTGCAGTGCACTGCCTTGCGCGCAAACCCCTAGGACTGCCCTCGAGAAGTCCTTGGGCCAAACTGAGAGCCTGAAAGTGGCTCACAAAGGACCACTGTCGGCGACAGATTGCCGCTCGCCAAGCGCGCCCAACTCGCTTCCGGCAAACTCGCCGGATACTAACAGGCCGCCCGCAAGCAGCCTCCCCGCTCGATAATCTGCGGCCCACGCTCGCCCATTGAGCTCGCCAAGCGCCCAATTGGCCCGGTCACGTCTCTGCGTCTCTGTCCCAGTCCCAAGCTACTCTCCAACTGGCCACTGACCACTAGCCACTAGCTGCTGCTCGCCAAGGACGCCGGAAGTGGACGAGTGGCCCGCGCGAGTTGGGCGCCCCTTTGGGCTCGGCGGCGAGCTCGTCCAGTTGGGCGGAGCCTAAGGGGCGGCCCAGAAGGCAATTGTGGCCAGAGTGTGGCCACAAATGCCGGCGAATGGACGGCGCTCGATCAAAATGGGCCCAACAAGTCAAACAATGATCCTAATGGATCGCCGATGAAGGCCCAAAGCTCAAAGCTCGGCCGCAGACTGTCCGCCGCACTCGTTCCGCTGGCCTTGCTTGTTTATTTCCCATTTGGGCCCTCCATTTGCGCATCCGGCAAATGGAGCCCCTTTGACGCCCCTGATTGATTATGGCCACTTGAGGGCGTCTGAAAGGGAGCCTGAAAGAAAGCCTGAAAGAGAGCTCGAAGAATCCACTTTGGGCCTGCTTTGTCTGCGCAAAGTAGACACTCTCTGCACTGCCTATAGACAAGTGCAAAGATCATTCGGCGTGCAAGAGTGTGCGGCTCTTTGGGGGCGCTGATTGCAAATGAGTTGGCCGCATTTTGGCTCAGCTCATTTGCATGCACTTGGCCCAATCTCGATCGAAGAGCCAAAGTGTAAATCTGCGCCTCAATTGCATTTCGATTCGCGTTCCGTTTCGCCCACACTTGCAGCCAACTTGCAGCTCGTAATGCAGCCCAATTGCAGCTCTTATGTAGCCCACTCGCAACTCTCTTGCAGCCCACGCGCCCACAGACAGTCTGCGGCGCCCACAAGCACGGCAAACAGGTGGCCGCCACGCCAAAGGCGCGCCAAATTGGAGCCGCAAAGTGGAACGAAAGCGGGCCCCTAATTGTCACTTGCATCAGTCGGCCGCATTTTGGGGCCTTCGAGCGACCGAAGCTGGCCCAAAGTGGCTCTCTGGCTGCTCTTTTCTGCTCGCGACGCTTCCACTTCCAGTTCCTGTTTGTGTGTAGCTTGTGTGAGGGGCGGCCTTTGCGCTCTGCCTTTTGGGCTTTGCCTTTTGGGCTTTGCGTTTTGGGGCTTTGGGGCGCCCAAGGAAGCGGGCGCGAAAAGTCCATTAAAAAGTGGGGCTGCAGACTGTGTGCGGTACACAGTCTGCACTGCTTTGCTTTACTGCTTTGCTTTGCTGCAGACTGTCCAGTGCAGACTGTGCGCCGTGCAACTCGCGCCCACTTTTCACAGCCTGAAACTTGCGCCCTCCAAGTGTCCACTTTCTCCGCAACTTGCCAGTGGGCAAGTGTGGCCCAACACGGACGAGCTCAGGTCTCGCGGAAACGTTTTGATGTTTCAATTGCGGCCGACGAGCCGCTTGTGCAAACAGGCCGCCAACAGAGGTCCCAAATGGCCAAAAGCCTCAAGAAGAGAAAGAGGAGGAGCAAGAGCCGCAGACTAGGAGGAAGAGGCCGCTAATTATAGTGTTTGTCATCGGGGCCACTTTTGCGGCTTATTGTTTGGCGCATTGCTCGGCCCAGAGGCAGTGGTGCAGTGCTGTTGCAGTGTTGCAGTGGTCTGCTTGTGGCGGCCAAAGCAGCGCAGTTCAGAGTGAAAAAGTGAAGAAAGAAAAGAGAGCAAACAATTGGCTGGCGGCGGAATGTTTTTGACTGGAAAACATTAGACCACAGGCATTATGTAACGAGCCTCCTTCTCTGCCAACTTGTTCTGTTTGTCTTCCTTCTCTCCTTTGCCCATTTTCCTCCTGCCCAAAAGCGTCCCTTTCAACGCTTCTCCTCCTGAAGAGTGTCTTCTCCACTTCTTGCCTCTTTCGGCCACCCCTAAGCCGCGGACTGAACACTGCCCCAAAGTCCAACACGAACTCTCATCCATCTTTGGCCCAATTAATCATTATGCAGATTTCTCTCCGTTTGTTTGGCCGCAAGTGTGGCGCGCAAAGTGCGCCGAAAAACGATAAGAAAATGGGGGAAAAAGGGAGTAAAAAAGGAGGAAAAGTGGCCAGAAAGAGTCTGAAACTGCGCCGCAGACTGTCTGCGGCCGTCCATTTGGGCACCTGTTTGATTGATTCGAGCCAAAGTGGAAAAAGTTGGCCAAAAAGGCAAAAGTTGGCCAAAGTTGCTTAAAGTTGGCCAAAGTTGTCCCAAAACAAACATCAAACTGGCGCGCTCTGCTTGCCTACTCCTAAACATGCACGCGAATCCCCCTCTTGGACGGCAGTTTTTTTCCTCCGAATTTCTCTCAAATTTCTCTTAAATTTTCTCCAAATTTAGACTTTCCTCTAATTTCCATCGAAGTTCGCCGGGAAAATCTCTCAAGCAGAGCCAGAGACTGTCTCGCGGGCCCACTTTCTGCCCTCCGCTCGAACGGCTTCCAGTGGGCCAGATTGAGATTGTTGAATGGCGACAAAGTGTGACACAATTTGAGGTGGTGGAGAATTCCTTTCATCGCGCCCATTTTTTCCTTCCTGGCCAATTGTTTGTGTCTGAGCCAGTGGTGTGCAAGCCGCCAAAGTGGAAGACTTGAGTTGAGATGCCAACTGGAACTGTTTGCATCTGGAACTGATGGACAAGTTTTGAGCTGGAAAAGTGGAGGAAAAAGAGCGGAATAAGTGGAGACACTTTTGCGGGAGAGAAGCACAAAAAAGGGAGACGACTGAGAGAAGCTCCCAAACGAGACGAGAGCTACTCTCTGGCCGCTTATTACCGTTTTTGGCTCCTCAGCTTCTTTGTTGTTGTGAAGGGCAAAAAGAAGCTGAGCAGAAGAGAGTTTGCAATTTATTCAAGTGACTCTTGAGTGAGTTGGATGAAAACTGAAAGCAAACTTGAGAGGCTAAAGTGCAAAGAAGCAAAGCCAAAGTGGAGAGACCAAGCAAATTCATTGGTTTCCCATTCATTTGGTATGCTGGCAGTTCGCTTCTGTGTTTGTAACCAGCCCCAATTGGTTCCAATTGGGCCGCTTTGGTTGCGAACAGAGAAGGCAAAGTGAGGGAGAGAAAAAATGTCATTTGCCGGATTGATTTCGTTTGATTTGATTTGACTTGATTTCATCTGCTTCCAATTTGATTTGACTTCGGGCCAGAGCTAAGGTGAGGGCGAAAAAGTGACAGACGAGAGGAAAATGGGCCCACTTTTGGTTTTTGGGCCAAAAAACAGAGCCAAAAGTGGTTGTGGCTGGGCCGAAGTTTGCAACTGAGATGGAGGAAAAAGATGGAGAAAAAAGTGAGAGAATTTGGGCAGCTCGTTCGTGTGTGGCCCCGGGCGAGTGTGTGTGGCCCATGAGTGTTGCAAACACAGTGAGTGTTAGCCACCGAGAAGGGCCGCTAATAATCTCTGGCGGCCCAACAAAAGCGAGAGTTATTCTTCTTCTCAAGAGTTGTCACAAGAAATCATCATTATTCCCCAGCTTCCTTTCTCTCTTCTTTGCTCTCTTTCTCAGTCCTTTGCTTTCTCTGTTCTGCCTCACAAGTCAGTGAAAACTTGGCAGAGAAGACTCCCTTCGGGGCGAGAAATTATGGAAATGTGGTGGAAAAAAGAGATGAAATCGCACACTCGCAACAGTCAAAACACTTCTGCCACTCTTTTGGCGGATTAACTCGCTCGCTGGGGGCCAATCCTTAGGGCTAACTGATTGCAGTTTGCAATCTGCAAACTGCAAACTGCAAACTGCACTCCAAAAAGTCGCAACTGCACACTGCCTGCAATGCTCACTTCTTGCACTGTTCTAAGCAAACTGCAAACGGCGGACTGTGCGCGGCCCCTAAGCGTGCGCGTAATTGATCGCCGCTGATCTATAAGCGTTTTTGGCTCCGCAGCCAAGAGGCCAAAGTGGCCAACTTGCTCGCCGAACCACTGCCCTTTCGAGCACTGCATTGGACACACTTCCAGCAGACAAATGCAAAGGCGGCCGCTCTTAGCTCCTTCTGCGCGTTTGTTTTCTCGCCAATGGCCAATGATTGCCGGCCAGCAGTGGACGAGGAGCGACAAAGTAGCACAGTGCAGCAGTGCAACAGTCTGGCCAAGAGGCGGCCCTGATTGACAGGCGACACAGACAAAGAGTATCATTATGGCCAGTTGTTTGCTCTGATCGTTCGGCCACTCTTTTGCCTCCTCCCTTAGGGCCAATTGCAAGCCGCCAGCACACAGAGACAGACACACACGCACCTGGCCAGTGTTTTTGATCCTCTTCGGAAACTTTCCGCCTTTCTCAGTGTCTCTCTCTGCCTTTTCCTCTGCTGCAGAGGAAAAGGACCTTAGCGAGCCCGCGCCGAACGGCCACAGACTGTCTCTGGGAGGAGGCTCAGTAGCTCAAAGACTCGGAGAGGTGCACAATTGAATGTCTCTTCGCCTTCCACTTGAGAGCCGCTTTTCCAGAGCTAAGGGCGAGCAAAAAAGGCCGCAAACTGATACTTTTTCCTCCCTTCTGATTGTTTGTCATAATTTGAGGCCAATTTGAGCCAATTTTTCACCATTTATTCACACTAAACTGCGGCCGAAAAGGCAGAAAAGTGGCCAGAAAGCCCAAAAGGCAGTCCAAGAAGGCGAAAAGCCAGTCCAAAACTGGGCCCAGCAACTTTTGCCTGACCATTTTCGGCAATTTTTGGCCAACTTTTGCCGATTTTTGCAAACTTTTGCCAACTTTAACCAATTTCTGCCTCACTTCTCCTCCCGCAACAGTTCCAAACCTTAGCTCTGGTCCCAGAGACAGTGGAAAAGACAGTCCCAAAGGCCCGGGCCAGTGCCACTTTGTTGGTTTTCGCCTCTTTTCTCCTCCGCAAACTGCAAAGAGGCCACAGAGGAAGGAAAGTCTCTCTCTCTTTCTGGCCAGAAACACTTCTCGCTTCCTCGTCTCTTCCGTGCAAACTTGTCTCGAAACAATTGGCCAACGTTTGATTGCTCGACAACCTGTTGTTGAGCGCGCGTGCTCCAGTCTGTATCTCTTTTTCTCTTCTTCTCTCTCTTCTCTTCTCTTCTTCTCCTTCTCTCTGTTTCTCTTTGCGCCTCTCGCAGCCAGTCTCTCGCAGCCAGTCTCTCGCAGACAGTCTCTCGCCCACAAGGCCCCTTAGCTCCAAAATGTGCGCCCTCCATTTGCTGCAGTGAAAAGTGTGCAGATCCGCTCCACTGACTGTGTGCGGCAGTTCTCGCGCCAACTCGCCACACACTTTTTCTTCGCCCGCCGACCACTGTCTCGCGCTCTCCAATGGGCAAGCTTCTCTCTCTCTCTGGCAACTCCTAGTCTGCAAGGAAAGCTCCACGCAACTGGTCTTCGTGGCGCAGTCTCAACGCCCAAACACTGTCCCGCCTTCACACTGGCCCACAATTGACAGTCTGAAGGGCCGCCCACTGGCCACTGGCCACTGGCCACTTGCAACGAGCGTCCATTGCATTGAGTGAGCCACGCAAACGAGCTCGCCGCAATCCAAACGCTGACCAGTGGGGCGCGAAATCAATTTATCGGCACGAGTGGCCAGTTTGCAACGCTTCCAGCTTGCTTCTGGCCAGCTGGCCAGCTTGGCGCCCATTTCAATCTGCAGTTTGTGGACAAACTGGAATCATTTCAGTGCAGCCAAAACTCTCCAACTTGCTAAACTGCGCTTTTCTCTTGGAAATCTCAAAAATCTGCCCAAAATCTTTCCAAAACTGCCCAAAATCTTTCCAAAACTGCCCAAAATATTTCCAAAACTGCCCAAAATCTGCCCAAAACTGGCCAAAATCGCTCCTCAAAACTGCTCTCAGAAAACTGCTCAAAACTGGCGCTCCTTGTCGCCCATTAGCCCGTTTGTCTGGCCATCAGAAGGCGCTCATCAAAGTCCATTCTACGAGTATTCTAAGCTCTATTCAATGGCGTTCTGCTGGCGCGGATCTCGCCCCAAACTGGCCACAGAATGAAGCCCAAGCGAGTGAGCAATGACAACAAGTGCTCCTGTGCGGCGCGCACAATCGTCACTCGTCACTCAGACGAGTCCAAATTGAAGAGTCTGAGCTGAAAAGTCTAAACTTTGGCGGCTGAAAATGGGCAAAAGTGAGCTAAACTCAGCTAAACTGGGCCCTCATTTCCTGCTACTCACAGTCTGCGAGTGCGAGCGTTGAATCCGGCAGGCCTGGCGCTGCACTGGCGACTGTGCGCGGGACTGTCTGCGCGACTGGAGCTGGCAGCGCGCCCGAGCTGAGCTGGGGGCAAAGTTCGCTCGCACAAACTTGCACAAACTGGTGCAAACTTGCACAGCAGCTCGTGAAAAGACTGCCTATTCTTCTAACTTGAGCTCCCAAGCACTCGAGCTGAGTCACTGTGACAGTCGTCTTTTAAACTTCTGTTAAAGTCGCGCTGAGAGCTGCAGACTGTCTGAAGAGGCGCCCTTTTCGAGCTGGCGCACTTTGCGCACGAATCGCGCGGACCCACTGGAATAATTGTGTGGGAGCGTCCGTTTCTCTGTCCTTGTTGAAGCTGGCCTCCTCTCGGCTTCTGTGCGCCTTTTGCTCACTAGGCTCTGAGCTCCTTCGAGTGGCCAATTGCGCAACCCCGACAACAAAGTGTTCTTGCATCAACCTGCAGAGACATGCAGAGACTTGCGGCAACTTGCGGCAACTGCATCAACTTGCGGCATTTTGCAGAGAAGCCTCCACGAGACAGAGACACACAATTTTCTCCCGCTCGTCATAATTCCTCGGCCGCATTCACGCCAAATTCAATGCCAGCCAAGGAGCGCCAGTTCTTCTCGATTCTCAAGCTCAAAAGAGGCGGCCTCTTCGCCAACTTCTTCCACTTCTAAGCACTGGAAGCCAACTGGAAGGCCAAACTTGTGCCGCCCATTCAGCAGAACAGGTCAGATTATTCATTTTGCGGCCGGAGATCGAATTTGGCCACCAAATTGGCGGCCAAATCGGTGGCCAAATTCAATTTGGGAAGCGCAAAAGGGGGCCACTTTTGCGCTTTTCTAGAGAAGAAGAATGCAAGCTCAGGGCGGCTGAGCTGCGGGTTAAAAGGGGCTGCGATCAGTCATTAGAATTGGCCTTTGGTCGCAAGGACAACAAGCAGAGAGGCAACAAATGCAAGCGCGAGCCATGGAAACAAGTTCCGCGCCCAAAAATGTCAGTGGCGCTTAGGAGAAGCGCAAAGTCCAAAGAGTGTTCGAAATGTTGAATGCCGTTCGAGTGTTGATTAAAATTCTCACGCGCGCACAAGCAAGCGTTTAGAAACCGCAAAAACAAATGAGACACAAGGGCCAATGGTTGCCCTCAGCCACCGAAGACAACCCTTGCTGCTGCTCCTCCTTAGCGGCGAGCAGGAAAAAAGCATGGCGGCGAGCCACAAAAGGCGACCCACTGGAAGCAGCGCCCATTGGAAGCTTGCAATGAATGCCTCCAGTGACACAGACGAGCAGGGCTGGCAGCTAACTGCTCGGCTTGGGCGGGGCACCCAAAGCTCGCCGCCCAACAGACAAACAGTGGGCCCGTTTGCCAGAGGGGCCTGTTCGCTGTTCGCCCTTGCCTGCGCTTTCCATTTGTCTTCCGGCTCTCGTTTGCTTTGCTAGAGCAGCGCCGCCGTCGAACGAGGAGCGCCCAACGTTTGTTTTGTCTCCTCACTTTGCCGCTTCGATAAGACAACACGACGAGCCTGAGGCAGTCTGTGCTGTTGCGCCTTCCCCTTAGGCTTGGGCGCCGCAGACAGACTGTCGTTTGGGCGCAGGTTTGGGGCGGCCAAACCTGCCCGAAGGGGCGAAACTGCGGCCGTTTGGGGGCGAGTGGGAAAAAGTGGGAAAAAGTGCGCCTTGCTGGGGGAAAATTGGAGAAAAAGCCCCAGATTCACCCGATTTCAGCGCATTCCCAACCAAAATTCGCGCATTTTCCCCTGACGCGCCCCAGTCTCAGCGCCACTCGCCCGGACTGCCCCATTTCGCCCCCAGATTGCGCGCTTTCCTGTAAACAACTGCAAGAAACTGTTCTGGCCAAGAGTCAAATCAGAACTCGGGCCGCTCTCACGCTCGCCAGTCTGGCTGCAGCTATCTTCTCGCTCGCTCCTGGCCCGGAACACAGTCGGCGGCAGCCAGAGTCGAGCAACTGCCCGAAGACCGTCGCTCGATCATCTCTGCTGCCGGCAAATGGCGAATGGCAAATGGCAAATGGCCCTCCAAGTGGACCGGCCCAGCGAACGGGGAGGCCAACTTATAGATAAGCTTTGGCGCTCTCGTGTGCGTGTGCCTGTGCGTGTGTCTGTCGGAAATCGATCCCCTGGCCTGATTGGCCGGCGCGCAAGAGCTGCCCTTAGGGAGCCCAGTTGCAAAGTGCGCATGCGCGCGAGGCAAAGCCAAACCTAAGCTCAGGACAAACTGGGGGCCAGAGGCTGGGGAGAGCGCGCCTGCGCCTTGCAAATGGGCCGCTCTCTGGCTTTGGTGGAAATGATTTGATTTAAAGCCAGTGAGAAATGATTTCGGCCAATCGTTTTCGTGCAAACAAAAATAGCCAAACGCGCACAATGGCGGCACTGGTCTGTGTCTGTGTCTGTGGCTTTGGGCAGCAATCTCTGTGAGCGGAGTCAACTGGTGCACTAACACACAGTGTTTGGCTTCTGTTTTTGCTCCTGAGCTGAGCTGAGCTGAGAGGCTCTGCCATTGGCAGTGTATAGTTGTAGCTGAGTGGTAGTAAATTGACTCTCTTTTGGTTTAACTGCTTGCACTGTGGCTGCGAACAGTTTGCCAGGCAGAGTGCAGGCGAGCAGAACTAGAGGCTAGAAGTGTGGAAGTGGAATTGGAATTGGAATTAGAGTTTGAGTTTGAGTTTGAGGCGCATCTGCGCAGAAGCAGAGAAGAGGGGCAACAAATTTGGCGCTGTCCGAGCAAATGGAGGCGAACCTAAGGAGGCGAGCAGAAGAAGCAGAGGAAGCAGAAGCAGAAGAAGAAGCAGAAGAGAGAAGCTGAGGAGGAAAAACTAAAGTAAAGTGATCGTTTTACTTGATTAGTCAGTGGCACTTGAACTGCGGCCTGCAAGTGTCTGTCTGACTGTCTGAGTTTGTGTTTGTTGGGCAGCGCGCGTGAGTTAGTTTGAGTTTGTGGAACAAAGCGACAAGTTTAGTTAGTTAGCAATTGTCTGCCGGCACTTGTCTGTTGCCTGTTCATTGGCTCGACGCAAATCGGAATATCAAGTCGAAGAGAAGACCTTCTCTTCCTTAGAGCGAGAAGATCTTGGTGCCACTTTTTGCCCACTGCAAAGTGCAAACGTCTTCCACTCACTCACTTTTCAAGCCATTTAATCGGGCGAACTAGTGGGCCGAAAAGAGTGGTCTGCGTGCCAGTTTGAAGAAAAGTCTAAGGAGAAAATAAAAAAGAAAAGAGAAGCTAATTGTGGGCCGAACGAGAAGTGACACAAGTTGGAAAAAGTCAAGAGCGAATTTGTCTCAAAATTCGAAGTTGGAAATTGGAAAGCAAAAAGGCGAACCGAAGAAAAGGTTTCTCGCCAAGCCACAGCTTAGGGCCTAAGGAGAAGCCCCAAAGAAAAGACAGATCTCCATAGAGACAAGCTCCCGAAGAGTGTCCCTCAGCCTAAGAGGCCACCTGAAGAGGCCACCCACTAAGACTTTTAGGCGCGCGCAACTCCATGTCGCACTTGCAGCGCCCAACCAGCAAGACCAGCCCTCAAGCAGCCCCACACTTCAGCGCCCACCAGCACCACCTGGCCAGCAGCACCATGAACCAGGCCCAGCAGCACCCAGGCCACCAGCACTTGCAGCACCAACTGGGCGGCCCCTTCAACCATCTGGCCGCCTTCCAGCAGCACATGAGCCAGCACCTGAATCCATTTGCAGCAGCTGCGGCCGCTGCAGCCGCCGCCGCCGCAGCAGCAGCCGCAGCTTCCGGTCAGCCGCCAAGCTCAGCTCAGGGCAACCCGCTGGCCAGCTCGGCTCAGGGCAACCCCGAGGGCAGTCCCACGGCGATGGGCAACAGTCTGCAGCAGCAGCAGCAGCAGCAGCAGCAGCAACAGATGCAGATGCAGATGCACCTCCAGCAGCACAACAGCAACAGCAACCACACCGGAAGCAGCAACTCCACCTCGGCCTCGAGCACGCCCACGCTGCAGCAGCAGCAGCAGCACGGCAATGGCAACGGAGGTGCAGGTGGAACCTCGTTTCTCATCAAGGACATTCTGCGCTACGACGGGCAGAAGCGCAAACAGAGGAAGGCCAGAACCGCCTTCTCGGACCACCAGCTCAAGGAGCTGGAGGCGAGCTTTGAGGCGAAGAAGTATCTCACCGTTCAGGATCGGGTGGAGCTGGCGGCCAAGCTTAAACTGAGCGACACCCAGGTGAAAACTTGGTACCAGAACAGGCGCACCAAACACAAGCGCCAGGCCGCCGTCGGCATCGAGCTGCTCAACGAGGCCACCCACTTCATGGCCTACCAGTCGGTCCTCGAGCGTTCGGGGCCCTGGTTGCTCTCGCAGTACGCGGCCACCAACCCGGCGGGCCAGCTGAACATGGCGGCCGCCCTGCTGGCTGCCCAAGCCCAAGCCCAAGCTCAAGCTCAGGCCCAAGCTCAAGCTCAGGCGGTCCACTTGGCGGCGTCGGCGCGCGAGTTGAGCGCGGCCGCCTCGCCCGCCCTCCCGCCGTCGCACGCGCAACCCGCCGCCGCGGGAACCTCCTCGTCGAACCAGCACTGCGCGGGCCTCAGCGCGGGCGGCGCGCCCCTCTCGTCGACCGCCGCGCCCCCGGCGGGACACACGCCCGCGCACGCCCAACAGCAGCAGCAGCAGGCGGCCGAACTGGCTCGCATCGCCGCCTCACAGTCGCCAGCCACCAGCGCCAGCCCACCGCCCCCGCACCACAACAATAATAACAACAACAACAACAACAGTATCATCAACAACAACAACCATTCCTCTAGTTCAGACGCACAAAACAACACAAATTTACACGCGAACACCCTCAACAACCACTCAACAAGCAGCGCCAACACCAGTTTCACTCCCACTGAACAGCACCACCAGCATCTTATGGCACTCATGAGCAAGGCCGACCCATGCAAAACAAACCCAGACCACACCACTCTGGCCCTGCAGCATTTGGCCAGACAACAACAGCAGCAGCAACAGAGACACCATCACCAACAGATGCTCTTCCAGGAACAGCTTCATAGTCCCTCTGGCCAGCAGGAGCTAGCTGCCAGGTTTGCGGCCGCCGCGGCAGCAGCAGCAGCGGCAGCCAATATAGAAAACAACACTAGCACAAACAGCAACCACTCGACCAGCTTCAACAGCGACGACGAGGACGTCGAGCTGGACGCCAAGTAGTGAATCAAGGTTAAGCAGAGCAGAGCCAAACAGCAACCACAATTAGGCGCATCAAACCCTCTCAGGGCCCAGCTCATTTCCCCCCCTCACCCAAAGATCTAGTTTTCAAATTAACCTCAATCCCCCACCCAAACACTGAAGCCTCCAGCGAAATGTTTCAACATGAGCACCAAACACAACTCCAAGCTCACTCGGTGTCCAATAAAGCAAATTGAGAACACACAATACAAACAGCAAACATCATATAGCACACGTTAGCCTAAACCTATATCCGATTGATCGACGTTTAGCAGCGCATCCGAATGACAATGGTCCAAATGGGGAACCTCCTGAGTTGAATGAGAATCAAACGAGAAACATTTTCAATAGTTTTCATTAATTTAAACAGAAACTAAAAAGAATCAAAAACATCATGAAGCGCTGCCGAATGGGAGCCTTCTTTCAATTGCTCTAGACTTCTCTTTTCTACCTCGATCTTATTCGGCTATGCATGATTGATATTTCTCCATTCAGTTGAATGTTAATTTATTAGTTTATTTCTTTTTATAACTTTCGAAGATATTTCTTTCGCATTGCAACAAACGAATTGCGTGTAAATCTTGATTTTCTTTATCCTTCGTCGTCTCTTCTAGCGCTCTGTCAATCAGGCTCACGGTAACACTCGCCCTCAGACACAAGTACTCTTCAACCTTCTTGGCCAAACGCAGTTTGATCTCGTCTAATTTGTTAGCCTCTTTAGGATCGGAGCTACTGCCGCAACTATTGCTGCTTTCTTGTTGCTTATAATGAATGAATTCATATATCTCGTCGGCAACCCCCACTGGGTGAGGCGAGTCTA
>Ga0268247_10000275_pt1 | contig 18034 bp, 18 predicted proteins | sample AgamicOrMae_FD_200245 | JGI IMG/M metagenome (GOLD analysis project Ga0268247, IMG submission 200245) | Agave microbial communities from Guanajuato, Mexico - Or.Ma.e (v2) (version 2) | ecosystem: Host-associated > Plants > Phyllosphere > Phylloplane/Leaf | place: Guanajuato, Mexico | collected...
GGTTGTCATCGAAATGCATCCCTCTATGCTTTTGTTAGAGCAAAAGCATGCTGTAGCTCGCCGGTTGCAACCAACAACAACATACATCTGGCATACAAAGTCCTCCAAGCCGAGCAAATTGGTTGGAGGAAGACAGTGCATCTATCTGGGACCGGTTTCGTGTTCCTGTTCCTTGAGCAGCTCTTAACTCAGCCGCCTGTGCTCTCATCTATCTGGATTATTGATATCAATTGATGAACACCATAGAGAGAGAGAGGATAGAAAAGTGGTTGCCATCTGAATCAGTTGGACTGGAACATGATTGCTCGCAGCTGCGGCCTGTGACAATTGTTTTGTCCGTTGCTTTCAAGAGCACAACTCTCTGATGCAGCAACAGTTGAACAAGAGATCTCCGCCCCATTGGCAAGATTGCGCTCACGCAACAGTCTAGGCGAGCTGCCCATGCTCATGGTGCAATCAATAATTACAAGACGACTCACTGCACGACCATGTCCGCCTCCCTCGAAGGTCTGACAATGGGTCAAAGATGAGCTTCCGCTGTTACCGCTGTTTTGCTGGTCTAGGTCTGAGCAGTTGCTGATGCAAGAGAGTTATTCGTGATTCGGCAGCCAGTTGCCGGATCTTCAGCCTCCGCTAGTCACAACACAACACAAGGGTTAAGCTTCCTGTCTAACGGGCAATCCACGAAAATTCACCACTCTCACCCGCCTTGCCAGCCAGCCAGCCAGCCAGCCAGAGAGCCTCTGTGGCGGCTGGCTAGCCAAGTGGTTGGAGTTTTTCTTCTCCCCGCTCGCCACGATTGTTATTACAATCACTCTAAGCGGCGACCAACTCTCTCTAGGCAGAGATTTAGAGATCCTTGATTGGAGAAGTTAGGAGATTACAAGAAGAGACGGAAATAGGGAATAGAACTCGTGAGCTTAGTGGACATTGTCCAAGCATGAAGGAGGCGAAGAAGACAGACGCGAGCAAAGGTCCAAGAGATGAAGAATTGAACCATCGAGCATTGAGTGTGAGCGCTTTCGAGGGGGAAACTTTGGACGCCAGAGCGCTGGAGGAGGCGAGCAGATCGACAAGTTTGGGCTCGTTTCGGCCACTCAATCGTATGGAATTTCCTCAATCGGGCGAATACAATTTGGCGACAGTGAAGCTCGTGGGCCACAAACAAGACACCAAAATGTCTCTCCGACAGCGCAAAGTAGAGCAGAAGAGCTCTACTTTGGTAAGCGAAGCAAGAGCAGCAAATGGGCAGCAAGTGTTTGCGGCCAGGAAGAAAGTGGCAAGAATGCTAATTGACATTGGCCAACCACAAGGGTCAATCAGCCGAGAGTCGAGCGGGTGGCGAAGTTGTGAGAAGAGTGGTCATTTGGGGGAAGGTCAAGTGAGATTGATGTGGAAAAATTGGGCCGAGAAGCCATTGGAAGAGAACAAGTCAGCGACCAGTTTGAATGGACAAGCCCACAAGGAGGAGGAGCAAGAGAGGAAGCGCCAAGGTCTCAAGATCTACTCGATATTCAATCCAAAAATGATGATCTCATTTGTGACAGTTCTGTTCGGCCTGTTCACACTGGCCAGCGTGTGTCTCATGTCGCTGTCGCTTTCATCTAAAAGCTCGCCCATGCTCGTCAGCGCCCAATATCCCATTTCCAGGGAGTCGGTTTCTCGAGTTTTGTCGGCGGCCAGCAAGCAGGCAACGAGCGTGGCCCCAAAGTCGCACCAAGACACGCAGGCCCAAGAGTTCGGGCAGTCAATTGACCGGCTGGACTCGGGCCGCTCGAGCGAGAACGGCGAGCAAATCAGGCCCCCGCTCCTTAGGGCGCCCACAACTCTGGCTCCTCTGCCTGCGAGCTCGCCAACCGGCTCGGACCGCGACCAAGACCAGCGTCCGGCCGCCACCCAGCCGGAAGGGGCCTACTTGTCGCCTGAAGAGCGGCGCCAGTTCATGCAGAACCAGGAGAGCCACTACGAAAACGGGGGCCCCTCGGGCGAGGCAGGGCCGCCCGGCGACCAGCAGCAAGCTCCCTTGGGCGAGCCCTCGGCCCAGGCCGACCAGTCGCAGGGGCCTCCCACGCAGCCGGAAGGGAGCACTGTGGCCGAGCGGAAGTCGTCGGCTGCGGAGGGTGGACCTTCGGACGAGCCGGAGACGGACTACGAGGCGGATGCGGGCGAGGACGAGGCTCCGAGCGCCAGTCCCAGCGAGACCAGCGCGCAGGACAACAAGGCGGCGGGCCCCAACACGAACCAGGAGGAGTATGCGCCCGCATTTCAGCAGCAGCAGCAGCAGCAGGCGGGGAGCCAGGCGGCCCCGCTGGAGCCCAGCAGCGTGGAGGGCGGCTCCAACGAGCTCAACGGCGACGACTACAATGGGGGCAGCGACGAGGCCTACTTCGCGCGCCGGCCGCCAAGCTCGGGCGGAAATGGAAACAGAAGAGGAAACGGCAACGGTCAAGTGGAGCAGCAGGACAACGGGCAGCAGCAGCGCGAGCGGCCCCAGTTGGGCGCCCAGCTGAGTCTGGCCGCCTCCTACAACCAGCAGCAGAGCAACCCGATGGCCGCAAATGCGAGCGCCTACACGAACCAGAGCCCCAACCAGGCCGGAAACCAGGAGGGCGAGGAGGCGGCCGGTTTCGGGCCGGGCCCCAACGAGGCGTATCTGGCGGAGCAGGCGGAGCTTGGCGGCGAGCTGGGCCCCGAGGCTGGCGGGCCGGAGGGAGAGGCGGAGGGCGGCGAGCAGGCGGACCTGGAGGAGGAGCTGCCCGAGCAGCAGCAGCAGCAACAGGCCGCCGGAAGCTCGGCACACATGGACGAGCGCCGCTCCTCTGCCCAGAGGAGCCAGCGGCCGGCCGCGCTTCCGGCGGGCGGTCGCCCAGAGGGCCAGGCGGCGGCGGCGGCACAAGACGGCCAGCAGGAGTCTGAGGCCGAGGGGGCGGGCACCAGCGGAGAGGCATCCACGGGGGCGCTCACTCTGGCTGCCTGGGGCGCGCAGACTGGCGGCCCGAAGTGGGACGCGAGCTTGGATTCCGCGCGGCGCACCGGAAGAGTGGGTGCCGCCCAAGCTCAGGTCGGCCAGGCGCCGAGCCGGTCCACTTCCGGCGACGACATGCTCAGGAAGGCGAATGCGGCCAGCTGGCAGGAGGCGCGAGTGAGGCAGAATCCCCACTTGATGGCGATGCTCAACCAGCTTAACAGACACAATCCTCGCCCTCAAGCGACCACCACGAGCGCGCCATACAACCCGCAGAACAACCCTTCGCATGCGGGCAAATACTTCATCAACTAGAGCATTAGATTATTAGAACGCAGGCCAGCGAGCAATTTGATAATTTATAAGTTATAAATTACTTATAACTCATACAATGTGTGAATCTCACTCTGGCCTGGAATTTTCAACTGACCAGCTGAGACTAGTGCTGAGATTGTGTAGAAAGTTTCAACTAGAAGTTTCTACTAGAAACACGAGCCGGAGAAGTGGAGGAAAATTGTAGAAGATTCCCAGTTTGAAGCGTGTGGAACTCACTCCAAACTGTCACAAAGAATGTCCACATAAAAGCGGAGATTTTCCCCAAAATTTTTCGTGAAAATTCCACCCAATGTTTTCACTCAATGAACTGGAAAGGAAAAAACGTCGATCAGCCTAGACAATTTGTTATTTATATCTCCTAATTATGCTGCTTCTCACACAGCAATACAGACAGTCAGTCCACGAGACTAGCTCCCAATTCCGGTGACGAAAAAGTGGCCAAATCTTCACGACAGACCCACACTTTGCCGTCTCTCTTCGGCCGCCAGCGACTGCTTTCCGGTCACACTAAGCGCCTGGTTGTTGTTCGGGTCCAGCAGGTGTCTGAGTCGCTCGGCCTCGCGCCAACCGCTCATGATGGCCCCGTGGGTGGTCGAGTAGAGCTCGCCGGAAGTGGCCTCGCCGGCGAAGAGAATTCGGGGAATTCCGTTGGCATCGCTTTGGGAGGAGCACGAGCCGAAGATTGGCTCGTGCAGCCTGTCCACGTCTAGGCCGAAACTGCTGGTGGAGAGGAAACTGTAGCTGCCCCTGACGAACTGGTTGGAGTGCCAGCGCGAGCAGAGGCAGCGCACCAGTTTCGTCGGTTTCCGGTGCCCTTTGGGCAGGAAGTGCTCGATGATCTGGAGACAAATGCGGCCCACTTCCTGGTCGCTGGCCGACTCCATGTCTCTGGCGCCCTGGCCGCCGATCCAGCCGATGAGCACGTTTGGCTGCCGGCGCGCCGTGTCGAACGAGATGATGTCTCGGGTCCAGCTGGGCCAATCTTGGCGATTGGCCCAGGTTGTCTGCGCGCCACTGTCTGCCGCCCCTAGCTCGGCGGCGCTGCTTTCCAATTCTCTGGCGCTCCTTCCGGCTGATTTGGGGCTCCCCTCGGGCCACCAAACGAGCTTGATGCCGGCGCTTGAGGGCGCCCAAAAGGGGGCCTCGAACTGGAGCAAAATCTTGTTCACCGTTCCGAAGCCCAGCGACTGGATGAGCTGGCGGCGCCACTGGGCCAGCGGGGGCTTGAAGAAGCTCTCGTGGTTGTGCTTGAGGAAGCCGAGCGAGCAGGTGACTATGGCATGCTTGCATCTCACTGTCTCCAGCGCGCCCTTAGACTCGCCTTGGGTGCGCCTGAAGTGCACTAGCACCTGTTGCTGGGGCTCCTTTTGGCTTCCACTTGAGTCCTCCAGCTCCACCTGGACCACCTGGCTGTTCAGCTGAAGCCACTCGGTGGCCGGAAAGCGGCCACTTAGGTGCTCCAGCAGACTGGCGTAGCCGCGGCGGAAGTTGAGCAAACTTCCGTCGCCCCAGTCGGCCCAGTCGGTGTAGGAGGCGGTGGACACTTCGTGCATGGAGTCGCAGCAGTTCTCGATGGTCTCGTAGCGGAGGAACCAGTGGAAGAGTGCGTCCACCGTGGCTTGATGTTGGGCCAAGTGGGCGTCCTGTTCGAGTCGGCGCTCGAGATAGTCTCTGAACACTTGGCTGGCGTTTGTGGAATTGTTCGAAGAGGACGATTTTTCTTTGCTCATAAGCGCCAAGTTGGCGTCCCTGAAGAGCGACAGCTTAGCCTCCCGCAGGATGTCCAACACCTTGTCCACCAAGGGGCGCTCGATTGTCTCGTTGTTTGGCCCGCAAAAGAGACCACCACTGAAGCCGCTGGAACCGTCCTCGAAGTCGTCCAGCATCTCCAACTCGCTCAGCCACTTGTAGAGCGGATTCTCCTCCGCTCCATGCAACCACTGGGCGCCCAACTCGAGCAAGTAGTCGCCGTGCTCAATGGTGTGCACTCGACCACCCACGCGCTCCTGCGCCTCCAGCACCAGCACCTGACGGAAGCCGCACTCGTGCAGCCGCTCGGCCGCCGCCAGCCCCGCAAGACCGGCCCCAATTATCACCACCTGGGCACTGTGCTGCCCAGGTGGCTCTCCTGCATTGGCCTCCTCTATTGGCGAGGCATCTCGCTGATTATCTTGCTGTGTGCCTTGCTGCTCGTCTTGCCGCTCGTCTTTGTTGAATACTGTCCCGTTGGTGCCATTTTGCATCTTGTCTGGCGCTTCTCTAATGTTCTGCACTCACTATTGTTGGCATCTACTGTTTACTGTTGGGCCTCTGAGGGCTGTGTGTATAGAAGTTTGCTCGAGCACCAGCAAAGAGCCTAACAACAGGCGGCCGAGTGCTCGAGGCTTCTGCTTGGTGGCCTTTTTTGTGCTGTCGTGTGGAAAGGGAAATGAAGATGGAATTAGAGATGAAAATAAGATGATAAAAAGCAAAGTGAAAGGGAAATTGGCTGATTGGTGAGAACTTTTGCTGGCAGTGTGCAATTGTTCAAGTTCAATGAACATGGGCCACTGGTTGAAGTAGACGGCGCACAGTTGCACATAGCCAGTTGCTAGTTGCAAGAAGCGCACTCAACACATGTGCACCGCAGCAATGCAATGCAATGGACAAATAATCCGCCAGCGGCGCCATATCGCTCGCATAGAGTGACAATAACTTGACAGATAGACAACTCTCGATAATAATACTTTCCGATTATATTGCGGCCACGCCAGTTGTGTGTCCCTCTTCCACTCCGGTTGGATTGTTGATAATCCTTCTTATTCATGAGCTCTGCTGCACTAGAGACCGACTGAAACTGGTATCTCGTCACAGCAAACTCTTGTTTCTTTTGTGTCCCCCCTCGAGAGAGTTGTCCTATTTCTTGCAGAAGGAAAGAGGGAAACATCTCATCAATGTTTAGCGAGAAGATACAACTTCACACAGTGGCAACAAGTGCCCTATCAGCTGGCTCAGATCTGCACACGCTCCTCATGTGGCCGCCAGAGACAGTCTCCTCTGAGAAACGTCATGGGCCGTCTAGTTCACAAGAGTCTCCCGCCAACAATTGTGCATTCGGCAATCTCTATTCTTTTAGATTTTACTCCAAGCTGAGCCACTTACTTCTGACTGGGGCCCAAGAGGAGAGCTCGAATCTGGACAAATCGATGGAAGAAATTTTGAATCGAGATCGACTCGAAGTTACTCTAATTAATCCAGTTATTCTGCCTGTGCTGTGAAAAATGCAATACCATGACCACCAAAGCTAGTTTCATCTAGATGGAACAGGTTGGCAATGCAATTGAGGTAGCTAGGCGAGTAAATGAGACCTCCAAATGAAACACAGCATCGAGGTAACGAAGGCGATTGGAGGAGTATGACCAGGGTGTCTCTGTTGAACTTCTGTCTAAGAAAATCCTGTGACAATCCTTAGCTCATCGATTGCCCTATTGGTGAATGGCAAGGTTGCGAAATTTGGATTTAATGGTACTATTCGAGCGTTTAAATCGAGCCTATTCAGATTTGAAGGTTACAATTTCGTTACCTTCAAATTGTGCTCCTCAATTGTATTGACATGTTCTTAGGCTAATTAATTTGTCAATCCACCATTCTTTCGACTCTCGGAACCAAACACTCCAGTCGAAATCCTCATCCGGCTCGCATAACAATAGGAACACCCATTGTTATGGTAGGACAATTTGGCCAGCCGCTGTGGAACGTATTCATGAACTACGTCTCAAGCTGCCTTCAAGCAGCCCGAAAGTCCGTTCATTGTGGCCACTTTCCTTCTGGCACTTGCGAGTTTTACTAAAACGGCCTGTCGATTTGCAGTTGGCCATTTGAATTGTCGGCGGAGAAAGTTGAGTTGACTTAGATACAAGCTAAGGATAAAAGTCCAACGCAACATCATTGTGACAGTCGAACGGCGACCAGCAGAAGTGTCTCAGGCTCCACTGGAGCTGCTCAATTGGCTGCGTGACTCTTGGTGGGAATGGTCTGGATGAAAGTGGACGTTTTATAATCCAGTGCATCGAGCTAGCCCAAAGGACAGTTTAAGGTGTCCATTCGTAAACTGGGCACTATGCTGGCGAGTGGACCATTGGGCGAGAGGAAACAAGTGTGCAGCGTGCCAGACACTTGGGCGAGTGCAATTTTGTCCAAACTACATCCGCCGCTCGGACACTCGACATTTACTGCCCAAGGACAAGCCTCTGAAGGTTTTTTCGGCGAGGCGAGAGAGGTGAATTCTAGTCACACATTGAATTTGTGTCCTAAAAGTGATTCAAAAAGTCACTTTCGTCTATGATCTGAGCAGAGGTTGTGTGTGTTTTTTTCCACCTGAGGCTCTGCAATTCCTTGCCACTTTTTTTCAAATGCCTGAATCCAATGCGAGAAGCGAGCTATAAGGACGAAGGATAATCTAGCAGAAGAACATCTCGCCAAATCAAACATCAGACGAGAAAATCAAATCCACGAAGCTCTATTTGCCGAAAAGCACACAGAACTCGACGTCAGGAAGGCCCCCAAGGTGCAACATGATGAGTAGAGAGACTGTCTGCGGCGAAGAAAGTTGCAAAATATCAACAACAGTTGCGGGAAAAAAGACTACTTCAGACTTAGACAGTGAAGATTGAATCAAGCGAATGGAACATCGGTCCGAATGATTGGAAAAGAGTACCATGCCACTGCTATCCTGAGCCTGCTCGCAATGCTGCTGGTAAGTTGACAAATATCAATTCACAAATACTCACAAATGAGCCTTCAGACTGCCTAAGACTCCCTCTACACCTAGAACTCTGGCCGAGTTCAGACTCTTTAGATCAAACTGTTCCCAAACTAACCTGATGGATAACCGACAATTCACCAATTCCAGTTGCTCGGCCTCCACCTGCTCGGCTTCGGGTTGGCCAACTGCGGCCAGTCATCGAGCAGCGACGCCTCCAAAGTGGCCGCCTCTTCAAGCAGTTTGGCCAGAAACTCGAGCCCCACTTCTTTCGCCTCGAGTCTGCGGCCAGTCTATCAGCACCCCATAAGTTTGGAGACAGTCTCAGGCGCCAAGATTGATCAGACGAGGAGCGAGAATCCGAATAATCCACTCGCTTTCGGCCACCTCCAGCCGCCGACCGTCCAGCTCGGCTCCATGCCTCTCGCCAGCAACACTCCTCGGCAACAAGTGCCCACCGAGCCCGCCTACTACGCGCCGCCCATCTTCGCCTACGGACAGCCAGAGGCCGTGGGCGGAGCAAGCGCGGCGCCCAGTCACCAGCGGGCGCCCAGTCTGCAGCAGACGCCCCACTCCAGTCGGCCAACTCTCTCCAGACCCAAACCACAACAAATGCAACACATGCAACAAATGCAGCCACAAAAACAACAACAACAACAACAACCTCAGGAAGAGCAGCCGCCGAGCAGCGTGGACGAGCCGAGCTGCGCCAGAGCAGCCCCGCTGAACGAGTCTAGCCACTCGGCCAACTTCCGGCCCAGCTTTCTTCCGGTGCTCTTGTGTCTGGCAGACGCGGAGTATCCCACGAGGGAAGTGATGCGCGCCCTTGAGACGTTCGCCCTCGAGCGCGGCTCCATCGAGCAAGTGCTGCCCCAGCAACTGGTGCAACTGCTGCTCGCTGCACCAGTGGTCTCCAAGGCTTCCTCTTCGGCGGCAGAACAAGCCAGCCAGCTGGACGCCAGACGCCAGCTCCTCATGGACAGCCTGCAGGCGAGCGTGGTCCAGCAGCCGAGCTCTGCCAGCTCGGCCACTTCCGCTGGCCCACAGCTCGCCCAGCCGGAGCACTTCCCCTCGGAGAAGTACGCGCCCATGTGTCAGGCGGCCAGCTCGATGGTGCAGCCGCGGAGGGCGCGCAACCTGCTCGGCCACTGGAGGGTGGTGGTCAATCTGCCGGGCCTGAAGTATCGCGGGGTGGCCGTCAGCCAGATGGTGCGGCTGGACGAGTGCAGCAGACCAGAGGAGCAGTGCTCGGCCGGGCCGCAGACTGTCTCGAGTGGAGCGCCAAGGTCGAGCTCGGAGGCGAAGGGGGCGCCCAACTGGGTGCCCAACTCGGCCTGTTTGCAGCACTACCAAACTCAACGGCTGCTCGTCTGGTCCGCTCAGCAAGGCTTGCACGTGGACCTGTTCAGGTTTCCCTCAAGTTGCTCGTGCCACTTGCGCCGATGAGTTTGTGTATATAAGAAAACAGTGAAATCTAGTCACCCTTAGGAGCTGTATTCTCAGCTTTATTCTCGCTCCACTTTATTCGTTTGGGTCAATTTTTTGCATTTACTTTTATCTCATTTCGATTCTATGCTCTGCAATCTCACCTCTTTGCTCCAATACACTTTTTTTACCCTTATCATGTGCAAACTCTTTGCAGAATAGCCAGTATAAACTAGTCAAGTTTATCAACAAGCAATAGTGTGTAGAGTAATCTCCAAGCAATCCAAGTTTCACACTCACTCAATGGCGGAACATTTTGCTCACCAACAGATGGGCTCCCTGTTCCAGCGGAGTGGCGTGTCCACTGTGCTGATGGTTGTTGTGGTGGTTGTTGTAATGGTTGTTGTTGTGGTGTTGTTGGTGGTGGTTGTGGTTGTTGTTGCCGAGCGACCAGATTTTCTGTGTCAGTTTTTGCTTGAGAAACTGGGACGGATGTTTCATCTGGTGCTCCAAATTGAAGGCCTTGTTGATCTTGTTCACCAGCGAGTTTTGCAGCTCGTTGGCCGAGCTCAGCGAGACACAGGCGAGCGCCAAGACGATCAGGCCGAGCAAAGTGAGGACCAAATTGAGCCCGCTCACCAAATTGAGCTTAGCTCTTCTTTTGCCCAATTTTTCGCTCATTTTTGCGACAATTTTTCGACTTTTTTAAGGAATTTCACGAAAATCTTGCAGCTTTCGCTCGGAAAACTTGTCCTTATTCAAGCTAATTAGTGCTGAATCAATCAGGATATGAGCGAAATTGATTAGTCGGATTTTACTGCTGTAAAATCAACCACAAAATCGATACTTATTGTTCTCTTAAAAACAAGCATCAGTTTTGCCGAAAGTCCAAAGTGAGACAGTCCTCAGTGAGCAGAGACTGTTTGCGATCAACAAACTCGAGTTCGAGTGAACTTTTGGTGGGTTTCTCCTAAAATTCCAAAATTTGCATCCAAATTCAGCCTCAGATTCGTCAAGTTCACTCTCAAATTTGCCCTAAGCTCAACGCCACGCTGGAACCTCTAAGCCCAGCTCAGAGGGCGGCCAGTCAGCCCCCAAAGAGGCGAGCTCCACGCGCCACATATGGCGGCTCGTGACGAAAGGCGAGCCCAAATTAGAATCCATTCCAGCCTTTTCCAGCCTCTTTCCGGCCACGCCTCGCGGGGCGCCGCCGGAAAGCTCGTCGAAGGGGCCGCTTCCGAGTTGGCCCCACTTGGAGTTGGTTTCTAGCGGGCGGAAGAGGAAGCCCACAGAGAGAGAGAGAGAGATATGGGCTGGCTGGGAGTATCAGCGGCGCGTCGGCGAGCTAGGTGGCTTGGTGGAGGCGACTGTGCGCGTGTGCCGAGGCCAAGTGGACTGTGTGAGGGAGCGCGCGGGGGGTGCCCAAAGGTGATTGGGGGCCGTTAACTGGCTGGGTGTTGGGCGAGACTGTGAGCGGGCGATTGTGTGCGCGTGGGGGCGGCCGAGGCGCGAATAATGTGCGGCGGCGTGACGTGCGTTTGGCGGCCGCTCGAAGCAGGAGGAGGCGGCCCACTTGGGACTGTGTCTGGCTGGCGGGGCACACGCTCCACTGGAAGCGCCGCACTGCAAGCCCAGCAAGACAACTGGCCACTGGTCGCACAAACAGTTGCACACTGCTGCACGCGCAAGCAGCCGATGGGCGCCCACTGCTCACCACTCGGCGCCTCCTCAGATGCGGCCCCTCCTTGGCACACTGGCCGGCCGCTGGTGGACGCCCGCGACGTCTTGCTGGCCGGCCGACGCTCGTTGACGGCCGCCCGCCGAGATATAGACTGTGTTTATACTGAGACGGCAAGTGGAGGGGCCACTCGCCGGCTGGCCAACTGAAGAGCAAGCACGCCGGGCTCATTTGTGTTAAAAAGGGCGCCCCAGCTCCTCACGCGAGCTCGCCAGCTCGAGGCGGCGAAGCGAGCGGGCCTGCTGGCAAGCTCGCCAGCTTGACCATGGGGCCGCTGCTTAGCCGCCAGCGCGCTGCTTAGCCCCCGTGCTGAGCTCTCACTTAGCGCCCCGAGCAGAAGCCCTTAGCTGAGGGGCGCGCGCTCACGCTGCAGCGCACGCCGAAGCACAACTGCGCGCACCAAAGAAGAAGCAGCAGCCCGGCCAACTCGGCAGCTGGAAAGCGGCCACTTCCGGTGCGGCTTGTGCGCGCCAGTGGCAAGCTTGGCGCAGTTTGGGGCGGGCGTTTGGGGCGCGCGTTTGGCCGCCGAGTGGGCGCGCAGGCTACTTCATATCGAGAGGAGGAGGAGGAGGAGGAGGAGCGCGGGGCTAGACTGGCGCAAGGAGGGCGGCTTTCCGGCGCGCGATTGGCGGCCACCGGCGGAGAGCAAACAAAGCCAGGGGCGCCCGTGGGCCAGGGACTGGGACTGGGACTGTGAGGGGGCCAATCGGGCGGCGACTAATGGGCGCGAGAGTGGCGCAAATCTGGGAGGCGAAGCAGCGGCGGCGGCGGAAAGGTCGCTGGGGGCGCAGCTTGGGCGCGGGCGACTAGAACCGAGTGGAGGCGAGTTGGGCCGAGTGCAGCCGGGCGGCGGCAGAGCTTTGGGGGGAGTGAAGTGGAGTGGAGTGGAGTGAAGTGGAGTGAGAGCGGGCGAGGCGAAGAGGCGAGTTCAAGTTACACGCCGACTTGGATCACGTGTGCCTTTGGGGCCGGCGCGCACTGCAGACTGTCCGCACTGGAGACTGTGCACCATCGGCCAAAAGTAAGGTGATAAGATTCGGTGCAAAGATGCGCAAAAATGTAACCCTACTTTTGACGCGCTCTGTGCGCTGTAGACTGTTGGCCGCACACAGTCCGCATCCTCCGCGCTGCAGCGCCGCAGAAGAGCAGCTCCGGCGCGCCGCCACTTAGCGCGCGGCCGAGGCCCAGCGCACAAAGCCGGCCCGGGCGGATGAATTAGCGCCGGTCCTGGCCCCTTTTGGCCACTTTGTTCGGGCCCAAAGGGTGCCCGGCAACTGCGCGGGCCCTCTGCCGGCTGGCCGCGCGGCAAGGCCACCCTCTGGCCGCCGCCCAGCCGGCCGGACGCGCCCAGACCGGCGCTCTGACGCAGGCGAGCCCCACTGCTCCGCTCGGGCTCGGCCCTGGTCGCCCGCCTCTGCCGGCCGGCCAGACCGCGATAATTAACAGCCGGCCGGAAGGGGAGGGCGCGCGTGCGTCGCCCGTCCGGCCGCAGCTAAGGGCGCCTGGACCAAAGGGTGCCACTTGGCGAGGCACAATTTGCGTCACTCGTTGCGGCTCGCCCGCTGGCCGCTCGCTGACCGTTCGGCGAGCTCGGCCCAAAAGCTCGCCCACCAGACGCCGAGCTGGCTGGACAACAATCGGCCGCCCGCAAAGCCAGACTCGCAAGCTAGCGCCCAAACCGGAGCGCAAATTCTGGCCAAATTGAATTTGCCCCAATTCGGGTTGCCCCCAGCCCGCACGGGGACCACTTTTGATCGAGGTGGGCGTGGCGCGCTGACCGCGCGCACTCGCAAGTTCGGCGGTGCGCGCGGGCTGCGCGTCCCGCGGCGGCCGCGGGGGCGTGGCGCGCGCGAGCGTGAAATTGAGCGCACGGCTCGCCCTCCGGCCGGAGTGGGGCCATTTTTCGCAAGTGGCCGCGTCGGTGGCGCGCCGCCCGGTCCTGGTGGCCAGCGCCGCCAAGACGCGCTCTCGGGCGGCTGCAAAAGGGGCCACAGGCCAGCTGGGCGGACAATTTGGGGCGCCGGCGCGAGACTCCAGCGCACTTTGCGGCTAGTAGAGGCTGCTGGCTGCCGGGCGGCGAGCAGTCCTCGACTGCTCGGCCTTCTTGTTTGGGCTGCCAGTGGGTCGCGCGGCGTGCGCCCACAGGCCAATTGGTGGGCCAGTTGGGTCGGTTGCTGGGATGGGGCCGCCGGTTTGGAGCTGCGCTTCGGAGCCCAAGCTTTGGGGCCGGCGAGTGTCTGTGGGGAAAAGATGATGAGCGTTAGCGTGCGGCTGCACTGGAGTGGCGAGAAACGGGCGGCGAGTGGCCGAGAGCTAACTCTGAACTGGGCACAGAGGCTTTGTTTGGAGCCTGATTTTGCCCAAGCAGCAGGAAGTGCGAGCGCCGCCAGCACTTCATTTCCATCTCGCGCCGCTCTGGAGGCGGCCCAGTGCTCTGGCCAGGGCGAGAAACTGGACCACTGGGCGGCCGGACGAAGCGGCGCAGCAGCGGGAGGCGGCCCAGTGCCAGTGGTGCAGCCGTGTGGCCAGAGTCTAGCCATTGACTGGCCGCGGGCTGGCCACAGCATAGCCATGGGCTGCCCATCGGCATGCCGTTGCAGTGCAGCCACTGCGGACAACAATCGGCGGCTGCTCTGCACTGTTCGGTGTGCTCTGCGTGCGCTGTGCTCTGTGCGCTGCGAGCGAACTGCCGCACACAGTGCATAACTCGCAGGCAGCCCGCCCTAAGCACAGGCCCATTGCTCGGCCAACCTGCAGGCTGGCGCGAAGTGGGCGCTCGCCGCAGTCAGTCCGCCGCAGTCTGTCCGCCGCTGAAATCCATATCGCCCAACATAATGGCACACATCGCGCGCCCCTCGAGGTCAACTGGCTGTGGCCGGAGCGCCCTCTGCAACTGCGGACTGCAGTCGGCGCCACTGGAGCGCCGCCGCAGCTTAGCTCAGCGAGAGTCTCGGCGCGCCGGTGAGGCGACTGCGTTATGCGCCCGCATGACACTCGCCAGTGTGTGCGAGCTGGCTCCAAAGCGCAGATTCAATTACTCGCCGTTACTAGCCCGCCGCCAATCAGAGGCCGAATTATTCAGCCACCTTCTCGAGTGGGCGCTACCTCGCTCGGCTCCACAGAGGCCCCAAAACACGCTCAAAAGGGGCCGAAAAGGGGCGAGCAAGAGCCAGGCGGAGTCTCCCTCGAGTGCGGCGGTGTCGTTTGCGTCCAGCGCGTCGGGGCGCCTCCTTGGAGACTCGTAGCTGGGCGGCGGGCTGATTTATCATCGAGACGGCCTGCGAGCGGGCCCTGAGCGTGGCCGGCCGCCTAGACCGCAGCCGAGCCGCCCGCAAACTCGCACAGGCGGCGCCCCACTCGATTGCGGACAATTAAACGGCCCACTTGGGCCGCCCTCGCCCCAAACAGACCTCAGCTCACAGTGGAAAGCCAAGCCGCCGGAGGAGCTATTGATGTGCACTCCCGCGAGGGCGTGGCTGCTGGGCAGCTGGGCGTGTGCGGCGCGCGCCGCACACGCGCGAGCGCAGCGCTCACTCTGGCTGGCAGGGCGCAGGGCGGGCGTTCGCCCGCACGCGCCGCGCGTTCGGACGGGCGCGTGTCTGCGATGCGCGTTCCAGCGTGCGGGCGCCGAACGCGCGCCCGACTCGCGCGGCGCTGCGGCGCGCGGGGGCGGGGCCGGCGGAAAACAGAGGCCCGCCGACGCTTTCGGCCGCAGACAGTCCGCGGGCGGCGCGTTTGCCGTGGGGGCGCGCCGCCGCCAATTAGGGGCCGCACGCGTCCCGCTGCAGAGGGTTGGCTGTTGGTTGAGCTGGGCCGGTAACGCGCCGGCCGCTTGTTCGGCGGCGCACCTGGCCGGCGGCGACAAAGCGGCCTGGCGGCGCACTGGGCCAATCGAAGTAGGTCAGTGGCGGGCTGGCGAGCTAGAGAGCGAGAGAGGCGGCGGTGGAGAGACTGTGTGTGCAGTGTGCTGTCTCGGTGGAGCGGCGGCCAGTGGGCAAGACAATGGCGATCGGCGTTGCTGGGAGGGCGTGGGTTGCGGCGAGTGAGCGTTAGTGCGGCGCTGGCTTGCGCAGTTGAGCTTCGGGCTTTGGGCCAGAGCTTGACTGGCGGCGAGCAGGCCAAGCGCGTCGGCCAACTGCAGCAGTGGGCAGCGAGCGAGCGAGCGGCCAGAGACGAGCAGAAGTGGACAGGCGAGGGCGAGGACTGTGTGGCCGCCCTCGCTTAGGATCGGGCGCAGACTGGCCGCTCCTGCTCGCTGGCGGCCGGCCAGTGACAGAGAGCCAGCCAGCAGAGAGGCAAAAGGAGCCAGCAGTGAGGCAGAGTGGCGGCCAGAGGCGGCAAACACATTTAGCCATTCCAGAAGCCATCCAATTGTGCCGCCTTGTGGCCGGGGCTCGTCTGCGGCGCGCTGGAAGTCCTAGTCCTCGGGCTTCGCCAGCCGCCAGCCGGCCGGCCAGTGTGTGTGTGTGTGTGTGTGTGTCTCTATTTGGCCGCGAGTGCGGCTGGCCAGACGCGCAGGGCTCCATTTGGCCGCCGCCTCAGTGCCGTTCCGACAAACGGCGTGCGCCTGTGGCTCGCCCGTGGGCCTTGGGCGGCCGGCTGGCTCGGGCGGCGTGGTTGGGGGCGCCGCAGCTTGGGATCGGGCGGCGGAGGCGCAGTGGCGAGAGCTGTGGCGAGTGCAGAGTGCAGAGTTTAGTCCAGAGCAGAGAGCGCAGTGCGGAGAGCAGTCCGAAGAGCAGAGGGCAGTCCAGAGTGGAGAATGCACTAGAGACTAGAGCAAGGAGAGCAGCACGGCGGAGAGTGCAGAGCAGAGTGCACAGAGCAGAGAGCAGAGAGCACAGTGCAGGGCACAGGGCGCGCGCCAGACCTAAGCGCAGAGAGTGGCCGCCAGTGCACAGCGAACACAGTGGGCAGAGTGCACACAGTAAGCAGTAGGCAGAGTGGAGCAGCGGCCGCGCTCATGCACAAAACTGAGAAACACAACGCAGAAGAAGACAGTGGCCAGTGGAAGCAACAACAAACGAGCCAAGAGAGAGAGAAAGAGGCACACAACACACACACACACAAATACTTGTGCCTTGTGTTGCCGTTTTTCCACACTGCCCAACTGCGCCGGCGGCCTGTTATTCGGAGCCGAGTTTTCCAAACCTCGCCAGCCCCGACCCTTAGCCCCGTCGGTCTCTCCTCTGCCCACTGTTTGTGTGTCCATTTTCAGTCAGCCTCTCCTCAGCCTGTTGGCACAATTCAATTGGACCCTGTTTGGACTGGCCGAAGGGGCAGCCCAAACAGTGCGCCGGCAGAGAGCAGTCTGTCTCTCGGCGGCGGCGGCGAGTGTGTCCATTGGCGGGCGGAGAATGTGGCCACAGAGATGGGCCGGCCGCTCGTTCTCTGCTCGTCGAGGAGTAGTGGGAATGCGCAGGAGGGCTAAGGAGCGGCGGCCGAGGGAGCGCGAAACGAGCCCAAAGAGGCGCAACGGGAAGAGGCCAGTAACACTCGCCGCTTGTTACTGGCTTACTGGCCAGCAAGAAGCGGGCGGGCGGCCAGATCTTTTGTTGCGCATCATGCTCTCTTCTTTTTCTGCTTTTGCTATTGCTGCTTTTGCTGCTTTGGCTGCTTCTGCTTCAAATGCTGCTCCTCTGCACTGAGGAAGCGCGAGCAGAAGGCGCGCGAGTGGCCAGCCTAGGCCAAGCTCGCCCGTTTTCAATTGGCCCTCGTTGTTTCGCCACTCTGAGAGCGCACTGGCCAGCCCGGCCGGCGCAGCTCGCCGCTCGCAGCTCGCAGTCCCCCGGCGCCCTTGGTGCTCTGCCTTATGGAGAGCTGGCTGCTTGCTAGCTGTCCAGTGGGCTGGCTGGCCGCTTCTGAGCTTTCTGCTTCCAAGCTGACCAGCCAGGGAGCTTGGCCAACGTCGAATTAGCAAAGTGGACAGAGCGCGCAGACAGAGCCCGTGCGTGTCTTGGTGACTGGAGGGCGCCCCAAAGAGCGTCGGCGGGAGCGCGTCTCTGCAGAGTGCAGGCTGCTCCTAAGGTGCAAAGTGGCAATGGAAAAGCGCGCACAAACTGAATTGGGTGTATCTCACGGCGTTCGCTCGCACACACAGAGAGAGAGAGCAGCGTGTGCGCACGGCAGCCAAGTGGGCGCGCAACTCGCACAAAGCGCACGCGACCACCGCACACACTCAAACGAAAGGCAGAGTCTGCCTGTCGCGCTGCTCTGCGCGCCTTGTCTCTTTGGGGCTCGCTTTTGCCCGCTTGTGTGCTGGCTTGTGTGCTCTCTTGTGCTCGCTCCTAGTCGCCCGCCCGCTCGCTTGCTCACTTGCTCGCCAGCCCGGCGACACAACTGCACTGGCTCAACACCAATGGCAACAACTACACCCAACGCTCACCGCCCGGCCGGCCAGAGACAGTCAGTCGGCGGCGTGTCGCAACTCGCCGCCTGTGCAACTGCGCCAGCTCTACGCTAACGCCAACTCGCCGCCCCTCTGCCTCTCTCTGCCTCTGCCTGGCCGCCACTCTCAAGCTCAAGCTCGACGCTCGCAGCCCCAAGCTCGCAGGCTCACTACTCGCGGGCTCAGGCGAGGGCCACACTCGCAAGCCGCTCGCTGCGCGCTCCTCGCCGGGCGCTCAACTGCGCGCCCTCCGCCCAGCCAGCAAGCCAGCCAGCCAGCCAGCCGCCAGCCCGGCCGGCCGAGCGCCGATGCTACCAAGAGTCGTTCTGGCCGCCGTTGCAGTTGCACTTCTTGCCGCTGTTGTACTGGATGTTGTTGTTGTTGTTGTTGTTGCTCGGCGGCGTTGGCAAGCTAGCGAGCGGGCGCGCACTTGTTCAGTGGCGC
>Ga0268247_10000276_pt1 | contig 18029 bp, 14 predicted proteins | sample AgamicOrMae_FD_200245 | JGI IMG/M metagenome (GOLD analysis project Ga0268247, IMG submission 200245) | Agave microbial communities from Guanajuato, Mexico - Or.Ma.e (v2) (version 2) | ecosystem: Host-associated > Plants > Phyllosphere > Phylloplane/Leaf | place: Guanajuato, Mexico | collected...
TTCTGCATGCGCCCAATGGCAGGGCTCTGCTGCAATGAGAAACTTTCCTACATCAAGAATAACTCAATTGAGCCATCGGCCAGTTCTCAGCTTTGAACTTTAGCTCACCCGTCCGGCCTATACATTGCGTGTTCCATCCATCAGGGTCCTCGATGGCCTATTATGGAATTTGAGGTTAGTGGATGACATCACGCACCAGCCCAACGACAAAGCCTAGAGACTTGAACAGGGCAGTTTCTGGCAGCACAGGTGGCAGATAGATACCCCCTCTTGGCAAAGGTAGTTCGATCTGATTGATGCGGTCACTCAATTTGATACATAATGAATCACCACATCTAGGTCAGTCTGATAGATCATCAATCTTGGATGCAACAGGTACAAAACTTACATAGACATTGAGCTACAGCCCTGTGGTGCCTCCTAGAATAGGGCTCAACATCTGATTTATTCACTCATATTTTCGACAAAACATTTCAACCGTCTTGCTGCCTGGATCTTGAGCCAGTCTCACCAATTATCCATCGAACTCTTCATCATCGTCTAGATATCCTTGCCAGTCTATGTTTTCATCTTCAAGTTCATTCGGTTCCGAATCCACATGATAGGATCTGAGTGGGAATCGCATCGCCTTGATCGATTGGTTGTAGATGTCCAAACAAAATGCGATTCTCTGATGGAATGCAGCCTGTGGTTCAGGTGTGCAATACACATCGGTAGTCTCTTTCGATTGCAGGTAACCACCTTCGTGGTTTATTTTCGCTTCTATCACACCATCCCTGATGGCCTTAGCCGCGATATATTCGGCGTCCTGGTTGTCGTCGGAGTTCAGTTTCTTGGCGATATCTGCCAAGTAAATGCGCGAATACGACAAGCTTATCATTCGCATTCCGGTTTTGATGACATTGTGACGCAATCTAATGATCAGTGTAAACGTATGGTCGGCCTGGAACTTGGGCCCGTAGTTTTCAATGACAATTCCAAAACGGTTCAGATCACCACTACGAACGGCTTGGGTCAGCTGAAAGTATGGCGCTAATGAGCTACGAAGTTTGGGCTCTCTAAAAAGATTTCTATCCGGAATCTCTCCCATTAGCAGTTCTACAATGATAGCTAGCTTATGCACCGTTTGCTTGAATCCGATGGCTCCATTCTGAGGAGCTTTCCTAATGGCTTGGAGTAAATTTTTATGAGCACCCGAATATTCGAGTTGGATTGCTTTGACCCGTCCCAGATAGTACAAGAAGCGGGCCCATTCGTTGTTAGATGCCGATTCTGGGAATACTGATTTTGATACCAACTTGGAGGCCTGATCATATTGGTCGTAGTTAAGATACAGTCGCAGCAGGCAATTCAATAGCACAGCCTGGCCCTCAAAGTCGTTCCTTAGTGTTGCAGTTCTGAGACGTGAGTGAAGAAAGCTCTTGATCTGATAGAGTCTACCTGTTAGCTCATAACACCTAGTATGAAAATAATAACATTTCGCTGCCAATGCGTCGAGCGTTCTACGATTCTGTGATGTGACAATTTGCATCAGCTGGTCGGAACATTTGACAGCGTCCTCGTAGCGTCCAGAATCTATCAAATTGACTAATACTAGAAGATTGAAGTAAACGTTGAGCTCGGGAATCAGTGGCAGTGATGCTGTCTTTTTGACGCCCCTCAAAGTCTGTTCATCTAATTTTCTAAATTCTTTCATTGTTCTCAAAACCCTGAGGATATTTCTGCTATCCTTTTGGGAGACCGATTTCTCTATTTGCCTAGCCTGCTCCTTGATCAATGTTTCAGTAGATGGAGGTTGTGGAGGTTCGGGATCTTTCTTGTTCTCATTAGAATCACTGGTGTCATCGTTTATGGTACCCTTGGTGGCAGCCGCAACGGGTTGTTTCTTCTCGTTTGTTGAGGCTGTCATCTTGGAATTGTTGAGATGCCGCCTGTGCCAACCAATCCAGGTGCTAATGGACACCGAAGTTGTTCGAGTTTTGCTTAATACAGTGTCAAGAGGATAAGAGTTAGACGAGAATATTGACAATCATGAGGTAAGAAGCCTGTGATGATGCGAAAGAAATGGGGATAAAAACAGTGGTGGGGTCAGTTGAGCGAATAAGCGTGAGCGCGCGGTCGTAGCGCGTGAATTCAAACTGCGTCCATTGGGAGCACGCCAGTTGCCCGTCGGGCATGGAGAAAAGTGAGATTAGAAATTATGTCCAAAAGGACATAATTTTATCACTTCGAGAAAAAGAGGCCCCAACCAGGAATAGAAATAGGAACATGACAAGGCGATTATTAAGAAGTGTCAGCTAGAAAGAAGAGTACGATGACGCAATGAGTGGGAGAGGAGGAAAAAATATTGTCAAGAGTGGGATTTGAACCCACGCCTCCCTGGAGAGACCACGACCTGAACGTGGCGCCTTAGACCACTCGGCCATCTTGACGTGCTATCATGTGTGGCTGCAATCATCAATACAATTTAAATGTGCTTTCTGCCGAAAATGACTCACAAGTATCTCAAACGCGGCCACCCAGTGTTGAAGAGTGTCTGTCTGAATTTGCATCGTCATATCTCTCGTGACTGAAGCAATGCAGTGAACCTTGTTGGAAATGAGCACAATTGTGCCAAGAGCAAGTTTGGCAACCCTGAAACAGCGGCCAGACGATGGAGGGAACAGACACATTCCTCCGAGCGGGTGGCCATCTAGACTGAGAGCTCATCTGAATGGTTGGATTGGATTTTGAAGTGCGAATTGTACTGGTCAGATTTAGATCACACTGCTTCCAATTGGATCAACTTGCAGGTGCTTCCAGCAGAAAGCCAAAGTGATGTCCGCCTCATTTTGGGCCAGCACTTGACCTGAGCAAGCTAGTGAGCTGGTGAGTTAGTGAGTGAGCGAGAGAGTGTTAGAGTGTGAGTGTTTCTGCCGTTCGGCCAACGAGTGGTCATCGTCGTCGTCGTTTGAATCAATCAATCGGCCTTCGGAGTTGGGTGGCAGAGGCATTAAAAGGAACCGAGAAGCAGACGAGCAGTGAGTGTTAGTGTGATGGTGAGTGTTAGTGGAGGGCGTTTAGCGCGGTCCAATGGGCAGGAATTTTGTTCACGAGCTTGGCAGCTTGTGTTGTCTAATAGACTGGCTAGATTGGGCAGGAGGGAAATGATTTTGACTAGTTTTATAAGTGCGCCCAATGGCATGAGGCTGGCCGCTTCCATTGGCCAGTGGTCCATTGTGCAGAGTGCTGGTCCATTGCTTGTCATGAGCGTGCAGAGTGGCCGGCAAATCCATTGTCTTTGCAACATGTCGCAACAATGCCCACAGCCCAGAGCCACACACAAGCTCTCCTGGTGTGCCGGCTCGTGCAGTCTGTCTGTCTGTCTACCGAGCTGCTCTCTTCCACAACTTGGCCGCTTGGGAGGCAAATTGAATCTGCGAAATGGAGATAAAAATAAGAAAGCCCAGAAACCAATTGCATCCGGCGCCAAGCGAATGACATTGGAGGGCGAGCCAATTTCAAGAGCAGCCGCCTGCAGTTGGCGCCATTGAACACCGAGCGCGTCGTCTGGCCAGAGCTAAGGAGCGCCGAGCTGCAGGCTGCCCTAAGGTGGCGCCCCTCATCTCGCCGCTCGGTCCATTTGGCCGCTCGCTTGCCGACTGGCCAGCTTGTGGCAAGCTAGCGGCGAGCTAGCAGCGAGCGAGCGGCAAGCTTGCGGCCCAAAACAACATCTGGCCCAGCGGCCCAAATGGACCATGGCTGGCGAGGGAGCAGCGAGTGTGATTGCCAGTGCAATTTGGCGCCACCGGCGAGCGAGAAAATATTCCCCAGCCAACTGGCCAGTGTCCAGCGGCCGGGGCTAAGGGCTGGAGGCTGGAGGCTGGAGGCTAGTGGCTGGCGGCCAGTTGCTAGTGGCCACCAGCCTGCCACTCAGCTAGACAGAGACACACTCACACTCACACTCACACTCACAAGGAGGCGGAGAAACACTGGCCGCTGGCCGCTGGAAACACGCTCTCAGCCGAGAGACAAAAGAGTTTTCAATCAATGGCTCTCGTTTGGCGGGCCGATTTTGTGGCTGCAGTTGGAGCAACGTGATTGCGGCCAGCACTTGGCGGCAAGTGTGGAAAGCTCATCTTTTGTTCATCATCAACAATTGTTAAAGACTGTCCGCCGGCGGGCCTGCAAACTGGCCGGCTTGCTGGCCCTTTTCGGCCCTTTCGGCTCGCGCTTCGAGCAAGCCAGCGCTAACAACTGGCAACCAACGAGCCCTCGTTTGTGGTAGTAGTATATAAATTTTCATATATTTTTACGCAAACTCGCGTGTGCCGAGGCGAGGGTGCCGCCGGCTGGCCGAGGGGGCGAGCTTGCCAGCTCGTTGGTGCCGCAGACTGAGTGCGGGCAGCACGCGCGGCCGCACTCTAAGCGCGCGTCTTCCATTGGCTTTGCATGGCAGCGCTTGGGTGCCGCGCGGCAAACACGCACACAATGCACGCAGTGCGAGTGTCTGTGTTGTCTTGCGGCTGGGCGGCCAGTTTGCGTCCTCCAGTTTAGTTTGGCTCTTGGATTGAAATGAGCTGCCAATAGCCAATGGCCAGAGACAACTGACGAGGAGGCAAAAGAGGGGAAATGGTAATTGGCGCCGAGCGTTGGCCGACGGAGGCGCCAAATGTGAGCATCATCAGCAAAACGGCGACTAAATAACACGCCTTCTGCCCTACTCTTCCGAGAGTGCGGCCGGCCACACTCTCACTTGGCGCCTTTCATTAGCCATTCCAGCCAGTCAGCTAGCCACCACTTGCTGGCCCCACACTCAAGTCACACTCAAGCCACACACACACAGAGACGCAGACGATCTGGCTGACAATGGTCTGGCCGCAGTGGCAGTGCAGCGCCGGCCCGGCCAGACCAACAGGTGGGCTGCCGAATCGCTTGCAAGATATCACTTTGCTCAGTCTTCGTTTTGCAGTTGAGGCTGGAAAATTCAAATTTCTCACACTCTATCCATCTTTTGGCCGAGAAGAAGGTGTGCAAATTGGCGCCACTCGCACGCACCCTCGCATTTTTGAACGGAAGGCTTGGGAGATCGCCCAAGCGAGCCGGCCGGCCAATCAGCAGAGACAGAGGGAAAAACTTTTTGGCCGAAGAAGAAGAGGAAGAAGAAGGAAAGAAGAAGAGATCTCGAATGATGTCCCTTTAATTGTACTGTCCAGCCAAACAAATGTGTCCTGATGATATTATGCAACACTCTTGTTCGAGCTTATCTCTCAAATTCAAGTGCACTTTCTCTCTCTCTCTTTCTGTTTGTGTCGCCTGCTTATATTGTCGCTCCTTATTGTGGGGCTGCCAAATGCCTGTCGGCATTTAGAGAGCTGAACTAGACTAAAAATTCAAATCCAACTCCCACAGCTCAGCCATTGGGCGGCGGATGAGTGATGATACAAATTAGCTCTCGTTCTCACCCCCTGGGCTCTCACGCGTTCATGTCACGTGCTGGCGCTGTTGGCTAGCTCGTTGGCTAGCTCGAGAGAGTGTCCCTTGTGGGCGCATGTTTATTTAAAACAAGCTCACCTTTGGAAGGGCCGCCCAAGAGTCCAGCCAGCTTGGTGGTGTGCCAGTTTGTCTTGCCGGGAGAAGCTTGCCAAGAAGAAGCTGGCCAACCGCACCAGTGGATCGAGGGCCGAGTTGGGCGCTAGCAGGAAAACAACTAGAACACAATGAGGAGCGCGAATTGGAGAGAACAAATTGGAGAGGAGCTCTCTTTTCTCTTTTTTGACTTAAACTTGGCACACAGAGAACACGAGGGAGATAATTATCGCCCATCTCGCCCAAGCTCAGCCTTTGGATGACACCAAGCTGCCTGCTCGTGCACCTTGTATCTGGCCACGACTTGACCAAAGGATAGTCACAGGCAAAGTTGGCAAAGTCGGAGGCTTCTTCTCCTTCTTCTTCTTCCTTTCGTTCTCGAGGGCCACCCAAACGAGTTTGCCCTCCACCTTAGCTTGGGCGCCGGACATTCTCGGCCCAAATGTTCGGATTCTAAATTTAAATCTCGCTCGCCATCTTTCCACTTTCGCCCCCTCCAGTTTTCCAGTCCATTATGTTCGCTCGCCGTTTCCTCCCTCTCGCCCTCAGCAGCCCACCAACAAAGCCACTTTCAGGCGACTTTCGAGCCACTTTCAGGCGACTCTCAGGCGACTTTCGGCCGACTTTCCAACGAGCTTCGCAGTGGACCCGCGGCCAGAGCTTAGCCTTGGAATGGGCGCTCGTTTTTTCTCGCCTCTTTTCTGGCTTCTTTTACTCGCCCCTTTTTCCTGTTCCAAAAGACGCTCTTTCTCTGCCCGATCAGCCGACTTTTTGATTTAAGGAGGTTCTCCCAATCGAGGCTTCTAGCTTGGCGACGATAATCAGCCGATATGAAGCCGCCGAGACGAACACAAACAACCCTTTGGAGCTTGTTTCAATTCTGCACGCGAGATACACTTGGCTCAGACGCACACGCCCACAGACTAGATGATTTTGGTGGCCATTTGGGCTGCTCTGTGGCACTTGTTTACAGTGTAAACACTTTGCACTTGCACTCGGCGGGCAATGAGCAGCCGCTAATTGATTGCCAAGCGCAGGAGTGTCTGTGGGCGAGACAGTCCCGCGAAACAGTCTGACAGACTCAAGGCCGTTTTGTTTACCTCGCAGCGGATCAGTCTTGGCGCACGTGGTCGCTTTGGAGTGCTCCTTTGGGCATACTGCCAGTGCCCAAAGGAGCCGCGGACTGACTCTAGTTGGTGGCACTCGAGTGGACTTCTCTTTGTTCTGCTTCAATCGCCGAAACTTTTCCACTTTGAGGTACTCCCAAAGAGAAGAGCTCGCAATCAGTTGGCCCATTGCCACGCAGGCGCATCGCAGCTCCACGCTTGCAAGCTCGAGCTCTGGCCGCACCTAAGCCGCCGGGACACTTCCACCTCCGCCACCTCCGCGTCTGTAGTCTGCATTCTTGCAGCCTCAAGGGCGCAAAAAAACATTTTAAAGGGCGGCTGATGGAAGAGTTTTGCAGTATAAATATGGCCAGAGACTGGCAACAGTTTGCAGAAATTCGCTGAGCTGAAGGAAGGAAAAATTTTTCAGAAAACCTCACCGGAAAAGAGCAATAAATCACCCAAATCAATCCAGCTAATTCGATCCACCGAGACCCAATCTCACCGAGCGACTGAAAGCAAAATGGGAAAAGGAAGCGGAAACACTGGCGGACAGAACTTTGCCTCGGCAAACAGGACCAACCAGTGCAATCCGACGCACACTCCAAGCGGGCCAGGCAGAGACTCGGGCTACCATGGAGCTGGCACTCGTTCGGACCTGTCGAACCACTCGAACCAGATGAACCCCAACAACCAGGCCTACTCTTCGAGCCGCAAGTGAGGGCCAGCTTAGGCTAAGTTGCCCCAAAAAGCCGCCCCTAAGCTTGCGAAAAGAGCGCCCAAAAGGGCGCCAAAATGGACTGGCTCAGGCTGACCGGAAGTGGACAATGCGGCGTGGCAATGGAGACAGAGAGCGGTGGATTGGGCGCACCATGTGGAGGGAGTGTCAGTTGCGTGTTTGAGGAAGGCTTGAAAGCGAAAGAAGGCGATTAAACGAGCGATTAAAGTTTATTGCGATTAAGAAATTCGCACAAAACAAGTGACGGCCGTTTGTGCTGCTCTCGAGTGGCTCCTCTTTGGTTCCATCTTGTCGTTTGGAAGCTAGTCGCTGACTTCCGTCCAGTTGTTCTGCCGAAAAGTTCTGCTGAAAAGTTCTGCTGAAGTTCTGCTTTTTGCACATTTGCATTGGACGCTCGATAAGTTGTTGTTTTTGTCCAAGTTGCCACTCCTCAAACAAAAGTTTCCCGAGAAAACTGGATGAGGAAAAGTTCACTTTTCTCCAAAGAGAAGCTCCAGAGGCGCTCCAGCTGCTTAAAGTGCGGGCCAACCTCAGGTGTCACTGGCGAGCGAGCTCCAGTTAGCGGCGCATTCCACTGGCTATCTTTTGGGAGACTCTTTAAGAGAAAATTTTGCAAAGTTTTGCAGACTTTTGCAGAAGTTTTGCAGAATTTTGCAATTCTTAAAAATTTTCTCCAAGAGCGCCGAAATTGCCCATCAAACAATTGTGACTGTGTGCGGCTCGCGGCCTGTTCTGTGGCGCTCGATGTGGAGAAATTGCAGCTCCGCGTCTGTTGACTTTGCCTCGCAACGCCTTGCGCTTAGCCACTGGGTCTGGGCCAATGCTCATCATCAAAGAGAGACAGACAGGAGAAGGGGTGAAAAAAGGGCGACAGAGAGCGAGAAAGTGGCCGCCATTCTTGGAGGGGGCGCAACGAGTGGCTTGGCCGCCCCTAAGGATGGACAAAAGTGTTTGATGGAAGGCGAGCAGCTGCGCTCTTCGTGTCTCTTCGTGTCAAGCGGCAACTAATAACGGCAACAAAGGTCTGCTTGTTTACAGGCTTGTGTGCCAGCGAAGCCGGATCGGTCAACAATTGGCTGCCGCTTGGCCGAGCTTAGCTGAGCTTGGCCAAGCTTAGCCGAGAGACGAGCAAGAGCAAGAGCAAGCGAGCGAGCGAGAGACCTAAGTGACCAAGGCGACCAAAGTGAGCAAGGCGGCGGCAACAACAAAACAAGCCGGCCCGAAGTGAGCGGACGAGTGTGTATAATGAGCCGGCCCTTAGCTCTCTTTCTATCTGGCCGGGCTGCTTGGCGTGGCTCTCGTGCTTTGGGGCTCAGTTTTGGGCACGAGAAGAGCGACAACGAGCTCGGATGGGAACAGGCTGCTCATTGTGCGCTCTGTGTGCTCTGTTTGGCCGGCCAGACTGGACGCGCGAGAGAGCAGAAGATCGGCTTCTTCTTCTTCTTCTTCTTTATTAATGGCGTGTCATTGGATTTCGACGGCGTACTCTTGCGAGGGGCAACAGTGTGCCGCAGCTTAGGGGCGGCCGCCAGCCAAGCGGCGAACTCGAACTGGCCACTCGAACACACGAGCACAATGGCCGCCGGTGGGCCGTCAAAATTGGCCGCCAGCGTGTCGCGCTTTGTGTGTGGCCCCAGCGCGTGTCTTGCCACGAAGCGGCAGTCTGTGTGTGCCAGTGGGCCAGCTCGACTCTGGCAAGCTCGCCAGCTCGACTCTGGCAAGCTCGAGAGGTTGACTTTGGCGAGCTCGATGGCTTGACTTTGGCGAGCTCGTGCGGCGCGCAGACACCTGAAGGCAGAAGGCGCGCGCAACTCGGCCAAAGTGAGCGTGTAATTGGGCACGCTGAGCTCGTCTGAGCGGCGAGTGGCCAGCCGCAAACAAGCGCCAAGACACGCACAATTTGGGCCGCCCAAACGGCGCCAGCTCGCCGCCTGTTGCTCCTCTTTGGACGCCTCTTTTTGCGCGCTCTTCTCGTGGGCCGAAACTCGATTAGAGGCAGACTTTCAGCCAGAATTAGAGCCGCCCAATCGATTGGCCGCCAACGAGCGACTCTGCCCGACGATTGGCCGCCAAACGCCGCCCAACTAACCCTCAGAGGAGGCGCACTTTGAAGGTTAACAAACTTTCTGGAAGAACTTTCAGGAAAAAGTATGGCCAAAAAGTTTCACGAAAAAGCTTCTCGAAAAATGTTCCAAAACTCTGGCAAGAAGAAGCTCTTGGAAACTTGTCTCCCACTCAAACCGAATCAACCTAAACTCTGATCAGGCTTTTTCCAAACTTCCAGAGCTTCCAGCTCCAGTCTGCAGTTGGCCAAGTTGGACCAACTTGAGCCAACTAGACACAGTCTGCCAGGGCGCAAAGTGCACTCGCTCGGCCTGCAGCTCAGCCTGCGAGCAAGCGGCAACAGTTGCGACCAAGAAACGTCGCCCGAAATAATAATAATAATATTGAGCTCGCCCATGGTGACGATCCAGAAGTTAGTTATTCAGATTAGCTCTTAGGATCGGCGCTGGGCAGACAGATGGACGGACGAGCAGACAGACAAACAAACGAGCAGGTAATTGAGTTGGAGCTAAGGCATAGCGCGGAGGGCAAACTGCGGCCAGCGCATACAGTTTGGCGCTGTTCTTTGCTGCGCGCAAGCACACGAAGCGCGCCGCTTTGGATATCTCTCAATCATCGCAAACTGGCAGCCCTAGTGTGTCGCACTGGCGGCAGCCACTCGGCCGGCCGGCAAGCCTTTCTCCTGCTCCTTGTCTCTCGCAAAGCTGCACCAACTCGAACCAAGACGAACGACTTCTTCGTCCTCTTGGAACAACGACCTTTTTTATGATTCAACTTTGGCAAACTTTCACTTTCACTTTCGAACCGAAAAGGCCCAATTTATCAGCCAGGCCGCTCGGTCGCCTAGTGACTGATTCAATTAGATTGGCTGGCCGGCTTGTCGCTTGTTGAGCATTGGTTGCGAGCTTTGGTGGCGACTTGGGAGTCTTTTCTGGTCGCTCGTGTGGAGAGCACGGACAGTGGTTAGTCTGCGGGCGCATCTCTCTGCCTCGTCGGGCGGGCACACGAGCAAAGCGTGCGCGGCTTTGCACAAAATGGGCGGAGAAAACACTGCTCCTGATTAGCAACTTGCCAGCTCGCAGCCCAGAGGTTGGCTCTCTCGCTTGGCGAGATTGCTGGCCGCCAAGAGCGGGCGGAAGAGGAGCCGCCGAGAGAGCCTGAAAGTGGAACGCGCGCCGGCCAAAGTCGTGCGGGCAGAAAATCGATTTTCGCCTCCAACTCGAGCCGCTAACTAGCCCAGTCGGGCGGCCACTGGCAAAGTCCGCCCGCGCGCTCACCTTTGCAACGGCCCAGCACACAAACAGGGCCGATTGTTTCCCGCCGGCCGATTGTGTCCCTTTGCAGCGGCTCCTGCAAAGACTGCTCGCCTTTTCCGTTTGTTTGTCTTTGCGGGGCGCTCTGCTTGCCGCAAACTGGCCGCCGGCCCCCACAAATTGCGCTCTCGGCCAGATGGGCTCGTGCCGCAATCTTCGCCGCCACCTTAGCCCAATCCATCAGGCTAATCGATTGGCGGCGATTTCGTCGCCCCTCCGGAAACGAGCGGGCTTGGCCGATTTGAGCGAGCGAGCGAGTAGCTCAAGCTCGAGCAGTTAGCTTGAGCTCGAGCTTGAGCTTGGGTGCTCAGTCGGGTGGAAGCAGCGAGCTGTGGTCGAAATTTGGGCAGAAAGAAGAGTTTAAAGAGCAAGTCAAAAGTTTGCTCTTGCGAGATTTGGCGCAATTTCCAAATTTGCAAGAAGCCGCAAGAAGCGACGCTCTTTCGCCTGTTGCGCCTGTGCGCCGCGAGAGTGCGGGCGGCGCGCGCCAGACAGTCTGCGGGCGCACTTTTGCCCTGGTCGCAGGTCGCCATTTGGCAATTTGAATTTCCGCTCGCGCTTCTTCTCCAATTTAACTATGCAAATACCAATAAAAGCAACGCTCTCTCCACAGACCAGCGCCCGGCTGGAGTGCGGCCAAAGCGCGGCCGAGCTCCAGTTCCAGTTCCAGTTCGGCGCTTCGGACGCTGCGCCTGAACTGGCGGCCAGCCTAAGGGCCGTCCCCCTTCCACCGGTCAGACACACGCGCCGGTGGGGCACACACACACACAGGCGAGAGAGTGGCAAGCCGAGAGGCGTTGTTGTGGATCTGTCAGCGGGGATTGTGTGTAGTTGGGCGCCGAGCTGGACGACGCGTCGCTGGCCAGAGAGGAGCTTCTTCTTCTTGCGTTGCTCGGGCGGCCAATTTGCAATCAGCGGCCAGCCGCCACAGACGACGAGCTGCCAGCCAGCAATGGTCTGGTGTGCAAAGGAGAGAGCCGTCAAAAAGACGACGACGCGACCAGCGAGAAGAGTAAAGAGTAAAGAGCGCTGCCTAGAGACTAGCTTGGACACGAAGAAGAAGAAGAGCGCCGAACAAGTGCAGTGTCCAGCAGGTTCACTTGTTCTTCTTCTTCTTGTCGCTGTTTGCCGCCAACTAATTCGCCTGTGTTCCATCTTCATCTCCAGAGACTGTCTCTTGTTCCTCCGCTCGTCTTCTTGTTTCAGCGGCGGCAAAGTGAGCACACACACACTTTGCGCAGTGCTCAACAGGCACGCACTGCTCTCAGTTCGCACACAGAGCACAGCCAAACGTCGGGCAGCAAAAGTGGGCCGCCCGCAAAAGTTTGCCTCCTTTCCAGCTGACGAGCTCGCCGCTCAAGCAACAAGCAGCTTTCCATCCAGCTTTCTCATCTAGCTTGCCAGCCAGCCTTCCAGTTAGCTTGCCAGTTAGCTTGCCAGTTAGTGGCTGCCAGTTGGCGGCCACAGACACAGAGAACGGGAGACTGTGGAGGGAACAACAAGCTCGAACGGCAACAACAAGTGTGAAGACGAACCTTTTCATTTTCATTTACATAAATACACACACACGGCGCGTGCTTGTGATCTATCGGGCCAGCTGAAGTGAGCAGCGAGCCCAAGTGAGCGCAAACTAGGCGAACAAACACCCGCCGAGATGGCGCCAATAAGACGGGCCAAGAGCGGGCATAAGACGCGCGGTCTTGGCGCCGCTGCTTAGCTCTGGCCCAAACCTTCTCGCTTGGCCACTTTTGCGCCTCAAAGCCGGCCTGCTGCTTCGAGCTGCAAGAAGCGTGCTCCCCCACTGGCCAGTTAGTTGTAACTCATAATAATCTATAAGCTACAAGTGTTGCCGAGCGCCGAAGTGCAATCCAAATTGCACTCCAACTTGCGCCGAGCTAGCTAGTCTCTGGCCGAGCGAGCTAGTCTCTGGCTGCAGCTGCCAGTTGGCCGAGTTTTTGCTGGTTCGCAAACTGCACTCTTCTGCAAAGAGCACGTCTTTTCCGCCTTTTGGCTCCAAAGCGGCCCAAGATCTGCACTTTATTTTCAACAAAAACCACTAATTGATTATCGGATTTTGCTCTTGTTCCTAGTCTATGGCCAGTTTTCCACTTTCAGTCTGGTTTTCTTCCACTTTCCGTTTGGTTTTACTACAATTTCCGTCCAGTTTTTTACAGTTTTCCTCCACTTTTCCTCCAGTTTCCGGCCAGTCGTTCTCCGCTCGACGAGTCGATCACGCGGCCAGACCTTAGCCGGCGAGACCTTAGCCGCGGGAGAGCCGCTCACAGTCTGCAGTTGGCAGTTTGCCGGCGCAACAAGTGGCCCGGCGGAGTGTCTGCGGGGCGCTGGCCAAGTGCAGTTTGGGCCAAAGGTCGGAAATTAAGAGCGGCCAAGTTAACTCCTTTGAAAGGGAGAGAGAGAGAGAGAGAAATTGCAATTGCCCAAATTGCGAGCCGCCGAGATGCGAGAGAGCCCATTTCTTGGCCGCCGACTCAAAAGGAGACGACTGCGTGTGTGTCTGTGTGGGATGCATTTTGCGCTCAGAAGGGCCGCACACAAGACCAGAGACAGTCTGCGAGAGGGCTGCCTTTCCGTTGCGGCCGCCGCCGAGCGAGAGAGTGACGAGCGCCTAAATGGTGGCGTCTGCCCTAAGCCCAGGCCAATGGGCGACCATTAGCGGCCATTTGAATTCCTCCTTTCATGCTGCTCCTTCTCGCAGTTCAGCCCACTGGTGTCCATTGTGTAAATATTGGCATTTGTGCACCGGCCAAGCTAAGCTCCTCTTCTTCTTCATCATCATCTTCTTCTTCTTCTTCTTCTCCTTCTCGTTGAACGAGAGACCATTGAAGAATGCGCCAAGCGAGCGCCAAGCTGGCCGAGCATTGCGCCCAATTTGCGGCCCAAATATTGGCCGCCTTTCAGCTGGCCAACTGCACAGCACACGCACACTAACAACTGGCCGCCGAGTGTGTGAAAGGGCCACCCCTTTGTATCATTGGCCGTCTCTCACTGTGTCCGGCTGGCTCCTTAGTGCTGCTCGCAGTTCCCGGCCGGCTTCGTGGTGGCCTGGCCGGGCGCTAAGGAGCCGCAGGCGACCCTAAGGAGGAGCTGCGGCGCCACAAGGCGCTCAGGATCGCCCACTTTGCATTGCAGAGACTGCAAGGCGCTCAGCCTTGTGGCGCCGGCCGGGCCACTCACGTGCCAGTGTGTCTGTGTCTGCGCGTGTCCTGAATGGTTTTATGTTTTATATTTTATGTTTTATATTCCATTTGGCCAAAGTTCATTGCTCAGCCGCCAAGGCTTATTAGTTATGGAAATTTGTGTGCTCTGTGCGGCCGAGCACACGAGAAGCGTGGCCACACAGCCGAGCTTGGCGGCGAGCTTGGCGGCCGGGCCAACTTCCGCCGTGGCTTCAGATCATGTCCGATTGTGCGCGCGTCCTGCTGGCTTGGCGGCCAGCTTAGCGGCCGCCGCCTAGTCTGCAAGTTTCTATCTGTCTGTCTGTGTGTTCTGGTCTTGGCGCCGAACTGGCTTTCAGGGCGCCCCTCACTCTGCTGGGCTCCCTCGCTGGCCGATTGCCCTTAGAGTAGGTGGGCGCTAAAAGGCGCTTCCTGTTGCCTCTTCCGGCACATCTGCGCCGCTCGTTTGGGCCGCTCTCGCTCGCCAGTTTAGACCTTTTAGAGCCCGAGGATGAGCTCGCCTCTGGCTCGCGTCTGGGCGCGGGTGGCAAGCTAGCGAGAGGCCGTCGTCTTGTCGAGCTAGCAACTAGGGCTAGCCAGTGGGAGGCGGTGGTCGCGCACGCCGGGAAACATGACGCCTGTGCTCTGGTGCAGCATGAGCGCGCGTAAAGACAAGACGTCGTGACACACTCGCTCGATACTTAGCAATTTATTTCTCTATTTGAACAACACTGAGACAGACGCCGTTTTTCTCTCGTTTTGGCTTTGGCTTTTGCTTTTGCATTCGTTTTTCCTTGGCTCACCAAAGGCCCAGTGCTAAGGATCGCCAGGGGAGAAGAGCGGAATCGAAATGATGATGATGATGATTATGATTACAATTATGATGTTGCGGTGCAGAGGCAGAGGCGAAGCAGAAGGCGCTGCTTGTTGCTTGTTTTTTCTGCTCGACTGTCTTGGCAGCTCTTCTCTGTTCTAGCTGGCTGGCTGGCTAGCTAGCTGGCAGTTGTGGGCCCACAACAGTCTGGCGGCCCGACAGACTAGGACACCTTAGTGGTGGAGAACCAATTCGAGAGTTGCCAAAGCGGAAAGACAAAACACACACACATTTGGCAGAGAAAAACGTTCACCAGCAGCTCATTATCAGGGCGGCATAATCGCGCTGCTTGCGGGCCATTTTCCGCTCCATCGAGTGGGCCATCGAGCTGGCAAGATGGCGAGCTGGCGAGCGAGCGAGCGAGCGGCGCCAAGTGGCCATCGTTAGGCGGCCATTTGGGCGGCTCTCATTTGGCAGCCATTTAAATGGCGCCAACAATTGGCCGACGGTGCCCATTTGGCTGCTCGCTGGGGGCTGCTCGTTGCGAGGGGCGCACCAAACATCAAGCACCGAGCAACAAGGATCAAACACCAAGCGAGCGAGCACCAAGCGAGCGAGCAGCTCGCCTAATGAGAGCGCCTCTCATGCGACGGGCGCCCAGCAACAGGAAGTGCCTTGGCGGTGGTCCCAGTGGATGGCTGTGTGTTTGCTGCACCAGGAGGCGCAGGCGGACGCGGGACAGCTGCTAATGGTGGCGCTCGATGGCGGCGGATCAATCACGAGAGGCGCTCCAAGACAGTCTGCAGCCGCTCGGCAAGGCTGAGGGCACACAAGCGCGCCCTCAGCTCTCGCCTGTTGCCCTCCGCTCGGCTGCAGCTGCCCTGAGCTGAAGCGGCGGCCGCCCAGCGACCAGCGAGCGGCGTCTTGCCACTTTGAGGCGCCAGCTCGCCACAGACTGTGTGCGCCAGTGTGTCTCTTTGGGCGCGAGCCAGAAGGGACAGACAGTCTTCAGCCAGTCACTTGGCCCGACAGAACTCGAGCTTAGTAAGAGCAGAGTGAAAGCCAACCAAAAGAAAGAGAAAAGGTCCAACTTGGCCTGCCAGTCACTGTCCATTCTCAGTCCTCCATTTGCAACTTCCACCTCAAGCGAAACTCTTTTCCGGCCAAATGGGCGTCCAAATGCAACCAATTCTCATCTCTTCTTCTGATTGCTCATCTTTATTCCATCTCGTCCACACTGATTTCTCCCCAACTGCCTCATTCTGAACTGGCCAAGCTGGCCCGTTGGACTAGAGACGATCATTGCTGATGCATTACCGGCCATTTTGGCGCGCTTCTCGTGCACTAGAGACTAGCTCTTGTTGCAACACGCCGGCCGACCACCAACTCGAGAAGAGGAGAGAAGAAGAGAGCCCACAACTGGCCACAACTGACAACAACGGTCTCTGCAACAAGCGCCACAACAGCAACAACAACAACAACAACAACAACGAGCGCCAACCTCTCGACCTGCAGGCGCAAATGTAAAATGGGCAAATGTATAAAGGAAATAGCATTGCACGAAGACTCACAAGCACAGACAGTTTTGTGCCTCTCTCTCACTCTTAGTCTGTGCGTGCGTCTGTCTGTCTGTCTGTGCGTCTGTGCGTCTGTCTGTCTGTGAGTCTTGGCAACCTAATGGACTGTTCGTTTTGCCTCTTTCTGCCCTCTTCTTGCTCCAAGAACCAAGAGTGTTCCGAGAGTGCAATATTGTTATTGGTTGGCCGAATGGGGAGGAGAGAAAAGTGTTGGGAAGATGATTAAAAGGAAAGGAGAAGGAGAAGAAGTGGGATCGTGACGTTGCCTCTTTAATGAGCAACACTCAATGGAGGGAAATCGGCCGGCCACTTGAGTGCCGTTTTGGCCCAGAACTGCACTCTCAAGTCTGCCAGAACTGCCACACTGGCACACAGACCGAGATTTGAATCCAGACTGAGACTGAGAGTGAGACTGAGAGTGAGGGCGAGACTGAGCGAGAGACACAGAATGCAGACTCGAACAGAGACTTGAACAGAGACAGAGACTGGGGCTGAGATTTGGACAGACAAGTGGCCGATATTTTGCACTTAATGTGGCCGCAAATCGAGATTTCTCCTCAGGCTCCTCTTCTTCAGCAGCCCTCTTCTGGCTGATCGTTGCTGCCAGATGGCGCCAAAGCTAGTCCAAGGCGGCCAATCGGGCTTCACCTAAGGCAATCCCTTTGCCTTAGGTGAAGTCCATTTTCCTCTCCAATTGTTCCCCCTTCCTCTGCAACAGTCTTCCATCATTTGGATGAAAAGTTGCCCCCAAGGACCAGTGCAGACTGTCTGGAGCTCTGATGTAACGCTTGTTTGGCGCGACCTCACGGAGGATAAGTGGAAATTAACGCGTGAAATTAGCGCTCGTTGTTGATCTTGAATGCTGCCTGTCTTGACTGCTGAAATCGGCCGGCTCGTTAGACAACAATTTGAATCAAGTTTCAGCCGGTCAAGAATTCAGCGGCGAGCTGGCCAGCTGAATTGGCCTGTTGTTGAATTGGCTCAATTTCTCGCCAAATGGCAAGCCACACAAGTGGAGCTTTGGAAGGTAGCCTGCAAGAGAGATGATACATCCTTAGGACTAGTAAGAAGTGGCGCCTCCAAATGCGCGCGGCTGGGGGAGGAAAAAGTGGTGCCAAAGTGTGGCAAGAAGTGTGCAAAAGTGAGCAAGTGTGTGTCCAAAGCTTCGGCCAAAATCGCACACAAGGACAAGTTTTAAATGTCAGTCTAATTGTTTGCAATGCGGACTCTTGGCTGCACCTGCGCGCCTTGTTGGCCGAGCATTGTCTTTTGCACTCTCATTAACTTTGGCGCCAGCTTTGCATGCATTCCTCTTTCCATCCTGCGCCCGTTTGGCCCTGCAGCTGGAGCTTGGCATTGCGAGCTTGGCAGCGCGAGCTCGGCGGATGACGCGAGCGACAAGACGAGCAGAGGAAAAGAAAGAGAGACAGTCCAGTGGAAGTGCAAGTGGAAGAGCAAGTGAGAGTGCTCGTCTCTGATAGCGAGATAGAGGCAGAGATGGAGACAGAGACTAGGTGAAGTAGAGGAGCAAAATGGCGGCAGAGGAAGGCAGAGAGTGGGGAGGAGCAGGAAAGACATGCACGCGCCTCCTGTTCCTATTAACAAGTGTCATTTATTGGCCCAGTGGGCTAAGTGGGCCGCCTAAGTGCTGTCCAGCTTGGCCGAGGGGCGA
>Ga0268247_10000278_pt1 | contig 17941 bp, 20 predicted proteins | sample AgamicOrMae_FD_200245 | JGI IMG/M metagenome (GOLD analysis project Ga0268247, IMG submission 200245) | Agave microbial communities from Guanajuato, Mexico - Or.Ma.e (v2) (version 2) | ecosystem: Host-associated > Plants > Phyllosphere > Phylloplane/Leaf | place: Guanajuato, Mexico | collected...
GACATAGTACGCGTTCTCTTGCTATGGTCTGGACTTGTTACAATAGCAGGTGAAACTCATCACATAGGCAACTCGATAAACGTGATTCCACAGACAAATAGCAACTCTCACCATCAACATTCTAACAATCAACATTATTTAGCAGCTTGTGGCACGATAGCATCCAATAATCACACAAAGATTATACTTAAAAATCCGCACCATCCAGAGCCGACTTATGTCCGAGCAATCTGTGAAACTGTCATTGAGCGCTCAAACGAATCCATTAGGGCATTGAATATTTCTTTCAATCAACTAGACTTGTACCGATCAAACTATGATGGGACATGCATGCACGACCGATTTGGAGTTTATACAGATTTGAACGCCGCCATAACTCCAATACTATGCGGCAATCAAACCGGCAAGAGCCTCACTATCCCTTTTGAGCCTCCCCATACCAGTTTGATCGTGTCAATAACCACCTCAGATCTGGATCACGATCGAATTTGGGATCTGAGGATTGAGCAGCTACCTAACAATGTGGTGAGGAGTATGATTAAATAAAACTAGGGGCTGAATGTTAAAACTGATACTCTCCTCTCAGTTTCTCAGAAACTTTATTCATTTCGAGCTCAAGTTGATAACTAGTTGGAAAAAATGGTTGATTAATCCTTTCATTGATCTCTATTTGCCTCGTAATGAGTTCCGTTTTCCGTTTGGTTCGCGTGAAAGTTGGTGGTCTAGTGCAGGATTAGTCTTGTAGATGGTTCTTAGACAATCAGATATTCACGATTTTATCCCTAAGGTGTTATTTTATGGCTCCAAATGATCTAGTTTTGGCTCAAGCTAAGTTATACGCATCAATCAAATAATGTCCTAATGTCCATTGTAACAGTCAAGTCTGAGATTATCTTCTTCAAACCCGGATGCTGCAATAATTCTGATTCCGGTAGAGGTGGATAGGATCTAGGATAATAACTGCTGGTTCTAAAGAGCCTATGAAGACGCATAATCATAAAACAAAATATAAATCTGAATATCAACAAACGTAAAAAATCATCGCTACAAAAACTGATAAACGATGGATCTAATAGCCTTGATTGTAATATTATTTGCCCTGTTTCAGTGTAAAACTTATCCAGATAAACTTGAGCATCGCGCCATATCGTTTCAGGTAATTCAATGATATGCGAAATGCAACATAAGGCAGTTAATGGACAATGAAGGAATAATGTAAATAATGAACCTTTGGTGTTATCATTGAAAGGTGGTGGATATTCAGTTGGTGACATCAGAACCAATAGTGGTAATCCAAAATGGCGCGGCATATGCTGGAATGCGTAACTATTATTACTATCAACAATCAAAACCATAGGTTTCCTAGTAAATAGATATAAATCTCCCGGATGTAGGCAATTCAATTGTTTGAAGTGCATAGATTGAGAGGCTCTCATACCGCCTGATGCGCCAGTTGAGCTAGCAGTAAGCGCTTGATGACGATTACGAGTAGAGGACATTTGTGAGCGATTTTGTTGACCGGATGTTGTATTGCCTAATTGGCCAGCGAGCGTATTATTGGAGCCTATGGTTGGATTTGTTGCCACACCACCTAGATCATAACCAGCCTCTTCTCCATCTGCAGTCATGTGGCCAAAAGAGCCCTCTGCAGAGAAATACAATAGTATGACACCATTTTGGGGTAACTCTTTGAATCCAGAGGCTAAAAATAAAAATAATTGACTAAATGTTGGCCTAAATAATAGATACTTATGTGGGCTACCCTTGGCTCCTCCTTGTTGACTATTATTAAATGTCGGCCTTGCTAATAGATTGAATGGTTTGCCTTGGGCCGAACTTGAGCCATATGCTTGATGATTTGGTGACACATTTGCTTGTTGCTTTTGTTGTTGCTGCTGTTGTTGAGCAAGCTGTTGCTCTTGCTGTTCATTGGGCTCCCTTTCTAATATTTGCAATAACCTATACATATCGATCGACAATTCACTGAACTTAACCTGCCTATGATAATTGCCCACAATTATCGCCTCGGATAGGAAGTATTTGCCGGATGGCATATGTAGGGGTGGGGGTGTATTTGTTGAGCTAAGTCGTTGCGATAGGGTCAATTGTATGCCAGGACCGTCTGGATGATTTTGCCCAGTGACCACGGCAACAATTGATTCGGCATCTATGAACGCCTTGATCTCTTGTAAAACAAGTGACCATTCTAGCTGAGCCTCGGGCTCATAAACGTGACTATAATCATTGAGTGATTGACTGAACTCTCTGACTAGGTCCTCAACTAATTTGATTCGCTTAAGAAGAAGGCAAACAACTATATAGCGCGCATAGTAGCGCAATTTCTTGATCACCAGGGACGCACGTACATCTTTGCTCAACAAGTTGAAATAGCCTCTGGACCTTATTGCTGCATAAAAATTACAAGCCTCAATCAGGTGACTACAATCGCTCGTCCTTAGACTATTGTTGGTGTGATAATTAGATTGATTCCAATAGCAATCCATTGGCAAGTCAGGGTGATAAGTTGAATGATGGAATTGAGCATTGGGCGATATTATCATTATGATGTTAGAGTCATGTTGAACCGTTATGTATGATGCTCTCGCTGCTCAATGATACTATGATATGCCTTGAGAGCTAGCTAACATATATGCAAATAGAAAATTGGATTAACACTTACTAGTAATGATAATACAATTGTCCAATTTTCGATGCAATCTCACCAATTTGCCAACGTTTGAGATCGTACTTTGAATCGAGTATATGCCTGTACTGCTGCTGGAATCGCCATAATCTTGTATAAGCATTGAAGGCAGCCTCAAAATGGGCCTGCCAACCTTTGTGCCCAATTTGTGGTAGATTTCTATTTTACGAAATCGACGATCAAGCGCGAACGGAAGGAGTGGTGCCACCAATCAGAGAGAAGAGAAAAATTTCAAGAATGAGTGTCCGAATATGGATTAGTTAGTTTCCGGCACTTGTATATGACTCAACGATGCAAGTTTCTGGAATAGATGAGCAGAGAATCTTGCTCATCTATTTCCTAACTGCAGTCATTCTAGAGACAATCCTCAAACTTACCTTAAACCATTGAATAACTGGCGGGATTCGTCGTAGAGGAGACAAAAATCTCTTACTATCTTTTGATCGGCATCGAATACATCTCCTAAGGCAGATGCTTGACCGCTTGATAGGAGATCTCCAGCCATTGATCTCCGGCCGACTCCTCCATAAAGCCACTGGCTTTGAAGCGATTGATTCAAACCTCTGGTGGATTCTAGATTGAAACCGGCCCGTCTGGAGCGTGAATAATGGGGACCAAATTGGTGCTGATATGGACGAATCAATTGTGCCCTTGAGGCGGCGCCTTGTTGTTGTTGTTGTTGTTGATTGTAGAGGGACGAGTCATTAAAATGATAAATATTATTACTATTTAGCGCGGAACTTTGGTCAATCAAAGGATTTGAGCCGGCGTAATAGCGTTGATCATCGAATAAAAGTCTATTTGCAGCTTGATAGTATTGTCTCTGTAGCTGTTGCTGTTGTTGTCTAGCTTGTAATTGTTGTAAAATGGGTGGAGGCAAAGGTAGAGATCTTTGGTGGGGCAGAAAGTGTTTATTTCCTGCTTGGTGTTGTAAATTTTGCAGATTATTATTATAGGGGATTTGCTGCTGAGCAAAATGCTGCTGATGTTGGCCACTAGTTTGATTATCTAAAATATGCGATGGTTGCTGATAATTGGAGGTGTCTAGGAGATTTGGTTGCAGTGAAAATTGTTGGCCCGCTTGATGACCTAAACTATTGTAAGGATCTTGGGGTATTTGTGGATGAGGTTGTTGTTGTTGCTGTATCACTTGATCGACACCAATGCTTGCCACTTGCGCATTGGGTGCGAACGTATTGGGCGGCTGATATACGAATGGCTGCTGTTGCTGGCTTGTGAGAATTTTAGCTTGATTCTGGTTGTAGCTGGACGCTTGCAGCTGAGCGCCAGCTAACAGATCCTTATTGGTAAAATAATTATTTTTGATATTATGGCCCGTGAATGTTTGGTTTTGTATGAGTTGCTGTTGCTGTTGTTGCAAGTCTTGTTGTTGTTGAGCTATGTTACTAGAAGGTTGCCTATTTTGGGCAATTATATTGTTAGCCTGAGGCTGAGATTGGAATTGATTGAAAACGGGCAGATTGAAGAATGGGAACAGCTTATTTGGTTGCTGTTGTTGTTGTTGTTGCTGCTGTTGTTGGTTAGCTAGATTGGCCCTGTTTGAATAATTGGTCGACGCTTGCTGATCATAGACTGGGTATGGCTGCTGTGAGTTAGCCCGGAAGATGGGCTGGAGGTTTTGATTATTGTGTTGTTGTTGTTGTTGTTGATTGCTACCTAAAAAACTACCACTAAATATTGATGCTTTATTCGTGAAGAACGACGTTGTGAAAGATTATAAGTATTCTATGGTGTATTCTATGGTTTCCCGTTTGCACCAGGAGAAAGTTGATAAAAAATTTTGAATTTCCCTATGCGCTCAATCAGTGTAAATAGACGCTATGTTGTTTTCTCTGCTATCTTGAGTATCTTTTTTACATTTATATATATCTTCTCTTATTTCTATTCATATTATTCATACAACTGTTCATGAATAAGACTGCTGCAACTATTGTGTGTATTGCCTAGCGATGACTTGAAATGTTGCTTCTGGTGGAGTGGAATCGGCACTCCTATTCCATGGCACTTGTTTCTTGCCCAAAGTATGGCCAAACACAGATGATCACCATGGATGTGGAAATTCCATCATCTTGAGGCTGAATCTTGCAATCTCTTGCCACCTCACTCGTGCCCAGTCTCCACTTGTCAATTTGGCCACTCTCATGCAAGTCTCACAACAGCACAAACGCACCTCTGACTCCACACAACTGTTACCAAGACTAAGCCTGCGCCCCAATAGAGCCACAATATCGACAACAAGGCTTCCTTGATGGGCCAGGCAGTGGTTAATGAATTTCGACACTATGCATGACATTTACTTAGTTAGTGGTGGTGGTGGCATTAGATGTGCTTTTCTCTCTGTGTTTAGCGTTGCATGTTTTGATGCTTGGGGGAAGAAGGCGATAAAATGGTGCCAGTGGTGCTTGGGCCAGGCGAACGGGTGTAAGTGTATATATTTGCTTGAGTGGTGGGGTGGAAGGGCGATTGGTGGGAGTGAATGAATGGCTGAATGAATGGGTGTGTAAAAGTGATCGCTTTGTGGCCGATACAAAGCGCGTGCAAATTACGCCAAACGGAGTGTGCAATGTTGGCGAACGGCAAAAAGCGGGGAGACGAGAATAAAAAGAGAGCGACAGAGAGAGAGAGAGAGAGATTCACGAGTGCGAGTCAAACACTGTGTATGTGTATGTGGTGTTGGGGCCGGCCAGCCAGCAGGAGCTAGAGAGTAGCGCCAGTCTGGCAAGCGTCTGCGAGGAAAACTAAGCGGGAATAGCGCGTCCGGCCTGGCAGGCAAAGTGGCCGCAAGTTGCAGCGCCAGTCTGGGCCCCAGTCTCGCTTGGAGCTGGCTGCTGGCGACTGGAACTGGCGGCTGGAACTGGGCGCACAGTTGCACCTAAGGGTGGAGAGCTGGAGCTGGAGTCGAAGTTGAAGTTGAATTTGGGCCTGAAGTTGGGGGCGAGCAATGGCGGCGAGCAATGGCGGCGAGCAATGGCGGCAGCAGCAGCAGCAGCTGTGCTCTAAATCGAATTTTTCATTTGTTCTCTATGCGCCGGTGTGCCCGTGCGCCACCACGTCCGGCACCCCCCAGCCTGGGCGCCCTTGTGCGTGCGTCTGTGCGTGCGCGTCCGGCGGGCGACTGCGAGTGCGCGCGCACATGGGGGCGCCCCACTGCCGAAGATGGACCCACAGTGCACCCCTCGAGCGGCCCAATTCGGCCCTGTGTGCAAGTGTGGCCGCTCGACCCGGCTCGGTGTCCCCTGGTGGCGCCGCTTCGTCTTGCGCTTGCCGCCAGTCGGGGGACGGAAACTGGCACACTGGCGGACACACAGACACACAGACGGGCCCACAAACAAGCCTAGACGCAAGGACACACCGCCACACACACACGCAGGGCCACACACAAACAGAGGGCCGCTATAATGCCGCATTCCGGCGCCATTTCCGCGCCAGCCAGCCAGCCAGTGGGGCCTTTGTCTTGTCAGCGTGCAGCTCTACGTGCCAAGCGGCCAAGCGGGCCCACTGGGAAGGGCCGCAAGAAATGGACCAAGATTAGCAGAGTGGCGCCGGGGGAAAGAGTGTCACACGAGGCCCACCTGTGCGTGACAAAATCCACCTCCACTGGCCGCCTCTGAACACTATGAACACTCTGTGAACACTGTGAACACTCGAGCCTGGTTGCTGGGCCGCGCCACGTATGCCTGTCTTTGTGTGGGGCTCGTGTGTGTCTGTGTGTTCGTTCGTTTGTTTGTTTGTTTGTTTGCCCGTCTCGTGGTCCTGAATGAGCCGGCCGCCAACTAATTGCCTGGCCGCAGACTAGCTCCCGAAGACGCTTGTCCAGCCGGCCAGCGGCGGCCACCATCTTGACTTGCGACCCAGCGGCGCCCCGCGGACATGGCTCACTGCTTTCGTTTGGGCTCCGCTTTGCTGGCTGGATTTTGCCCGATTTTGCGGGACTTTGTTCGATTTCCTCCGATTTTGTTCGATTTTGCCCCATTTCAACGCGGCCTCAAAATGATTGCACGCCGACCACAGTCTCTTGGCGGCCCGCGAGCATTCGGAGGCGCAAATGGGCCCCAACTTGGCCCAGTTGCCCGATCGGATTCGCCTACCAAATGGCGCCACTCCAAGTAGACACAATCCGCCAAACAGTGGGCAACTTTTATCGCCGGCACCCATCAAGCAATCAAGCGGCACTTGGCCACCAACTGGGCTCGGGTGATCCATTAATTTTAAGCTCATTCTCCTCCTTCGCCGCTCCAGCCACTCTGATGCAAGCTTGCCGGGCGGCTTGCAAAGACAAAAACAACAACAACCAAGGGGCCAAGCCGCTGGGGCAGCGGAGGGCGAACGAGTTAAGCAGCGGCAACTGCTCACAGTGAATGGGCCACTGCCACTTGCCGATCGAGGGGAAAAAAGGCGGCTCACTCCGACAACTTGGGGCAGATTGCCAGCTCGCTCGGCTGGCAAAGGCGCCGCCACTTGCACTTGCAGTTTGAGTTTCAGTTCGAGTGCCAAAAGGGGCCCATTTGAGCCCGCTCGCCGCCCTAAGGTTGCCGCAAGTGAGCTCCGACTTGCGCTCGGAACCCAGCCGAGCGCCACAGTCTGGCTCTAATTCACCTGCGGCCGAGTTGCAGCCACTTTGCGCCGGAACGAAGGGCGCCCCTCGGAGCTGGCCGGGCGCCGAACGGTCCCATTCGATTGTCTCGCACGCATACTCGCCCAGACAGTCCCCCCCGTCACAGTCCACTAATGGCCCCTCGCAGACAAGCTCGTCTCCCCCTCTCCCTCCTCGCCGAGCTCCTTCCGCAACCGCTCGGCCAGCTCTCCATCCGCCGCCGCCGCCGAGGCTTACATCTAGTTCCGCTCGCTTTCCACGCGCCCCCATCGCGCCGGCCCGCATGTTACAAATCTTTGTTGACCCGCGCCCCTTCGTGTTCAATCAATAGTATCGATCTGGGTCCGATCTGGATGAGCTTGCCAGGAGCCGGCCAGGAAGTGGAGCTCGGCGGCGAGGAGAAGATGGGGCGCCGCGACTGCATACAAATGGCGCCCGCTCGAGTGGCCGATACGTGATCCAGAGCTCGTCTGCGTTGGGGGCCCCAGTTGCTGGCCGCTGGCAGTTGTCGGCCCACTGCTCAGCGCTGTCGAGACGCCGCCGTCCAGCTGGAGAGTGTAGCTCAGCTGCACGCCCAAAGACTGCCCAGTGGTATTAGGAATTCCGTCAACATCAGAGGGCGCTCGGAAGTTCGCCTCTTGGACGCAACTGGCCAGTGGGCCAATGGGCGACAGCAATCAGGCCGCCCAGTTGGGGACAGTCTAGGGCCACAGTCTAGGGCGGCCAGCAAGCCAGAGACCAATGACCAGAGGCTGCCCCTTTCGGACGCTTCGCTGAGCAGCTGCGCCCTCTCAGCTGGCCAAGTTTGACCCAATTATTCCATCAGCCGGCCAGTTATCAGCGCCGGCCATTGTTGAGAATTTCCTATTTGCTCATTAAAGCTTATCGCATCCCGTCCAGCTCACTTCCGCCACGAATGGCCGCACAAATGCAGTGTGTGGTGGGTGAAAATTTGATTTCTCACTCTCATTGGCGCTCAGGGCCAATGATTGGCCGATCCATCAAACAGTGGAGGAGCCGCCGCCCCCCAAAGAGGCATGCAAATGAAACCATGCTGCACACTTTTCCAACTCCAACTTTTGGCCCGTTTCTCGCCAAAATGTGCCCCAAATAGGCAGCCCAGCTCTGCCCAAAAGCACACACACTCCTGGCAGACATTTGCTGTGTGAAATTCCTCCCAAGCCAAGGGGCCAGACACTCGCCAAGCTCAGACTCCTCCCTCTCGCCGACGGGGCCAGATTAGTAATTGAATAAAGGGCGTCTGCTCATTTTGCTCTGATTGCCCGCTAGCTTGGCCGCCGGAACAGTGCTCGGGGCGGGGGCCAGTCTGTGCCGGTTGGAGAGGCGAGTGGCAAATGAAGATATTGCTCGCAATTGGCCCGGCCGGGCGCCCAATGGGACGCCCTGTGGCTCCCCCGCATTTCTGGCCGCAACTCACGCACGCACTACAGTATGCACTGTGCACTGTGCACTGTGCACTATGCGCTGCACTGCACTGCACAGTGCAATGTAGCCCAGAATGCAATGTAGTGCACAGTGCACTCTGCGCTACAGACTAGCACCCCGCACACTGCGGGCCCATTTCGGCTCCCCCTCGCAAACTTGCCACTTGAGAGGCCGCCACCAACCCCTCAGCCCCGCCCCCATCCGGCCCCAAGGGTATCATCAGGGCGCTGTGAGTGTGCTGTCGGCGAACTGGCGCCCAGCCTCTGCACTCCACTCTGTTCCGGGCCGCCTTGGGGAGCCCGGGCAGGAAGCCAGCCTTGGCCGCCAGTGGTGGTTGTCCGCCCACGACTGGCGCCGGCGGCACTGCTTGCGCGCCAGAGAGCAGCCAAGCGCCGGCTTGCCACCCATCAGTGTGTGTGGGTGGCCGCACGAGCGAGCTTCGCAGGCCACCCAGAAGAATGTTGGCCGCCTTCTGGGCGCGACCACTTGGCCAACTTGGCGACAACATTCACGGCCTGGCCAAAGCAGCAGCGGCCCGATCAGACTCCCTTTGAAGCCGGCCGGAATGGGCCCACGCGCATTCCATTATATATGTATCTCGACGCGATGGTTGCGCTGCTCGATGGGCTCCCCGTGGGGCTGCACGCTTGGAGCTGGCGGCGAGCTAGCTGGGCTGCAATCCATCTTGGCCTGTTTGGTGTTTAAAGAGAAGCGCTGGGAGCAAATTGGCGCCGCTTGAGTGCGGAGTTTGGACTCTTCACTGTGGACTGTGTTGCAGTAAAACTGGACCAGTTAGGCTGGGAGGCAGTTTGGGACGAGCAGCAGTGGAGAGGAGCTCGCATTTGGCTCAGCAAGTGGCCAGCTCGCGGCCCCAAGTATTTACATCGCGTCCAATTTGGCGCCGTGGACTTGGCGCTCCAAGTCCACGGCTCATTGGCGGCCAGTTTCCGGCAAACAAGCAGCGGCCAAACAAGTGGCCAATTGAATCATGCAACGATCGCCCTTAGGAGAGGCGCTCCAGTTTGCACAAAGCAGTCTGGCACAGCCGCCAACTGTCTCCCGTGGCTCTTCGTGCACGTTCCAGGCAAATTGCACTCAGTGCAATCAGTGAGCCGACGGGCCGACACTAGTCCCAAACAAAAGACGCCTCGCCGAGCCGCATCTCGTGTGCATCTCGAGAGCGGCGCCTCTTCCACCGCGCGGCTGGCGGCCCACAATGGATGGACCTTCGAAGAGCTGCCACTGACCACTGGCCACTGGCTGCCGGCAACTGGCCACTCGAATGCGCGGTGACAAGTTCAATATTGTCTCATGCGCCGCCGCCCTTCGAGCCGCATTCTCGCCCATTTTCACCGCACTGGAGCCTACCCTTAGGGGCCGATGCAGCAGAGGTGCAGCAAAGAAGCTCTTCGGAGGGTGGGCAAGCCAGCGGAAAGAGGGAGACAGTCTGCGATGAGAGCCCAGAGCTCGAGGTCCAGTTGGGGGCGGACTTGGGCCGGCGAGGTGTCAAAAACAGTGGCCCGTCCAGAGCCGCCCTGTTCAGCCGGCTGGGCGCCCACCTGACAACATGGGCGTGACGCCAGTGGGCCCCAGTTGTCGGGCGGCCCTTGGGCGTGGGCTTGCCGTTTCTCCTTCCCTCTGGGCTCCTCCTTCTCCTCCGAGAGCACTCGTCTTGCTGGCTGGGCGCGCCGATTGTGCAAGTGTCGCCCGCTTGGCTTTGTGTCGGCCGCCAGCAACAAGGAGAAGCCCCGCCACAAAGCCAACTGGGCGTGGAGCTCCGAGATGTACCCCAAGCAAGATGTTTGCAGATGCGGCTAATTTCGGCCCATGTTCTCCATGTTGCCACTCCAGCAAAGCATTGGCCAGTCTCCGCCCGCAGCTGCTCGTGCAAACGGCCTCTCTGGACGCTGCAGTCTAGATGCTTCAGTCTAGACGCTTCGGTCTAGACGCTTCGGTCTAGACGTTGCAGAATGGAGAATGGAAATATGGTCTTGCCGAGTTTGAGCCAGTCTGCAGCTCTGCAGGTGGACGCGCAGGTAGAAGCACTTTTCTGCGGCGGAAAAGTGGCCAGAAAATGGCGCCGCCAAGTGCAGCCGATGGAGCATGCATACGGGCGGCCCATTGAGTCTCGCCCTCTTGCTGTCCACGAGCGTCTGTTTGTGCTTCTCCTCGTCTCCGGGGCCCACTTGCAGCCCGGCTAAGTGTCCCCCGTGCGTGCCTGCCCTCCCGGCTGCTTGAAGGCGCCGAAAGGGCCAGCCGAGGGCCGAGGGGCGGCGTCAATTGACACGCAAGGCGCACTGCTGGCCAGTGGGCGGCCGCCGGTGCGCTCTGATGCGCCATTTGCTCGTCCGCTCGGCCGCCGCGAGATGGATCGATCTGGAGACGGCGGGCGGCCACTCGCCCTTGTCTCTGGGCCCACTCGCTGCCAAGTCCGAGCAGGCCCACTTAGGAGGCCCAATTGTCCGAGAGGCTGGCTCTTGGAGGGCGAAGGGCGGCGGGCGGCGGCTTAGGCGCCCCCTCGAGCTTGCGTCTGGAGAGGGCGCCATTGGTGTGGCCATTGTGGAGCTTTTGAGACTTTGGCGGCCCCTTTTGGAGGAGCTTTTTGGGCCGCTCGGCGGAGAGTTTCTTCTCCGCTAGGTCTACGTGCTCCAGACTGGGGCTATTTTTCTTTCCAAATCGGAAACAAACTTGAGATAATACACTGCACTGGAAGGCGCACTCTGCACTCTGCTCTCTGCTATTTGCTGGCCCTCCTGCACTGCGGCGCTCTGTTGCCGGCCGTCTATTGATCATCGGGCACTCGGAGCTAAAGTAGACATCGTTGTCGAGATCACTCAGCCGACTGGGCCCCACTGGCCAGCTCATTTTCGCCTCGCAACCGGCGCCCCAGCCAAAAGGCTGGAACGAGCGGCCGCAGCCAGTCTGCGGCGGCCTGGCCAGAGGGCGCCCACCGGCAGTCTCCTGCTGCTGCTGGCCGGCCGCAAAAAAGGCCCAGTTGGCCAGAGCTCGCCTTCGACTCAGCCAGAGATGGTCATTGTGGTTTCCTCTTTCTGATGCGCCGCTCGGCCGGCCGGAGGGCAGCCAGTGGGCGAGCAGTGGGCTGCAAGTGGGCGCCCAGCTAGACTCGCCTAGCTGGCTCGCCCAGATACAGTCGCCCGCTGCTGCGCTGCCGCTCGAGCGGGCGGGGGCGCCGCGGGGGAAGCGAGGGGGCAACAGCGAAAGCAATTTAGCCCCTCGCTCGGCAACAAAGTCCATCCGCTTCAGCGGACGACGACAACGAGCCTGGAGGTCGTTGGGGGGCCATGCTGTGAGCGCTGTGAGCGCGCTTGCTGGGGGCTCACTGCTGGGGCGCCGCTGCAGTGGGTGCGCAACCCCAGTTGGCTTGCTGGCACCCACTGGCTGCTCGCTGGCTGGCTCGCTGGCTGGCTGGCCAACTCGCTGGAACCGGACGGAGCTTGGCGGCGGCGGCGGAATCAGAACAGCAGAGGCCACAATGTGCGCATTGTGCATTTGCCCCTATCATTCTTGTGCCCCCGCGGCCCCTTTTGCTTGCCCGCGCCAACTTTCGGGCTCGCTCTTCCGCCATTAGAGACTAGGCTCCGCTCGGATCTCCCTCTGGCCTCTTCCTCCTTCCTCTGCTTCCTCCTTCCTCTCCCTCTTCTTCTGCTTCCCCCACCACTTGGAACTTGCCGGAGCCAAGGAAATGAAAGACTCGCCAACTTGGCACTTGGCGAAAGGAGTCTGTAACACACTAACAGCGCCCAACAAACAACCTTGAACCCCTTTTGCCTGCGAGTTCAGGCTGGGCACCCCGAACTCCTGCCACTCGGCTCCACTGGCCAGCTCGCTAGCTTGCCCAGCCAGCCAGCTAGCTCGCGAGCTTGCCCACCAAGCCAGCCGGCAAGCTCGCGAGTGGGCCGCCCGCCAACTCGTTGCGCAATCATTCGGCACAACAATTTGGCCGAGAAGGCGCGCCCAGAGCTCTGCTAAAGTGGCGCCGGCATTTAGGACGCCCCCAAGCCAGCCAGCGAGTGGGTGTGGGTGGCCGCTGGGCGCTTTGGAGCTCGGCGAGCTGGCGCAGCGTGATTCTGTTGGCCGCCAACGCAAACGCAAACGCAAACGCCGCCAAGACGTCTTGCGCCCAACGAGCAGACAACAAGCAGTGTGTGCGTGCGGGCCTCTGTCTCCGGCTGGCTCGCCACGGGCCGCCATCAGCCGCCCGCAGCAAGAGGCCAAGTGAAAAAGAATGAGCCCGGGCTGCCCGGGCCGCAGAAATGCACCAGGCGCCTCCATGTGAGTGCAGAGTTCCGCTGCTCCGCTTGGCCAGACGCAAGAGCGCCAAGACGCCTGCTAGAGCAGCTCGCGCGGCGCACACTCCTCGGCCTAGTCTGCACGAAGGCCGCCCCAACGCACTCCTTTGGGCGCCCCAACGAGACGACCGAGCGAGCGGGCAGGAAGTGGGCCAACGGTCGAGCTGCGCTTTGCTTCGGCCCGCGCCAGTCTCTCCCTCTGGCGCCACGTACGCGCGGCCGGCCACGCTTCGCCCCTCCTCCACGCCCACAGGATATATATATTTATAAATACATCTCTCTCTCTTCGTGCACACTCACTTCTTGTATATAGATATTTGGGCCGGCTTGACGGGGCTGGCATTTGGCTGGAAAGCGGCCTCCAACTTTGGGCTCGACGGTGCAGAGTGGCGCTCGCTCGGACACTGCTCGGCCCGACACACAGAAGCTCGGAAGCTGGACACTGGCGCTATCCAGTGCTGCCACTGCTGTACCAATGTTGCACCAATGCTGGCGACTAGATGTAGATAACGAGAGGGCCAAGTTTACCGGCTTGCAGGCTCGTGTGCGGCATTGCAAAGCGCCCATTTGGACCCTTTTGGCTCTCTCTCTCTCTCTCTTTGCTCTTCTATTTGTTATGTGGCAACAACAACAGAGCCCAAAGAGCACACGCTGCATACACAATGCAAGTGAAAGTGAATATTCCCAACCTCACACGCACTCACAAACGAGCCCAGACAGCCGGACTTGCATAACCTAATTCCTTTGCCGTCCATGCTTGCCCGCAACCCGTCCCTCGGCCAGCCAAAGGATAGGGCCCGTCGCTCGGCCGGCAGAGCAAAGGGAGCTTGCCATTTCGTTGGTGTGGTCTAGCCACACGAATGGGGCGCCTCCTCGTTGCCTGGAGGCGAACTCGGAAGCTCTCGAGACGCACTAGCTCCACCTGGTTGCACGTCGAGCTCCTCTGGTCTCACTTTCCATCCAGCTTTCTCACTCGACCCACTGTCTCTCTGCTAGAGACTAGCATCAGCCTCACAGAACGAACTAATTCTCCCAATTCAAAGATCTCCTCCGGAATTTTCTACAATGCACTCGTGTGGCAAGAGCGAGGCAATCAGAATGGGAAGCAGAACGGACAAGTCTCGCTGGAACTCTTTGAAACACTGCGCTTAACTCCCACCAAGCTTCTTGATTGAGATGGGCTAAGCTCTAATGGAGAGCTTGCTCTTTATTAGAGCAGTTTGACCCAGTCTTTCCAGTTCTGATTTGGCTTATGGCAGTCTGGAGGCCACGACGATATTGCAACCGTGGGGTTCAAGTTTTTGATGTAATCCAGCTTGTCGCTTCTAAAGATGTCCGCCAATCTTAGTGACTTTCTAGCAGTGCTAGTGCAATAAGATTTGGCTAAAGCTTGCAAAGAAACAAAATCTCCTAGTTGCTTTGCTCAACTCTCGTCTAAGATGGAATGTTAGCCATAAGCTGACCAATTGGGAAGAGATGTCTAAGCGGCATTCAGATTCTCGAGGGCACTTGCTGGACTAAGTGCTGGACTTAATCAAGTCTTGGCAACAATATCCAACTCGTGTGGGAATTTCATACTCCTATCCGCACTAGAACGAGTCAAAACTATCATCTGATTTCTCAGCGACCTGGACTGGTTGACAGCGGGCGCGAAATAAGTTTAACGAGTGTGGTTCAGCAATCTTCAAGGATAGGATCACGAACCTAGGCTCAGACATGGACCGAATTATAGACAGTAGAATGCAGCACTATCTCTATGTCTAGTTGCTCGATGGAGTGCAACAGATGGGCTGGAGTGGAAATTAGGGTTCTAGTTTGAGCACCAAACGGGTGAGATGAGAACGTTTGTCGCACTGCACACAGTGTACACACACTGTTGTGCATCATTGGTCAAAAGTTGCTGCCTCTCGCATCACTGGTTCATCATCTAGGGGCCCCTTTAGCTAATTATGTGTAACAATTTTGAAAGTATGCTTCTAGTTGTGTGAGGTAAAAAATTTTGCGCATCGTGGTTGTGCAACTGGTGGACTATGGTGTGATGATTGTATTTTTTTCCATTCAGCTCGCATTCGTGCACCAGGGGCCCCAAAGCGTTTGAACATTTTGCTCTCCTGTGGATGCATCATAGGCCTTAGAAGCACAAATAGGCATGCAATCAGTAGTGCTACTATAGTGTCATAAGTGTGCAAAGTTTCATTGAGCTGACATGACTGGTTAGCCCGCAGTGCGAGCTGACGAAATTTGAGCAAACTGTCAACAAGGGTCCCAAGATCAAAATAGCGAATATCAATTTGGGATACAAATACTCATGCTAGGCCGCTGAATTTTCTGCACGAGCTACAACAATGCATCCGAAGGCTCTCAATAGCATATACAGCTCCATTATGTCTTTGCTCGCTCCACCACAGGCCCCATTAGCTATTGAGGCCCCGCACTCTGGGGCCCAAAAGGGTCAAGATTGTAGCCTTTGCAAGATGGCGCTCTCTAGCTTGCATATTGGTGGCACACTTGTCGCGATTTGCATTCTCTACCACATGTCAATTGTGCATTCTGGTGCGATTTAGAAAAAGAACAAATATCTCTCCAGTGGCACAATGGAAAATGTTAGCAGGCTAATCTTCAGCGTGCAGCAATCTAAACGTCCACAAAGTGCATAACAAATTGCAAAAGCACAATACAACCTCTACTTTCTCCATAATAGAGCTCAACTTTCAAATTTTGAGCCTCAATTAAAGCAACGCGAAGCGCATTATGATTAAGCAAACAGCATACTCGTATAGTGTATGAATTGTGCAACATGTTGATATGATTATTTTTTGCCTAGCTCAATTGGTTGCGAAGATATTGATGCTTGATTATTAAGGTGTGAAAATCGTCTCAGAATTTGAAATCGTTCTGCGGATTCAATGGCAGAATAGCGCACGATAGCAACAGTGCGCTAGCGCGTAAGAGCGGGCCCGTGCACGCTATGAAAGGTCCAATTTGTGTCTCTTCTGAGGTCTCTAGGCCCATAACAAGGATTGCAGCCTGCTCCTGGCATGCATTTGATACGGACTGATGGCTTATGTGGCCACAACAACCAGCCTCCTTGCCGCAAAGTGGGGCACTGTAAGAGGCTCCGATTCGTGCAACAAGCCTCCAGTGCACGATCCCGCTTGCTAGCCTACTGGCCCAGGCAAAGATGTCACACTTCAGAGTAGCTTCCAGAACTGCTCCAAGCTTGCGTCTGATACGAATTGGAGGCTCATCTGGCCACAACACCAGCTACCTAGCCTGTGACACGAGAGAGAGAGTAGGTGGCGCCGAGAGCCCGGAGGAAGGAGCCTAAACAGGCCCACTTGCTAGATTGCTAGGCCGAGCAAAGATGCCACACTTCAAAGCATCCCACAGACATGCATCAGGCTGGCGTCTGATACGGACTACAGAGTCATCTGACCGCAACAATTAGCCGCCTAGCTGCAAAGTGGGGCGCTGTAAGAGGCTTCGATTCGTGCAACAAGCGTCCAATGCACGACACCCGCCCTCATCAGGGCTACCATATAGCAGCCGTCCCGCCGCCTCCTTCTCTGTAGCTATCCATTCAATTAGCAGCCTCTAAGCTCTGCCTTTTCTCTCTGATCGAGCAATAGGTATCTGATGGCAACAATTGGCCTCGTAAGAGTGCTAGATTCTCGTAAACCTTATCCATTGCACGATAACCATGCCCGCCTCGCCCACTGATGCCCACCCATTTTCTCACTTAAATAAATACAAGCAGCCACTCCAATGGCCCACAAACGCTCACTATTGCCTCACGGATGATCCAAGTGATGAGCTCATGCTCATTATAGCTCACAGAGATATTGCATACCATGCTGCATCTTACTCTAGCTGGGCATCATGCGCGTTCTAGTGCTCACAGAACTGTGGAATTGCTCTCGGACCGGCACAAGTGTGCGACTTGACCATTGCGCTTGGGAATCTGGCCTGAAACATGAATTGGCCCCACCAATAACAGTCCCTCAGGGAATGTTTGAATGCCATTGCGGCTATTCTTCGCGATTATTTATCGATTTAACAAGCTGTATCAATCGTTTGAGCAACAAACTATGACCATCGCATTGCACTTACTTCCAGCTTACAAAGACGCAGAACACGTCTTTGTAGAGCATTCAGGCTTTGACACTCAGGGCAGAAAGCTGGCAACCAAGTCGTGGAGGATTAACGTATCCACGTTCGAAGGTTATGCAGATAGCACAACCTGCCACCTTTTCCTACTTATTTTCTACAGCTACGATCGTGAGTTCTACAGTCTTGGCTACTTTTATCGTTTCTTAAAACCTCCACAATTGTTGCTCCTCTTCTGCTTAGTCAAGTCTGTGAATATGAAGACCAGATTTTAATGTGTAAACGTTTTACAAAGACATGATCTGCGTAAAGTGTGTGAAGTGTATAGCGGAAGTAAGTGCGACGGAAGTGACGCGCTTAGCCCACTCTCAGAACTATCAAATCATGGCTTCTTCCAGTTATGTTGCAACTGGTAGGAGTATGAATGGGACCGGGACCAGAAACTATGGACGAATGAACTTTGGAGAGCTAAAGGAATTTCGCTTATCGTTGCGTACACCAAAACCACCCGAGAGTGATTGGTGCTGGTTGGAGGGAGGATATTTTATTAATCGGGAAAAGTTCGAATATCACATCTTGGGCTTTGACTAATGAGATGGTTTTCTTCTCAATCTTACAGATCACTATTTTGCTCTGTTGGCCGCTAAAGTTCCTGGATAAAGATTAGTAACACTAACGGCCGGCGCTTTGGATGAAGCCAAGGGCCTTTGAAATTGCATCGATCTATTGGGGCCATGTTGGGGTGTTGCGGGTGTGCGT
>Ga0268247_10000279_pt1 | contig 17870 bp, 20 predicted proteins | sample AgamicOrMae_FD_200245 | JGI IMG/M metagenome (GOLD analysis project Ga0268247, IMG submission 200245) | Agave microbial communities from Guanajuato, Mexico - Or.Ma.e (v2) (version 2) | ecosystem: Host-associated > Plants > Phyllosphere > Phylloplane/Leaf | place: Guanajuato, Mexico | collected...
GAGAGTTGGTTGCTCTTGGCAGTGTCGCTTTTGATTGATCTGCGCTCCGTGGCGGCCAGCTCGCCAGAGTGAGGCTCTGAATTAGGCGGCCCAGCAGACGGGCCTGATCATTGAGAAGGAATCTTCATGGACACAATGAGGCGCCCAAGTGGCTCGCTTGTGTTGGCACTCAGTTTGCAATCCATCAAGTGGGCGCAATCCATAAGCGCTAATGAACAGGCGCGCCCCAAAAGCAGCCAGTGAGCGAGCGGTGTGAGCGCGCCAGTGCACAGCTAAGGGTCGGCGGCGAACTGTGCGCGCGAGTCTGTCTTTGGTTGCCATAGACAGTCTGCGGTGAGCGCAGCCCAAACACAGTCTCAGGCCGCACAGAGTCGAGCACAGTGAAGCAGCCGCCCTCTGTCCCACTCTCGCCCAGCGGCCCTTCTCTTTGGCCGCCGCAAAGTGAAGCCGATTTTATCGCTTTTATCGCAATAATTATAATTAGCCCAACTCACAAACTGGCCACTCTCTCGGCCTGAACCATCTCGCTCGCCTCTGCCTCTGCCTCTGCCTCGAGCGCCGGCCTGGAACAACAGGCGGTTTGTTTGGGGAGAAAAGGAGATCTCTAAGATGAAGCGAGAGGGAGAAAAGTGGAGCGGCCGAGAGTGATTGCAGGGCACAATATGCATAAATCGGCATGAATAAAACACCTCGCCTGTAATTACATCTTGTTGACATGCTCTGGCCCAACGACTAGCTGTGGAGAGGGAGGCAAAGGAGGAGCTAGATTGCTTGTTTTGCAATTAATTTGATTCCAAATGCGCGAAAAGAAAGTCAAACGAGGGCCGATAAGAGATGGAAAGCGGCTGGCCCTCGGTGCCAGTTGTTTGCTTCTGGCATCAAGCTTCTTCTTCTTGTATTGAGCCAGCTTCTTCTCGCCGATCGTCAAGCTCGGGGGAGACAATCTGTGGGCGAGAAAGCGGCGAGAATGAAGAACTCAGCAAGTGGCCTGATCAATGATCTGCGCTGCTTTGAGCTTTCGGCCCAAAGCGTGAAGAAGAAGTGGCCCAGCGAGAAATTATCTAATTGGGATCACTTCTATTGCCAGCCAGTCACTGTCTGTCTCCATTTGGCCGCCCGTCTCGCTCTCAGTCTGACGGTGGTCCGCAGACTGAGCAGAAGGAGGAGAGTGGACAGTGCGGACAGTCTCGAGTGGAGTTTAGTTAGTGTCCGACTCGATGAGAGAGAGAGAGAGACAGCCCTTTGTGCTCGTTCGCGCTTGTTTGCGGCGCAACAAGACGACAGATTGAGACACTTGGGCCATAAAGTTTGATCGCATCAAATTTGATGGCTCTCTTTGGTCACTGGAACGAGTCGCTGAGTTTTGATCTGCCCTTTTCACTGTGCACTTTCTGGCCTGCACTTGTCTCCAATGCGCGCCAAATGTGCACTGCAAATCCAGTCGCGCGACCAATGCACACAATCCGCCAAAACTATGGTGATCAATTTCTCTGCAGTTGTACGCAGAATTATCACCTTATTTTTGTCGCGCAATGCACCTGAGCGCAACTGTGGAACAATATCGCTCACACACAAACACTAACATTTGGCCGCTCCTTTGCTTTGGGCCGCCCGAAGTGCAGCCCTAACTTTGCTCGTAAAAACAACCACACGACACTTTTGGTCCAGCCAGATTCCAACTTTGAATATGAGTGCACGTGTCTCATTATCATCTCGCATCATTAGCCTGCACTTGTTTGCGCAATAAACTCGGCCACAGTGAACCGGAGCAGAGTGATAGGAAAAGGAGGAGGAAAATAAGCCAAACGGATGGCAAAAGCGGCCAGCTGAGAGCACAAACAGCCAGTCGTTCATCTCGTTCAGTCGCCAAATGATGACTGAGAGCTTAGTCTCTGCTCTTAGCTCGTCTGGACATTCTTTGTTCTCTCTCTGAAGATTGCACAAATTCGTCCAACTTCGTTTGGATCTGTCGAAGATTGTTCAAACTGGACAATCCTTGCTGCTCGACGCGGCAGCTGAGTGATGGAAGATGCAAACTGGAGATGCAAAGGAGCAGCTTGAAGACGCTTGAAGTAGAGGAGCACTTTGCACAATCGCCAAATACAAACACTCGACTTCTTCTCCTTCGCATCGACAGACTGACATGGGCGACGATCTGGCCGAGCTGGTTGCAGAGTGTCTGGACCAAACAGACCTGCTGAGTGCCAGAATCCATGCGAAGTTCGAGAGAGCAGCGTCGACCTGCTGGCGAGGAAGATCATTAAGCGGATTAAAATGTCATAATGGTTGCGATGAGGCGAAATAAGCGGCCAGGAATTGGTCCAATTCTCACGCTAATTGTCGGGCTAATTCCGCCCTCTACGCTTGGCCCACTTGCCTTCTCTTCTCTTCTCTTGTCTTGTCTTGTCTTGTCTTGCCAAAGAAGAGGCGCTGGCCAGCAAGCGAGAGACTGTTGAAAGCGCGCTCAAGAGTGTGCAGAGTGGCGCTCAAGTGGCCGCGCGACAAGTGGCCAGAAGTGCGCGCGTGCTGCACCAAAAAGCAGCGCCCGCAGACAGTCTGTTTTCTCGCAGGAACACTCTGCGCCACAGACTGTCTGCGGCAGACTGTGTGCCGCGCAGACTGTGTGTTTTCGCCGCACACAGTCTAATGCAATTTGCCTTGCTTGCGGAATAAAAGAGCTCGCCCTTTCTCGCAAGACTGTCTCCAGTGGCTGCTCTCGATCCAACGCCAAGCTCGACGACGGGCCACAAATCAATTAGCGCAGCTGGAAGCCAAGCGAGTCTTGTTGCGAGCGAGTCTTGTCGCGAGCGAGTCTGCGCCATTGGACGAGAGTCTGGCCGGAAATCTTGGCGGCTTGGCGAGGCCTCTTGTGTTCTGGTGTCACGCGATATGACAGAGGAACAAAAACAGGCGGCCAGAAGACGAGCTCGATGACAGAGCTGCCCAGTTGGCCGCAAGCCAGCAGCAGACTGTCATCGGCTGGCAAAAGAGTGTCTTCCAAGCGAGAAGAGTGTCTTCCAGGCAGCTGGAGGGCAGAGCTTTGGGTCTGGGCCAAGTGGAAGTTGAGGAGAAAAGGCCAGTTGCAATTGCACTTCCACTTGCAGCGAATTTGCATTCGAGTTTCTGCAGAGAAATTTGCGAATTCTGCTCTTTGCGCAGGTTCATATTGCATTTTGGACGCTCATTTTGGAGCCAGTTTGGCGCCACTTTTCGCCAAGATCAAGCTCCAATGCGGCGTCTTTGCAAAAAGCAGAGGAAAGTCGATCGATTGGACGGCCAGCTGGAAGCCGCCAGATCTTCCAAGAGTTTTCCAGACGCTTCGAGAGGAGGAAAAAGGATGAAAAAGGCCGCAAAATGCTGCATGGCCGCTGGGACACTCGGCGGCTGAACGGCAATAAAAAGCGCGCCAATGCAAGTCCGAAAACCAGTCCTTAGCTTAGGGCCGAGCTTGCCACTGTTTGAAATGGTGGAAATTGTTGAAATTGTGGTTGAAATGGACCAAATGGAGCGCGTTTCGATTTGGGTGTGTGGCAGGAAGTGGAAACTTGGCAAGATCGGTCCAGTTTGTTTCCTTTTCTGCTCGGAAATTGCAGACAGTGAGCAGAAGTGGAGAGAATTGTGCGCAAAAGTGATCAGAACTGTGCAAAAGTGAGCAATTTGGCAGATTTCTTCAGCAAATTTTCGCTTCCTTTTGGGCCAAATTGAAGCGAAAATCGAAGAGAAATCTAAACCAAATTGCAAAAGTGGCCAAACCGCAAAAAGAAGAAGCTCGTCCGAGTTTAGCTTAGCTCTGCTTTTGAGCCTTAAGAAGTTTGGGAAAAAGACAACAACTGTCTCTGGAAGAAGCTCATTAGAGTCGATGATTGTTATTGTTGCCTTTTTACTGCATTCGAGAACTTCTGCACTTTGCAATTTCTGGGCGATATTTTCTACTTTTTCTACTTTATTTTTGCCTCCGATTTTATTCACTGGCCGCGCGTAATTGAGTCTGATGAAACTGGAGCCGCTTTTCATTAGGAGAGCTCGTCTCTCTTGGACTGTGTGCACTTGTTTGCCTTTGGAAAACTGGCTTGAAGAAATTGGCAAATTCGCAGGCAAATTCTCTGCCAAATTCGCTGGCAAGATTCGCAGAGAGAGAGAGACGAGCTCAAGTGGAACGCTTAGCTTCGTGTCTTCTTCTTCTTCTTCTCCACTCTTCTTGCTCCTCTGCCTTGCTGCTTAGCCACCATTAGCAACAGTCTGTTTGCAGCAGTTTGCAGCAGTTTGCTCACACACACACTTGGCCACTCAGTCAATTTGGCCGAAATGCAAAATGGTGGCGCCGCTCAGCTCAAATCAAGTGTATCAAGTTCCCAATTGGAACTGCAAACTTGATACTTTTGCGCGCCGGCAACTGTGTCTAGCTGGGCGCGCAGCTGGACACAGTTGAGAGCAGGAGAGACAGTTGGTTGCAACAAGCAGCCAGAAGCTGAGACAAGCAAGTTCCGGCCGAAAGATAATCAGCAAAGCAAAGTTTATCCGCCGGCGCATTCACGGTGATAAGCCGGCGGACTGTGTTTGGCGTCCAATGTTCAGTGTTCAGTGTTTGGTGGGCGCCCACTCGGCGCCTGAGCTAAGGTGAAACTCGTGCTCGTCGCTCAGCTCAACAGGCAGTTGCGTCAGAGGCCATTTCTCTTGCTCAGAGACGGCCAATGGACAAAGTGGAGAGACACACTAAGGACTGGCTGCACTGCAAAGATTGGAGATTGCAAATTGCAGATCACAGGCAACTCTTTCTCTTTGCCCAATGAGCTGCCACTTTGCCAATCAATTTGCTTGCGCGCCCACGCCCTTTTGTATGTAAAGAGTCGCCCGAGACAGTCTGTGGCGGCAGAAGTCGCACACAAAGTATCAATTCGCCGCCAAAGACAGTCTGGGCCCGCATGTTTCTTGTCGCTTCTTTGAACACTCACTGCTCTTTGCTCACTGCTCTTTGCTCACACGCCGCACTGAGAAGAGAACCAGAGACTGTCTCTGAGAGACTGTCTCTCGCGGGCACAAACCACTGCTTCTCGTTGCATTTGCGCTTCTTTGGCAAACACTTGTTGCCAAGAAAGCGCCAAATAAGAGAAGAAAAGCGACAAGCATGCGAAAAGGCGGCCGCTCTCCAATGATTATCTGTCTTTGGTGACATTTATTCCCTCCAGAAAAGGAACCTCAGCGGCCAGAGATTGTCTCCAGCGAGCGAGAGACTGTCTCTGGAGCTTGTTCCAGTTGTTGTCTCTCTCCAGCTGGAGGCAGATTAAAAGAGTTAAGCTTCGAGTTGCAAGAGTTATCAGAGGGCGGCCATTCTTCTTGCTGGGCCGCAAGTTGATGGAAAGCAAGAGGACGCAAAAGGAGGACAAATGAGGGGCGAAAACAAATTGGGAAAAGGCGAATTGCGGCCGCAAATGTGCTCGCCAAACGCAGCGAACACAGTCTACGGGGAACACAGTCTGTTCCAGAAAGACAGTCTCTATTTCTCGGGCACTAAACAGAGTCTTTCTCGTGCTTTGAACACTCACCTTGTGGCCAGCAGGAGTTCCTTGCGGCGCGCCAGCAGCGCCTGTCTCTGTTCCAGCTCGGCCTGGCTGGCCGACTCGTCCACCAGCTGGGCGTGTCCGTCGCCTGTTGACTTGCGCTTCTGGCTGGCAATCTTTGGGCTCGGCTGGCTTGTGGTGGTTGTGGTTGTTGTGCTGGTTGCGAGATTGGTCGCCGATTGGTTGCTGCTTGGCTCGTGCGGGCCGCCCTTTGCGTGGTGGTGCCGCTTGTGGGCGTGGCGGGCGGGCGCAACCGAGGGGCAGCCGCCCGGCTCGCTGGAGCTGGACGAGGCAGAGGCCGACGACGAGGCAGAAGAGGAGGAGGAGGCCGACGAGCTCGCTGAGGAGCCGCACGACGAGCCGCCGCCCTCGCTCGAGGCCGACGACAAGCTCGCCAGCGACTGCGAGGGCGCCTGCGACTGACCGCCCAGCCTGTCCTGTTCCTGGGTGGGCGTGGCACCGGGCGCGGGCTCGTCGTCGGGCAGCGCGGGACTCAGCGGCTCGTCGTCGGTGGAGCTGAGGGGCGTGTGTGCGGGTTGCGCGCTAAGCATACGCGCGCGCGGCGACGGCGAATCTGCGGCGCGCGTGGGCGTGTCCCCGCTGGTCGACACCACTGGTGCGGGCACGGGCGTCGAGGTGGGCGTGGCCGCGGGATGCGCTCCACTGCTTTGGGGCGCACTGGAGACTGTTCCCGAGACTGCTGCTGCGGCGGCGGCGGCGGCAAGGGCGGCCACCAGGCGCTGCCGCGGGCCCCCAGCCTGCAGCGACCGCTTGCTCAGGTGCTCGGCGAGCACGCGCACCGGAAACTCGCTCTCGCACACGTGCCGGAAGTCCTTGGCCAGGTGCAGGGCCTCGTCCTCGACGAGCGAGGTGAGCAGGGTGACGTTGGCGGCCTTGCGGCGGCCGGCGGGCAGATTGAGGCCGATCTTCTCGAGCTTTTCGCGCAGTTTGCGGCCGCCGTCCTTGCTCTTGGCGCGTCTCAGGACGCCGCCCAGCAGCGAGGCATTGAGACACTCGGGCGGCGAGAGACGCCGCTGCACCTCGCCCACGGTGACCTTGTACTTGGGCGTGGAGGAGAGCAACGAGAGGCGGCCCGGCACCGAGCAGAAGGTGTCCACGTTGGTGGCGCCGCCGCTCAGCGTGAGGAGCTCGGCGGCGGCGCGCCCATGGTGCTGGGGCTGCGCGTGGCCGGCCAGCTGGTGTTGCAGGGCGCCCGCGGCAAGACTCTGGCCCGAGGTGGCCGTGTGGCCGAGCGCGAGCGGCCTGAGGCCGGCGTGCAGCTGCTGGTGCTCGTGGTGGGCGAGCTGCTGCTGCTGCAACTGCGTCTGGTGCAACTGCGTCTGGTGCTGCTGCGTCTGGTGGGCGCCCAAGTGGCCGGCGCCGGAAGCGCTCAGGTGTTGCTGGTGGGCCGCCAGCTGCTGCTGGTGGACGGCGGCGGCGGCTGCTGCGGCGGCCGCATGGGAGGCGCGCATCGCGTGCTGCGGGAAGTGGTGCTGCTGGTGCAATTGTTGCTGCTGCTGCTGTTGTTGTTGCTGCTGTTGTTGCTGTTGCTGTTGCTGCTGTTGCTGGTGTGTCTGTTGCTGGTGGTGGTTGTGCTGGTGGTGCGGGTGGTGCTGGTTGGCGGGCGCGTGGCCAAAGTGGTGCAGACTGGCGGCGGCGCTGTGCAGCGGACTGTGCTGGGCCGCGTGGAGTTGCGCGTGCGAGTGGGCGTGGGCGTGCGGGCCGCCCGCAAGCAGAGGGCCGCGCGGGCTCGCCCCGTAGTGGCCCAGACTGGCGTCCACCACCTGCTGCTGGTGCTCGGCCGCGTACATCCCATGATATTGGTAGGCCGCTCCAGCGCCGCCCTCCTGCCCCTCCTGGCTGGCCCCGTGCGGCGAGTAGCTGGCCCCAGCGCCGCCCCCCTGCCCGCCCGCGCCCGAACCGCCCGAACCCGCGGGACCCGATCCCGCGCCGGCCCCGCCCCCCGCGCCTGCGCTGCCCGAATCCAGTGCGCTCAGCGGGCCTGAGCCCGCGGACGAACTCGCCGAATTTGCACTGGAGCCGCCCGCGCTGCCCGCCGCCAGCTGGGCCAGCGGGTTGCCCGCAGCCACCGCCGCCGCCGCCGCCTGCTGCTGCTGCTGCTGCTGCTGGGCGGAAACCTCCTGCCCACCTGCCCCAGTGGTCACCACCACCGCCATCTGCATCGCTATGTTCGCCGGATGCTCATGATGGTGGTGGTGCGGCAAATGGTGGTGGGCATGGTGGTGGGCGTGGTGGTGGGCCGAATGGTAGGCGCTGTAGTGGTGGTGCGGCGGGTTAGAGTTGCCCACCATCACGGCGGCCGCCGCCAAGGCACGTGCGCCCAGATCGTGCGCAATCATCTTGCTCAGGTGGTTCTCTATCTTGGCGGCTTCTGCTTCCCTTCCGGCCCGCTTGGCCCTCTAGATGCGCCCTTCACTGAGCTCTGAGCTTTCCTCTAGCTACTCTCTGTCTCTCCAAGCTTGCTGCTCGCCCGCACTCCTCAGCTTCTCTCGCCCACTTCCGGCCGCCCTCCAGCTCATAGCACGCGCGCTCGCTTGTTGTTTTCTCTCTCCTGCTCTTCCTGTTTGAGACTAGGTCGGATCAAGCTTCGAGCTGACTGTGATTTACTGTTCGTTTGACTGTTCTTTAGACTGTTCCTTAGACTGTATCTCTTCACTGAAAACTTGCTTTTTAGAGCATACAGTCCCCCAAGAGTCTTCCCACTGTCTTGCCGCTTCAAAAACTCTTCAAAATCTATTGAAATCTTCGAAAAATCTTCGAAAAATCTTCGAAAATCTTTAAAAATTCAACAAATTCTGATCTCCACTTGCTCGCTGCCAACAGGTGGCCCGCGCGAGTGATCTGACAGACTGTCTCTCCTTTTCGGCCTCTGCTGGTTCCTGTTTGGACGTTGGAGAACTTAAGGTTAGTTGTGGGTCGCCAGTGGCCAGCTACTGTCTCGAATGGGCGCCTGTTTCTCTCTCTGGTCGCCGAACTTGCGACAAGAAAAGGTTGAAAAACTGCTCGCTGGGCGCAAAACAAACAATCAGCGATCGCTTCTGCTCGATCCTAAGGGCGCTCACGAGTCTCTCTCTCTCTGTCTCTCTCGCTCTGCTCGGCCGGCCGACTGACTGCGGCGAGTCCATCGGCGCGGCCTGGCTGCTCGTCTCTCTCTTCTCTGCTGGCTCACCGTCTCGCTGGCTTCCAAATGGCCGCCCGTCGAGTTGCTGCCCTCCGAGGCGGACAAATGGCCGCAACAAGGCCCGCGCTGCATCCAAGCGCCATCGATTGGGACTAGCCCTCGTCTGTGTGATGCTCGCCAAGTGCGCGCCAGAGTTGTTTGGCTCCCTCTGCGCATGCGCGCCGCCAACTCTTTCCCGGCCCAAAGGACTGCATTCAATGCACTGCACAGTGCGCGGGGGGAAGACACTCTCTAGCCGCGCTGCTCTGCTGCACGACGCGCGGGGGTCGCAGCAGTGGGGGAAAGCAACGGGGGGAAGGCAGTCTGTATTAAAAACAGTGCAATTAGGCGACACTTTGCACTGCTTCCAAGCGGACTCTTCTTCAGCCTCAATTGGCACCTCTGACTCGCCGGCTGAAGTAAGCAAGGCCGCGAGGAGAGACTGTGGCAGCCTTCTGAGCAGCTTCAAGAGGCCATCTTCAAGGGAAGAAGCAGAATGATAATTGATATTTTGCCAGAGCGGAAAATAATTATCAATTATTATTAGCCTGCTCAATGGAGGCGCACACAGTCGCTGGTCGGCGCGCGGGCGGCCACTTGTCGGCCCTCGAGGGTTAGCTGAAACTGTCAGTTTGGCTACTTCCATTTGATCGAACCGCCGGCGAAGAAAGAGAGCCCAAGACAAAGAGCAATATAACCCAAAGGTTCCCGTTTGCATGCAGAGTGTCATGTAAACTGCTGGCTTTTGTGCGGCCGCTCAGGATCGCCCATTGTTTCGTCACCCTCAATTGTGGCCCTCTTTTGGCTTGCTGACTTTTGGAAAAAGTCAGTTGAAAAGCGGCAAGAAGAGGTCGAGCTCCACTTGGGCCACTTGGGCTGCCCTTCCGCTCGACTGCCGGCGGACAGTTGTCGGCCGAAGACTGTCTGCCGTGTGGCCAAGTGGCGAGTGCAAACAGTCACAAGTCGAAAGGGGAAATGCGAAGGAAATGGACGTGGAATGGACGTCAAACACAGAGACGAGCAATGCCAAATGGAAGGTCGAAGGTGGCCCTCATTTGGGTCGCTTGGGAATTGCTCTTCTTCTGCAAATTAGTCAAATTTTGATTGGATTTTTAGATTTATGTTCCCGCTGATGACAAACAAAAGGCCCTTTAGGAGGCCATTTCAGAGTCTCTGTGGCTCACTTTTCGAGGAGGAAAGCTTCTCTCTCGCTTTTCCAGATTTCAGATTCGCAATTTGAATCCGAAATTGCGGAAAATGGCCAACATTTCCATCAGCCAGAGACAGTCTGCCGACTGGAAGTGGTTCTGTTGACTTTGCGCGCCCATTTGAGTGCGAGCGGAAAAACGTCCAAGCGAATAAAGTGCCTCTTTCACAGAGAATAATCTTCTCTTTTTCTTCTCTTCTTCTGCCAAAAGTTTCATTTTCAATGCCAGAGGCTTGGAGCTGAAGGTGAAGGTGGAGCTGAAGGTGAAGGTGGAGCTGAAGGTGGAGAGAAAAAGGAAAAAGGGTAATTAGGCAGCGGGAGGAAGAAGATGGAAAAGGTCGCCGATGAAGAGCGTGCAAAATTGATTGTCTCAGTTGGCGGCGGGCGTTCTTTGGGCAGCTTGTGGGCCGGCCGTTAAGTGGTGATCATTGGGCGCCCAATTGAACGGTCAAATTGGAGAGTCAAATTGAAGAGTCAAATTGAAGAGTCAAATGGGCTGTTTTCACTGTTTGGGGGCCGCCCGAGAGCGCCGTTGGTTCGTGAGACAGTCTGCGGCCCCTCCAGACTGTCAGTGGCCGCCTTTTGGCCCCTCCTTTTGGGCCTCGAGTGTCGCTCCGAAATGTCGCCCGCAGACTAGATTAAATGCCGGGCCCGCCGAGGCTGAGGAGCAGCGTCGAGGTGTGGCCGAGCTGGAAGGGCCTCCCATTTGAGCTTAGAGGCGGCCGTGGACGTAAACACGCAGCCGAGGTGCGGCGGCGGAGCAGTTCGCCCGAATTGCGGGCCGCGCGCGCCGCACACTTACTGCTGCGGCCGCCGAACGTCGGGCACACGAGCAGGGCCGAGCTGCGGACAGCGCGCACCCGCCGCGCTCCAATCGATCATTATTGGCGGCCAAGCGGCTTGTATCCATGTTTGCCGTTTGAATTGTTCGCCCAACTCGCCGGCTTATGCAGCAACGCTCGCCCGAATCACTGGGCCCATTATTATTCGCGCTCGGGCGCGTCCGCTCGTTATTGTGCCATTTGTTTGAGCGCCCGCCTCAGTGTCTGGCGCTGTCCGTTTCAGCCTTACTCTTAGCCTCAGCATCTGAGTGTTTTCTGCCCCAGTCTTAAGCTGTCCTCTGGCGGCTCGCCGGACGGCTTAAGTGGGCGCGCCGAGCTGCAGTTTGCGCCCGCCCGACGCAGCTGCACTGCCGCCGCTCCTCGTCTGCGGCCGCCAAGCTCGAGCTCGGCAGGTGCTGCCTCACACTGCACACTGCACACTGCACTCTGCACTCTGCAGGCCGCCGCTTGCTCGCTCTATATGCGCGCCGCGGCCTTGCCTATAGGAGGCGGACGGCGCTCATATAGAATGGTCTGCGGACGGCGGCTGATTGGGCGCGTTGGTTGGCGGCTGAGCAACTGCGAGTGGAGGGCCGCCAGCTGAGGACTGCTGCTGGGCCGCTTGGGCGCCGCTCGCTTGCTGCTCGGCCGGCCATTTGGGCGCACTTTATATTAGTTTAGCGCCGCCGTTTAGACCTGTCATTGGGGGCCCCAGACAGTCGCCGGTTGCGAGCGAGCGGCCCCACTCCGCCAGTTTGCAATCCAATTAGGCGCGCGTGCTGCCAGTGAGCTGCTGGTGGACTGCTGCTGGACTGCTACTGGAAAGCGGCCAGTCAGTCATGGCCAGAAAAGGGGGGAAAATCTCGCTAAATAATTCGCCGCTTCCGATCGATTTCAGGCGAACGGCTAATTGCGCATTGAGTGAGCGGGCGGCCTTTTATGCTTGTCGCGGTTGCGCGCCACTTGATTTGGGGCATTGCGCGCAGTGTGCGCGACCTAAGCTCAGGCAATTCTGTTCGCTCTTTGCTCTCTGTGCTTTCTGTGCGTTTTGCGAGTTTTCTGCGCTTTCTGCGCTTTCTGTCCCACAGCTTAGGTCGCGTTAAAGTGCGCAGTGCAAAGTGCTCACTGCTGGTTGCAGTCTGCAGACTGTAGTGTGCAATGTGCAGTCTGCAACCAACAGTGAGCAGTGAGCAAGGGAAAAGGAACGGCCAATTGGGCGCAAATGAAACAAGTGGCCGCTTTTTTGGCCCCTTTTGAGCCGGCCGCACGTAATTGGATTGGCAGAACAGTGAGCTGCTCCTTCCAAAGGCTGACCATTGGTGGTGGTGGTGAAGAAGAGTGGTGAGGAAGGAGAGTGGCTCAATTGGAGACTGTCGGGAGGAGAGATTATGTTCAATTTGTTGGCCGGCCCAGTTCAGCTTCCGCCGCGCTGCTCATTTAAATTCAACTCTCCTTTCCGGCTGGACTGGGCCTCTCGCTGTGCTTGTGTGCGCCCGCAGACAAGCAGCCAACACTGCGAGCTGGTGGCCATTGAATCATCGCCGCACATCAAAAGAGTGGGGCCTCTTTGCGGGCCCAAACTTAAGTCGCCGGCGCCCAGTTAGTGGCAGTCTGCGGCGAAATTTGAATTTTTATTCCCCCAGTGACAGGGGCTGGCAAAAACAAAGACAAACTTGCGCCTTTGGCCCGTCTCAGCGGCTCCTTTGGGCGTCCTTTTGGGGCTCCTAAACTGTTCTGTTCGAGCAGTGTGGAGACTGAGTGCACGGGAGACTGTGTGCGTTTGGAGACTGTGGTTTGTGTGCGCGTGCTAGCCGGCCAGACAAATAGCTGCTTGCCGGATGAGTTTCCTGGCGCAGTTTGGGGCGCAAAAGTGGAGCAGAAGTGTGGCGCTTTCGAGCAGCAGGAAGCTGAGCCCCTTTTCAGTTTGGGCCAAATTGGGCGCCCAAAGGAGAGAGCAGCTTTGGCAGTTTGGGTGCCAGTTTGGAGAGTTGTTGGCCTTAGGAGTGGGTGGCAGTTGGCCGGCTGGCTGGCTGGCGGTGGTCTGTCAGGAGCAGCGAGCGAGTTTGTTGATGAAAACTAAGTCGCGCAATGTAAACAATTGGCCTTTTGCTTGTTCGCTTTTTAGCGCTCTTTGCGAGCAGAGCAAAAGGCTGGCTGCCTGTGAGCTTCTGTGCGACGCACACAAGCAGCACACAGTCTGCCGCACACAGTCTGCGGCGCGCACTCAATTGGCCAACTGCGAGCGCAAAGTTCACGCAGCAGAGACTGTGTGCGGCCTGCGCGTGGCACTGGCAGCCTGCAAGTGGCTTTGCAAATTTGTGCACTTGTCTGCAAATCGTGCGCGACAACTGGCCCAAACTCTTCCTATATGAGAACACATCCAAGTCCGCCCGCTGCTCATTTGCATTCGCCTGGCAAGGCGCAAAATGGGGGCCACCAGAGTGGCGAAAGAGAGAAGAGAGAAGAGAAAAGGGAAAAGGGAAGCCGCACGCGAGCTTGGCTGAACTTTGCAGCGCCAGAAACTCGCCGGAAACTGGCTTTCATTGGCCACACCAGAGACACTGGTCGGCCAGTGAAAGCCCGCAGTCAGTCCACTTGGCTGAGCGCGAACGGCTCAATTGTTGCGCAATATGATTGATGCGCCAAAAGGGCACAATTTCACTCCGTTTGGGGCGTTGAAAGACGACGCTTGATTGCTTTCTAATTGCTGCCGGCGCTTCCACTCCAACTCAACTCAAAAAGCTCAACTCTGATCGTCTGGCGAGAGCGGCGCATCCGGTTTCAGCCAGTGCTCCGGGCCACTCGTTTGCCAGAGAGGCTCTCTGGTTGAGCAAGTGGTGAACTTTTCACTTTTTGCGCAATTGTGTGCAGTAATTTTATGAAAAATTTGTGAAAAAATTTGAGCAACTTTTGCAATTTGTGCAATTTTTGCAGTTTTGCTTCTCCTCGTTGGCCTGAGTGCAGACTAGCTCTGCAGAGACGAGCTGTAAAGACTGACTGTAAAGACGAACTGTGGAGATTTGCCCCGCAGACTGTGTGCAGTGTGCGCTTGGTTCGCTCGCGCGAGTTCAACTTCAGCCCTGAAAGTGGAACTTTACTGTGCAGAAAAGCGGGCGAAAAATGGGCTGCGTCTGGAGGCTGCTCTGTGGCGCTGGAAAAGGTGGAGAAGAAATGGGAAGAAATGGGAAAAAACGGGCAAAGATCGACAAAAATCGACAAAAAAATCGGAAAAAATTCAATAATAATGAACATGTTGGCCGCCAGTTCCAGTGATTTATGTGCCTCCTTTGCGTGGGCCGCTGTTTGAGCAGAGCACACAGGCGGCAAGTAGAGAGCAGAGCATAGAGCTGCTCTCCACTGCTCACTGCTTTCTGCTTCCCGCAGACTGCGTGCCGCCCAACTGGAGCTGCAACTGCGCCACTTCCGCCCAGCGCACGGCCGCCACTCTTTATCGTCTTGGCCAATCAGTCTGGCAGTTGTGGAAAAAATTTTAATAGCACAAAGTGTCACCCACTTTTTGCCTCCAAATCGTTCAGCTTTCTGCGTTCAGCGTTCAGCGTTTAGCTTCCAGAGTTTAGCTTCCAGAGTTTAGCTTCCAGAGTTTAGCTTCCAGAGTTTAACGCTCAGCGCCAAGTCCAAGTGGCCACAAGCCAACAAGCCCAAAAGGCGCCCCAAAAACTCCCACAGACCAGCCCAAACACTTGCACGCGCACACAGACACACAGACGCACAGACAGACGCAGAGACACGCGCGCACACCGCAAACAACCTGCCTGGCTTGCTGCAAATTGCCCGCTCGCTCGCTCGCCACCGGAAGCGGAAGTCGCGCGCCTCACTGTGGCGCGTGGTGCTTGGTCGGGCGGCAGACAGTCTGCGCCAGTTCCAAGCTGCTGGAGTCGTCTGGCTCTTTGGCCGCAGACAGTCTGTGGGGCTGCCATTTTGAGTCGGGCTGAAATTGCGCACGAAATTGGGCCACAGTTGAGCTTTGGCCGCCAGACACGTGCACCTCTAGAGCTAAGGGTGGGCCCCACTCTTAGCTCTCCAAGCTGAGAGACTAGCCAAAAGCAGAGAAGAGGAACCTCTGCTCTTGGTCCTGCCTTGTGGGCCCCTTTTGGGCGCGAGAAGAAGAGAGAAGGAAATCTGGTTGGCCAAACTAATGGACTTGGCGGCCATCGAGCGCCGATTGGGCGACATATTTTTCGCCCTCCACACTCGGCGGGCAATAAGGCGCCGCTTGGGAGGGAGAAAAAGGGCGATATTCTCCACTCTCTATTCTTTATCTGCCACTGTGGCTCCTTTTTAGAGGGCGACTCGTGCCGCTCGAGTCGTGCACAGAAAAGGCCACTTGAGTGCAGTGCAGAGACACGCTTCAAACGCGCGCACACAATGCCAAGTGGCTGCAGTCGCGCGCGTGTCTCTCTTCGCCGCAGACTGTCTCTGCACATTGCACACTCCACACTGCGCACTGCACACTGCAGACTAAAGCTCAGTGCTAGTCTCCAATGCGCGCACGAAGATGATTTGTTGACATTGTTCCGCGCAATAGTCTCTGCCTTTCATTGGCCGCCCACCATTTGGCCCCGCTCTTTGTCTCTCGAACTCGCCGCTTGATTGCCCCTTTTTGGCCCCTTTTTGGCCCCTTTTTGGCCCTTTTTTGGCCCCACTCTTAGCCCACTTGGCCGCTCAAGTGGCCCCACTGAGCTGAGGGCGCCCCCAAATGTTTGCGAACAACAAATCAATCTGATTTGCCAACAAAGACGCCCAATTCCACTCGCTGCAGACTCTCCGCCGACCTGCAGCCTCACCTAAGCTCGTTTTCTCAGCCAGACCTTTTCAGACCTTTTCAGACCTTTTTAGACCTTTGCAGCCCCGCAGCTCAGGGCTAATTTGATTAGTCGCTCGCTCAGTTTTGCCAGAAGTTTGCCAGAAGTTTGGCCAAAAAAGTGCTCAGTCCAAAATGGGCGCCCAATTCGCCAATTGGAACAAACTCGAACAACAGTCCTCAGCCCAATTTGTCTGTTCTCTCCATTCGGCTCCATTCGGCCACTTGCGAGCTACTCTCCATTGTGCAGCCCCAGTCCTAAGCTCAAACTGAGCTCAATTCTGAGCCAAACTCTGAATGCAAAAACGGCTCTCCCAGCCACCAAACTGCCTCCTTTGGGCCCTAGTCTGTGGCCCAGTTTAAAGAAGAAAGTTTTTCTGCTTTCTCGGCCAATCTTTCGCCGAATTTTGAGAAAAATTTGGCAAAAAATTGCCCACAGACAAGGAGAAGCGCCCATTCTTCGTCATTCTTCAACCAATTGCAGTTCAGAGCTTTGCCAAATAGAGAGAACAACTCTCTTTCCAACTTGCGAGCTGCCATTCTTGACAGCGAGCGGCCCGAACGATTGAAAGGGGCCCAGTTGGCCAGTTTCCAGCCCCTCCTTAGCTGCGGCCACAGTGCACAGGCGAGCAGAGCAGAGCAGAGCAGAGCAGAGCGTGGCAAGAATGGCGCCAACTGGGCCAACTCATTACTTTGGCGCTTTTGAATTTGACAGCTCAATTAAATGGATACTTTTTTCCCATTTGAAGTTTGGGTGCGCGCAACTTTGAAGCGGCGCAATGCACAATTTGGTGCATTTGGTGCATTTGGTGCGGGCGAGAAAACGCGCTGCTCGTCCTTAGGTCAACTGTGCGCACTGGTTTGAGTTTGCTAAACCAAATCATTGCACAACTTTGTCCAAGTTGGACAAATGCGAACAAACGCGAACAAAAGCGCACAAATTTGGACAAATGCGCACAAATTTGCGCAAATGTTCGCCGATTGTGTGCAGACAGTCTGCTTTCCAGTTTCCAGCTTGCGGCTTCTTCTTCTCTGCGGGCAACAATTGTGCGCGTGCCAATGGCAGACGGCGGCTCATTAGCATATTGTTGTTGTTTCTCCATTCTGCTCAAGGGCTGCCCTCAGACACAGAACACGACAAGCTGCCTGATACTGAGAGAGAGACTGGCTGCTTTAAGTGAGACCAGCTCACTTAAACCAGACTGGCCCTAAGCAGAGGAGGCGTGCGAGTGGCAAAGAAGAAGAAGAAGCGGCCAACGAGCAGCCTTCCACTGAAATTGAACCAAATTGAGCCACATTGAACCTCATTCAACTGTTACAATTCGTGCAACAAAAAGCAAACTGCAAGCCAGCGAAAAGTGGAACTAAATGGATGCTGATTTGCGGCTTGCGGCTTGCTGTTCGTGGCTCTTTGTGGCTTGTGCCTTGTGGTTGGCCCACACAAAAGCCACTGTCTCTCTTCAATTGGCGCTTTTCTCCTAAGGGAAAACGATACGCCAAAGCTCAGTTGGCGCAGCTCTTCACTGGCCAACAACTCTTCGCTTTCAGCATTTTTCAGCCTATTTGGCAACACTTCATTAACATAAACAGCGCGCACGACAACTCATTACTATTCAAATTTCAACCAAACGCCGCCCATCATTATCCAACTCGCGCATCATTATCCAAAAGCAAAAGGGGACCTCTTTTCGCTCTATAGGTTCGCCCACATCACTCTTTTGCTTCCTCAAGCACTTGAGGCAAAACAGGCCGCAAACAAACACTTACCTCTAGACCTACTCTTTGGCCTTCTTCTTCCTCTTCTTTTGCCACTTTAGCTTCGCCAAATTCTGCTTGTTCTCCTTATTCTTCGCTCAGAGACACGCAAAGCTTGCTTAGCTCTTTCTCTGTCTCTGTCTCTGTCTCTGTCTCTTTCTCTTCTCTTCTCTTCGGCGCAATGAGCTGCGACACACAATCAGTTGCCGCAGACTATGACCAACGACAACGACAACTGGCCGCTCTTCTAGAGTGTCTCTTGCGGGCTGTTTGCTCTTCTTTCTCTTCTTCTTCAACAAGCTCAAGTCGAGCTCTCCTCTGGCATTTCTCTTGACTTTTGGCCGGCTCTTCTGCCTGATTTCTTGGCAAAAATCAACTAAAACAGCCGATCTTTGTCAACACTTTGCCCCCGAAACAATCAACAGGCCTTCGTGCGTCTCGTGGCCAAGCCCTAGACAGTGGAACCAGATCTCCTCCAGTGCTGCTTGCTCATCCTTCGCACTTTCACGCCCAACTTTGCGGCTCT
>Ga0268247_10000280_pt1 | contig 17835 bp, 21 predicted proteins | sample AgamicOrMae_FD_200245 | JGI IMG/M metagenome (GOLD analysis project Ga0268247, IMG submission 200245) | Agave microbial communities from Guanajuato, Mexico - Or.Ma.e (v2) (version 2) | ecosystem: Host-associated > Plants > Phyllosphere > Phylloplane/Leaf | place: Guanajuato, Mexico | collected...
ACTGGATTAGAATATTGCGTAATGATAATAAATGAGCCCCCTCCTTTGGCGCCTCTTTCGCCCCTTTGGCTCCCCTTTGCTTCCGCCTGCGCCCCAGCTCCACTGCGCTGCTGCAATGCAGCTCCTCTGCGCCACTCTGGCCCCGAGTGACTTCCGCCTTCACTTCTGCCTTTCGAGCCACAGACTGTCTCTGGCTGAGGCAGTCTCCAGCCGCCGTTTGGGCTGCTGATCGATGCAAGAGTTCAACTTAATCAGGTGATTTATATGCCAAAACGGGCCCAGAAAGTGGCCACCTTCTTGCATGGGGCCAGCTCGGAAGGGCCGCCGGAAGGGCGTGAACTTGGAGACGAGCGAAAGGGGGTCGAGCTGAGAGAAGGGGGAGAAAAATTGCCAGTTTCCTTGGGAGCTAAAGGACGAAATTTGGCCAAATTTGACAGCTTGAGCTCGCGCACTCATCGCCCCAACTTGAGCTGATCCCACACACACTCTCTGGCTCTGCTCGCCACCACTCGCCCACTTTCCGGCCGCCCGAGCCAGTTGGCTGCCCTTTTGGCTGTCTTCTCAGCGCCCCTTCAAGAGTGTCTGGCGCGCTCGTGTCATTCTAAACTCGTCGACTCTTCCAACTGTCAACATCAGGTTCTCGTCCGGGTTGCTTTGTTTGCCTTTCCAGCCGCGCTCTCAGTGGTGCGTGGCGGCCGCGCGTGCAGCAGCGAGCCCAGAGACAGAGATTTGCTGCTCGGCGAGATTTATTTGGGCCGAATTTATTTTATTTTCCATCTCACTCTTTTGGGCCGCCCTTCGAGCAGTTTCCTGCTCGAAGAGAGCTTCTTCTGCTCAAATAAGGGCCCAAAAAGGAGCCCAAAAGATGGAACTCGAGTTGTAGAACTTTTCCTCCAACTTTCTTCACTTTTTGGCCAACTTTCCTCGCCAAAAACTGGCCACCTCGCGAAGAAACTTGCAGCCCAAATTTCGTCCAAATTTGGTCCAAATTCAGCCCAAATTTGGCTCAAATTCAGTGGGCCTTAGCTCAAGGGGCACCCAAAGTGATTCGGCGCCCTAATTGTCGCCCGGGCCAAATGGGCCGCCGGAAGACGCCCTCAGGAGAGGAGGCAGTCTGCAACAACTTCCGGCTTATCTCGGGCGCGCCTGCGGCCTTAAAATTTTGATCCCGAGCTCGAGATAGGCCCAGAGACAAGGTTCCCTCGTGCTTCCACTTGAGCGAACAATGCGTCCGCTTCCGACGACTGTCTGGCGCCAAGTCGGCGCTCCGAGGGGCGAAAAAGAGTGTCTCCTTTTGGGGCGGCCTTTTGGATAACAGAGGCTAGCTGCGGGCGGGCGAAACTGCGCCAGACACAGTGGCAGAAGCTCCGAGATGTGCACTCTTTGGGCGCGCATTCGTGTGGCCAATTTGGGCCCACCGGCGAGCCCAGTTTGTCGCCCAGTTTGTCGCCCGTTCGAGTTTCAGGGTCCAAAGGGGCGCCAGCAAAGAGGAAAGGCTGCGTGTGGGCGCCTCAAAGCGGAGTCGACGTGACACTTGGCGGGCGAGGAAACAATCGGCCAGTGTTTGGGATTGGGAGCGGCGACACGAGTTGATCAGAGGCTCGCAGGTCGAGCTGCAGTCTGCAGTCTGCAGTCTGTGGGAGCAGTCCTGCGTTCAATCTGGCGTGTTGTGCACAGTCTTACTTCAATTTGCTGGGCCCGAGCGAGAGAAGAACGTGTCACGCACGGCCTGAGCTGCTTCCCAAAAATGGCCCTACACCTTAGGGCCATTTTTGTTTACCCCAAGCCAAGCGAGAGGCCTCTTGCTTGGCTTCCTCGTGTGCTGCTCTTTGGCTGCTCTCTGGCTGGCCTCTGGCTGGCCTCCAATTGGCGGCAAACCGCGTTCAATCAAACGAAATGAAACGGCGATTGAATGGACTCGCGCCCGGCCCTAAGGAGGCGCCTCGGCAGGTGCCCTTCCGCCTTCGCCGCCGCCGTTCTGCGCCCTCGAAGGTTGCCCATTTGGGCCCATTGGCGAGGCGCAATATTTTTCAGACCAGCGCCGGCGGAGCTCAAAGCGCCCGCCCTGCTAAGCTCAAATTATTTGACTAAGACAAACGATCTGGACGCCGCCTCCAAGAGCCCCCAACTGACAGGCGACCATTAATGCGCCTGCAGAGAGAGAGAGAGAGAGAGAGACTCTGGCGAGCTTGCCGTCCGGGTCTTGGCGAGCTGGCGAACTGGCAAGCTAGCGAGCTGGCAACCAAACCTCGTGCGAGCGTGAGTGCACGCCAAAAGCTACAACAATTCAATTAGATTCCCTCTGGCACTGCACACATGCAGCCTCAAACAACGCCAAAGACTACCTGCTGCTTTAGAGTTTCCTGCGGGCCAAAAGGAGCAAAAGTGGGCGCCCACTTTTGCTCTTTCTTTCTGTCTTTGCTGCTCCTACTTTTCTTGCTCCACTTTCTCTCTTTCTTTCCTTCCGCCCTCGCTGGACTCTGGCCGCTTCTGGCGCCCAAATGTGCTGCCCACACAGCGCGTGTGGCCGGCAGCACTCGATGCGCGTCCACCCGAAATTAGTTTTGTCGCCCCAGAGGCAGTCTCTCTCGTCTGTGGGCCCAGCGAGACCGTGTCTTCCGCTGTGTCTTGGCGAGCGTCTTGGCGGCGACTCGCGCGAGTGGCCAGGTGAGCCAAGTGCAGGCACGTGCACTTGGGGCAGAGGAAAAATTGGCCCACTGCCAAATATTTGACTGGCCGCCGGGGCTGAGGAGCCGCGGCTTGCCAGTGGGCAGCCAGCAGATAGCCAGTGGTCGTCCGGCGGAACTGGCGCGGCGGCCAAATTGGCGACTAGCTGCGGAATATGGTTGCTGCTAGACCGAGCCAGACGAGGCTCGCGCGGAATACAAACGACACGCGGCCGGCCCTCCAGCGACGAGGAGGAGGAGGAGGAGGCTCTCTCGAAGACAAGTAGCCGGCCGCCATGAATCATCCGAGTGGGCCGAGTGGGGCGCTTCCGGCGCGGCCAGTCTCTCGCCCGCCGAGCAGCACGAGCAGAGCTGCAAGGGAGCCGCCTTTCCGGGCGCACTTTGGCCGCCTTTGTGCGCAAACTGAGACGCTTGGGGCGCCCGCTCGAGTTTCCTGCCCGCCGCCGCCGCCCCTAAGGAGCGGCCGGAGCGCGCGGGGCCCCCTGGCGCTGCGCGCAAACCGGCGGAAGCGCCGCGAGCATCAATTAAGTCGCAGCTCGAATCTCTGGCCCAGTCAATCAGGACTGAGTTGGAGCTCGCTTGGAGCTCCTGTTCTTGCCTGTTATAAGCTGGCCTCCAATCTGCAGCCAGCGCCTCCCGCCGCCGATCGGAGCTTGGGTGTGGCTCGCCCACAGGCTGGCCAGCTTCGGGGGCTAAGGTTGGGCAGAGGCTGAGCTAAGGATGGGCAGAAGCTGGGCAGAGGTCGGCCAGCGAGCGGCCAGCGCGAACCAATCGAGTGGAACACGATTGAGATGTCGGCCTTTTGGGGCGACTTTTGGGCGCTCGAACTTGAGCTTGAGCTTCAGCTTCAGCTTCAGCTTCAGCCTGGCCGCCCATTGATCGTCCGAGTGATCCCACGCCGAATTTCGGCCAATTGCAAAAGATCACTTTTTCCAATTCCTGCCGGGCCGCTCGTTCATTCATGAATTATTCATCCATCTGGGCTAATAGAAATCTGGCCCACAGGATGGCTAAGGGTGGCTAAGGGTGGCCGCTAGACTGTCTGAGGAAGTCTCGCTGGCTGGGGGCGCCCATTTGCCTCTCAATGGAGTGGTCTCGGCCAATGGAGTCGGCCAAAGGGGCGCCCATTTTACACTCGAACTACAAGGGCGCCAGAGACAAAGCAGCGCCCAGTTTGTCGGCTGGAGCTCGGCTGCTCTTCGAGGCACTGCCTCTCGAGCTTCTGGAGGCCCCGCCCTTTCGTTTGCCGCCGGCCGATTGTTCGCCGAGACACTGGCCAGGCAGGAAGTGGCGCCGGGCGGCTCAGAGCTTCTGGATGACTGTCTGCGGAGGCCCACCAGCGGCGGCCGGCTCCGTGTGGGGTCCGCTTGGTCTGGTGAGCTGGGCTCAATTAGCAGAAATGGGCGCATTTGGGCGCTCTTTTTAGCCGCTTTCGGGCTGCTTTCGAGCTGCTTTTGGGCTCTCTTTTGGGCGCCTGCAGCTCGCTAGAGAATAAAAAAGCGAGAGAGAAAGAAACACAATTGCCACTCCACTTCTGCAAGACTCACTTCTGGAAAAGGAGGACTCTCCTCCGCCTTTTCTCTCGTGGAACTGGGCCAGTTTTGAGCTGGAACTCTTGCACAAAGTTGAGAGAGTTTCGACTTTTCTCGCCGCGCCAAAAGAGTTCCTCCGGTTGAAGCTAAGGAGTTGAATTGAGAGGCCCAAAAGAATGGGAACTGGAACTGCCGATGAGCCCCGAAAGGAGGTTGAGGCGAGGCGAGCTTGACGCCGCTGGCAAGCTCGAGAAGGGCGGCAAGCCTGTGGCCAAATGGGCAGCCAAAGGCAATGAAAAATTTTCAATTTCATTACTGGGCCAATGGGGCCGCAATGGAGTGGCTGCCTGCTCGTGCGGCTCGGCCAGAGGAGGCCAGTGGGGAGGAATGGGACGAGTGGGGGGCGCTTTAGTGGTGTTTAGATCTAAGTATTGGTTGGCCATAAGTGTGGGCCGAGTTGGGCCGCGCCAGCGAGATCATTAAAGCCGCAAGGGTGGCGCCCAATCGATGGGGCAACTGTGGCCCCATGTCGTGGATCCAGCAGCTTGACGCTGGTGGGCCGCCGAGGGAGCTGAGCTGCGGGCTGAAACTAGCTCGGGCTTGGCTCTGGTTTGGTTCAACTGATTCCGACTCGACTGGACTCGAAGCGCGCCAGCCCAGCCGGACGACTGTGTGTAGGCGAGCCAGAACAAGATAAGCGACTCGCCAGTTGGAAGCGGCTCCACTGCTGCGGCCGATCAGCTCGGACGAGCAGCAAGAAAAGATGCAATAAAACTGGAAAGAGAATCGATCTCGCCGGCCAGAGAGGAAGTTGGCTCGCTGGAAATGCTGGAAATGCTGCCCCCAAATGGTGGAAATGGCGCCACTTTGGCCCAACTGCTGCGGGTGGCCAGCTGGAGCCAGCGGCAAGTGGCCAGCGCCGGTTGCGCCACTGGCCAGAGACAATGGTCCGCGCGGATCGCTCTCTTGTTGGCGGCGTTTGTGTCCAGCTTTGTGTCCAGCTCGTGTCCAGTTTCATGCTGGCCTACTTCATGGGGACAATGTGCGCAAATTAGCACTGACTCGAAGGGGGAAAAAGTGGGCCGCTCTCTGCGCAATTAACTTTTCATGCTCAAAGATTAGCCCAAACAAATGGAGCCCAAACAGTGGCCACTGTTTGGGTCCCCTGGCGCCAGTGCTAGTCTCTGGCTGAGTCGTTGCGACAGACCAGCTTTGGACTGCGTTCCGGGCGGCGCACGCTGGCCCCTCTGGAACCAGTGCCAGTTGTCGCGTGCGTCTCTGTCGTGTTGCCGTTCGGGAGGGCTGCAAGTCTTGCAGTGTGCAGGCCGGCGCTCTATTCAAGCCGGAAAAGATGGATTGACAAGGCGAGGGGGCGGAAAGAGGAGGAGAAGGGAGGGAGAGTTGGCAAAATTCAGCAGCAAATTGATGGAGCCAATGCACTGGGAGGAGTCTGTCTCTGTTGGGGCGCTCTCTTCGGCATTCTGATTCGGAGCGCGCGCACTTGCTTGATCAAGTGTGACGCTGCAGTGGCCCAAAAACATGGACACTCTCGAGCGACGGCCGCCCAGAAGCGCCCACAGGCAGCCCACGACAAGGCCTCTCTCCTAAGCTGCCGGCTTGCCACTGAGCAACCCTCCCAAGGCTGAGCAACGCCGCCCAGACACACGCCGAGTCTCGGTGACAATTTGGCCCCCAGCAGCACAGACAGACGAACAGACGAACAGGCAGACGGACAGACATGCAGAAAATGGCAACATTTGCGCGTCTCTAATGTCGCCCCACAGGCTGGGCGCCCTCGCCAACCGGAAGTGCGAGCAGTTGGCCATAAATCACGGGCCAACTGTTGGTGCTACTAGCAAGCCCGGCGCAGCAAGCCCGCTCGGAGGCGTGCTGGTGGGCGCCGAGAGGGCGCTCGAGACTGTCTTCGGCCGGAATTCTGCGGGCACCCATTTGCCCATTTCCAGGTGAGCTCTGTTTCTGCTTCGCCTCAGAGGGAGCCAAAAGAGTTGAGCGTCGAGCTGGTCTCTTGGTGGCGCCGGAAGGGGCGCCCAAAGTGGCAGCGGCAAGGACAAACAAGGGGGACAAGTGGCGGCGATCATTATGTAAATTTTGCGCCCGATTTTAAGCGAACCCTTAGGACCAGCCTTCTGGGGGCTCTCTGGGCGCCCAAGTGATGCTGTTTTGAGCTCCTTTTCGCAGACACAACTCGCGCCAAATCGTCCACGAACAAAGGACCATTTTTCCCCCCTCCAAATGCTGCTCTGGTCTCGCTTCAAGCTTGGAAATCGAGCCCAAAGTGGTCTTTTTGAGAGCCAATCTCAGAGAGTCTAGAACAAAAAAGAGGCTCAGGTTTACTTACAGATTTCCTGCCGATTCGGCGTCGATTTTTCTTATTGTTTTGCTCTTCCGCTTTGGGCAACAATGAGAACTTGCTCTTGCAGTCAGCGAGCTCGAAAGTCAATCTTGACTATCTTGTTTCGCCTTTCTGTCTGTGGTTTGCTTCTCCTTCTTCCTTGTCATTGGCGCCAATCGAACGCTCATCTTCGCACCTCGCTCGCCGCAGCACTAAGAGCAACTAGCTGACTTCCGCGCCGCAACTCTCCCCAAGACTCTCTGTTTGTCTCAACTTCATTCAGCAACTGCTGAGTGTCTTCCAATTGTTTGGCTGTGTCGCTTGGTAAATCCGCGGCTGCATCAAGCTTGCCGCTCGTCTGCCTGCCGAAGAGGCGCCTTCCTTTTGGCTAGAAGTTTCATCAATTTTTAATAAGTTTCCAAGCCGAGAGCTCCTCGAACTCTCTCTGGCTAGAGACAGTGTCTTGTGGGCGCCAAGTGGCAACACTTTATTGCGCTTCGTCTTGGAAGTCTTGCTTGCAGGAGCTTGCGCCGATGAGCTTGCCGCGTGGGACGCCCAGAAGCATCTTGGCGGCCGGATGATGGAAAATGATAATAATAATAATAATAATAATGAGAAATTTGCAGTCATGTGCGTGGCTGCCTAGTGTCTCGTGGACGCTCTCTGGAGGCTGAAAAGGCGGCAGAGGCGGTTGCTTGTCGTGCGGAGAGCACCAGGCGAGGTGTTGGGTTTCAAGGAATTGGCTGCGGATTAAGTGGACCTATGCGCATGTCACGTAGAGGCGCGCGCTGCTTGTTGCCACCAGCCGACCCGCCATCTTTTATTCAATAAACGCGACTCCAGCCCCAAGCTCTGCACCCATTTCCGGCCCAGAGATGGCGCCCCCTCGAGCTCCCTGGGGGCCCGCGCGAAAGCTAAGGGGCGGCCGCTCGGGGGCGCCGAGTGGCCCGAATCGTGGGGGCCGATCCAGTGGGCTGGGCGTCCAGTGCGGCCAGTTCGTGCAATCTCGCGGCGCAATCTAGCCAGCGTGCGGGACGAATATATAGAACCGGAGTTGGAGGGCGGCGCCAAACGAGCGGCACCGAGCGAGCAGTGGCAAGCTAGCTCCACCAAGCGAGCGGCGCACAAAGAGTTCGGCCTGGCGGAAGTTCGGCCGGCTCGCGCCCAGCCGGAAGGAGAGGCGGCCAGAGTGCGGCCGCTCTGCTGAGCGGCTTGACAGAGAGAGAGATAAAAACAAAGCCAGAATGGAATCTCCCACGGCGCAGCTTCGGGCCGCCCTTCGCGCCAGATCATTAGCGGCGGACAATAAGTGGCGGCGAGATATTGCCAGTCTCGCGCTGCTCAGTGTTGGGCGGCCCACTGGCGTCTGGCTGTTGGCGAGCGCGCTGCTCTGGCCGCTTTGGAGGCAGTCGAATGTGGGCGCAAATCTGCACATTTCCGCGCGGGCCGCCAAGCCCAAGCTCGAACCAGAGCTCCAGCTCAAGGCCTCGAGGGCGAGATTTGGCCAGGTCTCTGGCTGGGGCGGCGGAAGTGGCGCTCGGAAAGCGGCCAGAGACAAGGTAAGGAGGGGAGATTTGTTGGCGGTAACAGCTTGCGCGAATAGGAGGCGAGAAGAGAGGAGGAGGAGGAGCTTGCCAGCACTTGGGGCTGCTTGGTGCCAATTGGCGCGTGTGGGCGCCGCTTATTGCGGCCCCAAATGCGCCAGTAACATTTGTCCCGCCGCTTCTTGTCGCCGGCGGCCGAGCGGCGCAATAAAGGGGCGCCTCGAAACAAGGCAACCAATTGATCGTTTGTTAATTTGTTTTCCCCTCCTTTATCATTTAGTCTTCGTCCAATGCAAATGGTGGCCCGCTTGGAGGCGCCTCTACTCGCCTCTAGTTGCTTCTAGTTGCTTCTAGTCGAGCTCAGACAAGCTCAGATGAGCCCAGACGAGGATAAAAAGCCGCCGCTGCTCAGCGGGCGATCTCCAGCCAGAGTGCTGCAAGCAGCGAGCGGCCCGGGGGACTGTCTGCGGCGCTCTCCACTGAAATCACTACTGAGCAGCCTATACGACAAGCAGTGAGTGCAAAGGCGGCCACACTCGTGCGGCGCTTGGCAGGTTTCTGGCCGGCCGAGAGTTGTCGTGTTGTGGCCGTTTGTGGGCGCCGCGTTTGGCCAAGCTGGCGGCTGAATGGGCGAGCCAGAGACAGTTGTCCGGTGGACCAGGCTGGCCGGAAGCGGCGAGAGCGCCGCCTGGGCCGAGGCAATAAAAGCAGTGCTAGAGAAATCCAATTAAGCGGCCTGTCGGGCTGCTTGTTGGCCGGGCGCTGTTGTTGTTTATCGATCGAAAATGAGCTCCGACAGATTGGCATCGGGCGGGCTTGGGCTTGAGAGCAGGCACAGCCACACACAGACTGAGGCAGAGCGGCGAGAGCTACGAGCTGCCAGCGGCGAGCTGGGGGAGCCTTCAGAGCCTCTGGGGCCGCAGGAAACCGGCGCGGATCCGGCGGGCACACTTGAGAGCATTCTTTGGAATTTTCTCGCAAGACTCGGCCCATGCGAGAGGCTCGCCGGCGCCAGAAGAGAGTCCCCGGAAGAGAGTCAAAGAAGGCGCTTGCCTCCCAAAGACTAGGGTTGCCAAAGACTAGGGTTGCCAGAGACTGGGGTTGCCAAAGACTAGGGTTGGCGCCCCTTGCAGTTGGGCGCCCATCTTGCGGCTGTCTGGCGCGCCTCCAGAGCTCGCGAGACAAATGAGGCAGATTGTCCGGAAGGGCGGCGAGCTTAGTGCGCGGGGGGCACGCTCGCACTTGACTTTTGGCAAAACAGGGCCCGAGAAGACGCGCCGGAGACTGGCTGGCGCTGGTGGGCGACGCGCGCCAGCAAGACGCGAGAGAGTCTTGCTGGTGCCTAAGCGGCGGAGTCTAAGCAGCGGCGTCTTCTCATAAACTTGTCACTTGTCTTCTGTTATTGGACATGGTTAAATATGCACACAGTCTGGCGCGCGGGCGGCCCAACAGCGCGTGGCTGGTCCGTTTTGGGGCTCGCTCGGTGGCGGCGAGAAGGAAAAGACGGAGAGGCCACGAAGAAGGCCAAAGAAGAGGAGAAGACGCGCCGGAAGGAGACGAGCGGCCACGAATGAGGAAGTGGCGCCACGAAGGCGGAAGAGTGTCTGCACGACGAGGAGGAGCAAGACGAGGGGGAAATGAGACGAGCACGATCCGGCACTTGGTCAGCGGGGCGCTCTTGGGCGCCAATTGCGGACGCACGCAGCCCGTGCAGCTAGTCTCTGGCCAGTGGGGCCAAACGGGCGGCGGCACCTTGTTTGCACGTGCCCGCGCGGAGGAGGAGCCACAGTGAAAGGGAAGCTAAGGAGGAAGAGCTGAGCAGAAAGAGCTGGGCAGGAAGAGCTGAGCAGAAAGAGCTGGGCGGAAAAAGCTAGGCAGGAGGAGCTAGGGAGGAAGAGCTGGGCAGGAGGAGCCTTCCGGAGGGTCCCGTTTGGGGACGTGTGGCTGGTGCGCGCCGGCGAGCCACTTGGCAAGATGTAAGCGAGCGTAATGATGAGTAATCTTGTCGCACACGCGCCGCCTTGACGCGCGCACAGACCGCCCAGCCCCAGGCAGTGGCGGTGAGCTTGTGCCTGGGCCGTCGTCTCGCCGCCGGGGGACAGACTGAGGCAGGTGAAGCGAGGGGGAAATATTGGCCGGAAGAGTGGGGGAGACGGCGGGCTGGGGCGAGCTTGGCGGCGGGCGACGGGCCGAGCGCGGCCATGTTTTCGGCCCGCTGTTTCGGGCGTCGAGTTGCAGGTGCGGGCGTGTGGGCGCCGCGCGAGCTTGAGCGGCGCCGGAAACAGCTCGCCGGTTTGGGCGTGGGGCGAGCTTGGCTGAGTGGCTCAGGGAAAAGGGAAAGGGAGAAAGGGAGAAAGCGGGGCGGAGGAGCGAGAGTTGAGGGCAGAGCTTAATTCCGGCGAGTTGTTGTTGTTGTTGTTGTTTTTGGGGGTTTGTTTTGCTTTTGTTTCTGTTTCTGTTTTCGGTTTTCGGTTTGTTTTCCTTTTTCTCTCCCGCTCGAGCTCCTCCCAAGCGGCCGCCTCTCGAGGCTGCAGCAGGCCGGAAGGGCGGCCAAAGTTGCCGGATCGGAATACAAATTTCGCCCCCCAAGCCAGACACTCGTACTCCCCCACACCTGCGCCCACACACTGGGGCGTGTGCGGGCAACTGGGCCAGAGACGTGAGCTCGAACGAGACCTGCACTTCCACCGCCGAGGGGCGCTCCTTCCGGGCTGGTCTGGGGCGAATGTGACACTGCTACTCGCGGACTGCGGCCCCTTAGGCGCGGGAAGCCAAGCGAGGGGGCTCGGCGAGCGCGGAGTTATGCGCTCGAGCATAACTGGCGCCCGCTGATGAGCTGAGGCACGGAGACTACTTGGCCGAATGGGCTCGCCGGCGAGCAGGTGGGCGGCCCAACTGGCCGGCCGGCGAGCTAGAGTTAAGGTGCGGCCGGCGAGCCAAAGCTAAGGTGCGGCCGGCCGGCTAGAGCCAAGGTAAAGTGGGCCGCTTGCGTTTTTGTCGTCATTAGCGGCAAGTGCAGGCTGCCCGCTGGCCAGCTGGCCGCTCGGCCACTCAGCCCACCAGTGTCGCCAGTTCGCCGAGCTCGTTTCGGCCCACGAGCTAGGCAATCCGCTTTTCCGGCCGGCCACTTTTGTTTGTTTGGCCGCGAGCTTGCCAAGCGGGCGAGCTTGCCAGGCGAGCTTGCCAGGCGGGCGGCCGAGAAACAGTTGCCCACGAGCCGGCCGAAAAACAGTGCCAAAAAGTCCAAAAGAGTGTTTTCACTCGCCAGGTTCGCGAGCCGAGCGAGCAACTGGCTCGCTCTGGCCGGCCGGCAAAGTTCGAGGAACCGGAAATGAGGGTTGGCCGAGGGGGCGAAAAAAGCGTTGGGTGGGCAAGTGGTGTGCGTCATTGGGCGTGCTCGGCTCGCTCGAGCCAATCGGGCGGCTGCAGAGCTGCGGTCGGCGGCTGGACGGGCGGCCGCAGGCTGCCACTGCCACGGGGGGACTGTTGACGGCGCCCTAATGGAATGGGGCGCGCTGGAGGGACGAGGGCGCGTGGGGGGCGCACTGGAAAGGCAGAAGGGGGGCGCAGGGGGAGCTCTGCTCGTTTGTGTGCGACTTTTTTGGCCGCAGAAAAAAGGGGGCGCCTTTTTCGGCCGCTCGGCCAGAGTGGCGAGGCACGCGCGCCACCGGCCAGCTGATGGATGGGCTGCCCGTGGAGCTCATGGGCCGCTGGAGCTCGCAGCTCCTAGCTCGCCGACCACACTCTCCACCTGGCTCGAGCTTGGCGAGTGGCGAGCTCGCGGCACCTAAGTGGCGGGGGAAGAAAAGGGGGGAAAAGGAGAGAGACCGATGGCGGCGACATCGATGGGAGAACTTGACGCCGGCCCGCAAAGCTAAGGTATGCGTCTGGGCGCAGTGCTGAGGTCTGGGCGCGGCCGCGAGCACTGCGCGGCACTGGAGGCCTTGGAGGCGCCGCAGACTAGGCTCCGCCAGGTGAGCCTGTTCCACGCGCGCGAGAGGCGCACAATTTGAGGCGGCGCTCGAGCTGGTCTCGAGAGAGCCACGAAGACGGAGGACGAGGAGCGGCCGGAACTGGAAACTGAGTGGCGAGGGAACAGGAAGAGGAGCTGGCGAGCTGAGGAAGTTGGGGAAGTTGGGCCCCTCGAGGCGGGCGGATCCAGTGGGCGGGGGTCTCGCTGGCCGAGGAGGAGGGGAGACAGTCTTCGGTGCGGCCGGAGGTTCAGATATGGAAGTGGGCGCCTCTCTCGTGGTTGCCTATTGGGCCCCTTCCGTGCGGGCGGCGCGCAAAGATCAGCGGCGGCCAACCAATTAGTTGGGCGCCCCAAAGCAATTGTAGCGGAATCCATTTCGGTTAAATCATAACAACGAGCGGACGCCCAAATGGCCCAATGCGGGCCGCCGCTCGGTTAGACCTAAGGGGCGGCCGAACCCAGCGAGTGGCCGGGCCCAATTGGGGCGCCAGCCACTTGGGGGAGCCGCCGGAAAGCGGCCCAAGTGCGCCGCCCAGACGCAAGCCACCAGTCTCCAGCCTCCAGTCTCTAGCCTCGACAAGTGTCCGGCGCCCAGGGGAGTGGGCCGGGCGGCAGCTGGAATCAATTGTAACTGGGCCGGCGCGCCCAATTGGGCCTGGCGGGGGGCGTTCGGAAGACTAGGAGCCGAGTGGGCCAATTGGGCGCCGCCGCAGCTCGCCACTCGGCCCGCTCGACTCAATTGATTTGCCGGCCAGACAGGCGGCGGGGCCCATCAATTGGGCGCCGGCCAGTGCAGTTTGCCAGTGTTCATTGTTGGCCGGACGTGGCGGGCGGCAGATTGGCGTTGGGCGGCGGGCGCTGCTCGTTTGCGGCCGCCCGATTATTTGGCAGCATGGGGGCGCTCGCTTGCCGGCCAGCTCGCCTGCATGCTGCACACTAGCTACACACAAGCTACACACAAGCTACACACTGGCTACACACTGGCTACACACTGGCTACACACTAGCTCCACTCGAGCCCCACTCTTCAGGCCGCCGAATCATCATTTGGCCGCCAGACGCGCGCCAGAGATTGGCCCAAACAGATTGGGCCAAATTTCATTTCGCCGCCCACCACGAGCGGCAAGCGCGCGTCCCACACACTAGCCACTGGCCAGTGTCGAGTGTCGACCAGCCTCCACGGCAGGCTCGTAAACTGGCAGGCTCGCGAACTGGCAAGCTCGTGAACTGCCGGGCTGGCCGCCAAGCTGGCAAGCTCGGTCGTGCTGGCGGGCTGCGTGTGAGCTTCTGGCGAGCTTCTGGCGAGCTGCTGGCGAGCTAGAAGGAGCCAGTGAGCTTCGGTGGTCGCCGCAAACGTGCCGGCCGGCTCGAGTTCCCGCGGAGAGTCTCTCGCCTGGACGGGGCGCCCTCCTTGCCCTCGTCGTCTGTCGAGCGGGCGCGAGAAACTCGGCCAACTTTGACGAGACGTTGCCGCCGGCCGGCCCTTAGCCTCAGCCTCAGCCTCAGCCTTTGCCTCAGCCTCACCTCGTCCCCGCCGGAAGCGGCGGGCGAGCAAACAGGAGGCGCCCTGTTTGCGCCCAACAGCCCAGAGCCAACAAGGAACTGCCAACAACGAGCTGCCGACTGCCAGCGGCCACGCGCGCCAAGAAGTGGGCCAAGAGGGAGGGGGCGGAAGTTGGAAGTGGGGCGGGGGCTCAATTTTAATGGAGCGACAAATTGGATTTGGCCTGCTGGCTGCCAGCCTCCAAATTGGCCGCCAGCTCAGCTCAAAAGTGGCCGCCCGCTCCATTTGGGCCCCTTTCTGCGCTTTCCTAGGCCCTCCAAGCGCCCCCACAAGCCCCCAGGAGCCCCCAGAAGGCCCAGCTCTTAGGGTCGGCCGGGCCAAGCGCTAAGAGCTACCAGCTGACAACAAACAATGGGCCGCCGCTAATGCTCGCTGGCTCCATTTGGGCGCCCCACTGGCCCACGCACAGCACAATCAAGGACCACCTGCCGCTCGAGGCAACTCTCCACTCGGCTGCCTTGCCAGTCGCCACTCTTTCGGCCCATTTCTCACTCGCAGTCTGTCTGTCTGTCTGGTTGCCGTCTCGCCGCGGATTCCCCACCAGAAAAGAGTCTCCAATTCAGCGCTGGAGACTAACCTAAAAAGGCGACCTCCCACGAACTGGCGGCGCCAAAGTTCGCACTGCTGCAAACTTTGGCCAGCGTGCTTCTGCCACTTCCGCCGCCGCCGCAGCACTGGCTGAAAAGTGGCCCAACTCTGCGCTTGGTGGCGACTTTTTTCCACTGCTTAGACCAGCTCGGGCCAGTTGTCCGACTGCGGACGAGCTGGGCCGAGTGGGGCCCGATGGAAAACGCTTAGCAGACAAAATCTCACTGGAGTGAGATTTTTTTCCCCAAATGGCTGCAACTGCAAAGAGCTGCTGCTGGCTAGCCCGCGAACGGAACAAGCAATTGCGACCACCACTAAGCACACCAAACGAGTGCCCGAAAGAGACATAAATCAAAGCATCCCTGCCAATTGCAGAACAACTAAACCAAGAACCCAAATGGAGCTCGAAGGGGCGCCCACCGGAGGGGCCTGGCTGTTTGTGCGTGCTGCTTGTGGTGCGCACCGCATTGCAGCCAGTCTGTGGCGCTCGCGCTGCAGCTAGTCTGCCGCGCGCACTGCAGCGCAGTGCATTGCAACGCGAAGGACTGGCTGCAATGCAAGCCGCACACTTGCCACTGCAGTGCGGCGCATTGTGTGCGCTGCGGACGTGCACCGCTGCTGCGCCCGCGGCCCACTGGCGCCTCTGCGTCTCCGGTGCTCAGCGCCGCCCAGAGCTCGGCGCCATCCACTCTAAGGCTCCCAACTTGCCAGCCTGACCGTGAAAGAATCGGGCCAAGAAGTGGGCGCGCTCGCCGGCCGCCCATTTGAGACTTTTTTTCACCACCAGCGCCGGCGCCACTCCAACTAACTGGCGCTCTCTGGGCGCCCCTCGTGTGCGCCCAGAGAGCGCCAAGCTCGGTATCAGGCGCTTAGTCCGAATTTGGCGCTTGACTGCGCTAACTGGCTGGCCCTAATGGAGCCCCTCGGCCAAGTGGACGTTGAGACGGGCCAGAGGGTGGGTCTAGCTTGGAGTTTGGAGTTTGGAGTTTGGAGCTTGAAGGGGCCGAGCAGCGAGTGCAGCTGGCACACGCTGGCAGCTCGGCCGGGCTGGCGTCTGAAAAGTCTGAAACGAGACGACTTTATGTGCCCGAAGGGGCCGCGAGCGAGGCCTTGGAGATTATTCGGGCCGGCCGGGCCACTTCAAGTGCAATGGCAGGAACATTTTCATGGCTCATCGAGTTATTTGTGGCTTCTTCGGGCCGAGCAGCATCAGGCCGTGCTGCTGCTGGGCCGTCGGGCGCGCATCCCAGAGACTGGGGCTCGCACTGGCGCTCGCAGACTAGTGCTCGCAGAGACTAGGGCTCGCACTCAGGCTCGCAGCGGCACTGCACTCACGCTCGCACTGCACTCAGACGCGCGCCAGACTCGCCGCCAATCGCGCGTCCCTTCGACAAAGTGGCGCCCCTTTGGCCCTTCCGGCGGGCTCGCTGCCAAAGTGGGCGGGCGGGCTGAGCGTGGGGCCCATTTGGCGACAGCGGCCACTTGCTTGCAGCCAGCGAGCCGCATCATCGAGAGGCGAGCGAGCAGGCTGGCCTCTCGGAGCTGCTCGTTTGCCGCCCTCAGTCTGCCCTCAGTCCGCCTCTGGCAGCTCCTAGTCCGCCGCTCCTAGTCCCCCGCTAGCCAGTGGCCAGCGGCAGCCAGCGAGAAGTTGCCCAAGCGCAAAGAATGAGCGCCCGCCGGGGGACAAGTTGCGCCCCGGGAGACAAGCTGCGCCCGCTCGCAGCCAGAAATTGGCCCCCTTCTCGCTCTCGACACACTCTGGCCGCCTGCAAACACTTGTCAGCGCCAGTTCCAAGGGCTGGCGCCTCGCCAGGAGTCTGCTCTTCGCCAGACTGCCCTCCGTCTTCCAGTGGGGCGGCGGCGGAAGGGCCAAGCGAGGCGCCCGGCCGGCAGCTCGCGGGGCGGCCCGAAGCGGCGGCCAGAATTGGGCGCAATTTGTGTGCGCCAGGCGAGTTCCTTGGCAAGCTGAGGCTCGCCCCAGCTCGCTCGGCGCCCCCTCGGCGAGCTGGCCATGATAAATCCATTAATCTGGCCCCGCTGGCCGTCATCGGGCGGCCGCCCAGCCTCCCCCGAGCGGCGCCGAGGCAGCCCCTCCGGCGGGGGAAAGCACGCCGCTTCCCCCAGGCTCGCCTGCAGTTCGTCTGGCGTGCTGTGCGCGCGTGGGGGAAAGCAGAAGGGGAAAAGCAGTGGGGGAAAAAGCAGTGAAGGGGGAAAAAGCAGTGAAGGGGGAAAAGCACGCCAGGTGATCCCAGTGCTCCGTGGCGAGTCCTGAGGGGCGCAAGTGGGTACAGTGGAGGCGATTTGCTTGGCTCCGTGTTGGCCATTGTGCTTGGGGCCCATTTCCTGGGGCGACTGGTGGGCGTTGTGGCGCCCACCGGCTCTGGCGAGCTAGCTGGCGAGCTAGCTGACTGGCCAAGTGGGCCTAGAGGAGCGAGAGAGAGAGAGAGAGAGAGAGAGAGACTGCGGCTAAGGTGGATATTATTTTGCACGGCTGGGCCAGCTGGGGGCCAGAAGTTGGCGAGGAGCACGAATGTTGCGCCCGCAGGAGCACACAAACGGCAAGGGCGACACGGCGGCGCAGGTGGACCTCGAAGCGGCGCCCCAAGCAATGCTCGGAGCGGCCTCGCGGAGGCGCCAAGACGACCACCGAGGGGCCACTGCGGCGCCCACTTTGCGCCAAGTGTCCGCGGGCGCCACTCGCGAGCTAAGCCGGCGCCCAATCTGGCCCCAAAGGCGCCCAACGGCGCCCAGATTGGGCCGCCTGGAGCCAGGTGGCTGCAAGTGGGCCGGCTGGAAATGATCGGCATTTTTCGGCCTGCGCCCCCGGTGACTGTCTGGGCTCGTTTGCGGCAGGAGGAAAAATCCGCGCGTGTGTGGCCGCCAACTCGGAGGTGTTATTCCCACTCTTCGCCGCCCCCACTTCTCGCCCGGGTCAAGGGTTGCCGCAGCGCCAAGCTCGCAGCTCTGGGCGGTCTGGGCGGTCTGGGCGGTCTGGGCGGTCTGGGCGAGCCAGCGGGCGGCCGCCCAGCTCGCCCGCCGGCTCATTAACTAACGAGCAGCTGGAGGGCGCCGAATCAGTTCCAGCCGCCCAAGGTGCGAGCTGCGGGGCGCCCTTAGGTCCAGATAGACGCCCTTAGGTCTAGATAGACGCCCTTAGGTCAGGAGAGGCGCCTTTGGGTCTGGATGGGCGCCCTTAGCTCTCGGGGCGGCCTCGCGTGTGGGCCAAGAATGCGCGCCGGGCGTCAGTCTGCGGCGCTCGTTTGGGGCAAATGTTTTATTCGCAGCTCGCAGCTCGCCGCTCGGCTCTCGCATTTCGCATTTCGAGGAAGCCAAACGCTGCCAGAAGGGCGGAAAGAATTGCGCCACGCGGCCGGAAGGAATGCCGCCGGCGAGGCAATGAATTCCGGTCTCGGCGCGGCCAGCTAGACGTTGGCCAAGCTAGACGTTGGCCAAGCTAGACTTTAGCTGAGCTAGACGCCGGCCAGGCTAGACTTGAGCAAAGCTAGACGAAATGGGAGGCCCGAGGACAGTTGTGGACCGCGGCGAGCTTGTTCAACACTTATTCATAACAATAGTATAAAAAGGGGCCCACGAT
>Ga0268247_10000281_pt1 | contig 17809 bp, 14 predicted proteins | sample AgamicOrMae_FD_200245 | JGI IMG/M metagenome (GOLD analysis project Ga0268247, IMG submission 200245) | Agave microbial communities from Guanajuato, Mexico - Or.Ma.e (v2) (version 2) | ecosystem: Host-associated > Plants > Phyllosphere > Phylloplane/Leaf | place: Guanajuato, Mexico | collected...
ATCTCTAATGTCTAGATAATCCTGCAATTGTCCTCCTTCATTGATTTGGAATCAGTGGACAAACTGGAGGGAGATCTGGCCCTGCCGAGCGAGCTGGTTGACCTTGGAGTGTGTCTGGCTGGCTGCTGCTGCTGCTGGTGATTGAGGTGGGGCGGAAGTTGTTGTTGTTGTTGTTGGTAGTAAAGCGGGTGGAATGTGACAGCACTTGTCTGCGCTAGAGAGTCTCTGTTTGGCGCAATCTGGACTGCCTGCTGCTGCTGCATCATCGCCTGCTGCATGGAAACCACCGAGGGCTCCAAGTGGGACACTGAGGAGGAGCGTCGGTGGAGTCTTTGAGGGGGCAGCTTGCTGCTCGAGGCGGCGGCCACGCTTTGTCTCGGGGCCGCCTGCTCGCTCCTTGGCTGGCGCCGCCGGTGGTCTCTGCTGGCCGAGAGTCGCTGGACGTCGAAGGACTCGCTGGTGGAGTGGCTGCGGCGGCTCGAGGTGGTTGATCTGGCTGGCGAGTGGGCGTGTCTGTGGGTCTTGCGGTGGTCGCGCGTTGCCGCCTTGCGCGCCGGCCGTCTGGGCGACCTCGGGCGCTGGTGCTCCCTGCTGTGTGTGGCCGCGGACGAGCTGCGGCGACTGGCCGACCTTCTGGAGGGTTTCCGGTGCGCCTTGGCGTCCGAGCGGGCCGGCTGGCGAGCAGAGGTGCTCGCTCGGTGCTGGTTGGTGCGGCGGCGCGCAGGTGCACGTGCAGCCTGCTGGTCGAGCTCGCTGGACGAGCACGAGCTCGCCGACGAGGATCTGGAGCGGCCTGGAGAGGCGAGCGAGGAGTCGCTGCTGGAGGTGGAGAGCTCGCGCTCGTCCGAGCAGCTGTCTGGCTCGTCGCTCGATTGCTGGCGGAAGTGGCGGTTTCTGTTCCTGTTTCTGTTCCGGTTTTGGTTTCGGCTGTGGCGCCGGAAGTGGCGCGGCTCGTCGTAGTCGAGCTCGCCGGAGGAGCCAGTGTACGAGTCGTAGGAGCTTGAGGAGGCGGCTGAGGAGTTTGAGTTGGAGTTTGAGGCGGAAGTGGAGGAGGACGAGCAGGAGGAGGAGGAGGAGGAGGAGGAGCAGGTTGAGCAGCGCGAGGGCGACGACTCGAAGGGGTCCTGGTCTTCGCGGTCGGACAGGGCGCAGTGCTGGTGCAGTCTGGCGCTCTGGCGGCAAGCTCGGCACGCGCACTGCTCGGCCGTCCGACTGCGCCCACTTCTGCTGGAAGATGCGCGCGTCGAGCAGCCCCTCGCGCGCGCCAACCGACGGCCGCCCGCAGCTCTGCTTCCGGCGGCGCGGCCGGAAACGAGCTCCGAGGTGGAGTGGGCGCGCAACTGGCGCCGGCGACTCGCCCGCGAGTTCAACGCCGTCGACTGGGCCCCCTCGAGCGGCTGCACGAACAGCTGCTCTTGGCGCATGGTCCTCGAGTCTGGCGCCATAACCGGAAGCTGCGGCTGGCCCACGAGGAGGCCGCTGGAGGCGGTGGGCTGCGTTTGGATGGCGAGCAGTTGTTGCTGGTGGAGTTGCTCGCGCTGCTTGCGGCGGCCGCCGCTGCTGAACAGCTCGCCGAGGCTAGTCTGCGGCTGCTGCTGCTGCTGCTGCACTTGGGCCTGCATTTGACTGTGCATCTGACTCCGCAGCTGCACCGAAGACAGACACCCGTCCGCCACCAAGGCCTGCTCGGCCATCAGCTGAGCAACTGAGCTGAACTCGCTTCCGCCGGAAGCGGCCGCGCCCTGCTGCTGCTGCTGCTGCTGCTGGAGAGTGACCAGCGTGGAGAGCTTGACGCGGCGGCCCTGCTCGTCGTAGTGGGCGCTGTAGGCGGCGGGCTGGGCGGCGGCGGCCGCCCTGAGCTGGGCGGCGAACGAGGCGGGCATGGTGGCGCTCGAGAAGGCCGAGCTGGCCACTACTTGCTGCTGCTGCTGATTTTGATGCTGCTGAGACGGCTCGTAGCTCAGCCAGGGACTACTACTACTGACGCTCAGCTGGTTGCTGGCTGACTTGAGGGCCGACTTGAGGCCGCTGGCCGCCGCTCTGCTCAGACTGGACGCGCTGCTGGGCGAGTCCTTGACGCTCGGGTCGAAGGAGACCGATTTTGCGGGCCGAGTGAGCGGCCTCTGGCCCCCACAAGCCGCCATTGCTGCACTCAAGCTCGCCGAGTGGGCCGACGCGTCCGACTCGCTTGGGGCGTGCAGGGAGGCCAGTCTTGCGGGCGGCGCTTCCTGTTTGGCGCTTGGTTCCTGTCTGGAAAGCGTTGCGCAGTCCAGCGCGTCCGTCTCGCAGCCCAAAAGGGGCGAGGTGATGGCGAAAAAGTCGCGCAATTTGCAGGAATTGTCAGAGCCAGTCTGCCGCTCACCAACCACCTGTTGCTGCATCGACTTCATCGACTGGCCTGCTTGGGCTGGCTGCTGCCCTGTTTGCGCCAACTGCTGCTGCTGCTGAGCGAGCCGCCCGTTGCGCTTGGCGGCCTTGTTCACCGTCGAGTAGTGGTCGGTGACGAGGCGCGTCTGTCTCCTCTCAGCCTCAGCCTCAGTCTGTGGCTGCAACTGAGACTGCTGCTGGACCTCCAACTGCAACTGTGACTGCGACTGCTGCTCGACGCGCTCCAGCTGAGTGCCCGCCGGAAGCTCGTCCACCAGCGGCAGGCCGTTCGTGTCGAGGGGCGTCTGTTCCAGTGGAAGAGCGAGGCCCAGCTGCTCGAGCTGCTGCTTCTGTTGCTGCTCCTCTGGATGCACTTGATGCACTTGCTGCTGCCGCTGAGGACTGGCCGCCGCCGCCGAGGCCATTTGGGCGCGGGCGCGCGCCGGAAGTCGCTGGGCGAGCTCCGAGAAGAAGGAGCCCGGCTGCTTGCGGGCGGCCGGCGGCTTGGGTGTGCCCGCATTTGAGTCTGCAGTTGTTGCCGCATTTGAGCCTGCAATGGTGGGCCTCGTTGGGGCGCCGCTCGCGCTCCACTTGTGGCGCTCCTTGGCGAACTGGCTGACGAGGCGCTCGAAGCCGTCGGGCAGAGCAGAGGGCCGCTCTGAGTGCAGCTCCTGCTCGGCGTCGCTCATCAGCTCGAGCACGGAGAGCTCGGTGATCGGCTGGACGCGCCGCCGGCGCTCCAGCGTGGCCACCGCCGAGCTGATGGGCTGGCGAGCTTGGTTGGCGCGCTGGCCAGTGGTCTGGGCGCGCTGGCCGAGACCATGGCTGTGGCTGTGGCTGTGGCTGTGGCTGTGGCTGGACGAGCTTGAGGGGCGCCCGTCGAGACTGCTTGTGGTAACAGCTGGCCAGTGCTTGTCGGCCGCGCAGTTAGAGGGCACCAGCGGCGTGGAGCTGCTCACGCCGCTCGAGGTGGCGCTGCTGTGGTCGCTCATGGTGCCCTCGTTGGAGATGAGCGAGGCCACCGGCGAGCACTGGAAACTCTGCTTCGAGTTGGGCCCGCTCGACTGGCCCCCAGCAACGAGGGGCTGCTGCAAACGCAACTGCTGCTGCTGCTGCTGGAGCTGCAACTGTTGCTGCTGCTGCTTCCGGTGGCCAGTCGACGTTTGGCCGGCCGCCAAGGAGAGCACGCACGAGTCCAGGTTGATGTAGTTGGCGGCCTGCAGTCTCTGCTGCTGCTGCTGCTGGACGGAAGTGCGCTGGACACTCTTCCGGTGCTGCTGTGTGGCTGGTGACTGTTGCTTGTTGTCCGCTAACTGTTGCTCGCGAGCTACCAACTGTTGCTTGTGGGCCTCCAAAAGGGGCCCACTCGCCAGCTCGGCCTTGCTGCTGCTCAGAAGGGAACTTCCGTCGCCCATGAGACGCAACTCGGAGCAGACGAGCGAACAGTAGATGCGCCCGTCCACTTGGCTGGGCAGAAAGGGGGCGCCCAAAAGCGACTTGGCGCAGTGGTGGCACTTGAAACAGTGTTCGGACGCGTGCCAGCTCCTCTGGCCGTGCTGGATGGCGCCCGAGTCGCAGGTGATCAGCTTGGCGCAAGTGTCGCAAGTTTCGCCGAAAAGCCGGTCGAAACAGGCCAGACAGTAGGGCTGCTGCTGCTTGTCCTTATTCTTATCCTTATTGTCCTTATATTTATCCTTATTATCCTTGTCATTGGCCGCCTTCTGACTAGTTTGCTGTCCATTGGAGTCAGTTCCTCCAGCTGAAAGTCCAGCTGAAAGGCCAGTCTGCTGCTGGTCCACAATGATGTACTGGTGGCCTCCGAGCGGCACTTTGCACTCCTGGCAGCAAAAGTGTTTGATGTGCCACACTTTGCCTGTTTTTGTTTGTTTGTTTGTTTTTGTTCAAACACCACATCATTGAGCGTTGTTTTGCGCCAAGAGAAAGGTGGTCGCAAGTTCGGGACATCGATCCATAGGCATGGCGCATTGGAGTGAGCAATTGAGCAGACAATTGTCGGAATGCGATAATGTTTGCAATGGTTTGGCCAACCAGACGGTGAACGAGCCACACAAATGGTCCAAAGAATATTGGGCGATAATTGGGCGTGAGAATGTTTTTGGGGCTTTGGTTAGTCTTCGAACATGGTTCCAGTTTGGCTGCTCGCTCGAAAGGAGTCTTCTCCTTCTCCTTTTCGTTTCTCGTCTTCTTGGCGCTTTTTCGGCCACACACAACAGGAACAAGAACAACAACAAGTACAAGACGAAGCCAACAGACAAGAGCTGAGAGCTGAGAGCTAAGAGCTAAGAGCGAGCAAGAAGGAGCGGACAGGATGGAGCAAAAATGAGGTAAAAAAGGCTCAAAAAGGCTAAAAAATCGAGCGTCAGTTGCGAGGAGTGCAAATAATGCAAATAAATAGACGAAATATGCAAAGAAGAAGAGAGAAAACCTCCACTGGGGCGCACTTTCCACTGGCACTTCTCCAAGCTAAGCGTCCATTTGGCTCAGAGAATCAATCTTTGTAAAGGACACGCTGCAAGCTAAGAGGCACACAGCCCAAATACAATGCAAGTGCATACCTCCAGTGCAAGTCTGCCGCATGTTAGCTATATGCCATAAGGTATGCCTAACATGCAGCAGACTGCCCACTCGGCGGCAGACTGTCTGTTGCGTGGCTCTCGTTTGGCGCCAATTCTGGGCCGCCCGAGCAGGGCCGGAAACAGACTGGCTTGGCGTTGGTTGCCGGCGTTGGTTGCTCGTTGGCGAGAAGGAGAAGAAGATTGAGATTGGGATTTATATTTGGAGATGGAGAAGTTCAGCAGGAATTCACTTGGGGGCTTGGCTGTAATGTTTGGCTGGCAGAATTTGGCTGCAAAAGTTTGGCTTGAAAAAGTTTGGCTTGAAAAATTTGGCCGAAAAATTTGGGTCCGCCAACTCTGGTCGCATATTGCCCGCGGCCAAGAAACATTAGCACTGCCTCTAAGCTGTTTGGCTGTTTGGCTGTTCGGCCTCCAGACACTGCTAGCCAATCGGTTGCCTGGCCAAAAGGCTAGCTTGGCTAAGAAGAAGCTGCTCGGCCTAGAGGCTAGCTGGCCAGCCCCTTGGAAAGACGCGCAAGATGCGTTTGGAGGAAAATGTTGGCCAACATTTTGTGTGTTTTTGCCCAATGTGTTGGACTACAAATGCGAAATCAGCCAGAAAGAAGAAGAACAACAACAACTAGTGAACTACTGGCCCGAGGAAGTTGCACGAGAGAGAGAGAGAGAATGTTGTCGGCGGAACACAAGCTCGTTCGTTCGTGAGCTTGTGTTGCTCGCTTGCAGCAGAATGCCGCCACGCCGAGACACTGGCCAGCCAGCCAGCTAAGGCGGAGCTTTTGCAATAATTGATCATTATGATAATGATAATGATGATGGCGGCCGTGTTTGGCTGAGCGGCGGGCGAGAAAGCGCGAAAGGAGAGAGAGAGGAGAAGCGAGAAACATCAAGCGAGAAGTGAGGGCCGGCCGGAAGAAGCGCCGCGAAGTGAGACAGAGGTGTGTGTGCTTGTTTTGTCTCTCCATCTCGCTCGTCGGCTGCTTGTCCGCCGTTGCAAAAGAGGGCCATTCATTCGGCTCACTCAAGACTCTGCCCACTTTTGGACCCTCGTTTTCCTTGCCCCTTTTGCTGGAAAAGAAGTGCCCTTCCAGCTGGAAAAAGGCCGCCAATTCGGCCCCCAATCTTCTCTAGTCTGTGCTCGAGACAGTCCTGCAAGAGTGTGCTTCAAACACTGCAAAACTGAGGGCCTTTCTCGCCGCTCCTTAGCTGCGCCTCCTGCACGACCGGCCAGTGCAGGTCTCTGGCTGCCAGTCTCTGTCCGCCGCCAACCAGGCGCCAGTGCAACACTCTCGAGCAGATCCCATTTTTGCACTGGAGCAACAAGTGCCAGTCTGCAAGGGCGGCCAAATTCCAACCGATGAGCGGCCCTTTACTGGAAAGTCGTGATTTACTCGCGCGGCCACTTTGCCGCTCAGCCAAACTGCAAGGCCCACTCCCTAAGGCCAATCCAAAAGTCCGACTCTAAGCTTGTTGAGCGCCGCGCAACTGCCCGCCGGAAAAGAAAGAAGAAGGCGCGCCACTCGGCATTTGGCCCATCGACTGGCAGTGATAATCGAGGCCCGAATCATTGCGCGCCGGCAACTTGGCGCCCCTTTTCGTCCAGCTCTGGCAGAGCTTCTTTGCCTCCCTTTTTGGCTCCTAATGCTCCGGAATTTCGCCCTCAAGTTGGCCCTCAAGTTGGAGCGCACAAACCAAGCTGGGCCTGTCTGCGCGTCCATGATTTACGAGCCACTGGCCTGTTGCGCTCGAGACACTCAGCGGCCACTTGGTGCACTTGCAGAGGCAGTCTGCGGCGTATTCTTAGGCGCCTTGTTGTGTGTGTGCCTTAGTCGGCCGGCAACAGTCAGTGGGGCTGACTATTAATACTTAGCCTCCAGTGGCGCACCACTTTGGGCCGCAAACGAGCCGAGAGGGTCAACTTGAGAGTCAACTGCTGCAACAGTGGTCGCCTGTTTCGCTTGCCTGCGCGCCTCCATGCAATCAGAGTGGCCAAAATGGGCCCAGTTGTTGCTCGCTGTTATCTGTTGTCTCTTGTCTCTTGTCTCTTGTTGGCCTGCCTGCCTGCCAGACAGTCTGCGGCCCAACAACTGCAGCTCGGCTGCAATGGGCGCGCATTACACACTCGAGTGAGTGCGCCATTCGTGCGCCATTGCTGCGCCATTCCTGTGCCATTGCTGCACAATCGGGGCCTGAAATTAGTGGAAAAAGGAGGCAAAAGAAGCGAGAAGAAGGAAGAGAAAAAGAAGAAAAAAAAGAGTTGCCATTTTGTTGCCGCCGAAATGATAAGCCAAATGGACAGTGAGCTTCCATCATTTGGCCTCCCTTTTGGCTCCACTTTGCAGCCAGCAGACCCACTCTGCGTCTGGCCCTGGTCGCAGACTAGACACTGTGGTGGGCGCCTTTGTGTCAGCCAAACAGTGTCCAGCAACAGTGCGAAGTGGACTTCTCGCTTGGCCAACGCCAAATGGGAACCACAATGAGAGCTTTGGGCGACCATGCAGCGTGCCTAACGAGTAATTTGGACACTACTCGGCCGTTCGATCTGCTCGTTCCATCTGTTTAGCTTGGCTGGCTGGCTGCTCTTTAGTTCCGGCGCTGGTCGAGTTGGGCTGCCCAATTGGAGCTTAGGTGTCTCGAGCTGAGCGAGTCTGTTTATTGCATTGCTCGTTTGCTCAACAATGCTGCTCGCTGATGGTGCATTATTGTTGTTGGCCGGCCGCAAGTTGGCCGCACGCAGACCAGCTCACCCAGTGCACAATGCACCTAAGGCAGACTGACACTAACCGCCGGCGCACGACACTCTGTTTAGTGGGCGCCCATTCCTAGTCTGCACCCAAGGCTCACTGTCCGCGCGGGCGAGCTCGCCTTGCTCGGTGGTCGCTCAGACTACCTAGACTGGCTAGACTGTATAGACTGGTCGAGCGGGCGGCCCTAAGCTGTGGGCGCGCGTGGACCCATTTTTGCGCTATTGGGCGAGTCTAGGTGAACAGATTGCAGAGGGTGGCAATTGAAAGGAGACTGTGTGGCTTCCTTTTGGAGTGGAATTCGAATGGAATTTGAATTGGATTTGCAATTGGATTTGGCGAATTGGAATGATCGAGAAAAAAGGAAACTCCAATGGAGAACTGAGCTCAGAGAAGAGCGTGGAAGAAGGTGGCCAGTTGGAAGGCCAGTTGGCTGATTCGGTGGGCACGATAACAACAAGAGACGAGCAACAATGCAAACAGAGCTCAGGACTGTTGCAAGACGCTCGCTTGCTAGACACAAGCTTGGCAAGTGTCTTGCAAGTGTTGGCCGAGTTTCCAGTTTGCAGCTCGCAATCCAAATTCGAAATTCGTTCGCTCGGGATCACCGGCGGCAATGGAGGAGGAGCAGCAGTGGTGGGCCGAGCTGTGCCAGAGAGTGTCTAGAGAGTGTCCAGATTGGGCAGAATTGGAAGGTGGAGAGTTCTGCAGACTGGGAGCAGTGTGGCTGCAGTTCATTGGACAGCTTGCCTGTCCAATGAGGTGGAAGTGCGTCAAGGGAAGTGCGTGGAAGAAGCTGAAAGATGGAAAGATGGAAATAATTGTGCGCTCCCTTTTTCAGCACCACGCGAATTGCGCCCACCGAACTGGACGAGCCGCAGACTGTATGTGGCTCGTCCAGTTCTGAAGGAAATCCTAAGGGAAACACAAACAAATGCGTGCCAGAGGTGCGCTCGCTGATGGACGAACGATTGAGGTTTCAGAATGCACAGAAAGCCGGCCAGTTGCAACCCAAACTTGCTCCCAATTCAACTTTCTCTCTCTGGCTGCTTTCTGCTTTCTGCTTTCTGGCTCGAAAGGATGTGACGAGCCAGCCTCGAGCAGAAGTGGCTTGAGGCTTTCTCGAGCTCGAACTGTTTGCGAGCGACAAGCTGGACTGATTTGGAGAGCTGGAAATGAGAGGAAAGAGAATGAGAAAAGTGCAATTCTGCAATGGCCGCCCTCTCGTGATGAGCCGCAAAGAGTAGGCGAGACTAAGAGAGAGAGAGAGACTGAGCGAGACACAGTGACTGGCAGCCGAGACGAAAAAGTGGGCGCGTCTCTCCAGCGATTGACCAATTGAATGGGCGGCAAGACTTGCTTGCAGTTTGCTGCAACTTTGCACTGGACTGCTTGGTGATGCTGAACGACAGACAGACACACTCTCTGCTGGCCAAGCGGCCGGCAGAGACTAGCTGAATCTTGGCTGGAGATTGCGCCCAAGATTGAGCGGGCCAAGATTGAGCGAGCGCCATGCATTGGAGGCGAAAATCTGATCAATCAAAGTGGACTTTCCGCTGCTTTTGGCGTCCAGAAAAGGCAGTGGAAAGGAATTGAATTACCACCGCCAGAGAGGAGGGCAAATTTGTGATTGGGGCTTGTCCCTAAGGGCCAGAAGGCGGCCCAGAGGAGCAGCTTGGTGGCCCAGTGGAGCAGCTTGGCCACTGCTTGGCGTTCAGTCTCTCGGATTCCTTAGGTCGAGCTTAGGGTGAGCGCCGCTGCAGTGGACTGATGCAACTGGGGCACTCTCGTTTGGGGCGCAACAAGGCAGAGAGACACTTGTGGCCAGCCACAAGTGGGGGCAAGAAGAGGCCTCAAATGAGCCTGAAATGACGATAATAAGCTCAAATTGTGTCCAAGTGGCGGCTGGCAAGCTGGCGAGCGAGCAAAAGTGGGTGAAATTTCCGCTTTTCCAAGAGTGAGGCAAAGAAAATAGAATAAATTTCTCCGATTTTTCCCTTTTGCTCCTCTTGAGGTTCATCACAAGAACTGCATCTTGTGCTGCATCTTACGCCTCTCGAGCTGGAAGAAGAGAAAACGGAGAGAGAAAAGTTCAATTAGCAACGCCGGCCGCCAAAACAGTGTGTCTGGCCAGTTGGAGTGGCCGGCATTTGAGACAGCCTTTGAGACAGCCTTTGAGGCAGCCTTTGAGGCAGCATTTGGGGCGCTCATCCCTCAAATGGACTCTTCTTAGGCGGCCCAAGTGGAGGTGTTAGTTGTTGGGCTGAAACTGGAGGAGCCAAACTGGAGGCTTGTCTTGGCTTGGTCCATGCGAAGCGGCACGACCAGAGACTAGCTCCAGTCTCTGGCAGAGAGACTAGCTCTAGAGACTAGCTCCAGAGACTAGCTGGAGCGGCGATTTCAGATTCAAGACCCGAGCTGGAAAGCTGCAAAGCCGGAAAGCTGAGAGGCGAAAGGCGAAAACTTAGGGCTGGAAAGCTTGGAAAGTTCGCAAACTGGAAAGGGAAAACTGCAGACAACTACAAACACTAGAGACTGGAGACGATGACGAATGTGAAGAGTTTTGAAGATATGAATGAGAACACAAAGTTTACCACTGCGCTTTGTCCTAAGCCGCCGCTTAAGCCCTTTGAGCGGGCGGGCGTGAAGGAATCCAATCAGCAGATTGGGGCGCATTTCCACTGAATCCAATTGGTCTCTCGCTTTTAGCTTGGGCTTTTGGCTTGTGCTTGGAGCTGCTTCAGCTTCAGCTTGAGGCGAGAAGCAGCTCGAGTTGGAGCTCGAGGCGAGAAGTAGAAACAGAGAGAGAGAGAGACAAGTGGAAGTGGAAGTGGCAGAGAACAAGGCAGCAACAAGTGCAAGGCACCACTGCAGGTCTGGCTGTGTGCTCATCTCTCACTTTTGTTGGCGCCGCTTTCTCGCTCGCTCGCTCGCTGCAAAATCGCGTCGAGAATCGTGAGCTCTTTAAGCTCACCTGGCAGCTTCGTCCCATTTGAGACAACGGCAACTGAGGCAAGCGAGCCAAGTGAGGCAAAAGAGGCAAGCGAAGCAGCGGCAGAAGAGAAACAACAACAGCAACAAGTGCGCCGCTTCCAGACGGACCAGCCTGTGTGTCTGAGAGCGTGTTCTTCTGACTGTCTGTCTGTTGTGCAAAGTGCACAGCTCCAGCTTGAGTGGAGCGAGAAAAACAGAGCGTGAGGAAGCTCGTCTTGCCGCTCCTTAGCTGCACTTTTGCTGCACTTGGGCCGCCTCTTTGCTGCTGCTGGTTGGCTCTAGTTTGAAGCTAGTGTACGAGCCACTTGCTCGTCGCCATGTTGTTGGCGTTAATTCTTAATGGTGGTCGTAAAATGGAAATGCGCTTACACAAAGGAGCAAATTTGGAGACCAAGTGGTGTTGTGGAAAAATTCTCTTTCTCCCCCACCAATTCCTGGCCGCCAATTCCAATTCCAATTGCAACTGTAGTGCCTGCTCGCTGGCCCATTGCAGCTCAGGGTCCAGAGAGACGGACCGTCTCTCTTCCTCTCAGCTCTCAGCTCTCCTAAGCTCGCCTTTGCCTGGCCGAGCGGAGAAAAGTGGACGGAAAAGAATAAAAACTGCTCCTTTTCTAACTTATCTCCAGACGACAATTCAAAGCCAACTTCACTGAGCGCCCAACTGGCAACCAAAGTTGCACCGGCGCCCAACCGGAAACCGAGGCAGCCAGCATTGCCAGAGACTGTTGTCGGCGAGTTGTCTGGCTGCTGCCAGTCGGTGGCTTCCAGAGGCCAAATTGTAAATTAGCGCTCTGGAGGCGCCTTTTTGGCGCCACTCGGCCCGCATGTCTGGCCCAAGTGCTCGAGCGTGGCAGTGGAAGTGGAAGTGGAAGAAGTGGCGAAGAGGCAGACAGTCAGTGGTGCTCGTGTGGGCTAATCTGGCGCGAGCAACAAGCGCTGAGAGCTGAGAAGCTACTTTTCAGAGAAATGCTGCCCTGTGGCGCTCGAAGAAGTGCCCAAAGAAGTGCCCAAAGAAGTGGAGGCCAAATCCAATCATCAGCGTGGGACGAGCATGGAGCAGCTTGGCCAATTTTCAACGCGGCTTCTCGTCGGCTTCTCGCAGCGCTCAGCTCATCTCGAAAGCTCAGCTCGGAAGCTCAGCTCAATTCCGCTTTGGTTTGTTTGTTTTTCTCCCAGAAAATTCTGTGTCCAGTTTGCAGGCAAACTGGAAGAAAGAAGGAAACTGCACAGACAGAATAGCCACAAGCCAATTGCTGGAAAGAGGCAACATGCGATTCGACGCTCGCCAACAGTCAGCGACACGAATCGGCCGCAAGCTCCTCTCTCGCTCGCTGAGCTCTTTCCGCCGCTCGCCAATTGGCCCGTCAAGCTGGATGAGGGTCGAGATTTGAGAGAAAACGAAAGACTGTCTCTTTCTCTTGGAGGATTCACAGTTGCTACAGTTGCAAGTCTTAAAGCTCGCATGTCGAGCCGAGACGAAGCGGGAAAATTTCTCTCAAAATCTGAGAGTCCAGAAAGTCCAAAATGTCCAAAATGTCCAGACTTTCCAGACTCTGCAAATTTCGATCTCGATCTGCTCTACTTACCCTCTGCCTCGGTGCACTCCTCGTCGAGGATCAAACAATCGCACTGCTGACAGCGCGGCTTGAACAACTCCACAAAATGCCGGTGACAGTAGAGACTAATCTGCGTTCCATCTAAGCTAAGGCAACTCTTCTGCTTTGCCACCTCTGCTTCTGCTTCTGCTTCTGCTTCGACTGTGTCCAGTCTCTCATCATGGTCCACTTCTTCTGTCACTTCTTCACTCTGCTCGTCTTCTTTTATTTTGCATCCACTCTGCAAACAATTGCCTCGCCGGCCAACATTTTCTGCTTCTTCTTCTTCTTCTTCAGCTTCTCCTCTAGCTTCCTTCAGCTTCTCCTGCCCAGTGGGCAGGTTCACGTACTCGCAGTCTTGCGCTTTGCTGCCAGCCACACTCTTGGCCGCCCTGAGCTTGGGCCGCGTCTGCTCGCCCATCAGCGAGCACTGTCTGGGGCCGCTCGGCTGCTCAAGAGTCTCCCTGCGGCAGACACTCTGCGGCAACTCGTGTCCACTGTTGTTGACATAAATGAGCGCACGCAAGTCCACCAGCACTTGGCTGCAGGTGCAACAGTTGAAGCAGTCCAAGTGGAAGAACACCGAACACTCCGAGTTGGTCTTCTCGCCCAAAAGCTTTCCTCTATCACAGACACTTGTTGAGCTCGCGCGCTCGCCGCCCCTAAGCTCTAGCGACGCCTCAACCTTAGCCTCGCCCTCGCACTGCTGCTCCTCCAGCACGCCCAGAGGGGCCAAGTGGGGCGGCGTTTCCCGGTCGTCGCAGTGACTTCCGGCCGCCGAGGACTGTCCGCTGGAGCTTGAGCTTGAGCTCGAAGAGCTTGAGCTTGAGCTCGAGGAGGCCGAGCAGGAGGAGGAGGCGCCGCTGCTGCCCAGACCTTCGTCTGCCGAGCAGCCCTTCTCTTCGGAGGACTGACTTTGGGCGAGTTTGTCGCAATTGGGACTGTTGCTTTTGCACTGGTTAGAGAAGACCGTTATTTCGTCATGGTGACTATTTTGTTGCTGCTCCTTCGAGAACACCTTCTCAGCATCGGCCGCTTGAAGCTGCTTGTTCTCCTGCTCACTCACGTTCTGACTAGACGCCTTGTTTGGCTGCTCTTCTCTAAGTGGCGCACCAACGGCCTCTTCTTCTTGTTTACCATTGGCGCCATGAAGATTAATATTATTGGTTGGCGGCTTTTTGTTGAGTGTTGGCAAAAGCGAGCAGGATGCAAGCGAGGAAGAGCTGTCTGCATTTGTTTTCTCTCTTCTTCTGCTTTTGGCGTCCGCGAGCTGAGCTGCGCCCAGTTGCAGGTTGTCAACTCGGACGCAAGTGGTCCCAAAGTCGACGCGTTTCTTGCACTGCTCGAAGCAATATTGATTTGTTTGTTGTCGTTCCATTTTGGGCCGTCCAATTTTCAGGCAAGATTTTCCAAATTGTGCACAAGATTTTCCATGTTTAGTGAAGTCAACATTTTGCAAACACCATTCGCATTGGGGCCAGCAGTTGTCCGCCAGATTGGTTGGCGTTTTCCATCAAATGCGATGGAAAGTGTTGTTTGTTTTGACACCAAAGTGTGTTGTTTTGGTTTGCCGTTCGGCCGAAAGCGAAGAGAGCATGTTAGAAGTTTGTCTTGGCTTTTTCCGCTTCTTTTCGGACCTTCTCCTAATCACTGAGCTCGCGGGGGCCACTTGGCCATCCGAGAACGGCGAAAGAAGACCGAGAAAGAGCCATCAAAAGAGTCTCTCTTTGCACCTTTTTTGTCAAAACTTTTTTCCTAAAACTTTTCTGCTTAAACTTTTCTGTTAAAACTTTTCTGTTAAAACTTTTTCGTTAAAACTTTTTCGTTTGCCTCTCAGGCTCAGGCTCAGTCTCAGTCCAAAGTGCACAGTTTAGGTTTGGGAAATCTCAGACAGGAAATCTCCGAAAGGAACTCTCTGAGAAGAATAATGGAAATAAACACTCTCCCAAACCAAATACTTGCCTTAAAACACTGCGGTTGCCTGTTTGGCGACCCAATCTGACTGTTGGCCACGCTTGAGCTTGCCGCTTGCTGCGAGCCACAGTTGCCCGTTGGGTTCAGGTAGTACAGCGAGGCCCTAAATTGTGAGGCCATTCTCCTCTGACTTCTAATGAACTCGATTTCCTCCTCGACACTTGTTGCCATTGCGCCGCTTGGCGAGCTTGACGACAAGCTGGCCGCTGGATTGCTCTTCTGCTGGTTCGAGCTAGTCAAGAGTAGCCTCTCTTGACTCTGGCCGCTTCCATTGGGCTCGCATGTCAGCTCGGCCGAGGAGGCACCATTCTGATGCTGCTTGGGGGCTGCCAGCAACTTGATATCTTGATGCGGAATCTGATAGGCCAACTGTTGAGCTCGCCACGTTTCGCCTAAGGTGGTTTGCGATTGTTGTTCCAGCAGGTTGGAATAGTAATTGGTTAATTTGATTGCATTGTAAGTGTGACTGACGTTCGTTGCTTGACAATGAAAAGCGGCTGGACTCTTCTTGTTATCATTGAGCTTTTGGCTAAGCTTTTGTCTGTTCTCTTTTTGGCCCAAACTCGCTCGACTTTTGCACCTTTGGTGGCCCTCAAATGGCGCCGGAAGCGCCTTTTGCTGGCCCACCTTCGAGCTGGCCATAGCTGCTAGTCTCTAGAAGACTTGTCTCTCGATCTGTCGCTTGTGGAACCAACTTTCTGGAACCAGCACATCACTTCAAGATTTCGAATTTTTTTGCCCAAATTGGCCTGTCATGAGAACTGCACTTTTCCACTCTGGCTAGTCGTTTTGGCTGGTCTTTTTGGCTAGTCGTTTCTCTCTCGCTTTTGGTCACTTCTCAACAACAAACTGCACACAATTGTTCGAATGCAAATCACAAACTCGCCTCTTTGTTGTTGTTGTTGTTGGCCAGCGGAAGTGAGTCCGTTGCAGATGGGCGTCATTTGGAGGCAAATGTGAGAAGCGTTCGTCTTGTTTGTTGGCGTTGGAACATTTTTCCGACTGAGCAAATGAGCATCATGAACACGAACAACAACAACAACAAGCTCGCGAGACCTAATGGCCAACAGCTGAGAGTGAGCAGTCCAGTTTGCAGGCTGACCAGTGGGACAGTCTGCAAGCAGGACGCATGCGCAACAGATGGCACCTCACTCAGAGTGTGGCGGCCACAAACAAGTGGCGCCAACTGGCCGCTGCACAAGGAAACACGCAACAGGTGTTCGATATCTGTTTTTTTCTTTGACATTCTGAACGTTTTGACCGTTTTGACCGTTTTGAATCGTCTATTCTGATTGGAGTGCGAGAATCAGCGAGCTTGTCATCTCTCGCTCTCGCTTGTCATTTTCAGTTTGGGTTCCATTTTGGCTTTTTGCTGTCACTTTTGTGTCCACGTTTGAGCGCACAATCATCTCAATCATCAGAGAATCGGTCCCACAGAAGAGTGCTCTGAGTTCTGAGTGTTCAACACTCAGAACAGTGACCAGAGGCCAGCGACAGAGAATAGAGAACAGAGAAAATGGGGGAAAAAATGGCCAGGAGACAGTGTGGAAAAGGATGGCGAAAAAGAGACAGAGACTGTATAAGGCGTCTTGTAAGTCTCTCTCTCTCAAGCTCTAAGCTCTAATGGTCGCAGTTCTCATGGTGCTCAAACGATGAGTCGAGAGAGGCCCGAACGTTGGGAGACAGAAGATGGACTTTTTACGAGCTAAATGGAGAGAGCGAAAGAGAGGCAGACATTTGTGGGCTGCAAATGGTTGCAAATGGCCGCTTTTGTCGTCCCGAAATGGACCAAGCAATGCAGAGGCCAACTGTTTGGCCACAAACAGAAGAAGAAGAAGAAGAAGCAACAACAACAATGCCCACTTTTATAATGTCAAATGGTCGCCCAAAGTGGAAGGGACAAGCACAGAAGCAGAGAAGCAGAGAAGCAGAGAAGTGGTAGTTTCAATTACGCTTGGCAATTAATCAAGCTACTTGAGCTACTTCTTTCGGGAAGCTTAGGGCTTAGGAAGAGCGCCGCAATGAGACGGCCAAGGCCCATTTGATTTGATTATCATTTCGTTTCGTCTTCGTCCTCTGCTTCTCCTTCTCCTTGGCTTCCTTATTTCTCCATCGCCATTATTTCTCCACACAACAAGCGAGCTCAGTCACTTGCAAGCATTGGCAAGCACACAAGCAAGTCAAGTGCTGACTGGCTGACTGACTTAGTTAGTCAGTCTCACTGGCCAACTCGGTGGGTGAAATCTCACTCAGCGATGGAACCATGCAAGCGGCCGACTTCTCCAGGCCAGTTGGTGAGTGCTGCTCGGCCCTCAGCTGAACTTGGGACTGTGCTCGGCCGAGGAAACTCTTCAGCCTTGAATGTGTGCGTAAAAGAAGCCTCTGGTGTGTTTGTGTCGAAGAGGAAGCCAAAGGAGAAACCGCCACACTTTCTCACGCACACAGAAGCCAATTTGTAAATGCAATCGCCCCCAAGAAACTCTCTGGACCTTGTTTGGTCCAGAGACTTCTTGAGCAGTGGGCGACACAACAGAGGAAACTTGCACACTGTTTGCACTGCTTGCACTCTTTGCACTGCTTGCTCGGCTTGTATGGCTCCCTCAGCTCAGTGCAGTCCAGAGGCAAGTTGTAGGCAGGCAGAGGGCGCCTTCGGGTGGGAACAAACACGAGCGCGCCCATGACAGTGGTAGGCCAAATGGGGCAACAAGAAGGAGCAGACGACGCAAAGTGGGCGCCTTCTTCTTGTGACAATGACAATGAAAAGTGGCCAGAGTCTTTCCAGAGATAAGCACTGGAAAGATTCTGACAAGCTAAACTTGCTCTTTGAGTTTTTTTTGCCTCTGTGCTTCTCTGTCCTTCTTTCTGCTTCTCTGTGCTTTTTTGTGCCTCTTAGAGCCTCTTTGAGCCTCTTGAGCCTCTTGAGTGTCAGCTGAAAACTGCGGCCCACAGTCTCTAATTGTTGCGCCACAAAATCGCCCTCAGAATTGGGCCACGATTGCAGCCCAAAGGGAGAGCTCTCCAACTCTAAGCATGTCCATCACTCTCGAGGGCCACTGGTCCAAGAGGGACCTTTGGAGCTCCAATTGGAGTTGGGAAAAAGGTTCACACAGTTGCAGCTTGTTTTGACACTAATTGCAACTTTATTTGTGTGGCCCCAATCCAGTGGGCTAATCGCCCGCCGGGGGCCACACAACCTTTGCTGCCTGCGAGTGTGTGTGAGAGCCACCAGCAAAGTCTGGGCGGCCAGTTGCACAAGAGACTGGCAGCGGAAAGGAATTCAATGGCCGATTTGGATTGGCCAAATGAGCTCGCCCAATGAGCTGAAATTGGGCGAGGGCCTCCCACTTGGCTTGGGGCTGCAGTCTGGCCCAAATGGAGCCCAACTTGAGCTCAACTGGAGCTCAGCTGGCCCTTCGAAAGAGGCGCCCATTTGTGCATTGGAAAAGGAGACAGAGAAGGCCCACAACGAAGGTCGAGCTCTGCCCAAGCTCGATCGGCGGCGCGCCCACCTGCTCGCCCTAATGGACCCACATGGATGTTT
>Ga0268247_10000283_pt1 | contig 17696 bp, 13 predicted proteins | sample AgamicOrMae_FD_200245 | JGI IMG/M metagenome (GOLD analysis project Ga0268247, IMG submission 200245) | Agave microbial communities from Guanajuato, Mexico - Or.Ma.e (v2) (version 2) | ecosystem: Host-associated > Plants > Phyllosphere > Phylloplane/Leaf | place: Guanajuato, Mexico | collected...
TCGCCGCAATGCCCAGCGAGGCGCCGCCCTCGCTCCTCGTCTCTAGCAACAGTTACAACACCGCCGAGATCAACCAGCTGGAGCGGCCCAACTTCCTCCTGAATGGAGCCAGTGGAATGGGATTAATAACTGGCGACGAGACGCACTCGCCGGGCTCGTACGCGGCCAGCGACTACTCGGCCGCGCTGGCCGCCGCCACCAGACACAAGCTGGCCCTCGACTCGCGCACCTCAGGCTCCTCCTGCAACGAGCTCGGCAGCCAGTCCTCCGCCGGAAACCTCGTCTTCGGCCTGGCCAACGCGCACACCCTCGCAGCCCACAGCCACCAGCTGGGCCCAGCCAAGCACGCCCAGCGAGCCGCACTCTACGGCCAACTGGGCGCCTCTTCCGCTTCCGCCGCGGGGCCGCTCAAGGCGGCTGGGCGCCAGTTCGAGGGGCGCCAGTACGCGAGCTTGTTGTCGGCCAAGTTCGGCCAGCCGGGCCAAGTGCGAGCACCCGCACGGCTGCTCCTCCAGCTGCTCGGCCTGCAGCTCCTCCTGGTGCTGCTCATCGAGAGCCAGACGCTGCTCGGGCGCTCGCCAAGCGCGCCGAGCTTCGCCCAAGCTGGCCACTGGCAAGCCGCCGAGCCTCAGCCTAACGGAGCGCAACTGGACCCCATTGGAGTGGCCACCTGGCTGCTCGTGTGGACTCTGTACTACCTGGCGAGCTCGCTGCTCTGCTGGCTGCTCGTCCAGCTGCTCCAGCTGAACGGCTTCCTGCTGCTCGAGAGAAGAACGGCCGCCAACGCTCAGGCAGCTCGCCCGCACCTCTGGGGCGAGCGCCCACCGGCCGGAAGTTGGCTGGGCGGCGCCCAAGCGAGCCAGACGACCATTTACGGGCAGGCGGGGCCGGTGGTTGTGGGCGGCGCGCAGAGCAACAGGTCGGCCACCAATGTGTACGACTCGACGCTGCACTGCGCGGCCGGGCAACACTCGCACGCGCACAAGCAGCACCAGACGCACGAGCAGGCGGCGCACAAGTACGCGCACGAGCGTGCGACTGCAGCGCCGCTCGCCCACAGCTGCACCTCGGCGGGTCGCCTGCTCGAGCTGCTCCTTTGCAACTCCAGACTGGCCGCCGCTCTCGAGCTCGCCGGCCCACTGCTCTTAAGCTCGGCCCTCGTCTACTGCTCGCTCGAACAGGCCAACCAGATCAACCGGACGGCCTACGCGACCAGCGCCGCCGCCCAGCTCGCTCTGTGGCCGCTCGCAGTCCACGGGGCCTGGACGGCGCCCCTGGCCTGTCTGCTCTACGTGGCGCCCTCGGTAAGTAGCGCCGCAGACTGTCCTCCGTCAGGTTGCCGTCTAGCTCAAAACAGCACCTCTAACTCCCCATTTTTAAACACATTTCCGACATTTTTAAAACATCATTAAACCCGAAATATAATCTCAGGTCTGCCTTGTTCTGGCCGCCACAGCGCTGCTCTCGCTCAGACGCCTCCTCAATGGCAACCACTGGCGCCCCCCGAACCTGCACAAGCCTCTTTCGGCGAGCCAGTCGAGCTTGGCCAGCGCCAAGGGAGCTTCCAAGCAGGCGGGCCGAGTGGCCCAGAATGGCCAGCAGAATGGCCACCTGGCCGCCCGGCTGGCCGCCTCGCCCTCGCTCGATGCCTACGGAGACGTGCAGCCTGCTGGCGGGACGCTGGTTTGCGAGGCTCAAGTGCAGTCGGAAACGGAAATGGAGCGCCGCCAGCAACACTTGGACGGCGCCGCCTGGAGCTTGGGACCCAACCGGCTCGCCGCTCAGCCTCGCCGCCAGCCCAGCGAGGCGCACAAGCTGCACCAAGTGGCCAGATGGAAACGCGCAAAGTAAGTAGCCCAATTGACTGGAATTATGAGCTGGCCCAAATGGGGGCCACCCTAAGGTCCAAAGCTGAGACTCTCAGCCCATCAGCGTGCATTGCCCGCACGTTCGCACATTCATCTCAATCGTACAATCGTACAGTCGTACGGGCGCACAATTGCACGAGCACCAAGTGGGCCCTTAGGTCGCCTTTGGGGCCTTCTTCTTGGGCCCGCTTGGCCACACTTTTCTCATAATTTCCCCGCCAAACAATCAATTTTCGCCCTCGCCATATTGACGCCTCGCACGCGCGCCCTCCAGCTCGGCCAGTTGGTCGCCAGCCGCCAGCTGAGCGGGGCCAGCGAGCGTGCCCGCCGGCTAACAAGTGTGTCTAAGTTATTATTTTCTCGCCGGCCAGCGCGGCTCGCAACGCTCCACTGGCTCGGCGGGCCGTCTGCAAGCTTGCAGGCTGGCTGCGAGCTGGCAAACAGGCGAGCAGAAAAGAAGAGAAGAACAGAGGAGGAGAGAAAATGGGGGCGAGAAGAAGGACCAGGCACGTCCCAGCGGGCCGCCAGTGTTTTGGGGGCGCCCAGTGCACAATGGGACAGCCTTTTGCTTCCATTCTGGCGCTTCTGGCGACTCGTTTGCGCGGCAGCCACGCAAGAAGCTCCTCGTGGACGCCCACGAGTGAGCTTGGCCCAAGAGGCCGGCGGGAAAAGTGGCCAACCACTCGGAAGTGTTAAACGAAAGAGTTGAGCTTCCGGGCGGCCGGCCACACGCGCGCCAGATGCGGAGAGCGGCCCATTCCAAGAAGCGTGGAACAGCCGGCCTGCAATTGGGCGCAAGTTCAACCAACTTACTTCGGCCCAATTGAGCCAACCTCCAGAGCTCCAGTGGGCCCAAGTGGGCCAGTTTATGCAAATTATCCGCCTCGCCTGCAAACTAGAACTAATCTAGTCGCCGGCCGGCCGTGCAATCGATCGGGCGCCGAAATGGGTGAGGCCCGCATGAGAAGAGAAGTCGACTGGTGCAATGGTTTGGTCGCTTGCTCACCAGCGGCAAGCATCTAGAGCTAGTCAGTACAATTTAATCAGCCGATTTGCGGCCCAATTCACGTGCAGCGCGAGGGCCGTGCGACTGCCAGCGGGCTGCATGTAAGAGTGTGCGTTGTGCGCCTGCGAGAGACTGTGTGCGCTGTGTGCTCTCCATAGACTGTGTGCAGTGTGTTTGCGAGAAGTCGCCCAGCAAGTGGGCTCCTCTGGCTTGCGTCACGTTCAACTGACAGCCGCAAAGAGGAAGCGGCCCAATTGTTTTGTCATCTCAAATGTCCAACGGCCTCTGCTGCTCTGCGCAAACTGCCCTCCAACTGCACACTTCCGCTCCAATTGGGGGCACTCCATTGGCGCCAGTCAGTGGGAGAGCCACCCTTTTCGAGCTAGAGACTGGCCCCCATGGCAAAGGGTGGCTCTGGACAACGAGCAGCTGTCGGCGTATATTTGCCCCTCGCTTGGTGATTGGGCCCAGTTGCGATTAATTGAGTGGGCTTTTCAACTCAAACTCAAACTCCAAACACAAATCGACGCGACACGAAAAGGAGCCCTCGAGCTTCCGCCTTCTCTCATTGGCACTTTTTTGGGATCGCTTTCAAATTGGCCAATCACGAGCTGGAAATTCGCACAACTTCCGCCGCTTTTGGGCCACTTTTGGGCCCGCTTTTGCCCAGCTTTTGCCCAACTCATCAGGCCAGTTCATCGGCCGGCCGGCGACGAGCAGCCCGCTTGGAACTCGCGTGAAGCTTAGGTGTTCAAATGCGTGCAAATGTGGGCTCCAGTTCGCCAGTTTGGCCCAAATTGGAGGCGGAAATCTGTAAAATTTGCATAATTGCGCCCAAAAGGAGGCACGTCGCGCTCGTTTGCGCCAGTCTCTCGTTAAGTTTGCACCTGAAACACGAGCTTGTGTTGCGCTCGTGTTTTGCTCCTTTTGGGTGCCCGCAGACTGTGTGCAGTTTGCCTTGGAGAATACAGTGCAGACTGTGTGCAGTGGAGACTGTGTGTAGTGCACACTGCAGTGCAGTGTGCGCACTGCGCACTCCGCAAAGTGAGCCGCTTTTGAGGAAAACCGAACGGCGCCACTCGAGCCCACTCGAAATGGGCCCGCCGGAACTTGGCGCGCATATTAGACGCGCGAATGAGCTCCGGCTCGTCGAGACCAGGCGACAAGATTCTAATATATTGCATTTCGGCCGCCCAAGTGCGAGTGAGCCTGCGGGCGGCCGACTGGGCTTGGGCCTCTGCTTGCCGCCAAGAGAGAGAGAGTGCACTTAGGGAGTGATGGAATTCCAGCCGCGCCGAGTCCGAGCTTGGCAGTCCGAGCTTGGCGAAGTGGGCGAGCTTGGTGGACTGAGCTTGGCGGCGGCGAGTGTGGAGTCGGATTTAATTTGGCGCACTGGCGAGAAAGCCGGCCGGAAAGCCATTCATTTGGCCCCCCAAATGGGCCTCCTTTGCGAGATGGACAAAGCGGCCCAGTGCTTGGGGGCGACAAATTCAATATCAATTTCAAATTTTGCACCACGCTTGCTCCTCCCGCACACAGTGGTCCCCCCGGCGGCTTGGGTTCCGGACGGCCAGGGCGGTCTGGGCGGTCTGGGCGGTCTGGGCGGTCTGGGCGGCGGGCGACTATGCGCGGCCCAATTCAATTAAATTGACCGCCGCTGCAGTGCAGCATTGCAGTGCGAGGCTGCACTGCGACGCCGCGCTCTCTCGAAAACTAATGAGCGCGAGCAAACAAGCCGCGCAAATAGCGCACACAAAGCGTGCAGAAAGCGCATACAAAGCGCACAGAAAGCAAACACTGCCAGACCAAAGCACTAACCCCAGACTCTCCCTACACCTAAACACACACCCAAACACACGAAAACACACTCGAACCCAACCCAAACTCGGACAAACTTGCCCACTCTCGAACGCCAGATTGGTGGCCCTGCACCTGATTGCGCTGCTGGCCATGCACGCGCTCTGCTGGCTTGCATTTTTTGCCCACTGCCGCCGAGCGCTCGAGACGGCGCCCCAGGACACAACAGTCCCAATTCAGCAACAACAACAGTCCTCGACGAGCCACTTGGTGTGGCTGTTCGCCGCCTGCAATCTGGCCTGCGTGCTCCTCGTGAGCTGGCCCGAGCGGCGCCACCTGCGCCGCGCCTGCCACCTGGCGGGCCTGGCCCCCGCCGCCCGTCTCCTGGGCTGCTGCTCGTCGCGCGCCGCCCGGCCCGCCGGAAGTGGCGCCGCCCAGATCGGGGGCGCCGGAAGGGCGGGGGCGGCGCAGGTTGAGGGTTCGCTGTTCGTGGTGGCGGGCGGGCGGCCCTTAGGGCAGCAGTGCGGCGGCGGTGGAGAGGCGGCCGCGCAGCGCCATCTGGCGGCCGGCCTCTACGCCACTCAGGCGGGCCTCATGCAACAGCAGCAACAGCAGCACCTCTACCAGCAACTGGCCACCTCCCAGCAGCACATCTACGACTCGGCCAGCAACCTGCACGCGCTCGACTGGCCCCTCCAGCAGTACCAGCAACAGCAGTCTCAGCAGCAGTCCCAGTCCCAGTCTCAGACGCAGCAAGCTCAGCCGCAGCCGCAGCACCAGAGCTTGACGCTGAACCGGAACCACTTGGGCCAGCAGCTGGGCCCCCAGCTTGGAGGCTGGGCCCTGGACGAGCGCCAGCAGCAACACTTGGCCACCCTGGCCAGACACTCTGGCCAGCAGCAGACGGACAAGCTCAACAGGCGCCAGGGGGAAGCCGAGGGGCCGTTAGTGGAGCTGTGGGCGAGCAGCAGCTCGGCGGCCAGCAGCGCGGCCAGCACCTCGAGCGGGCCCCGCGCCCAACCTCTGGGCTCCACTTTCGGCCCGCAAGCCGCGCAAGTTGCGCAAGTTTCCCAAATGTCACAAGTTTCACAAGCCCAACAGCAGCAGCAGCAGCAGCAGAGGGCGGCCAACGCGACAAACGCGACCAACGCGACAAACCAGCGGCCCAGCGTGACCGGCAGCCAAATGGACACAGTGGCGGCCAACTGCGCCCAAGCCAATCCGCTAATGGCCGCCCAGACGTCCAGTATAGAACATCGGCTGTTTAGCTTGCAGCAGCAACAGCGGCAGCAGCCAATCAATTGCCACCCGCTCAGAGCCGGCCTGGCCACTTCCGGCGCCGCAGAGCTCCAGCGGCGGCAGCACGCGCTCGCCGAGGCAAACTCGAACTCGAACGCCAACGCAAATGCCGCCAACTTCCGGCCCCAGTCGCGCGCCCAAATGGTCGCCCAAGCGGCCGCTGGGGGCCCAATTGTTGGTGGGCCCGCGGGGAGAGCGCTCATGATGGATGGAGGAGCCAATCAGGGTGGCGGCCCTAAGCAGCAGCGCGAGCAACTGCACCAGCGCGACTTGAGCGCCCACCAAGAGCTCCAGATTGCGGCCGCGAACAAGCAGCGCCACTTGCAGGACAACTCGTGCCAGCTCGCCGGTGGAAATATTTACGATGTGGCAAATTACTGCATCTCATGAGCAGCGGCAGACTGTCCTTTCTTCTTCCTTCTCTGCTCGATGAGAGTCTCTCGATCGATCGATCGATCGATCGATGGAAACAATCTTGACCAGCAGTGGAGCAAAGTAAGCAAATGAAGGAGAATTGGACACCGACAGCTTGTCTCTGTTGCAGCAAAACTTGCTGCCACAGACAGTCTGCGGCAGTGGAGGAGCAAAGTTGACAATGGACGCAACTGCAGCCAAACGGCAGGATCTCACACGAAGCACTCGAGCGGCTCGCAGACACACACCAGAACAGACTAACATGCTCAACTGGAGAGTGTCTCGCTCGAGCTGAGCGGCAGGAACAAACAAACAAGAGCAACAGTGATCAAATAATATGTGATTGATTTGACTTGCGGGCCCTCAACTTGGGCCGGGGGAGAATCTCTAATTGTTTGCCAAAAAGAAACAAGCAATCGTTTGTAGCGAAGGAGAAGGAGAAGGAGAAAGAACCATGACAAATATTAAACAATAAAGCAGAGATTTCCTAAACCAAACTCGAGCAGATGATCTCCAGAGATTTCCACACCAAGTCCATGGGATGTTTCTACTTCAATTCTCTTCCAAGAGCTTCGAATCTTCCATGGTTTCGAAAACAGTTTCCAATTCTCGAATTTCTTTGCTGCAGTTTCACCAAATTTTACCAAATTTCACTAATTTTGACCAGATTTGTCCAGCTTTACAGTGATCTTGCAGTGCTTTTAGGGCGCTCAAAATGGCTAGTTGGACGCAATTCTAAGCTCGCCCAACCTCAGCTGCTCACTTTCCGACAAACTGGCACTCCGAGTGGCTCAGAAAAACCGGAAACGCTGGAGCACGAGTGCTCGTTAACTGCGAACGAGTCTCATCCGCCGAGCTGGTGGCCCGTTGCGCAACAATGCTAACAGTTGTCCGCATTTTGCCGCAGACTAGGGCGCCCCTCTTGCAGCCTAGAGACCATTGTTGGGGGCCCCCTTCGAGCCTCTCGAGTGGCGTGGCTCCGGTGGCGCCGCCGCTGGTCTGCGTGCGAGCGGTGGCGCCGGAAGGGGAGGCCTCGTTGGGCCGCGACAGAGGCGGGAAACTTGATCCGTCGGAGGAGCAGGAATTTGGGCAGAGGGCGGAACAGGCGGCCCGTAGACTGTGTGTAGATTGTGGACTGTGGATTGTGGACTGCGGATTGTGCATTGTGGATTGTGCAGCAGTGTGGACTACGGACTGTGCACTGCAGAGACTCAGAACTGCAGAGGGAGCATTAGGTGTGTAATCTAATCTCAATCAATTGATCTCATCTGATTTCATCATCAGCCTCTTTTTTCTCCTCTCCATTTTTCTCGTCTGCGCCCCGGCCAGTTCTCCTTGGCGCCGGTGGCCTCTTGCAATTGGGATTCCGATTCTCATTCGCATTCTGGTTCCGATTTGGGCGCTTCGTTCGGATGGAAAATGAGCTTGCAAACTGGCGCCACAACGAGCAGCAGCTCGAGGGGGCGGCACAGGCGGCCTGTTTCCCTTTTTCACTTGGCCCTGATCATTGGTGAGCCTGATTCATTTGAATCCCGTCGGCCAGAAGCTCATTCAGAGCTTCTGGCAGACTTCTGGCCTGCTTCTGGCCGGTTCGAGCGGGCTAAAGAGGGCCAGTTTTTGCAAAGAGATTGCACGAGAGGAGCCCCAAAGAGCCGTCGAACAACTGAACCGGAGTGAACTTTGGGCCCGGTGGAAAAGCATCGGAAAGAATTTAGGCAAAACTTGGCTCGAAAGAGAGAGAGAGAGAGCCAAAGTTGAGCCAGCGAGAGAGAGAGAGAGAGAGAGAGACTCGAATGGGATCAGAGCGAGACAGAAAGACAGAGAAAGAGGCAGAAAGAGGCAGAAATGGGCCCAGGCGGCGTGGCGGCAGCATTATGCGGCATTATTGGCGCTTTTGTTTGCCGTTTGCCGTTTGGCTGCAGCTTTTGGGGCCAAGTTGGGCACGCGCAATTTGGTGCGACCGATGGAGCACAGTGCAGCGTTGGGAGGACATGGTGTAGAGCATTGGGCCAGAGCATTGGGCTAGGGTATTATGACGACGATCATGATGATGATGATGATGATGTAAATCATTTTGGTTCAAAAATTCAACGCGTTTCCAGCCCTCTGGGGCTGGCTCCTTAGGCATAGCTCATAACTCCTTAATGCTCGCCGCCAAAGAGAGTCCCAAAGAGAGAGAGAGCAGAGTGCTGGAAAACAAGCAGCAGTTTCCCTCTTGTGAAAATATATTTTTCAACACACACTTAAGCGGCCACCAGACAGACAGGGAGGGAGAACAACAAGCCAACAGGCGGACAATATTTCCAACTGCTTCCTGGAATGGCGGCCCACATTAGGCGGCCCCAAATGGAACCATTTGCCTGCCGCTTCTGGTAGAAAAATGGCACCAAAATCCAACAGGCCACACACAGTCTGCGCCCCCATGTCGCCTGGATTTGGGCCCCCACTTCCGTTGGAGTCGAGCACGGCAAACAGAGCTGCTGTTTGTGTGTGCCTGCAAGTTGCAACTGCCACTGGAGCTGCCACGCTGCATGGTTGGCAGCAAATATGTTATGTAATAATGATGACTTTTTTCTCTCTCTCCTTGGCTGAATTTTTCTTTTCCCCTCCCAGCACAAGAGGAGGCGCCAAATCAATATGTTAGTTTTGCGAACGGCGCCCCCAAACTGGTTCCACTTTCCAGCGGGCAACCATTGCAGTGATGTGTCTGTTAGTGGAGGCAGTGATAAAGCTTGAGTTTGCCAGGCCGCCCAGTTGCCGAATTGGGCGCCCCATTCTGACAGCGCGGATTTGCCGCTTAGGTGAGGGGCTTTTGGAAGTCCATGCGATGTTTTTGCCGCTTTTTGGAACTTTTTGGAACTTTTTTCCGACCAGAAAAGGGGCCAAGTTGGTCATGCTGAGAGCTGGCCCAACTAGAGCCCAAAAGGACTGAGGTGAACGAGGCAGAAGAGCGCCAGAAGGAGGCACAAATATCACGTAATTTTCTCAAAAGAGACAATCTGGGCCAGACAGCATGGCCTCACGGAACCGTCTCGGAACACTAGCAACTGGCCGCCAGACACTGGGACGCCTTGGGGCGCCGCCGACAAGCTGAGGGCGGCCGGAGGGGCAGGAGAAATGCTGCTGGCCTATTTGGGTTGTTGATTATAAATTGGAGATTAGGCACGCGGAGGGGGAGTGTTAAAATGTTCATTTGGCTCCCCTTTTGGCGCCCCTTTTTCTCCCCAACTGAACTGAACTGATGCTCGAGGGAGAACATCAGTTCATTTCGTTTGGGCACGCATACAAATTGGCAAATGGCCGCCCAGAGGCAAGGAGAGGCCGCCAAGAGGGGGCAAAAAATGACTCGCCCTTTCGTGCTGGTGTCCATCTCTGGCGCTCGCTTTACTGGGCCTATGGTGCGTCTATGGTGCGCCTCTGGTGGGCCAGTTATGGGCCAGTTGTGGGCCAGTTGTGGGCCAGTTGCGGGCCGGTTCTCACGTGAACTATGCCGCCAGAGTCCCGCAGAGCACACGCAGCCGCACATCCGGTTAGCTAGCGCCCAACTGGGCCCCCACGGCGCCCACTCGGCCCTTTTCGGCCCAGGGACACAGATTGCACGTGCACGTGCACACTTCCGCCCTGTGTGTCTGGCGGCCTCGAGCTCTAAATGGGGCCTAGTAAGTGGGGCCGGTTGGTTAGTTAGTTAGTTAGTTAGTTGGGCGGCCGGATTGGCGGCGGCTGCAAGTCGTTCGCAGTTTGCCGGCCCAGAAGGAGCGCCAGTGGGCTGCAAACAAACATGGGAAATTATTATTGCTTTTCCTGTAATTGCCCGCCAGAGAGTGTGTATCACGGCCCACTTGGCAGGCGACTTCCGCGACTGGAGGCGCTGCCGAGGGGCCTTCTGGTGGAGACTGGGAGCGCACTCTCATGGAGCAAAAAGGGCGAAATCTGATCGTGGGTCCCTTTAAACTTCCGCCAGCTCTGGCCGCTCTCTACCCGCCGCACCCAAGCCAGCGGCAGAACTTAGCCAGAGGACGCGTCCAGCCAAGAGGCACCACTCAGAGGCCTCCTTCTGCTGCCCGGCCAGCTCGGCCCACTTGGGTGGTCCAGCCTGTCTAGCTTGTCCAGCTTTTCCAGCTTGACCAGCCGCCGAGTCGGGCGCTGAAATTCAAATGAATCGCAAACAGAAAGGTCTCCCCGAAGCGCAGCATCTCGGGAGAATTCAATTGCGCCAATGTGCCGGAGGAGGCACAAAGGAGACAAACAGACGGACAGACGTGCTCGCTATTCGGCTCCAAGCGAGCCAGTGGCCAAAGATCAGTCCAGCACGTCTCGAGCTGGCAAACTGGGCCAGAGCCGCTGATTAATGGACTCGCTGGGCCGCTCTCGGCCAGTGGCCCATTTGCCGTCCGGCCCACTGGACCAAAGGGGCCAAACCAAGAGCGCCACTGGCTGGCCGGCCTTGTCGTGTCCGAATCGTGCACTTGTATTTAGTATGCCCACACACTGAGGCAGTGGACACCACCAGCGAGAGGCAATGCAGTTCAAATAACACCACGGCCAGCCAACTGGCAGAGCTAGTCCTCCCTCTTGCAGCCCTCACTTGACAATATCTAATGGATGGAAGAGTGAGTTGTCAACTTGATATTTGCACCACATCCACTGACCAGAAATGGCCACCAGAGCAACATTTTCCTGCGCCACCTCAGTTTGCCTGTCGAATGTGCTCTCAAAAAAGCATTAGCATTAGCCGGCCTGACTCCTCACAGTCTGGAAAACACTTTCGAGCTTCTCTCTCTCTCGCTCTCAACAAACAAAACACGGCCACTTCCGACAGAAAATGCTGCCTGCCTCTCGTTGCATTTCATTCACAGGTGCAAGTGGGCCGCCAATGCAACGCTGGGCCCACTCTCAGCTTGAACAACAAGGGCTGGACGAAATTCAATCGTAAAACGGTGCACGACAAGGAAAAGGATCAGCACCAGGAGGCCGCTTTCCCGTTTGGCAGTGCCGAGGGGGCCGAGTGACAGTGTGTCATGAGAAAGATCGCCACTCTGCATGGTCAACAGATAAGGAAACTCCGTGAAACTGTCCAAAACCATTCGAGGGCCGCGCTTGAAACGCCCACCTTCTACTGGTAACCACTTGTCCGATCTGGCTGCTCTACGATACGAAACCACTTAGGTAGCGACATTCAATGGAGAGAGCGTTTGGTGGCAGTTTTGGCTGAGTTTGCTCGACTTTCTTCGAGCTTGTTTCCTTCTCAGAGTGAGTCATGGTGGTGGTTAGATTTTTCCAACTGATCACCTCTTGGCATCTGAGACGCCATCTAGTATGTGCTGCAATAAAGATTTCCCCAACGGAGGCGTCATCATCGACTTTGCAACTCTTGAACGAGACCGACTCCAACTGATGCTACAAGAAGGCGACCGGCGCTAGTGGCGATATGGCTCGTGCCGGAGGATAAGGTCTGGTCTATACTAAGACTGCAACTTCTCGCCTGGAGTGCATCTAATCAATCCAATCCGAATCGCTTCCTCGATGATGCTTGTGGTCCTTGTGGTGAACAAACTTTAGCATCCCACGGAGATATCCTTCAGATTTGCTTCCCATTGCTCCTCAGATTTAGGGAACATGCAAACCTCCTGTTGAGATTCCGATGAGTCTCTTCGGTCATGAGTTATCAACCATCAGTCGAAAAGCCTCTCGACTCAGGTTGCCGCCTCGAAGCCCGCGACCAATTAGGCGGGCCTTTGTTTGACCTCAAACAGCTACTAGTTAACATGCGAGAAAAGATGGACAACCTATAGAGAGCTCTGCTCACGAGAAGTTAGGCCCTCTTATGAACTAATAATCCTAGATTAAGGAGCTATTGTGGTTGCCGGTTCTAATGGGAATGACAGTTGGGCCCAAATTAATCAAAAATCCCGCGCGTTCAGTCTGGAGGATATCGCTGCGCAGAGGCTACCTAGCGTGCGCGCCACAGATTGTTTATTGTTTTTTATTTTTGTTTACGCATATCCATGCGGCCCCCGCCCCCGAGGTCTTATTATAACATAATTTCATATATATCATAGAGACAAATATACCAAAGTTTCTTAAAATTGCAACCATGTCTGGGATAGGTAGAACAGGCGCAACTTCGATGGCCGGCCAAAAGTTTGTTGGGGCCAACGAGGATATGTTCTTGAAAGCTTTCGACTCAACTCCCAAGTTAAATATTGCAACACAGAAGAGATTAGAAAATGAATTGGCACGCGTTATCTCTGTCATATCAAATACCAGCGCCGACTGGGATCAGAGAGTACAGGCGATGAAACTATTTAGATCATTGGTTAATAGTGGCATCGCAGATCAAGACGATTTCTATACAACAACCCTAAGGAATCTTGAAATCCCATTCCAAAATAATATTTGTGATCTACGTTCGCAAGTTGTACGCGAGACATCCATCACCATTGCCTTTTTATCATGTCGTTTGCAGCAAAAATTCTCTCGCATGGCAGAGGTCTTATTACCATCATTGATAAAGTTGATTCCAAATAGTGCCAAAATTATCTCCACCTCAGCATTAGTTGCATTGCGTTTCATCATACAGTCAACGCATAGTTCAAGGTTGATAACCATCATCAAATATCAGCTCTCAACATCAAAATCCAAAGAAATACACCGAGCTCTATGCGAGATTGCCGAGCGTATAACAACTTTGTGGCCTCCTCAAATAATCGAGAGGCAAATGAATGATTTCGTTGAGGTGCTAAGACTGGGTATCTGTGATTCAGATGAATTGGCACGACAGTATGCACGGCGTGCATTCAATGCATTTGCCGAAAACTTTCGCGAACAAGCTGATAGACTGTTCAATTCCCTTGATGGCCAACGTCAAAGAATGTTAAATAATCTCAATCATGGCGGTGGTTCAACCCTGTCTATGAACGGCTATGGAGGCTCAGCAACGAGCGGTCTAAACACCCTGGGAATTCTACCCGCCCAAGTTTCATCTAACCAAAACTCAGGCACCCATAGACCGAACAATCAACACCAGACGGCATCATCAAACACGAACCAACATACAATACAATCCTCCGGCTATGGGCAACAAACAAACCATAGTCATCAAGCAAATTTTGTGTCGCGCCTCAAAAGTACCCTCACCACTTCCAACGGGAATTCTCCTCTCTCCTCATCTGCGTCTAGTGGATCATCCATACCTCCACCGTCCGCCAACCACGCCACTTCCCACGTGTATCAAACCACAGCCAGAACGACCGCAAGCCCTTCTCGTATCCGAACCCCCACTGCGAGATCAACAAGTGCTATCGACGAGGGTGCTCAAAGAAGAGCTCGTGCTCGGGCTGTGTACCTCAATTCAATGTACCAACGTCCTAGGCAGCTTGGGACAATCAACAATGTCACTCCATCTCCCATGAAGTCAAATCTTCCACAGCCCGTAATCAACGTCTCACCTGGGGTTGACCAATTGAGCCACGCAAATCATGCAGCCACATCGTCTCACCACACGATCATGGCGCCCTCGACGCCATCTTCTCATGGTAACTCCACCAGCCTTTTCCAGACACCACAGACTTCGCACAAGTTTCGTTACGGCCACACGAATGACCATGTCTTGTCGAATAGCACAAATAAAGTGGTCCATCAACATTATCAGCCAGCTGCATCGGGTGATCAACGTACAAGCCCAAATTTGTATCAATCATCTAAACATCAACCTCAACAAGAGGCTCAGGAATCAGAAAAAACAAACGGTGATGCTCTAAGCCGTGCTGCTGTCTATCTGAATTCAGCCATTAGGGATACTAGCGCTGATGAGAGCCAGATTGTTACAACGATCAAATATTTCAACACTCTGATCGAGAAGCATTCATCAGAGGTTGTGAAACAACTGCTCGCAGAGTTGATGCAACCATTGACTGTTGGGATTGATAATTCGGCAATATCTGTTAGGAAAGCGACCGTGTTTGCAATGGTGGCTATATATTCCAAAGTAGGACTCGATGCTATGGAAGCTTATCTTAGTAGCCTAACAATGACTCAAAGAAGACTTTTGGAAGTGTATATCAGGAAGCATGATGAAGAGGGCAGGAAATTCCAGTCATAAACAAGCTCATAAATCAGACCGTAATTCGCACTCTAGCGTAAACAATTTATACATTTGTCCATTCGACAACCAGATGGAAGAACTCTTCTCGACTATCTAGTTATCTGAACAGATGGTAGCACTGATCCATGTTGAAGTCCCTCTATCTTCTCGTATATAAAATTAACTTCTATTGCAATACGAAACGTCCGTTATCATTTTGAGGTATTGTCAATACAGATCGTGATTCCCTTAGAGATCCTTGAAGCCCTTTTTTATTGTACGATTAAGTTTTGTGAGTTTTCATTCTGAAGATGACCGTTTTCTCTATCTCTTCAGCATCCTTTGTTTGACCGAAATAGTCAACAAGCTCGCCCTTAGGATCAATCAGGTAAGAAATGATGGTATGGTCTACGATATAGTCGTTATCTTTATCTCTTGGCCCGGCACTGTAGTAAACTCTGTAGGCACGGGTGGCCTTGTCAACTTGCTCCGTAGTTCCGGTGAGGCCGATAAATTTGTCGGAGAATTCCTCCAAGTACTTTTTCACCATCTCAGGTGTGTCTCTCTCGGGGTCCACGGTGATGAATAAAGGTACAATATCATATTTTGCCTTCCCCAAATTTTCGATAACTTTCGACAGCTTCTCGAGTTCCTCAGGACACACGTCTGGACAATGTGTGAACCCGAAGTAGATTAGAAGCCACCTTCCGAGAAACTCATCCGATTTACGGAGGTTTCCGTTTGTATCGACAAGTTCAAAAGAACCTCCGATAGCGGCCTTGCCTATCGTTCTAGATCTTTCTCTTTCGACCTTCTTTCGTCTCTCGTTCTTTAAATACATGACATAACCCGTCACTACGGCTAAGACACCACCACCAAAGATCAGAGATCTCCAGGTGATGGGGCTTGTATTTTCCATCGGCCGGTTAGCGTGAGAGATCTTTTTTGGCTCTGCCTCCGATTTTTTGGCTTCCTCTTTGATTGGATCTTCCTTGGTGAGCCTGGCAGCAGTGATTGAAAGGCTCCTGTTTGTGCTAATTCGACCATATTGATTCAGAAAAAGATGTCTAAGATTTGAGTAAGATCGACCTAAGAGAGTCATTTTGAATGAGGCTCGCGGATATTGATCGAATGATTGGTTAGGTTCGCGCATTTAAATTTAGGCCGCGATGCACGTGCAGTCAGATGCACCGCCTGGACAACCAAGAAGTCACGGGCTACTCAGGGAAACTTTATTAAATTGAAGTAGTGTGTTTTGTGGCAGACATTGTGGAATCTATGATTTACTTGTCTCGGTAGCACATATAAACTTTATTTACATTTTTCCTCCTTACTTTTCCTTTTCTTCTTGTCCTTTTTTATTGCCCGCTCTGGTGCATAGGGACTTGTGTAGCCTTGATTGGCGTCTGATCGTGAACCAGAGGAGTGTCCGTTTGTCAGGGCTAAGCGAGTACGCGATGGGCCAGCACCAGCCCCATAACCTATCTGGTTATATGGGGTAACATTGCGTGCTTGTTGTTGCCAAGTCTGTTCAAATGCCTCCGCCTCATCTTCTTCAAGGTTAACTAGATCTTCGGCCTGTTCTTCCTCGCCTGTATAGGCATTTTTAGCTTTCTTTTTTATGCGAGCCTTATCACGCAGATGATGTCCAATTGCAAGCTCTTGATGCCCAGTTCTTGAATCGCGGACAGCAGATTTCGTTTCTTTTAATCCGTCGGGACCTTGTTTGACCTCATTTGACTGCTGATAGACTTGAGGCCTGCCGTGCTCATCGGTGGTGTAGGTGGTGACGCTTGACGAACAGTAGCTGAATCCGTTATTGCCTGCGCCGTTACTAGCCATAGACATGGCTTGCTGCATTGATTGAAAAGGATCCATCATCATCATTGACATGGGGTTCATGAAACCACCTGGAACCATTGAAGAAAAGGGGTCACTCATCTGTTGACCTCTTGTGTGATTGCGTCCATTGTGGTCAAGGAAATCGTCTACACCAAACATCCCACCCATGGGCATACCCATACCCATACTCTGCATGATATGTCTCATTAGTCTATCTGTGTTCATCTTGAATCTAGTTATCCAAAGCCCCTGTTGTCCAGGTTTAATGATGCTTGGTGGTGCTTGCGCGAATATCAGGCTTTCCGCACTAAGTTAAGATGAAGATGGTAGTAGTCAGTGAAAGTTCTTGAGACTGACCTCGATATGTAGGCTATGGTCCAAAATTGGGTTGCAAGAATGTCAACAATAGAAAGGGATGATCTTCTTGAGAGCTGGTATTGTAGCCTTTGAGAAGGTTTTGAATAAGAAACAGTTGAACAACCTGTAGTGTCTGGTGTGTTGTCTCGAATGTTCAAGAATACCGATGATTAGGATCAGCTTCTCTTTAAATGGATCACAGGAGCGACTGTTTCACGTGAAGAGCACTGTGTGTTTCCAGAAATTTTCCCATAGCAAAGGTACGGCGCAGAAAATTTCGCGAAATTCGTCTGCACCTTGCACCTCGCACCATTTGTTGCGATGGTGCAGCATCAGGCGAAATTTGCTGCACGCATCCAGTGGCTGCGGTTTGAGTGCAGAGATGCTGCGGCCCCAATGCGAGCTGGTCAGACCTCTCTGTCTCCCCCTCGACTGGGCCTAATTCCCAGATTTGGGATTGGAAGCGATTTTTGCTCAGCCGCCGCCTGTGGTGAAGAAGCCACGCTCAGCCAACTGCATCACATTGTTTGGCTCCGTATATCTAATCTTTTTTCAGGCACCAAAACGGGAGGGAATCTAAACGGTTGAATGAAAATGGTTGATGCCTGATGCTTCATAAGTCAGTCACTTGTGAGCTCTCACGCAGTGATGCCGTTTTGCTTGGTATGACGCAATCCAAAGCTAGAAATACCCGAACAGGAGTGGTGGACACAGCGAGATTGGGCTCTGATTCGGAGTATGCGAGCGCTTCTCTCTCTCTCTCTCTCTGCGTTCGGTCAGCTCCATGGTTGCCGTTGCGAACTGAACTTAAATAATGAGCCTGGTCCTTTGTTATGTGCGTGAGCCATCGCCAACCAGAGCTGGCAGCTCGACTTTTATGTTCTTCCTCCGGCTGTGCGAGGGGCAATCAGAGGAATAGTGTGCCGGAATTTCTGTTGCTCTGGCCAGTGAGTCCACTCGGCAGGCTCTTCACGCCAAGCAGCTCAGCTGGCAGCAGTGCCGAACCCTCCTCTCTCACCCAGAGACTGGC
>Ga0268247_10000285_pt1 | contig 17683 bp, 12 predicted proteins | sample AgamicOrMae_FD_200245 | JGI IMG/M metagenome (GOLD analysis project Ga0268247, IMG submission 200245) | Agave microbial communities from Guanajuato, Mexico - Or.Ma.e (v2) (version 2) | ecosystem: Host-associated > Plants > Phyllosphere > Phylloplane/Leaf | place: Guanajuato, Mexico | collected...
TCGCCAGTATTAACCCGACTATCATTGAGAGCACATATATCCAACTTGTATATCCAATCCGTATTAAACCAACCCGCTGAGGTAGAAACCCTCATATAAATATCGTAACTACATTCTTATTGTTACACTTGTATCTTGGTGAGTGTGTGCATTCTTTTGACGCTGGTTTCTACAAGTGTCTAGGTTGCTTCATCTTGATCATTTCATTCTCCCTGTTTCATTTCCATCACATTTGCTCTCTTTTTTTCTCCTTTTCCACCACTATCACTAATTGATCGACGATTGGCGATGTCGAATGATGAAAAGCCGGCAACAACAACAACAACAACAGCAACAACGACAGCAACAACGACCGGCACAGCAAACAACAACAGAGACAAACCCTCTCAAGTTGCCCTCCAGTATCGCGTGGAGTGGCCTGGTGTGCGTGCGCGCCTGCCACAGAGTGTGTATGGCCGCCTCTAGAGCACAGTTACGACGCATTGCCAGTGCACTGTGCACTCGCTCCCCCGGCGTCCGTTCGTCTGTCAGTCTGTCTTCTCTGTCCGCCCTTGTCTCTCTGTGCGTGCGTCTGTGTGTGTGTCTCTGGCGTGCGGGCGGCGGGACGAGACTGTGTGAAAGTGAGGCAAATTTAGGCCGTCGGCCGAGGTGGATGGCAGATTAAGCCAGAGCAACAAGTGGCGCCTTTCTCGCCGGCCGCCTCCTTGTTGGCGGCTCGTCTGCCTGCATGAGATCAGTCCGGCCACAAGCCACGAAGGACTAGTACTCGTTTCAGGTGTGCTTCCTCCACGGGAAAGCGCTCCTTCTCGTTGGACCTCTGCTGGGCCGAAATGGCGAGCCCAAAGAGTGAGCGGCGGCCAGAGGTTAGCGTCCACTTGGCCACACTCGAACGAGAGCAATCCAGTCGGGCCAGTCATTTGCTTGTGCGCCTCTTCCAGTTGCTGTAGCACTTTGCGGCCCTTAGGATGGAATGAAAACGCAATTTCATGCGCTTTGCAAGTTCCTTTGCAGTGGCCAGCAATCAAAGCCTCTTGATTGCGCACTGGAGTCGACGGCGGACTGTCTGCCGGCGCTCGTTTGCCGGCGAGCTGCCTGCACGCAGCCGGCCAGCCTGCAGCCTCCAAGCACTGCTCATCCTCGTCCACCGCCGCCAGACACCACTCTTGCCCTTTCTCGCCGGCGCCTTCCCACTGCGCTTCCCGGCCGCTCGCCAGCCGCCTCCAAAGCGGCACAGCTCGGCCGCCAACTCGGCCCGAGCTCACCAGCCGTCCGCCCAAGACAGACTGGCGGCGTTGCTTGTGCTCGCGCCTGGCCGCCTGCCGGCCCGCCTGGGCTGCGTCTCGCCAATCTGTGGCCCCAAGTGAAACTCGATCCCTTTCGGCCGCGTAGCCAGCAGGCCCACAGGCGCCTTCTAGTCCGAGAAACAGCCCGCCGGTCCCCGTCCTAAGTGGCGTCCAGCAAAGCGTGGTTTTTGCCGCAGACTGGAGCGCCATCTGGCGGGCGCGCTTTGCAACTCGGGCCGCAGGCAGTCTGCGGCTTGCGAGCGAGAGGGCGACGTAATTCACTGGCCTGGGCGCCAGCCCCAAGGTCTCGTGACAGCTCGGCCGTGGGGCTGCAAGAGAGGCGCCCGCAGGTGTTCGCTGGGGCGCCACGAGTGAGCGAGGGCGCCAATGAGCATCTAGAGTGTCGTAGTGGGGCGCCATTTTAACGCCATTTTTGCACCATCAACGGAAGCGCACGGGAAGCTGGAGGAGGCTAAAAATATCTGTGTAAAAATATTCTCATCAAAACAAAACAACTCCGATGACATTTGGGCTCACCTGTTGTGCAGTTCTGGCGCTCGGCTTAAAGCTCAGAGTCTCGGCCGGCTGATGCAGGCGACTGCTGACGCACAGCCTCGCCTGAGGGGCCGCAGTTTCCCTTTCGGGCTCTGGTCGCGAGTGGAGCAAACAAGTGGAGCGTTCGAGAAGCGTCGCCCATTCAGAGTTGGTCTAGCACTTGGCGAGCTAACTGAGATAACTGAGATCAGTGAAATAAGTGAAATCCTCACACTCGATTGTTGTCGAATTTTCAGCAGCAAAATTCCGCGACCTTGAAAAGAGAAGCGAGAAAATTGGAGGCACTCACAAACCGGAAGTTGTGGAATCGTAGATTTGGATTTAAATCTTCGGACTTTTGAAGAAAGTGAAACGGAGGAGCAAGATGCGCGTTTCAGGGCTGAGCTGGTGGATTGTTTGCGCGGCCGTGTTGGTGGCCTGCGCGGGTTGTGTGGCGCGCGCCAACCTGCTCGAGGACATCAAGGACAAGGTGACTGGTGGCGGCGACCACAAGGAGGAGGAGGAGAAGAAGAAGGAGGAGGAGAGTCTGTACGACGGCGGTTTGGGCCAGCAGGTGGCGCACACAGTGGTCGACGTGGTGATGGACCGCATGGCCGAGAAGGCCAAGGAGATGTCGGACAACTCGATGGTGGACATGGGCATTGGACTGGCGTCGAGCCAGATGAAGAAGAAGATCCACGAGAAGATCTCCGCCTTGGACGACGAGAAGGAGCAGGCCGAAAAGGAGAGGGCGGAGGCCGAAAAGCGCGAGCGTGAGGGCCAACCTCAGGCTGAGGGCGAGCAGCAGCACGAGCAGGAGCAAGAAGGCGAGCACGAGAAGCACGGCCTTGCCAAACTGATCGACAAGCTCACCAGGAGGAGACGCGACGCAGCCGTGCAGCCGAGCCAGAAGCAGGGCACCATTTCGCGCCTCCTGAACAAGGCGGTGAATCTGGTGCGCGGCACTCCTAAGGGCTCGGCTCCAGCGCCAGCGCCTGCCTCTGGCTCCTCTCCAGCGCCAAGCACAACTCCAGCTCCAGCTCCACAGGCTGAGACCGAGACCAGTCCGGCTGCCCCGGCGGAAGAGGCGGCTCCAGCTCCAGCCCAGGAAGCTGCGCCGGCCCCAAGCACCACCCAAGCTCCAGCTCCAGTCCAGCCTGAGCCTCAGCCCGAGACCCAAGCTCAGCCCGAAGCTCAGCCTGAGGCCGCCAAGGAGCCAGAGGCGGCCCCGGAAAGCGGAAGTGACGCCCAGGAGGCGTCCGAGGAGGTGAAGGAGGCCAAGGAGGCGGCCGAGGAGAAGGAGGAGAAGCAGGAGGCCAAGAGCGAGCAGTGAGCCAAGAGGTGGGCCCCGCTGAGACCAGATCCAGCGGAGGGGCCACAGAATCACTTGCTGTTTCCATTGCGCGAGTGGGAGAGCACGTTCGGCTGAAAAAAGGACAAAGTTTGCGCTTTTTTGTCGCCGTTTTCGATTCTATTGACTGAAAGCGCAATAGACTGTCTGAGCAGAGGCAAAGAGCGCAAAAAGCGCCGCCATTTGGGGGCAAAAAGGGCGCCAAATTGAGCCTTTTTGTCGCCAAGCTTTGGCGTGCAAGAAGAATTGCAATAAAACCACAGCGGAGGAGAAATTAAACCTAGTCGCTCTCTCTCTCTTTCTGCAATTTGTTCCTTTTTCCAACGCTGGCCTCTTGGTGGCCTGGCGACACATTTGCATGCTCGCAACTAGGGCGAGTGGCACGCGTCTCGCAGCCAGTCGCTAGCTCAGGTCGCTTTCGATCTCTCTCGGGCAGCTCGGCAAACAAACTAGACAAAACAAACAGACTGCAGACGAACTGTGGGCGCAACTTCGTCGCGTTTGGCTCGCAGCTCGCAAGCTCGCAAGCTCGAGGCCAATAACTAATCACAATAACAAAAAGGCCCTTTTTTCCTCTCCTTCCGCCTTCCGATTTCCATTTCCAGCTTTAGATTGAAACAGTCAAACTGCTCTCAGTCTGCACACCTCGCTCCTTCCGCCTCGCACTTGGCGCCTCTGGAGCAGCTCCACTGCGCACAGCTCCGTGCGACTGTCTGGGGCGCCAAAGAGCTTCACTCGGACCGGAAGTGGGCGCCAAAGAGTTGCAGTTGGCGGCTCGTTGTTGCTCACTTGTGGCTCATTCGTTGGCTCAGTGGCTTCTCTTTCACACGAGCTGGCGCGCAGAACGAGAGGGAGCCTCTTTTCCACTCGGGCAGCTAATCTGTGGCTGAGAATGGGCCAAAATTGGGCAGAATTGAGCAAAATTGGGCGAATTTGGACAGAATTTAGGCAGAATTTAACAAATTTGGGCAATTTTCAGGAAATTTTCGCCAGATTTTCAGCAAATTTTCAACTCTTGAAGCGGAATTCGGCTGAGCTGCCCGTCGGAAAGCTGCCAGAGTTCGAGAAACTTGCATTGGCGGCTCGTGCTTGCAACACTTGGCCCGCCGCTTTGGGGCGCCGCAAAGGCCAGAGAGACAGTCTGCGGCTCACAGACTGTCAGTTTGGGCTTGAATAGTAAGCCAAAGGCGAGCTGAACGAGTTTCGATGCGAAAGAGTTTTCGAGTGCTTTCCAGAGCTGAGCTTTGGCCGAGCTTGAAGTGGTTAGAGAGAGAGAGCAGCAGAGACAGTGAGAAGGCGGCCAGTTTGGCGCGACTTTGGAGCTGCTCTTTGGGGGACAGTTTTTATTTGGCCATTTCTGTTTTATTGAAAAGTGCCAACTCGTGTGGGAGAGTTCGCCTGTGTTCGACTGTGTTCGAGTGTTCGAGTGTGGCTGGCTGGAAGTTGGAAGATTCGAGGAGGGAACCAAAAGAGTGGCGTCCAGCAGGGAGGATAGTCTACGGGACAGTCTGCGGGACAGTCTGCGGGACAGTGTGGCCTGCTGGGGCAGTGAGCGGGCGCGCGTGCGTGAAATGTGACTCCCACTTGAGCGGCCCCATTGAAAGGGAGCCAATCACAACAGACAATAATGTTTCCCACTTATCAAGTGCGCGTTCTCGTTGCGCTTTTGAATTTGAATTATATGCGCACTTGAGACGCTGCGTGGCGGCCGCCGCTCCATTGTGTTTGCTGCGGGCCGAGCTAAGGGCGCGTGCTGCCCAACTGGAGGCCACACTTCCAGCTCACTTCCAACAGACTAGGAGCGCCCCAAGCGCCTGGCCCAGTTGGCGTTGCGGCCGAGCATGACGTGATGTGCTGCTCAGAGCCAATCGATGGGAAAATTTTCCCTCTTGCTTGGCTGCTCCTCGCGAGCTGCCTCTCCTTTTGCAGTGTGGGGCCCACAAAGCCAGAGACTGTGTGTGGCCGCGCGCAGGCTTAAGTGTGGCCGCGGACGCCGATCTGCAAAGTGGCCACTGGGCCGACCCTAAGGATCGAGAGCCACGAGAGGGCCAAAAAGATGACAACTGAACTGCGCGCCCGACGGCACAAAAACATAACTAACGACGACGACAACAACGACAACAACAACATTAACATTTACATGAATCAATTGATTGTTAGTTGCGCAACTGGGCCCACTGGCTCCAGTCCGGCGCGTGGCCCAAAGAGACGCAGGCTGAGTTTGCTTGTGAGTCTGCCAGTGTGAGTTTGCCAGTGTCAGTCCAAACCTACGAGGGTCTGTGTGTGAGAACCGGCAAAGCACTCGACTTTAATCACTCTTTCGCCTTTGCGCTCTCTGCGGCTTCGGGCGCCCGCAGCCGACAACTTTGTTGGCCCGCGCGCACAAACACTGCACTGAGCGAACGCAAACACGCGACCCGCCTCCCCGCGCGCGCCGGGCAAACAAACCCGCACGCGCGCACACAATCAGGTGGACACCAACACCGGCCGGCCAGTTCAATTAATCGCGCTCTCGGCGCTCTATTCTGTCTCAACTAACTGGACTGGATCTCCACCAACTTGTGCTCAACGCCGCCGCCAGAGCACAGCCATCCTCTGCCACGCTCGCCCAAGAGCACCGCTGGCCGCCCAGTCACTTGGACTGCGGGCGGCCGGAAATGAAGAGGCGCCCGACGGCGCCTCCTCCACTGCTCTGCTCTACTATCTCGTCGGCGGCCACTTCGTCACGCTGGTCGGCGGCGCGCCGCCATGCTCGCGCGCCAGCGAGGCTGCGCCGCTCGCGGAGCTCCAGAGACAACTGCTGGAGAGCGGCCCAAGTGCAAGCGAGAAGCGCGGGTCTGCCTTGAGCTCGTGGCCGGCTCTTGAGCGCCCCGAGCGGCCTCGCTTGTGCGGCTCTGTTGCAACTCTTGCAGATTAGCTGCGCGAGAAGAATGGGCGCCCGCTTTGTCTCTCTGGCTTCAAAGTGGGCGCCTTCTGCTCGGCTGGAGGCGGCCTAGTGGCTCAAGAAAAGGCGAAGAGTAGGTCCAAGAAGAGTAAGTCTAAGAAGAGTAGGTCCAAGAAGAGTAGTCACAAGAAGAAGCGCCGCGCCTAAGCTCAGCTCTGGCATTGAACATTGATTGTTTCCGCGCCCAGCGGGACGAGCGGCTCATCCTCGGCCGCAGATTAGGGCCCGGCGAGCAAGCGTTCTGGCGAGCAAGCGGCGCACGCAAAGTCAAAAGATGATTAAGGTGGCGCAAAAAGTGGCCGCAGTCTGCCAGTTCAGAGGCTCAGCTCGTGCATGTTTAGGGCACTCTCTGTAGGCTGCTCGTGCGCCCAATTTGGGCCACAGACAAGCAGCGGCCGACCAACAAATTGATTTCTCCATCGGCCGCTTAGGCGCACGCGCCGCGCCCAATCAGCAGCGACAAAGCGCGATCGCAATCTGGACTCTCTGCTCTCTGCTCTTTGCTCTCCACTTTCTGCTTTCTCCTTTCTACTTTCTGCTTTCTACTTTCTGCTCTCTGCTTGCTGCTCGCCGCCAGATTGGCTCGCCCGCAGCCCCGCAAACCACAAGCAGCCAGCCCAGTGACTGTCACAACACGAACCGAACGCCAACTCGCAAAACCACTGCATAGCTCCAAGCTCGGCCCACACTCAACGCCGCTCTTTCAGTTCCTCTCCCAGTTCCTCTCCCAGTTCCTCTTCCAGTTCCAGCCCAGCCAGTTCCACTTTCTCATGAACCACTGCCAGCGGCGCCCACTATTAGTGTTGCTTGAGCCAAACCGGAAGTGCGCCGCGAACGACGCGTGACTCGGCCAGCAGAGCGCATTGTTGTTGTTGTTGTTGTTGTTGCAACTGGCTCTCGCTTGTCGCCCATTGGCCGCGCTCGAGCAGCCCAGTTCATTCCGTTGGGGCGCCGCTCGTCTGAGCTCATCTGAACTGCTCTGAGCTGCTCTGAGTTGGTCTGAACTCAACTTGTGAGCTTGTCTGAGCTCAGTTGAGTCTGAACGGGCACACTTTCCACTCTCATATAGTGGCCACACGACGCCCACTCGGCCCGCAAACACACTCCGCCCGCAGACATTCGCCCGCAGACTGTCCCCCGCGCGCACACTGAGAACCCCTTTTGCACTGGCCCGCCGCCACGCCCACCCAGTTGACTGCCACGCCCCTGCGGCAAATTCCCGCGCGCGCAGCAAAGTCCAAATTGGAGCCTCGAGGAGGCTCAGAGACACTCGTATCTGTGTCTGGGCTCCTTAGGGCGTGTTGGCGAGCTCGGAAGGGAGTCTCTGGCGAGCAGGGCAGCTATACAGACTCTCTCAATGGCCCGATGATCAAATTGGCCAGCCATTGGGCGCGACAAGATAAATAGGCAAATGCGAGCTCGGCCGAACGGGAAGCGTCTTGGTGGCAAAGTCTCGCCGGTGGAAGCGTGGCGTGCCAAATGGAATTAAACACTGTCGCCGGCAAGTTGGAGCAATCTAATCGTCGGCCGTGAATGCGACCGAAGCTCACGAGCAGCTGAAACAAACTGGGCCCACCCCAAACGTGATTATCGCAACCATCTAGACGCGCCGAGCAACTGTCTCCCAGAGACCTCCTATAGGCCCCCCTGGAGGCGGCCAGCGGACTAGATTAGCTCCGATAATCCGGGGCCGAGTTTGCCGCTGCGCATGCGCACAGGCGACTGGGGCGCGCCAATTTCGATGGGCCCGAATTTGTTTGCCGAGCGTGAGAAGTGGCCCCTCGGCCCAGCTTGAGACTGGGCGCCGGCGACTGTCTGCAGCCCGGCCGGCTCGTGAGCGTGCGGCTCACTTTCCTGCAGCGAGTTGCAGCCGAAATGCAGTCCAAGTGCAGTCCGAGTGCAGCCCCAGCGGGGACTGTGTCTCGCTCGGTGGGGCGCCCTTTGGGTTGAGTCCAGTGCGCATGCGCAACCAGCCGCCGACCCTATGCGCTGGTGGGCGCCGACTTGGACGTGCACTGGGGGGACTCTAAGGGCGAGCGGAAAGCGAGAAAGTGGGCGACTTGCGGCCTCGAGCTGAGGGCCACGAGCGGGCGGAAAGCAAACGAGCGCGAGAGGAAGTGAGGAAGGAAGACTTTAAACACAATTGGCCGCCAGCCCGCCAGAGTTGAGACAAGCTGCGGCCGGACAGGCACGAGAAGCGAGAGGCGAGCTGCGCGCGTCCTTAGGGCTCTTCCAGAGCACTGGTCTGGTGTCATTTCTTGCGCTTTGGGGCCTCTTTAACTGGGACAGTCTGTGTGTGGCGCTTAGCTTGCTGGTTGCGCCAGTCAGTCTGCGCAAACTAGCAGCTCTTGGGGCCAGCCAATTGGACGAGAGCGGCTTGTTTGCCGGCCCAAAGGAGGCCCAAAAGAGAAGCTCAAAAGAGAAGCTCAAAAGAGGCTCAGAAAAGGCCCACCTCCAGCCGGACGCCAGAGGCTTCCAGTGGAGGGCGAGTGCGTTTGGAGAAAAGTGGAAAATTGTTGCAAAAAGCGCGCCCCAAAGAGTGTGTGTGCCGGAAGGAAGCGCGCGCTGAACTCGGAAGTGATTCAATGAGACGAAACGGAAAGAAGTGAGAGCAGTGTTGGCCAACTACGAGCAGCAGCAGCAGCACACACGACAGCCGGACAGAGACAGAGAGAGAGCCCGGCCAGCCAGAGAGGAAGTGCTTCGGCCGAGAGGCAAATTTGGCCCCCCAGCGTCGCCCTTCCGGCACGCCTCCAGTTCCGGGCGCCACTTGCTCCTCAGCGGCGAGCTGCCAGCTGTCCCAGCGACTGTCCGCCGGCCCTTAGCTGTCACCTGTTTGCTGCGGGCACGGCCACGCCCACCCGCTTTTGGCAGTCCCGCAGGAGAGTGGGCGAGCCGGCGGGCGGAGCTGAGCTTAGGTGTAGCTTGAGAGGAGCTTTGTTAGAGCTTGGGTGTAGCTTGGGTGAGAAGAGGGGGCGAAAGTGGGCCAAGTTTTGAGGGTTAGCTTCGGGTGGCCAGCCCGGAAAGGAAGCGCAAAAGTCGCGCCGCTTCACGCTCGAGCTTGGCGCCCAAGCGGAAGTGGCTCGAGCTCCAGAGACAGAGATTGAGATTGAGCTTGAGCTTGGGAGAAAGCGAGAAGGAGAGAAGCAAGATGAACGCCAACCAGCAGCAGCATTTGTTCCAGCAAATGCACTCGAACCATTTCGGGCCGAACACAAACACTAACACGAACGGCAACAACCAGCAGAGTGCAAGCAGTGGGCAGCAAGGCAGCAACGAGGGACCCAGCTCGAGCTCGGCCAGACAGTCGAACGGCGAGAGCAACAGCCAGACAGGAAACCAGCGCCACCAGGAGTCTGCGGCGGGCTCAAGCTCGGCGAGCAGCTCCACCAGCGGAAGTTCCAGAGGCGCCTGTTCGCAAAACGGTGAGTAGGACTAGCTTTTGGGAAGATTTTCACTTCAATATCACTCGATTTCCGCTTGATTCAAGCTCAATTTTCACTTGATTTTTGCTCAATTTTGATGATTTCGGCACAACTTTTGGACGCTCTCTTGCAATTTTTGGAAAACTTTTGCAAAAATTGCAAAACTTGCGATTTTTAGATTGCAGGAAAAGGCCAATGACTAGGACAAGTTGTGGCCCGTCTGGTCTCGAGCGACAGTTTGGGGTCGGACGGTCACGCTTGGTGGGCGAAGAGAGAGCGTGGCGGCCGAGCAGAGTTGCTTATAGCTTACGGCTGACGGCCGATAGCTTATAGCTTAGGGTCGGCGGGCGGCAAGTGGGCGTTGCGCGCGGCTCGAGTGTCGAGTCGACGAGGCGCCACTTTGGGGCCGTTCGAGCAGAGCTAAGCACTGGCCAGTGGCCTCTGCTTAGCTGTAGCTCTTCGAACGGCGACAGAGACATTTATCATCGCGCCTGCAGAGAGTCCAAAGCGGCGGCATATTTATTCCGGCCTCTTTGGCGCCCAATCGGGCGCGCAGAGAGCGGCCTTGTACGCACAAAAACTGCAGTGGGCCGGCCGGCGCGCCAGACAGTCTGCGGCGCGCGTGGGAGTGTCACAACTGGGAGCTTGTGGCGCCGCTTCCGTGCCAAAAGGCCAAGTCAATTTGGGGACACCCAACGGGCGCCAGTTGTGCGCTGGTCACTCTTGCTTCTGTGTGTCACTTGGAATCACTACTCGATTCATGGAGAAGTGATTCCCTCGATTCAGAAGCGCCATTTGGCCCCGCGGCCACTTGGCCATTTTTCCATCTTTCGGCCGCCCCCAACTTGCGATAATTCGGATTTCTATTCCTCCCTAATGATTGGCCAGCGGGACGTTGGAGAGAGTCTGTAGTTTGGAGCTCGAGCGAGATTTGGGGCCGCCTCATTCAGTTAGAGCAGTCCGAGCTTTGAGTGAGTGTGTTCTGCTCTCTGTCTCTCGCAGTTTGTTGCCTGCCGGCCAGGGAGCTGCACTCTGCGATAGGGTAGCCTAAATCAGAGTTGGACAAATGGCCGAGCCGGAGAGGTGGACAGAGTTGAAAAGTATTTAGTATTAAGTATTAACTGGGGAATCGCGTGAACAGGCAAGAGAGGCAAAAGAGGCGCCTGCAGAAAGAGAGTGGCCATATTGTGCAACGAGCGTGGTTGCCAAATTGATTGTTGTTTTCATCGAACTGGCTCGCTTTTGATTTATTGAGTTTTGTCCGGCGGGAGAAAACGTGCATTTGGCGACAATTGGCCCAAGTTTTGCCCAACCTTAGAGGGTCCAAAAAGGGCGCCCCAACGACGACAACAAACAAACATTGGCTGCCCTTGTGTGTGGCGCACGCACTCTCGCACAGCGTCCTGCAACGCGCGCTTGATGCTAGAGTGCGACACTGTAAACACTGCACAATGCACACTGCACACTGCAGCACAGAAGTGCACACTGCGAGCATTCTCCATTGGCGCTCAGAGTGAGCCGGTCACAATGCATAGGAAACTGGCCGCAGATTTGCAGGTAATTTTCCCATTTGTGCCCATGACGACTGGCCGCCAAGTGGCCGATTTGTTTTTTGCTAGATTTGTTATTCTTTCGCTCGCCGCCAAGCCGAACAACAAGAACAACAACTCTTCTCGCGCTCGCCAAGTGCCAGCCAAACTCACACCTCATTGGGAGCCCTAATTCAATTAGTCGCCCGCGCCGGCTCGCCACACTGCACTTCCGCCGGCGCCCCGGCCGCCCAATCTCGGCCGGTGAGTCGCGCAGACTCCGCGCGTCCGACGCCAAGTCTGGCCGCCCCTTCCGGCGGCTGAGGGCCCGCATCCAGCCGCCCGTGTGCCCGGCCGGCGGGCGAGCGTGTCCGCCGGAAGTGGAGGCCGAATGAATCATTCTTTGTTGTCGGCGGCGGCGCTGATTGCCAGCGCTGCTCGCCGGGGCTCTCCAGGCGCGAGCTTAGGACCAGTTTGCTCTATAGAGACGCCGTTTCGTTGTTTTGTTGCCGCTGTTGTTGCAGTTGTTCTGTTGCTGCTCTGTTGTTGTTACAATGCACTTGGAGGGGAAAATGATTGAGCTCTGATTGGGCCGCTGGAGTGGCGTCCATTGGGCGTCCATTGGGGCGCAGTGGTGCGCGCAGACAGCCCTCCACGAGCCTCTGGGGCCGCTTAACAATTGGTTGCTTAACAATTCATCGGCCGCAGTCTCTCTCTCTCTGGGGCCCTTTGCTGTGTCGCTCCTAAGGTCCACTTGTTAGAGCGCCGACAACAAGAGTTAGCAACGACAATTGATTCGTCCAACTTGTTTCCCTGATTGAGAGTGTGTCTCGTTGTGTTCTTGTGCTTTGGCGGCGGCTTGTCTCTCTCTCGAAATGATTGATTCGCCAGAGAATTGGCGGCCACTGTTTCCAGAAGAAGAGCGCCGCAATGAACGCGCTGAATACCAAACAGTCCGCCAACTGGGGTTTGTTTTGCTGTTTTGGTGTCCGCAAATCAGCAACATACGCTCCAGACAAGCTCCGTCCGGCTTTCGAGGCTCCTCGTCTGGCGGAACAGTTTGAATGGCGCCAATTGAATTGGACAGTGCGCGCCCTCGAGAGCGAGAAACAAACTGGGGGCGGGAATAAATTTAATTGTCCGCGTCGGGCAGAGAGTGTGCGGCTGCGGGCGCGCTACGTGCCCGCACGTTCGCCCGCGCGCACGCCCGCTCGCTCGGCCGCCCGCACTGTGCAGCCCGCACTGCGCGCCCGCTCCCAGTCTCTGGCCGCCTCACGCCCAAGCACTGGCTCAACTCAACTCAACTTGGCTCGAATCAGCTCAGCTCGGCCCACAGCTCTAACGAGCGCCCGAACAAGTGCCCAAGAGTGGCCGCCCGTGACCGAGACGAGCAGAAGCCGGCGAGCGGAGCCGAAAGGGACTGGCGCTCGCCTAATGACCAATTTGCTGGCCTCACTGCAGCGCCAAGTGCCCCTCCGTCTGGCTTTTATTTCGTTCCACTCGAAGCCGCAACCATTTGCTCGCAACCCATCCTTAGGGCCGCCCGCTTTCCACTAAACTGGCCTCCCCTGGAAACAAGTGCAAACAGGCCGCCCGAAACAACTCCGCCTGACCTCTGGCCTCGCGCTCTCGCCCAATGCGATCCCCGCGGACCTGCACTCGTCGCTAGGCGCCCTCCAGCGCGCACCACACTTGCCGGCAGCTCCGAGCGGCACTTTCGGCCTGGGGGCGGCCCCAAAGCGTGTCATAATCTGGCCGAAACGGCCGAGATTGAATTAGGATAAAGATGACGCCGTTTGATCGTCGTTCTGGCCGCGCAGAGCAACTCGCCGGCAGACTGTGGCGCTTTTCCGAGTTGCCCAACTCGCTGCTTTCCCAAATGGCGAGACAAAAGTGGCCCAACTGGCGGCGCTCTCCTTTGGCTGCTCTGGCTGCTTGGGGCCCGCCGACTGGGAGCTATGTGGAGCCTCAGTGGGCGGGCGCAAAGTTGCAACATGACGCCCTTTATCTTTGCCCAATGATCTCTGACGCTTATCATTCTGTTCGCGCGCACTCCAACCGCCCCAAAGGGCCCCTATAAGCTGGCTTCGCGCTTATAGGGCTGCGAGCGGGCGAGCTTAGCTCGCTCGAACGGGCGCCCCAGACGGGCCCAAACACGCCGGCCAGACACACGGCCCGACTAGTGAGTGACACTTGCCGAGCGAGAGACTGGAGTTTTCGTTCAGCTGACTAACAAAACACTAACAAAACCCACTCGGCCGGTCGCATAAATCCGATCCGACGCAATGAATACAAATGCCCAATGGTGCACCAGGCGCACAGCAGCAGCACTACGCGGGCCTGTTCGGGCAGCACACGCAGAGCGCGTTCGCCGCCGGCTCCAGCGCGGCTTCGGGCGCGGGCCAGCAACACGCCCACTCGCACCACTCGCACCAGCAGCTCGACCCGCACCTGGCCCAGCGCCAGCAGACGCAGCAGGCCCACCGGCACAGTGATCTAGAGGGCGGCGCCAGCGACGCCGACGAGCACGGCCAGCACCCGGCGGGCCAGCAGCAGCAGCACGCCGCCAGACACCAGCAGGCGTCCTCCCACGGCAACCACCACCACCACGCCCACCAGCAGCACCCGAACCAGACGCAGGCCCAATCACAGTCACAATCACAGTCGCAGTCACAGTCGCAGTCGCAGCACCACCACCACCAGCAACAACAACAACAACAGCACCACCACCAAGGTCACCAGCAGCACCAGAACCAGAACCTGAACCAAAACCAGAGCCAAAATCAGAACCACAGCCTGTCGGTGGGGAGCCAGCAGCACCAGGGGAGCACACTGGCGCACCAGAGTCTGCAGCAGCACCAGGGGCTGGCGGCGCACCAGACGCACGCGCTGCACCAGCACCAGCACCATGCACACGCGCACGCTCACGCTCACGTTCACGTTCACGCTCATGCTCAGGCCCACGCTCATGCCCATGCACACGCGCACCACCACGCCCACCACCACGCGCACCACCACCACTCCCTGGCCGCCGCCGTCAACAGTGGCTCAGGTCAGATCCAGTTGTGGCAGTTTCTGCTCGAGCTGCTCGCCGACTCGAGCTCCAACTCGAACTGCATCTCCTGGGAAGGTCGCAATGGCGAGTTCAAGCTGCTCGACCCGGACGAGGTGGCGCGCAAGTGGGGCGAACGGAAGAGCAAGCCAAACATGAACTACGACAAACTGAGCCGCGCGCTCAGGTACTACTACGACAAGAACATCATGCAAAAGGTGCACGGCAAGCGCTACGCCTACAAGTTCGACTTCCAGGGCCTCGCCCAGGCCACCCAGCCCGCCGTGGCCGCGGCCACCGGTTGCGAGCCCAGCAGTGCGGCGGCGGCGGCCGCCTACGCCAAGGCCGCTGCCCACCAAACGCTCGCCTACCACCACCATCACGCGGCCTCCTTCTTCTCCACGGCCGTGCACCAGCAGGCGGCCGCCGTGGCCGCCGCCTACCAGCAGCAGCAGCACTACTCGGGAGGCGTGGCCGCGGGTCGTCAACAGCAGCAGCAGCGGGCGCTGGTGGCGGTGGCGGCGGGCCAGCAGTTGCCGCTGGTGGCGGCCTCGGCGCTCAGCTCGGCCGGCAGCGGCGGGGGCGCCCTGTCGCCCTCGGCCTCGTCGGAATCCTCGTCGGTGGGCGGCGGCGGGACGGGCGCAGGGGGAGGGGCGGGCGCGGGTGGCGCGCCCGACAGCCCGGCGAACGACGAGTGCGCGAGCCGCGCGCGCGCAGCCCTGTACGGGACGCGGCGCCACGCCTCTGCGGGCAGCTACGCGGCCGCGCTGGGCGGGGCCGACGCGCACCCGCACCAGCAGTCAGAGTACGGCCAGCACCAGTTGTTCGCGCGCTCCGAGCAACAGGCGGCCGCGCACTACGGCTCGTCGGGCGGCGCCAATGCAGCGGGCGCCTCAGTGGCCGGAAGCTCAGGGGCGGCCGCCGAGGGCTACCAGCAGCAGGCGGCCTACCAGCCGGCGACGAGCGCCGCCGCCGCCGCCTACCACCACGCGGCCACCCTTGGGATTGGCTTCGACATGGTGGGCCAGCACCACCCGCTCGCCGCCGCCGTCAGCCAGCAGCACCAGAGGGCGGCCGCCGCCGCCGCCGCTGCCGCCGCCGCCTCCGTGGGCTCGCCCGCAACCAGCGGCATCAACATCTCCATCAGCATCAATGGGGCCGCCGCCAACCAGGCCAACTCGCAGCCCCTCGCCAACCCGCTCGCCTCCACCGCCGACCAGTATCTGGGGCCCCAAAGTGGCGCCCACCACCACCACCACCATCACTCGTCGATCCTGCTCCAACATCAACACCACCAGCACCACCACTCGCACCACGGCCACCAAAATCACCACTCGCACCACCAACAGCAACAGCAACAACTTCAACAGCAACAACAACAACAGCAGCAGCAGCAACAACAGCAGCAACAACTCACGCCCGACTCTTTTGCTGCTGGACAAGCGGCCCAGAGTCAAGTGACCGCCACCAGCCAGCTGAGTCTGTCTAACCTGCAGGTGAGCACAGTGTTCTAGCTATTTGGGACTGAATTTGGAATTAAATTCGACCAATTGGATCGAAAAGGAGCAAGAACTCCTTCTCGAAATGCACATTATGGTGTATAAGGCACTGTCCTCAGCTCAGCGGGCAAATTTGCCTAATCTCAGGCCAGTTTTCATCCAAGCTTCACTCTCAACTCTTTGCAACCACACTCAGACTCAAAACTTCAGGGCATTATTGGCATCCAAATGGGTCGACCAACTTTATGAAATGAATTTTATCCATTTTATGTTATTAAATCAATTGATAACAAAGCTAGTCAATCAATAAATTCCACAAATACTCAAACATTGTTCACCAATTCTTCTGTCACAATCTCAATTTTGCAATTCGGTGCTCAAAATTGCTCAACAATTATCCCAACGAACATTCGGTCTCATATTTTGTGCCCATTCTTCAATCATTTGGCGTTAAATTCTTTGTCTCTGGCAAAACTCTCAAAAACTGAGAGTTTTTGGCAAAACTTTTCTGGCTTTCCTGCATGACTACTGCCGCTGCTTTTTCCAATTGGGCTCAAAATGGTCCCAATATTGACAAACTTGGCTCCATTGCGCTCAAAAATCTCGTCATGAAATGCAAGTACATGCATGTATTTGGAGATTTCAGCTTGTAGATTGCGAGTTAGAACAGCATATTAATGTCTCGATAGATCAGCGAAGACCTATCGTCTTTCAATCCGATCTGCACATTCAGTTTTTCGGCTTCTCTTCAGATTGACTGGTGAATTTTATCCCGATTTTCATCAGTGATACTCAACAAAATACTCACCAATGCACAGCTTTATTTCTACACTGAGGCCAGAAAACCGTGTTCGGCGCCTTATCCAAGTTATCCCAAGTCCAAGTTGCCATATCTAATCAATACAAAGCGCAATGTTCTGCACACTGTCTCGGGCCCACAGCTTTGACCATGTCTACTGGACGAACTGAAGGAGATTCGTTGGCGAGACGAAAGGCGGAAAAGACTTTCCACAACGACCAAGTGGTCTTTTTAAGTCGATGTCTAGACCACTAGACATTGACTTAGATAAGCGTGATGAGTCTAGACTTGCTCGTTTTTGATTTGACTCGGTCAACGGCAGACAGTCTGCCTTTGGGCGTGGATCATTTCAGTGTTCCGCTCAAATGGTGAGATATTTAGCCCGATAATTAGCGAGCAAATCTTGGCAGAGCATTGATCTAAAACGTGAGCTGCCTCATCAAGACGGTCAAATGGAGGAAGAGTTTTATCTCCGAGCGATCGATTGCTGTTCTGTTTGAATTGGGTATTTCTACTTTTCGGCGCAGTTTTTCCACCGCTGCAAAACCTCAGAGGCGATCTCGAGCAAGAAGAGTGTGACGAAAACATCAAGAGGCAAGCCCCGAACGTTTGGTTGAAATCTAGAGGATTTCTGGTGGGAAAAACCAGTCTCTGTCTCTTTGGGGGCAGGAAGCAGCTCCATCGAGAGCGAGCAACTTTCAATGCGAGAGCGCCGTTCAACTGCTCACTATTTGCGGCTGTGTGTCTAATGTATGATAACCCCTAAGACTGAGCAAGCTAATTGAGTGGCAGCGCGACGGATAAATAAAGACAGACTGTGATTCTAAAATAAAGTTTTCGCTTCTCGCTAATTGAACACTTGTTGCCAGCAAGAAAGGTCGCCGCACATCTGGCGCGCTTCTTACATCATACAAGTGGGAGCGGCTTTTCCACTGCGCTCGTACACTAAGGCCGTGCAAGCGAGTGGCGCTCAGCTGTCTGCTTCACTGGCGCCGAGCATTGACGTCAATTGGTCTTGCTGGCTGCGCCACTGCAAGCTTAGCAAGCGCACACTGTTGCTCCTTTCGGGCCTTCAAACGCGTCAGACCAGCGGATAGAGCAGAGCGAGTGAGAGAGAGAGAGAGAGAGAAATAAGTCCGTGGATACAATAATAAATATGCGGCTCACTCAAATTAATGTGCTTGCCAAACTTGTCGACTTCTCGGCCGCTGCCACACTCCAATGGGCTGTCGCCAAGCTGGCCACGATAAGCTACAAGTGTTAGAGA
>Ga0268247_10000287_pt1 | contig 17645 bp, 14 predicted proteins | sample AgamicOrMae_FD_200245 | JGI IMG/M metagenome (GOLD analysis project Ga0268247, IMG submission 200245) | Agave microbial communities from Guanajuato, Mexico - Or.Ma.e (v2) (version 2) | ecosystem: Host-associated > Plants > Phyllosphere > Phylloplane/Leaf | place: Guanajuato, Mexico | collected...
CTGCCCCCTCCCCTCCCCTAACCTTCCCCCCCCCTTGCCCCCTCTTGCCAAAATGCTTCTACAACGTAAAATAATGTCTTGCCTCTCTTGTCCTCCTGCTCAGCCAACGCCACCGCCACCAACAATCTTAGCACGCCCAATGTGTCTGTCTTATGTTGTAATTCGTGACTCGAATCCTCAAACAACCGACCTGCTAGCCAACACTTTAGTCAACAGGTCCAACCTATCTTAGTCACCGCTATTAGGCTAACAATCCGCCGAACGGAGCTCCATCTAATTTTCTCAAGCCGAAACACAATCCCCCCATCCCCCCTCTCTAGCTCGCTCTTTCCGGATTATATGCAATTTTCCCCCATATCTTCCATCGGCTCTCGTTGATCCAATCCTTCCACTGGTCAATCACATCATGAGCCCCGCCTTCCAGAACCCCATAGTTGAGGAGGACGCCCCAGAGGAATGGGACGCCTGGGATCCAATGCTGGAAGATTATCAGTCCACCAAGAACACTCTCAGGCTCGATCCGGATAAGGAGCCAGAATGCACCGTCACTGGTCAAATGGTCACCTCCAAACTGGGAGGCAAAGACGTTTGCGAACACTACCTCAAATATGGATCCTGTGCCGATGGAACTTATTGCGACCGTTTACATGTCACCCCTAAAGCTCGCAACCAATTGTGGACTTTTGCACAGAATTATGAGCTTAATAAGGATCGAACTTGTCTCAACTATACTTATCTCTCGCCTTCCGAATTGGAGCCCAACGATCAAGCATTGATACTTGTTTCCGTGACTCACATTAGATCGCCCAGTGATTTTGTATTCATCGCTCCCTATGACCAGATGGATTGTTCCAACTTCAATGAGGAGGAGCTCAATTTTTATCTAGACAGGGTTCACCATAGTTCAACCTACAAGACAAAGTTACAGAAATGCCACGAGCAATTGTCTGCCCTCTTTGATCACGATTATCGGCTTGATGACGTCCAAGACGATATCCATCTAAGCCAAATTGTGGCCTGTAAGCTCAACGACGGCCGTTTCTGTAGAGCAATGGTGATTGGCTTAGAGGACTTTTCAAACGAGCAGTTTGATTATAAATTGTTTCTCATCGATGTTGGGATAGTTGTTGAACGCCCGAGAGAGCTAATCTATGACATAAGAGCCAATTGTCTGAGTGAACCTCCGATGGCTACGGACGCCCGGCTTGATGTGAAACCAACAAAGGGCAATGTCAGCTGGCCACAGGATGTGTTGGACAAATTCACCGACAAGCTTGGCAAGAAGAAATATATGCTTTGTCGCCTGATCGGCTATGATAGTCAAAGCCGTGCCTTTATTGTGGATTTGTACGATGCGAAATCAAAACTCAGTTTGACCGAAAGGATGATTGAATGTGGTCTCGCTGATCCGGCCAGCAGTAGAAGAGACCAACGCGATCTATTGTCATTTTGGGAAAGTTATTAGATATTATCGAAACTAATCTAGCTCATCATCTCACAGTATGGATACTTTCAAGATTTGATCTCAATCCAAGAGTAAATTTCGTCCATATAGATTATATATGTTGTTCATTATTATCGACTAAAAAGTGTCCTTTATTATATTAGCAACTTTCAATATTGTTTAATCACTTTCTCTCAACACTACAAATTAAAAAATGTATCAATAAAAAGTGGATCATATAATATAGTATGTATTCTCCCTAATAAGAAAGCATTAAACGTCTTAATAATAACTATAAATATAAATGTCTGTCTAAAAAAAAAACGCGAATCTTGAACAATGGGATAATTGTGTATGAAACAATTAATGGGCAGGGTGTTCTACAAGTTGGCCAACTGTTTAGCTAATTGTGCCTCTTTGAGTTTTTGCAGTTTCTGCCTGTGGGCGACTGCTGCCACCAAGGCAGCACCACGCCCACTACCATCCTCTGAAAGCATTAGATCAAAACTATACTTTGGGTCAGTTAGTTCTCTAATTTTTCTTACCATTATATTATGAAAGTGTGGATGATGCCTGTAAACTGAACCATCCACTCCGACAGTTGTGTGTTCCCTTTGCATTCTATTCAATAGGGTGGCTACGGCTGTTGATACTAAATAGGCTGCTCGTGTTGAGACTCTCTGACAAATCAATTGTACATTTCTAACATCTTCATCACTAACCTCATTAATACCAAACACTTCATTTAGAACCCATTTAGTTTGTATTGTTGCACCATTTCTATCTGATTCAACTAGGGAAACATAATTAGTTCCAAACTTGTATGGGACGATCATTTTGTTTGAACATCTACCTTTAAATAAATATCCTCTTCTAGTGAGATCAACTAATATCCTACGAACTATCTCGCCCATATACATTCCGGAGATCATTTTTTCAAAAATTTGATTGCCCCGATTAATTGAGAATTCATCTAATTCATGATCCCATTTTGTTCTAATAAAATTAAGCACCCCATTATCACCAAAGGCGCCCCATTCGGTGTTGATAATCATCTGATCTGGGTCAGTATCTTCGCATTGGCCGGGCAACGGTCTGTTGGTTAAATGTGAGCACGTTTCAATACGGTCCAATGTTTCCATATAGCATGCATTTGAACCGGTTCCAATGATCAAACCAATGGCACAATCGCGTTTCTTGTGTGCACACGACATTAGAGTACCCGTTGTATCATTTAACACTGCCATCACATCAATGTCAATGTCTCTCCGACGCTTGATTGCCTCTCTCAACAATTCAACAACATCCGCTCCCTCAACACCAATACATCTAAAGCCTTTTGTCCAACGGACCAGTTTTGCTTTCGTCAGGCCCTCTTGGCGACAGGGAAAACTAAATGTAAAACCTAATGGCAAACAATATTGTTTAACATCACGACGTTCCATAAAATGAGCAAGACATTCGGCAATATGATCAAATAATTGTTGCCCAGTGCCAAGCATAATCTCCTGTGGTATTGCATAAATTTCATTATCCATCTCAAATTGTGAACCATTCAATTCAATTAATAAGACACGAAAGTTTGTCCCGCCCAGATCAAGAGCCAAGAATTTACCCTTTTCAGTTCCATTTGGAACGTCTCTAACAAAAGTTGGATACATTTTGATGTCGGCCTTCTCATTTGTGGCCACTCCTAAGCCGGCATCCATTTCTTGTTCGAGCAATTGTTGGATCTGTTTCAATTGTTCATTAGAGACCAACAATTCTCTAGTTATTTGCTCCACATTCAATGTGCTAGCCATGGTTGAATGTTGACCAACTCTCGACTGATCACCGATGGCGGTTTACAAATTTCTCTCTCTCTCTGCTGCTCTTAGGCTCTTCGAAAATGGTCTTGAATGATGTTATTGTTTGTTATTATGATAAGGGCTCCTTTTGGGGTACTCTCGCTTTCTTCTTCCTTTCTTCCTCTTCTTCTTCTTCTTCTAAACTAAACTCTCTTCTGTACTGTAATATAACGCCCAAGTGTCCGTCTCTGTGTGCGTGTGTATGATTGAAGCCTTTGCACACATTGCGCCTAAGGACGCGTTCTGGTGGCATTGCGCCGCATCGTCGGCACAACAGTCGACAGTTGTGGGGCGCGAGGGGGCGAAAAGGGGGGAAAGGCGCGAGCGGGGCGCCTTCTAGATGTGGATAGACAGTTAGCTAGCTCGCTGAGGGAGCTGACAACTGGCTGTAGCTAGCTAATGCTGCCCCTCGAGAGCTAGGCGCGCAAGTTAGCCTCCAACTGGCTAGAGGACATTTGTTGTGTGTGAGCGGGTCGTGGTGGCGCCGCCTCACAGACAAGCAGCGGCCGCCACACAGTGCACCTAGCGCCTCGTGTGCGTGTCTGCGTCTGTGGCCCTCTCGCAGCCAACGGGGGAGCCTTGTTTTGGCTTGCGGCCGCGGCCAGACACTGGCCAGAGACTGGCTGCACGAAGCCGAATCTGTGCGTGCTGTGCGTCCAATTGCAGTTCTCTGTGCAAGATGTGTTCCAGATGGCACAGATGGTGTTGTGCGCAGGTTTGCAGCGCGCAAAAGTCTGTGCACACTTAAGGCGAAATTACGCACAGCTTAGATGAGTGCGCACAGCAAGAACCCCTTGACTCTGCTCTCACTCCTTCCACAAGCTTTCCTCTCTCACTTTCAGACAATCTTTCGGAAGCAAACAAAGCAGAGGTGGCAAATAACTCTGCCCACAGAGCACTTATTCAACTGTCAAAATTTTAATCATCCCACCTTATCATCTCTATGGCTCTGGGCATTGTATTTTTTATCTAATGTAGCATCTAATCTCATCTGGAGCCATTTGCCTGAAGCATGGGCGAAAACTGTGCATCATCATCTCTTCCAACGTCGCCACTAAATCGTAAGCCCCCAAGTGACAATGACGATTCCAAGCAACAACAACAAGCACCAGCGCAACAACAACAAGCACCACAACAAAGTAACACCAGACCATCCAGATCGGCGTCACGTTTCTCGCTCACCCCGGAGATATTTATGCGACCCTCATCGGCCATCTCGTCGGCCTCCTCCTCGCCAAGACGCCGCTCTGCCGCCCCAGCCAGCCTGGTGGTCCAGCACCAGTTCGAGAGGGGCGACTGTAGGCCTCTGGTGTCCGCTCTGGAGGCAGACAAGAGAGAGGAGGCAATGGAGTTGATCAGGCGGAATGTTGGCCTGAATTCGGTGAACGACGATTTGTCAACCTGTGAGATGATTGCCGCCCGAAGGAACAATCTGGAGTGTCTTGAATTGTTGCTCGATCGGAGGCAACAGAACCAGGTGAACTCGACCGATTTGTACGGCTGGACTGCCCTCATGTACGCCTGCTACTATGGCCACTCGGAGGCTGCCAAGCGGCTGCTAATGGCCGGCGCCCAGGCCGACATTTGCGACAATGACCACATGAGCGCCCTCATTTGGGCCTCGGGCCGCGGACACAGCGAGTGTGTGGCCCACCTGATCCAGTTTGGCCGGGCCAAAGTGAACCAGGCGGACAAGTGTGGCACCAGTGCTCTGGTTTGGGCCTGCCGGAAGGGCTACACTGAGGTGGCCAGCATGTTGCTGAAGGCTGGGGCCAACGTGGACTGCACGGGCGTGTTCGGCTGGTCAGCGCTGCTGGTTGCAGTGCAGGGCGACCACATTGAGACGGCCAAGTTGTTGCTGCAACACAAGCCCAATGTGAACACTTGCGACACTTACAGACACACGCCGCTCATTGTGGCCGCCAAGGAGGGCCGGCTGGAGATGGTGAAGTTGTTGCTGAAGGCGAGAGCTTTCGTGAATTTGAGCGACGAGTATGGAAACTCGGCCCTCATTCATGCAGCTAAGGGCAACCACTTGGAGGTGGTGGATCTGCTTCTGAAGCAGCACGCCGACATTGACCATCATGGGCAAGACAAGAAGAGTGCCCTCTTTTGGGCGGTGGAAAAGGGACACCAGCAGGTGGCCGAACGATTGTTGCAGAGCAAGCCCAATTTGGAATTGGCCAGCAAGGAGGGCGAGACGTGTTTAATGAAGGCGGTTAAATTGAGAAAGAGTGGCCTCGTTCAATTGTTGCTCAATCATCATGCCAAAGTTTCCAGCGTGGACAAAAATGGCGACACAGTGTTGCATGTGGCCATCAGGATGCAATCGGTGCAAATAGCCAAACTCATTCTGGCCAACCCCAAGCACCACCACCTTTTGGCCAGACAAAACAAGGCCAAACAGACGCCTCTCATGCTGGCCAGAGCTAACCATTTGGCTTCTATTGATGACTTTCTCACCAAGGAGCAAATTTTCACCATCTCAAATCCGGGCAAGGCCTACCAAACCTCAAGCCAAACGTTGGAGACAATCTGAGGCCTGCTTTTAACTTCTTCTTCTTCTTCTTGCATTATTATTAAATGATCACAGAATCACAGATTTTTAGCTTTATAGATTAGTGGTAATCTTTCGTAAAAGGTCAAAAGAAGGCGGCTTGAAATGTAGTATCAACCACAGTCACAGGTCGGCTGGAATTTCAGGCTCCTCAGAGAAGCCTAGCGCCTCGGCGAGCACTTTCCAGTGGTATTTGGAATTTTTAGAAAATTTGTACGCCGGAATTTGATTTGACGCCGATTTCTTGCGGCCTTTTTCACCTTCTTCAGGCTCGCGGCCAAACCAAAGCGCCTCCATGACCAGCCCAAAGCCGTCGTAGTGGTAACAGTCGCTCAGCTTGTTCAGTCTGTAGTAGCCCTGCTCGCCCCACCAGTCGCCGTACGAGTTCCTCAGCAGCCAGTACTCGACGCCTTGCTGCCTTCCAGAGCCCACCACCAGCATCGAGTGGGCCGCCTCTGTCTTGTCGCACTGCAGGCCCATGTCGAGGCCGCCTTGGTACTCGTCGAAGTTGGGCGCCAGGTAGAAGGTGGCCAAAATGGGACTTATTCTGAGCTGCCGTTCCCAGTCGTAGACAGCTATTTGTCGCAACTGGGGCCTGTCCAGCCTGATGAGGCCCCTCCTGTCGCTCGGGTAGCCCTTAGGGTAGGGACAGTGGCGCTCAATTTCCTTGTAGGGATAAGTGTTGGCCAGCTCGAGGCCAGACTCTTGCACAAACTGGGCCACATTCTCCTCGAAGACTCCTCGCTCGCAAACGTGGAAACCGCCACAGTCGAGCACGTACTGCTCCGAAAAGTCCAGCCGCCTCCTCTCCTTGTGGCCCATGCAGAAGGCCCACTCGTACAGGCCAATGGTCGAGAAGACGCCACAACTGCCGCACTCGCTCCCCTGGCAACGGGCCACACTCAAGCACCCGGATCTTCGCCAGTCCACGAAGACTCTGTCCCGCAAAGTGGCCCGTCTGCTTGGATAAGAGTCTCTTCTCTTCCACTCGGCCAACACTTCCTCCCACGTCGTCTCCTCTTCTTCACTAAATTTTCCATCATTTAATTGATCATCATTCAATTGATCATCATCCTCCGACTCGAAGCCAGAATCATCTGCCTCCAATTCATTGGCACCTCTTTGCCTGCTCCTTTTCCTCTCTCTCAATTTTCTCTCATTCTGCTCGCCCCACTGGCCAGCCTTCTCGTCGGATTTCTCCTCTTCTTCCATTCTCCCTTTTGAGCTGGCCCTTTGTGGCAAAGTGTAATATTTCATCGGCCGCTCAGAAGGTCTGCTCGATCCACTGGAGACATTAGCTGAGTCTGGAGCTCCAGTGGAAATGGGACCGCCACCTGTTGCGTGTTGGCCGGAGCAGAGGGCGCGCACGGCGAGCAGAAGCAGCGGCACGAGCACTGCCCTTTGGAGGGGCCAAAATTGATGATCGGTTTGTCTTCGGGCCAAGTGCATTGTGCGCTCTCAAAGGTTGCAAATGGACAGCTTTCTGAGCTGATGGACAAAAAGAAACTGTGCTTAGGAGTCAGTCTTTTTGGAGTTTGGCCCTTTTCAGTTTGGCTCTTTGGGGATACGATTGGAAGGTGATAAATTGGGCAAAATTGGTGGCCAGGCTTAGGCTAAGGAAAGGTGAAAAAGCTGAGGTTTCTGTGAGGAGGAATTTTTGGGCATTTTTTGCATTCTTTGCCCGTGAATCTTGTGCTCCATTGTTGTTCATGAGCAACTCTGCCTCCAATGATAATCATCCGAGCAAACCATTATAGCGGCCGGCTCGTGTGATTGCTCAATTTGGACGAGCCAGGAGGCCCACGGTGGGAGGCAGTTGTCGAGCGAGCAAACTCGGCCCGTGGAGACAGGCTGAACGTTTTTGCTCAAAATTGATAATGCTCGAAGTTGGCCAAAGAATTGCTCAAACAAACAAGCACCAGTTGCTCGATATTGCCCACAGGTGGCAGTGCGCCCTCTTCGGCCCGCTGGCTGAGCTTGTCCACACGACGACAAGCTGAGACTGTCTGCGGCGAGCTTGTGAGCTCGCCCAAGCAGAGCGGCACTCTTTTGGACTGTTGTCGCAAGTCAGAAGCAAGTCAGAAGCCGCCGCCAAGAGCCGATTTGTGACCAGCGACAGTCTCTTGCGGCCGGCAAACGAGGAGAAGGGGCGGACAAATTTAATGATGAGAACTCTTTGCGGTCAGGCGAGCACGAGCCGCAAGTGTCTGCTCGCCTCTGGAGCATGAACAATTTGTCCACGGCGACAAATTGGCCCTTTTGGGCGGCCGTTCCAGTGGTTTCAAAGCAGCAGCAGTAGCAAGTCGCGTAGAGGTGTCCTTTGCGCTCCTCTGCGGCCACTTCTGTGCAGTGTGCATGTGTGCGGGCCAGTGACTGTCTGTGGCGCCATTCAGTCGACATGCTCGCCACTCCACTCGGACCACTCGCCCACCAGAGCGGCTCAACTCCGCCGGAAGGAGCGCACGTTTCTCGCCGGCCACTTCCTGCCTGACACGGGCCACCACGGTGGCTATCGAGTTCGGCCGCGAGAAAGGTGGCCGCACTTTGCAGAAGTGGAGCGGCCGCAAAGCTCCGTCTGGCCAGCTCGCTTGACACTCGAGCTCTATCGCTCGACTCGGGCCACTTTGGGCTTTGGTGTGGCCAGCTTGGCGGGGGACAATTGTCATTACGGACGGCCGAGTTCTCGCTTTGTGTGGGAGCGGCGCCACACAAGCTGGACAAGAAGCCGCACACAGTCCACAAAAGCCACTAAAGCCACACAAGAAGCCGCTTTCCGCAAGACTTCCGCTGGCAACACTTTCCGGGCTCTCATTTCCAAAAGGCTGCAGACGGAGACGTAGGTGAAAAGGATCGGCCCACAAGGATCGCTTTGCACGCAGCGTGACAGGCCGAGTGCAATGTGAGGGCGCAAAGTGGCCCTTTATCATCGCGTCGCCTCCCTCTTGCTCCAACTCCACTCGGCCGTCCGTTTGTGCGCCTCCACTGCCGCTCGAGTGGCTGGCCAAAGAGAGAAAGACCAGCTCTGGCCGGCCAAAGACTAGCTCTGGCCGGCCGCCACCTTGGCCCTTTCCGCCCGCAGGAACTGGCACCTCAATCAACAGGTTGGCGAGCGGGGCCGAGAAAGTTTGGGCCTGTTGCACTTTTCGCACATTGGCCCGCCGTTTGGCTGCACACAAACTCCATTGACTTGCACACAAATTTCATGTAGAATTGGGCACAAATCACACAGACTAGCACACAAACTGCATAGATTTACGCACACGAACTGCGCCCACTGGGCAGATCACGCGCGTCTTGTGGAAAACGTTTGCGATTAAATTCCCACGTTCGGCCGCCCAAATAACACAGAGCAATGGGCCGCAGACTAGCACACAGAGAGAGGAGGCCGCGCGCTGCATGTGAGCGGCCCATTCTCGAGGCCACTTTGGCGGCCACTCTGGAAGCCGTTTCTCACCATTTTCGAGCTGTTCACTGCCTTCACTGGCCCAAACTTAAGGACCGGCCAGCTAGAGACTAGGATAGAGGCAATGAGGAGCTTCGAAATCGCAAAATCACGAGCCTTTGGAGTGCAGGAGTACGAGTTTTCCAACAAGGCAAGAGCAAATTCACACACGTCAACAATGGACAAGGAATGGGCGAAACTCTTGGCCCGGATGGCAACAAATTGGCCTTAACACTGCCGCTCGCACCTGAACGATTGGGCCTATTTATCATAATTGTAATTACGCCAAATTGCCATCTCGCACCTAAGGACGCGCGCGACGGCCGGCGGCAAACTTTCGACTGATGTACAAAGCGGCCAATTGGTCGCCTTTGTACATCATTCAGCCTGCAATATTTTTCCACTGTGAGCGCCCGAAACTCTAGATGAGCGCTGAAACCTGAGCGGAGAAACGAGAAACTCCAGTCGCATCATCAATTAAACCCGTGGCCTATGTCTGTCTGTCTGCTCCTTTGTGCGTCTGTCCGCTTTTTGCCGCCCTTTCGCTCGGCTTGAGATCCAATTTCACGCCATCAGAAGAGCGGGAAAAAAGGGGGCGCGGCCGGAAAGGCAGCAGGCCAGTTTCGGGGTCAGCTTGGCCGATTGGGCCAGAGACTAGCTTGTGTTTGGCGGCCGATGGGCTGCAGAGTGCAGAGTGCAGAGTGCAGAGTGCAGAGTGCAGAGTGCACATTGCACAGTGCAGACTGTAGTGCGCTGTTCTGTGCGCACTACAGTCTGCAGGCAGCGCGATTGCCGCGCGCTGAAAGAGCGGCGCCCAATGGTGCAGCCATGCAGAGCCATAGTGTGCACAGGTCAGTCTGTGGCAACTCTGGCCAGTCCAGTGGCGCTCAGTGTCCATTTGTTGGGATTAGGCTGCCGGATCGAAAGAATCACGATCATTTGTTATCGAGTTACATCTGATTGCCCGCGAGCACACATACACAAAGGCCACTCTCGAGCACAAGAAAACTCTCCACCAAATTGGAAGCCAATCCGCTTCCAATGGGCCGCCCGCTGTTGTCTTGGAGTGCGCCCATTTTTTCCTCTTCCACCCTCCTTTTGGGCCGCAAAACTATTCCAAAAGTGCGCTTTGTTTGCCTGGATTGCTCTGATTGAAAAGGGCCGACCGACCGCCAGCAAGTGGCCGCCGGATAAAATGTTAAAATGCGACCGAGAAGAAGCGGCAAGCTGGCCAGTTGTGGCCACTCTCTGGCCCGTTTCGAGCCAGTTTCGAGCCAGTTTCAGTGCCAGTTTCAGTGCCAGTTTCTCCTTGTTGAAACTGGAACTGAATCCAAATGGCAATCTGTAACTGAGACTGCAAAAATGGAGAGCTTGGCGCGCGCGAGCCAAGCTGGTGGGCAACCAATTTGCTCAGTTTGGCAAACAAAATCGGCCGAGCAAAATGGAGGCAAAATATGGTTCCAATTGATCGATTGAGCGCACTTTCAGCTCGCACTTCAAGCGTGTCCCAAGCTGATTTCCAATGCTCTCCAATGCTTTCCAGATCGGACACACTCGAGCTGAGGACTCCTCTCGATCGACGAGTGGCCGCCGCTGATGGAGGCACGTCGGCGGCCCAGCTCATGATCCATCTTGCTCGTGCCGGCCCAGTGGGGACGCGCTCTGGTCTAGTGTTGTGTGCGTGCGGGCATCAATTGGCCCAGTTGGTCCAGTTGGCGAGCTCGGCGAGCTGGTTATTATTATTATTATTATTAGCCCGCAGCTCGAGATTAGGAACGCAAAGTATGGCGAGTGGCGAGCTGCACTCAGCCTGCAAGTGCAACAGATGCAAGTGATGCAAGTGATGCGCCTCCATTGCTGCGCGCGGAACACACTCTGCAGTGCAGTGTGTGCGTCCCTTAGGGCGCGCTGCACACAGAGAGCAGAATGCAAGCAGCACTGGATTTGTCATGCGAATCGAGCGGCCGATTCGCATGACGCGCGTCTGCTCGCAGCCACAACAGACAGTCTCTCGGCCAGAGACACTTGTTGCCTGCAAGTGGAGATACTTACTTACTGTGTTAGCTCGGCGCCGGAAACCGCAATTGTTGCAACCGTGCACACTGGCTGCAAAGGCACGCCGAGTGCATTTGCATTTGGCCGCCGCACTTGCCACGCAAATCGGCCACATCCGGCCAGTGAGGGCCGAAAAGGGCCACTCGGCGCGTCTCCGGGCGGCTCTCATTAGCATGGGCGGCCCATTAGGCTGAGGCCTGTGCCTAATGGAGTCACGACGGGCGCCGAGTGGAGGCGTCGCTGAGTGGCGCCAGAGCTCAGGTGTGGTGGAGATGAGTTTGAGCGAGGAGCCACCGAGGCGACTTTTGAGCGCCGGTTGACAAGAGTCGGAAGATTCCGAAGTGAGTTGTCAGTCAGCCAGTTGAGCCGGTGGGTGGGCGGCCGGCGCTTGTCTTGCGGGCGCGAGATGGCGAGCGAGCTGGCGAGCGAGCGCGCAACGAGGACAGTCTGCGGGCTCGTTAGCTGGCCCGCATGCTTTCCGGTGCATTCTCGCCGTTCGGCCACCAGCGACGCTCGCGGCCAAACGGCGGCCGGAACTGAGCCCGGCGCACAGTGTCTAGTCTCTAGCTTCTAGTCTCTAGCTTCCAGCGTCTAGCTTGAAGCTTCTAGCCTCAAGCTTCTGGCTGCTGACTGCCGGCTGCTGGCTGCTGGCTGGACCACCAGCGGGCGGGAAGCGCCGCCGTCTTGCCAGCGAAGTGAGACTCGTGTGGGCAGCTCGCCGAAAGTGGGGGCAGATGTTGTCTGAGTTGTGGGCCAGTCTCGGTGTGCAGTTGGCAAGGCGCAGTTGGCCAAGTGTTGGCAAGGCAAAAAGGGGCAAAAAGACGCTTAGCTGTGCGCTGGGCCCTCGTGCGCCACTTGTTGCTCTCTCGTCAATCGGAAATCGATCGTGCAGTGGGCAGATCTTATCTTATCTCAGCCAGAAGAGCGGCCGGCCAGCCAGAGGAGATTGACAGCGCCAGTCAAAGGTTGGCAGCCGGCGAGACGCTGAGAGTGACGCGCGGCCGGCCGCACGCACAGCTCGCCGGCTGGAGGCAGGAGGGCGCAAAGAGTGCGGCAGACTGTCCTCCGCTGGACAGTCTCCCGGCTGCACAGCGGCGCCCTTAGGAACACACAACACGCACTCGACAACTGCGGCCACTCGCAGCAACAACACACTCGCACAGACCACCTTGCTGCTTTCCGGCCGCCGAGCTAACCTGGCAAGCTAGCTGGTAGAAGCTGGCTGGCAAGCTAGCTGGTGGCAAGCTGCCCGCCGAGCTCCACTGGCGAGCTTTGGGCCGCTCAAATGGAGGAATCGTGATCGATAATGAGCCAAAAGAAGGCCGAGAGAAAACTCTCGCCTAATCCTCCGCCGGCCGGCCGGCCGCTGCTCATTGTCGGCGAGCTGAGCGGAGGCGCCACTGCTGAGGAATTGCAAGCAGCGAGCAACAGACACTACAGTAAGGCCGCACTCTGGCCGCCCGTTGTTTGTCTTTGTCTCAGGCGCCATCCCAGAGACAGTGTCTCGCAAAGTTCAGAGCCTTTTTCGAGCTTTGGCGGCCCGTTTCCGGCCCACAGTCTGCGGGCCGGCCAGAGCTGGACGGAAAAATGCGTGTGGAGAGCTTGGCAAGCGAGTGGCAAGCTCGCAGATGCGGCCCTAGAGATAAGCTCGATAATGTTTCGCGCACGATAACGGCCAATCACATTGAAACTCTTTGGGGCTTTCTCTCTCTCTCTGTCCAACGACAACAAGCCACACGCCGGCCTTTGTCTTTGCGCCCAAGCGGCTCCTCTAATTGTTCTCGCCGTTTGCTCTAAGCTACAAGCCTAAGGTCTAGTCCAAAAAGCGGCGCCCAAGCGGCAGAGATGCTCTGATTTGCAGAGACGCCCCATCGGCTGGCTGTGGATTGGCCGCTACACATTTTTGAGCGCAAATTTGCACCACGCAGACTGGAACTGAGTGGTGCAAATTTGGCCCATTTGGATGCTCATTTGGGCTCCTTTTGCCATTTGCTATTTATCACTGACTAGCTTGGACAACTGGTGCTCGCTGCAGCCGAGCGGCCAGCCAGCCAGCGTGCTCGTGAGAGCATTGTTATCATTATTATCATTACTATTATCATGTAATTACTCTCAGAAAATCTCCGCGAGAGCATCTTGGCGGCAAAGCTTAGGCGCGAGGCGGCCGCAAAACGGCGGCACAAAAGTGGTCCCTTTCGGCAAAAGAGGCGCGCCAGTTTTAGACTAAAATTAATCCCAGACACTCTCGCCTGGCAAAAGGCGGGCGAGGGAAAGCACCAAGCGCACGCAGAGCCAAGTTATTATATAATTAAGCTCGGCTAATCGAAAGCGATCGATCATTTTTGCTGCCGTTGTTTTGTTGTTTTCTTGTTGTGGAAGAAGAGGGCGAAAATAAAAAGGGAAAAGAATAAAAAGCGTGTTCCCACTTGGACTCACTTTTTGTTTCTGCCTTCCTTGTCTGTCTGGCAAAGCAGCGCAGCAAAAAGCACTTCTTCCACACACTTCCAATGGCAGTCTGCAACTTCCACTGGCAGTCTGCAGTCTGGCAGCAAACTGCTCCCACTTTGCTTTCGGCCTAATCGATTGATTGATAATTTACATTCAAACAAAACTCTCGCCAAGCTTTGGAAAACTTTGCGGCAAAGCTTGTCCAGTTGCAAGTGGCCAACAAAATACACGAACTTTTTCCATCTGATCATGACCATTAGAACTCCAGAGGGAAGCCAAAGTGGAGCCGGAACGAAGCCAGAGGAGCTCCAAAGGAGAGCCAAAATGGACTTGTTTACTTCTGGCTTCGTGTGGAAAATTGGCTCCACTTGCGGCCTTTTGAGTTTGCTGTTGCACGAGTGCAAGCAGTTTGTTCAGACAAAGCTCTTTCCGACGCTAGACCATAACTGAAACTGAACTAGACCAGAGCTTTGGACTAGACCAGAGCGCTCAAGTGGGGCTCAAATTACTCGGAAAATGCAAAATTCTCTCTCCAATACTTTACTTCCAATTGCAGATTGATTACCGGCCGCCATTCAGCTTTTGTTTGCCAAAAAAAGAGAGAGAATAATCCCAAACCAAACCAGCATATCTCGAGCCTTTTGGAAAGACATGCAGCAAAAATCTGCATGTCTTTCCATGTCCAAAGAGGCAGAAATCCATCCGGGTTCTCTGCCTCGATTGAGGTTCACTAGAATAGCCTAAAAGATACACAAAAGCGTGATTGATTCGTCAAGACTGCAATTAATTCGCAATCTGATCCAAATGAGCAGTCTGAATCAATTTCTGAATCTCATCGAGAAATAATCCTCGCTGTCTGGCCCTTAGCCTCAGCTAAGATTGCCCATCGGCAAACAGAGGACGTCTGGACAAAGCTGGGACGCTAGTTGCATCTTGTGATCGATCGATTATTAGCTGATTTAATGCATTCTGTATAGTGTCAGTGTGTAAATATTAATATTTAGCCCGCTGGCAAATGCTCGCCGTCCCAAGAGGATTCGGTCGCTCTCCAGGCGCGCCCGCACGGCATCTCTGCAGCGCGTCCGCAGCCAGTCTCACTCGCGCATTGCCCGCCCGCCGCCGGCCGCCCGCTTCTGGCCGCCCGGCCCGCTCGGCCCCGCGCCGGAAACCTTGGCGCCCCCGCCCTGAGCCGAGGGGCCCAGCATGCAGGAGCGCGAGCGCATCAGCTGGCCCGGCCCAGGAGTGCCCTCCGAGGCGGCGCCACCACCACCGCCGCCGCCCGTCTCCTCGCCCCCATTGTTGTAGTCCTCCTCGTCCGAGTTGAGCCGGGCGCCCCCAAGCTCGCGCTCCTCCTGCTGCTGGTCCAACAGGTAGGCGTTGAACTCGGCCGCCTTCGGGTCGTAGTAGGGCCCCACGTAGGTTGCCGTTGCAGTGCGGGATGCGGCGGCCACGCCCACCCGCGCGGTGCGGCCCGCCTGCGGGCCGGGCCGCTGGCCGAGCGGCGCAAAGAGCTCGCCGTCGGAGAGATCGCTGCCCAGCGAGTAGTCCGACGGGTCCACGTAGAGCGCCGGGTGGCGAGCGGCCGCCCCAAGCGAGGCGCCAGTTCCGGTGGGGCGCAGGGGGGCCGGCCGGAAGCTGCGGCTCAGCGTCGGGTCGCGCAGCTGGTGGTGCGAGCTCGAGCGGGCCAGCACGGCGCCCGCATGCTGGCCGTAGGCGATCAAGTGCTTCGTCAACGCCTTGGCCGCCTCCAGGTTCTCGGCGCGCGCGAGCTCGAGCGCCGTCAAGCCGTACCGGTTGCGCTGGCGCAGGAAGTAGCCGTCCATCTCGAGCTGCCTCAGGTGCTCCAGCAGCATGCGAGTCACCTGCTTAGAGCCGAAACGGGCCGCACACATCAGGGCAGTCTCGCCGCTCTTGTTCCGCAGCGACAGGTCAACCTATTTGTATTTGTTTGTGTTCATTTGGTTGGTTATTGGTTAGTTGTAATTGTAGTTGTAATGTTCCGGAATTTCCCCAATATTTGAGTGTCGATTTGATTGAAAGAAAACAGATTAGGGTGCCACTTCCGCTAAAGCTTAACTCACATAATTCAACAAGAGGGCCACCATTTCCTTGTCGTTGAAACGAATTGCGTCAAAAATGACCGTCTCCTCGGTCAGCAAGTCCAACGCGTTCGCATCCAAACCAGAATCCAACAACAGCTTTGCCATGCTCAAGTAGGTGCTCTTGTTGATGGGCACCTGCAAGCGGAAATGGGCCTCGGTGGCGCCGAAATAGTTGATCATGAACTGGAGTCCATTTTGGCCGTGCGAGTTGATCATCAGATTTGGGTCGTAGCCAGCCTTTAGGATGAGGGCCAATTGTCTGCTCGCAAGTATTGGAGGAAGCAAAGGTGCATTTCGGGGAGCAAAATTGGCGCATTTCCGGGCCAATTTTGGCGTTTCCGGTGAGATTTTTGGTTAGTTTTCGGGTGAAGTTAGCAAGTTTAGAGCAGTTTTACCGGAAAAGGTTGGCGCCTTGGCCTGTCTTCCGGCGCCCAAAGCTTAGCCCAATCGACTTACCTGATTCTCAGACTCTTGATTGCGTCGAAGAACGCGATTATTGGTCGGTTGGCGCGCAACATCTTCCTGCCCTAGTCCTAGTCTCTGGTTCTACTCTCACTGGATTTTCGCCTATCTGCTCTGCTGGTGCAACTTGAGATCTTTGTCTTTAGATTCTCTTTAGCTTCCGTTTAGCTTCTCCTTAGCTTGTCTTTGGATGCTTCCCCTTTGGACTCCGATCGACGAATGACACACTCGAACGAGCTCAAGACTGGCCAGAAAGAGGGGCCAGTTGGCGGCCTCGATTAGCGACGAGAGCCTAAGGCGAAATTGTGGCTCCCCTTTGGAACCTTAGGGACTGTTAACCGGCTTCGAGTGGCCCAATTCAAGTGCACTGGCGTGTCGGAAGCTGTTTGGAGAGCGAACGGATTCCAGACAGGCCAGAGTCGCCTCTTTCCGGCACGCTCTCGGCCAGCCCCAAGGAGTGGGGCCCATTTTTTGTCGAGGCGCTGGGGGTCCAAAAGTGGATGGGATTCCACGAGGAAGGAAAGGCAGACGAGGTATGGCGGACAAATAAGTGGCCCGCGCGATTAACGAGCGAGAATAAGGTCACTAAACTTGCTACTTGATTTAGAGCAACTTTACTTTTGTCCAGTCCAGTTTTCTCCCGACGCCTTGGAACAAAGCTGGCGCGTGAGTTGAATTATTCCAGCTCGTCTGGCTGCTCTCTTTGCGGCGCTGGACATCAATCCGGCGCCCCAATGGGAGCACACAGACAGTCTGTAAGGGTGACTTAATGGGGGCCAAGCAGAGGTATGGACTGCACCGTTACTAGAGACTGTCTGCAGAGGTTTCAGTTTGGCCAAATTGAGGCCTCCTCTGCTTACCGGAAAGCCGAGCGACAACAGGCAAGGAGTCGGCCGGTCAAGGCGTTCCACTGGCGCCTCGTCCCCTTTTTGGCTGGCCCAAAATCAGCGCCAACCTGCGGCTCTGTTGGCACCTCCTGTCTCCCTTGTCCTCATCTCCCTCAGCTGCCTAGCCAGAGCATCCAGTTGCAGCGATCGGCGGAGTCAATGCGGCGCCGGAAATCAGCGCACAGGAAGGAGCCAGCAAATGGGTGAACTCTCATTCCGGCCAGATTGGACCCATTTGATACGCTTGGCAAGCCTAACATGGGCGAGCTAAGCTCTGGTCGAAGAGCCAACGGTTGCAACTGGAGCCCTTTTGCATTCACGTGGGCCACTGGGCGGCAAAAGCGCCCAATGCACAGTAAGGCAAAATGATGCAACCGCAGACTGACCGCACACAAATTGGC
>Ga0268247_10000289_pt1 | contig 17574 bp, 10 predicted proteins | sample AgamicOrMae_FD_200245 | JGI IMG/M metagenome (GOLD analysis project Ga0268247, IMG submission 200245) | Agave microbial communities from Guanajuato, Mexico - Or.Ma.e (v2) (version 2) | ecosystem: Host-associated > Plants > Phyllosphere > Phylloplane/Leaf | place: Guanajuato, Mexico | collected...
TTCCGCAGTGTTGAACCAGAATGCGCGCGCTCGCTCACTCGCTCGATGCCGCCCCAATGCCGCCCGATGCAGAAGCACAAGTCGCTCCCCATTCATCCCTCTCCATGTCTCTGTCTCTCATTCTTGTGGCCCACCGCTGGCCCTTTATTGGTGCGCCACAAATTAGCTCATGACGGGCCGAAAAGATCCATGAAACAGCGATCAATAGTGCGATACGCAAGGCACCAACTGTGATTACTTGGTGACGACCGAGAGCGCGCCGTCCGCTCATTGTTATGGTTTGGCTGGTGGTGCACCACTGCTGGCTGGATGTCTGAATCGGCTCGAGACAGAGACAGGCAGTCTGCCGCAGACACACAAACACACAGTCTCACTCGCACCCAGTCAGACACACACACACACACACACACACACACACGCGCGCGCACCATTTTGTCATTGGCTCTAGCTGGCCGCCACCCCAGCGCGAAACAGCAAAGCGTCAGCGACAAGAAGTATTGATAGATTTGCCACATTGATAATCGAGCTGGTGTTTAGCAGCATTGCTTAGAGATCGCCCGGAAGATAGCAGCCAGGATGAGCGAGCCAGCCAAAGACACAGAGAAGAGCAACAAGTTGCAGCGTCGCCTCGGACTCGACGAGCGCCCGTCGCTCGTCTCTCGGGGAGAACAAACAAGTGTCATTGGGAAGAAAAGAGCCAGACGCTCGGAGAGGGCGGTTCTCGAGATGGAGCTGCTATGGTGCGGCCGTGGCTGCGTTTGGGCGCCGCGAGACTGTCGTCTGTTGTGGATCAGAGCGTCTGAGTGTGTCGGTTCAAACCAGTGGCGAGCGACTGCAGTCTGGCGCACAGTCTGCAGAGGGAGCCGCCGGTTGGCGCAGACTTACTGGCCACGGACGCCCATCGGTCGGCGGTGCTAGTAGCAAGCGTCAACCAGAGCACAGCCAACTCCAACTGCGACAAGTGCCGGCGTGTGTCGCTCTTGAGGCTCACCGCAGGCTCACTTGGCAGCCTATATGAGCGCGCGCAGCCTAAGGTGTGCACGAGAGTGCGCATCCTTCTGTTGCTAACTCAACCTCCCCCTTTTCTCCCCTCTGCAATGCTCAATCCAACCCAGCCACACACGTACCCCCTCGATCGGTGACAACAAGAGCAGAACAAACTCGAACACTTCAGCACCAACTATCGAGCAGTGGAGTGGCTTGTTTGCCGAGAACCGACCATTCAGCGGGAGGGCATCCCGTCCGGGGGGTCTGTTCGAGTGTAAAGCCCTTTGTTTCGCCATTTGTTGCACGGACCGTGCACAGAGGGCGTTTGGGGCCCGCAGGTAAGCCCGAAAAGGCTGTCTGACTTCAACCCTATCTCTTTTGGCTAAGAATCCAGCAGTCTGGTCTCCTTGGAACGTCTGCTTCATGGGTGCCTTTCTGTGCACCGTTTCGAGTTCTTTTAGAGCTAAATCATGGCAAGAAGAAGCCCAAACGAGCTTCTGGTCGACCATAGGCCCTCCAGATGTGGTGAGCCACGAGGATCCGATCGAAATCAAGTTTGATAGCTGGCCAGATAATCATACTACAATCTATTCGAGTTCAAGTGTCTTTGTCTCCATTCATCATTTATCAGTCAATGTCTATCGACTAAAGAGTTGATTCTGCAATGGATGTGACTTGTCCATCGACTCGTGGCTGCTCTAACCAAGTTCAGATGGTTCTTCTCAGGAGGTCAAAAGAGCGACACTGAGAGACACACAGACAGAGTAGAGGGCGAACAATGTGCCGATCAGAAGATGGCCTTTTTTGTTGTTGGACGAGAGCTTCCAGTTCACACTGTTAGACTGTTATCGGTCTGCATCGGTGATTGCATGATACTAGAAAATGGGCGAGATGTTGTACGATGTTGATGGATGATCAGATTATTACTGTCTAGCAAACCGATAGGACAGACATAGTAGCTCGGGGCAATAATGGCGGCCAAGTGGGTTGCATCTTTGAAGTTCATGGCACGCGATAGGAGGCAAAGGATCGATATTTTGAGATGTCAGATTGCAGAAGTGAGCTTGAGATCCCAAAGACAAGGGGTGTGATAATGTTGGATAAGAAGTTGAGCAGTGTTTGAGAGAAAATTTGGTTAGATTGCTAGCCACTAGAGTTCGCCCGGAGCGCATATGATGTCTCATCTCGTTCCTGCCGAGCGTTAAACTTGATAGGGATCTGTGAGCCAAAATATCGGCAGAGACTGGATAAAAGAATCACTTTCTCATTCAGTTTTCTCCTACGGTCAAGAATCGACCTGGACTATCTCCTAGTTATCGTTCTGAGCAGACAAGTTGCGGTACTTCACGTGAGATGATCCAACCTATGCTGATGTAGTGATTGGATCCTGTTTTTTTTATCACGATGCTACTATCAGCAACAGTTATCTCTCAGCAAATGTATACTTCCACCGGTTACGAAGTTTCCTCCCATAGAGCTACTATTTATTTTTGACTGTGAGCTTCTGGCGACTCATGTGGAGCCCAAGGTATGATCGTATTGCCTGAAATCTATGTAGCATAGAGGCTGGCCAAGAGCTAACGCGAAAGGTTCCGCAAATCATGATTGTGCCCCCAACTAGATCAGTCGATGATTGGCCTCAGGGAAGACCGAGAAGCTTCTTGTCGACGGTTCAAAATTGTCGTCGCGCTAAATCAGAACAGGAGCAGGAGATACCCCACTCATGGTTGAGGTATCGCCCATAAAACTTTGGAAGAAAATGGGGTACTGACCATCCGCTGGTTTGTCTCACCTGTGGAAAACCAGTGGCCTCGGCACTTGGGGAGACCAGGATACAATCATTTAATCGTGTATTTGGCTTTTCAGTTTAGAGAAGCTTCTCATGGTCAAGCATTATAAGCTAACCACAAAAGCTCCATGGAGAGTCTCAATGGAAGCTGGCCTTGCTCTGATAGAGATGCAAGATTTGCTGCGGCCATGGACAAGGACTCAGCTTCCAGCGGCCACACTCATCTCCTAATCTGACCAAGCCTGTGGGATGGTTCAGCTTGGGGCTAGTGGAAAGCACTGAAAGTTCCTTTTGAGCTTTCATTGGACTATTTACTGGATTTTTTGGCACCCTTCCATGAGTGAGAGTCAAAAAGGCTCCTCTTTGAGCGAGCTGGTTAGAACCTGTCTTGACCTTTATCGTCCAATTTGTTGACAGCAGTTACCTTATCGCCATCTTACACTGGTACTACTGTTGTAAAATGATAGTGCGAAGTTTCCTTCAACCGACCTCGCTGGCTGGCCGACTGAAAAGGGCCCATCAATGTGATGTGTTGTCGCTCGTCCGAGTGCCTCTTGGCGCGGGGAGGCAGCTCGGGTACCCAATAGGTTTGCAACCAAGTGACGAGCCGGCAGCTGGGCACTGGAATATGGTGGCATACGAGCTGCGCTATTTGGGTGCCGCGATATTGCAGTCCGGCAAGGGAGCGCGTGAACTACATTATCCAGAGATACGAGATTGGAGAGAAAGAATGGCCAAGGAGGCGGCGACGTTCCCGGGAAACTCAAAACCATTGATCGCCCGTGGCAAAAAGTTGACTGAGCTGGTCTTGTTCGCCCGTTCGAGGTGGTGCTTTGTTGCTGACTGGTGGCATGCGTGGGCTCAAGGCGAGCTAGGCGACCCAGTTCAGGCTGGCTCTGATGTTTGGTTTGCCCGGCCCGACAAGCTGGCGGGGTCGAAAGGCCACCGGATGACGGTCAGATGACGCACTCTCACAGTGGACGTTCTGGTTTTTTGTTGGCCATTGGCAGCTCGCCGCGGGCGCCTCCACGCGCTCAGACCCTAAGAGCTGTGTGTCATTTTATTAGTTCCAGTTGGCATGTGCCTGATGGCCAGCAGATTAGTGCAAGCCGAGAAGATCCAATGGGCTTCTGATTAGTTGGAGAGGGCGAAAATTTTCAATTTTCACTCACCCAGCTCCACTCGGACTGAGCGGCCTCACTCAAGACTGACGAGAATGCATGCTCTGCTCACAATTTGGGTGGTCGCTCGCGAGCAGGAAAATCTCCGATTTCCACCAGATTTGACAGCCGAGAGAGACGGATCGAATGTGACAAGGTGACATCAGCTCAAGCATATCTAACTTTCGATCTTCATTTATGTTCGGGGACATGTTACGTATAAAGCAATCCTAAGGAGTGGTGGTGGTCCATTTCAGGCGATGGCCAGTTGGCAACGAGTTGTCGGCACCTTTTCTTGAAAAAGAAACTTTTTTCGGCCTTTCTAAGTGATCAGCTGTCGACAAGTGTAGTTAGTTTGTTTGGTTGCTGTCGCGCCTGTCGGAGCATGAATGATGTCATCTTTGACCATCAAGCCATTTATATCGTTGAGTTTACCATTTCCCTGCTCAGCCGATAATTAGCTCTCAGCGTGACAAGCGAAGAGCTGAGGTTCGGTGGTTGGCCTTTGTCCGCTCGGCCACATTGGAAAGATGATAGCTCGAGAGGGTGGAGCTAACTACCCGCAAGGTGGCAGCTGGAAAAAGGCGCTCGTCCATTGTCCAAGTGGACCGATTGGCGGACTAGGAAAGAATGCGTCGCCGATCAGTCGGCCGGCTGGCTAGCTTACTCAAAGCGGGCGGGCTCGCGTTGCGCCCACACGAGCCTCTCGAGTTGGCGGCATATATTAGGCTCGCTGGAAAGGAAAGAGATCACTTTGTTTCCCAAACTCTCAGCCAATGCAACTCTCTCTCTCTCTCTCTCTCTCTCTCGCACAGCCCACCTGTTGAACTTGAAAACAATACACGAAAACTAATTGGCTGAAAGGGAGTGAGTTTGCGCTGGAGAGCCGCACGCCCAAAGGAGCACCTTGCGCGAGTGCCTTCTCGGATTCCGTCGGTCTCCATCTCGCTATCTCATCTCGAAATCGGCCACATCACAACACTGGTGGCCCCAAGCTAAGGCAAAGAGCCGCGATGGGCCACCAGTGAAGTGGAAAGAGCGGCGGCGAAGAAGAAAGAGCTCGGCCTACGCGCACTTCTTGCAAGCCGGCTGCCGAGCGCCTTCGGGCGCCACTCTTTCAGGGCTGTCTGAGCGAGCCGGCCAGACTTGGCAAGCTCGAGCCGAGCTGCTCAGGGCGGCAGTCGGACGTTCGTTCACTTTCGCCCGTTCATCCATTTTGTCAGTCGTTGCAGTTGGGAGAAATATGCAGCTGCGCGCGCAGCCTTCGCCAGACAGTGTCTCTCTGGGCCGCCTTGGCAAGCCCGACAGACTGGCTCTCGTTTCCTTGCCACCACTGGCTGGCCGTTCATTCCAGCGCCAAGCCATCGAACGCCTTGGCTTCCAAAGACTGCCAGACATAGATAGCGGCTCTGTGGGCGCCCAACGGCCCAACGGCAAGCTAGACACAAGCTCGAAGGCTCCTTCTAGGAAGCAACCAGGCTAGCGAGCCAGTGTCAGACTGCGGCTGAATAGAGCACGTTCATCAGCACCTTCCTCTGTGGGGCCGTTCAGTGTTTGTTGCACAAGTTGCGCACTTTCTCAGCCTCAGGACCCCAGTTTGTCTGCCAGAGCCAGTCTATAACTCAATTTATCTGCCCTCAAGTGCCAAATCGTCTTGCCAACATCTGTGTGCCAAGCCCAATCATCAACCACACTCGAACATTGTTTCCTCTCCAACGACTACCAAGCATTGTGGCGAGGAATCGGTGTAGAATGTTGGCCTCTTCAGCCCGCAGGTTGTGAGCGTCAACGAGATATAATTTGAAAACAAACTAATTAGAAGCCAGTTGGAGCAAGAGTGATACTTTCAACATCAAATGACAACACAACACAAGATGCTAATGATCCTCCAAAGTGGAGAAGAAAAACTTCAATGGTGTGAACTGAACGAGTGAGGGAAAGGTTGCAGTTATCTTTGTGTTTCTTGTAATGACACCAAGCCAGATTGAGCAAGACAAGAAGAGCCCAAGTACCGTTAGTCAAGGATAGGTAAAGACAAACAAAGGCACAGGTGACTCTGCGAAGACAGAAGCTAGACCAAACTCAAGGGCAATTAGGCTGCGCGTCAGATCCACTGGAAGATAAAGTTACAGAGTAGAGGCAAAAGGGGTGGTTGAATTGGGCTGTAACTCGGAGATGATTGTTGCATTTTTTTAATCTCTTCTGTCGATGAAAATTAGCGGCCCGAAATCGAATGTCAAGACGCAAATGAATGCAACTGCAACTTGACTTTCATTGGTTGACTTTTCCGAACTCAAGACTTCGCCTCAAGAGTTTGCAGATTTTTTATTCCCGTGGAACCGCACACTGTCATTACCATCGACGTGTTGAGGATCTAGTCCTCAGGTTGGGCAACCAGTGATCAGGAAGAAGTAGACAACTAAGGCGAGTGAACAGCGAGAGAGTGTGATATTTGCAACTTTTATATTCGCAAGCACAAATATAAAATACATCAAAGTAGTAAAACTGCTGCACTTTGGCTGAAATGGATTAGACCAAATCCGAGAGGCAGGCAAGTAGCAGGTGTCCATGTTTGTTTAGGGCTCATTCAGCAACATCCAAGTGCAGATAAGGAGCAAGAGTTGCCCATTTGAGGCAAAAGTTAGACAGCGCTAATCAGACAAGACGAGAGGGAAGAATATGGACTCGCAAATTGGAGAAACAAGATGCTCAACTTTCAGGCCCATTTGGTGGCCACTTGCGTCCGCCTCTTCGCTGGCCGATAAGTGTGCCAAACATTTGCTGCCACAAAGGCGAACCGGAAGAAGCAGCGCCGAGCGAGCCCGGAAACAAAGGAGACTGCTCATTGAGCCCAACGAACCCGAAAATAACTGGACCACAATGGTGCTGGGCGGCCAAAATGACGAGAACTCGCAAATGGGAGCCGAAGACTTGCCTCTGGGCCACAGTCAGAGACTGGCGGGCGAGAGTGAGAATTGTTTGGCCGGCGAGAGGCGACCACTTGGCCAGGCCGAGCGCAGTGTGATAGGCCGCTCGAAGAAGCCTCGAGGGGGCGGAAGTGAGCGGCTTGCAAGCAGAAGTGAGCTCTTGGCGAGCGGGGAACAAGGACCCACAGTGAGAGGATCATTAGGGAGCAATATGGACGCGCCGAGACGGACGGCTGAGGGCAGGTGCTTGAGGGACACTTGCAATTTGCAGACGCCCAAAGCGGCGGCACAACGATCAAGACGCAAGAGTGAGCTGAAAATGTTCCTGACCATATTATTTGCTTTACTTTCCTGCCTCCTTCTAGTCCGAGCGGCCATGGCGGCGCAGCACCAAGACCATGAGCAGACGGGCTACTCGTCACCTTTGGCGCCCGTTCACGAGGATGCCAGTGTGTCGCTTGCCATCAGCGCCAGCGAGCCGGCCCAAATGCACTCGCCTGTGAGTGGCGGCCCACCCAAGTTGGGCCAGAAGGGTGCTGCACTGGCGGGCGAACAACGAGCTGCCGACAACGAGCCGTCGGAAGTGAAGAGCACCACCGGCAGTAGCAGCAACATGGAGGAAGACAATGCCCAGGACAAGGAGCAGGCTCGTAATGGCGACAGTAACGAGCTGGACGAGCAGTCGAAGCTGGCCGCTCACACGAAGCTGGGCTCGCTCATCACGGACACAGTTGGCGGAGTCTCCTCCATTGTCATCGAGCGTTTGACGCCCTCCACTTCCGGCGCGGCCAAAGACCAGCCGGAAGAGGCCGGCGACGAGCAGGATCCGGTCCCGAAGAGCTCGAGTGGCAACGAGACCGTGGCGGCTGTGGCTCCGAGTTCGGAGAAACTCGAGGGCGAGGAGGCAAGTGAGGAGGAGCCGCCGGAGGGCGAGGAGGCTGGACGCGAGGCGGGAGGCGAGCAGCCCCAGAGACAGTGGCGCAGAGGCGCCCAGGCAGGCGGAGCGCAGCTAGACGAGCGCGAGGAGGACGAGGAGCAGCTGAGGGTGGCCATGGAGACTTACCAGCGGTGGAAGGCGACCGCCGACGACTTGGTGGAGATGTTCTCGCGCAAACTGCTGCCCGTGCTGGTGGAGCACGCCTACGATGTGGACTCGGGCACGGCGGCGGGTCTGCTCACTGTCTGGAATGGAGTGCGCGCCCTCAAGCCTTGGGCGCTCAAGTTGCTCGACTCGTGGACCAAACTGTCGCCCGGCGTGCTGGTGGGCACCCAGTCGGACTTTGGCGACTTCGACGAGTGTCTCAACGTGTTCGTCGACGACCCTTCCGGTTTGGCGGCCAACAATCCTGACTATCCGGTCGAGGTGGACCCGGAAACGGGGCTCAAGTCGACCAGCGTGGTGGGTCGCTACTGTTTGGCCGACGTGGAGTTTCCCAAGCCGCCCAGGAGGAGGCAAAAGTGGGCGCGCACGAGCACCAACGGGGCAAAATCGTTAGCGCCACAAGTTGACGTGCAAAGGCCGGCCAACAAGTCGCAATTTGGTCAACTTTTGGACCAGCTGTTTCGCTCCAAAGAGCCTCTCCAGTCGCACCAAGTCGACGGCAACAGGTGGGCCCCCATCGAGTTGCGCAGACCGTTGCTAAACTTTAGCCAAACAATTCTGAAGGAGACGATCTTTGTGGAAACGGGAAACTTCTTCCACATGCTCTACGTGGACCCAATCAGGGTGGGCATGTGTCTAACTAACAAGATTGAGCCAGAAAATTTTGCCAAAATCTTCAACAAACTGCTCGAAGAGTTTCGGATCACAATCAACTTCCGGGCTCGCTGTGTGACCAAGTACGAGCGGCCCAAGTGGACGAGCTACCAGCTGGTGTCGGCCTACATTCTGTTGGCCTTCTGCGGACTCTTGGCGCTCTCCACTGTGTTGGACTTTCTCGAGACAAAGTTGGCCAAATTTCCCCCCTCACTTCTGGGCAGAAGACTGGGCCTGCTCTTGAGCCACTCGTTGGCCCGCTGCTTGTCCAGAAACCGGCCACTGCTGACCAGTTTCTCGCTCATCAGGAACACCAAAAAACTCTTCAAGCAGCAGCCCAGGAGGACCGGCAAGCAAGCCGGATTGCCTGAACAAAGTGCTGACCAGGAAACGGCCCAAACTCGCTCGCAACTGGGCTCAAACATGTGCCAAGCTGGTGGTGGACTCCAGTCAAAAGGAGCCCCAATGGCGCTGGTCTTTGGGAGCAACTCGAGCGCCGGAAGTGGAGCCTCGAATGCGGGCGACTCTTCGGTGGAATGTTCGCCCTCGATTGAGCGGCGGACCACAATTTCCTCCTCCATCGACGCGGGCTCGTCGGCCGGCCTGCTGATCTCGAGCGGCTCTAACTCTAAGCTCCAGCTTGCCTCGTCGCATTCAGACTCAACAGCCACAACAACGGAAACAAATGGTCGTCTTGACTCCTCTCAGACACTGGGTGCCATCGACTTGCGCTGCTTGCATGGAATCCGCGTGATCACAATGACCTGGATGATCGTCAATCACACCTACATGTTTGGGGGCTTCTTCGTCCTGTGGGCTTACAGGAGGTTAATTGACATTGCCGAGTGGCCCAAGTCGTTCTCCTTCCAGCTCGTGCTCAACGGTTGGCTCACAGTCGAGACCTACTTCTTCCTAAGCGCACTAATCATCGTCCTGAACGTTATGCCACTGCTGCACCGGAAACAATTCAACTACCTGGCCTACATTATTCATCGCCTGTTGCGTCTCATGCCCGCCTACATTGGTCTGGTCTGTCTCAATTTCCTCTGGCCACTCATCTCCAGCGGACCTGTCTGGCTGGTGAAGGGGCACAGCTTTGTCCAATATCCCTGCGAGAATTACCTTTGGACAAATTTCCTATTTATTAACAACTGGATATGGCCCGAGAAACAGGTGAGTGTCCATCTAATAACTTTGGCTCGTTTTTCTCTCTCTCTAGCTCATCATAGTCGCCACAAGTTTGATCACTCTCATCCTCGTTTTTAACTGCGCGGAGCTTTGCTCTATTCCCCAGCGGCTTGCTTAGACCAGAGAGGCGGGCAGTTTCCGTGACGAGACGAGACGTGCCAAAGGTTTTGTCGCGCTTTGGGGATGAGAAGAAAAATGGAAGAGAAGAAGGCGCTCACGTAGACTACAGACTGTGGTTATGACGCTCATCATAATTATTCTCACCACCCTCATCAGAAGAAGAAGTTGGAATTTCTCCCTCAAACAAATCACTCTCGCTCGATGATTCTCAGATCACAACTTTTTTCTCTCTCACCACTGGCAGCCTCTTTATCTCTCCACTTGGCCGCTAACAAGCAAAACTCTCGCAATTATTAACACGCAAACTCGCACACAAACACACAAACAGTGCATGGTCCACACTTGGTTCCTGTCGGCCGACTTCCAGCTCTATCTGCTGGCGCCCATCGTCGTCTACCTTCTCTACAGGTGAGTTTTTTGTCCAGCTTTTCGTCCTCTTTTGGTATTAGTCCTCCAGGCAGATAAGCTTGCCCAAAGCTCGCATCATGGACAGTCTGCGGCCGCTCTCAGTGCCCTTTCACGAAGTCTGAATTCTGATCGATGGGCTCTGTTCCGGAAAGAAGCTAGGGCTGGATGAGTGACAAGCCAAGGGAGACAAGCTTGTCCATTGTCGAGAACAGATCAATTAGCTCGCTGTCTCTGGCGGCCACTTCCACACATTAGACTTGGCGAGCCCTAAGGGCCGTCCAGCAGAGAGTGTCCTCTGCTTGGGAAGTGGGCACGCATTCTCCTGCCCACTTCCTTTCTGCCACTATTTGCCTTGGCCAACACACTGGACGGCTGGTCTTGTTTTTCCTCTCAGCTTGTGTCCATCTAGCTTGCTAAGACTTGCAGAGCAGGCCGATGGTCGTGCACTAAGCTGGCGCTCATTGTGCACTGCTTGCTTCCAGTGGACATCAAGCTTTGGCCGCCCGGCCGGTCCTTAGGGATGGATGGCGAGGTATTAGGCCACTCGGTCTGACCGACAGCCGTTTGTTCTTGTCTAATTTCAGGACTCACAGGCTCACGGCTACAAAACAAGAGCCGCTGTTGCCAAATTCAAATGACACTGTCAGCCGAAGTCTAATAGGCAAACTTTTTAACGGCGCCATTGCAGAACCAAATGGAGGAGAATTAGTTTCGCCTCGGGCACGCTGCCATTTGTGCGCCTCCTCCTTTATTTTGCCTTCCAAATGCAACTTGCAAATCCAAAACAAATTCACCCCTTCCTTTTCTCTCTCTCTCTCTCTCTCTCTCTCTCTCTCTTTCTCCCTTTTCACTGGCAAAGCCGCCACCTTTCCTTCTCCTCTCCACAACCTGTTGTCCTCTTCCCAGTTCTGTTGCCTCGAACAAACCGGCTTGTCTGCGCCTCTGAGAGTTGCTAGTTAGCCACTCTCGTGGGCCTAACTAGCAAAATGCTCAATCTTTGGCCACCCCGAACGGCAACAGTTGCAACAAGCCAGCACGGTCCAGCTGAGCTCATATGACTAATTGCAAAGCGTCGTTCATCTTTTGCCTAACAAAGCGACAAAGCTCACCAACTGGACGAGGTTTCACTCTCTCTCCCTGAGTGTAGCATTTGTGCAATTTTGTAGCCGCTCTTTCTCTTTGGTAATGGAACAATATGCCCCCAAATCGATCAAATGGATACATGAATATTCAATATTCCTGCCTGTTGATCGTCTTTTTATGCATGGTCGCCGGCTCAAAAGCATTCTACTTGTCCGAGTTGGCTAATGGAAAACACCCCTGACACAAAAGGCGCTCAAGACTGTGCTCGCGACAAAAACAACGCTCGTCCGTCTTGTTGGACAGCAACTCTCAGAGTTGCAAGCCGAAGCCCAAGATCGAGACTGGAACACTGTTTGCCGGCCACTTGGTGCTCGATTACCAATCGGAAGGCAAGAATTTGTCCCTGTCCATTCTTAGCATTCATTGTTGTTCATTTTGGCAGCCTTGTCGACACGTTAGCGCCACTCGTCCCTAAGGCAAACATCGGCCTAAAGGAGAGAACAATGCCAGAGAAGAATGATCACCAAGTTGCATTGGAAAGAGACGAGAATTTTAATGCGGGACCAGTTTCGGATTTGCCAGATGAAATTAGCAAATCTAAAGCCTGCCGATAAATCATGATCAAGGCAACTGGGCCAGTTCGATTCATCTTAGGTCGAACTGTGTTTTCTCTGCCAACAAGACCAAACTATTTCTTCAATTTGAGACACCAATCTATTTATTCTATTCATTTATGGAATAGCTATTCTCGGCTCGCAAGCAGTGAAATTAAGCCAATCAGGTTGAGCAGCTGCGCTTCCGAGACGGAAATTTGTTGAGGAAGTGCACCGTAAGTGGCTTGTTGCGAGGCCGGAGCCAAATTTGAGTGATTTGTTTTCCTCTCCCCCACCGATTGTTTGCTTTCTTGTCTTTACAATTTCGAGCAACTTATCTCGAGCATGAAGGTGCTGCATTGAGATCGAAAAGGAGAGATTTTTGTATGAAAAATGGATCATACAAATGGTGCATCCTTTTGGCTTGCGGCCCGAGCAAACAGAGGCGAGCCCTAGTCTCACCTGATTGAGTATCGCGTGTCCCTAGCCAATGAGATGGAAAAACAAGCGTCGAGAAGTCGCTCCAATCTTCGCGATCTGCCTTCCATTCCATTAAGTGCGGATCCCATTTCCTTGCTCTCACTCTCTCTCCCTCCCTCTTCACTCCTCGACACCTTGCTGCTGGCCACCAAACAATCGAACGGCCGCAAAGCAGGAAAGATAGATATCCAGCTTGGTGGAGGGGAAAATTCATTATTGTTAATCGTTAAAAAGCCAACTGGAAACTGCAACAACCTGTTTACTATTTAGCTCGCGCCTTGGCGGCTCCTTCGCTTTGTAGTCGAGGTAGCGCCTTGCTGCCACTAAGATTGGGCTGCCGAGCTAAGTCCAAGTTCACTTATGCTACAACTGCTTGCACACGTGCTATCTTACCTGCTAGTCCGTTTCTTATCTCCTCTCTTTTCCTACTTCCAAACTACGCTTCTCCTTTCCCCAAACTTGCCCCAAAAGCTAGCTTACACACAATTTAATGGCGGACACATCTCGCTATTACGACTTGACACTGAGATTGGCGCTCGTCTTTCGCCTCCATTCCGAGCATACAAGTGGCCACCCTAATGATGTAACCCATGGGCAAGGGCCAAGTTTAATGGAAAGATATCTATCCAGTAGAAGTTAGCAACCTTGGGCCTACCACTACTTTGTGTGCCTGTCCTAAGGGCAATGCTTCCAATAAGTTACGTTATACTATTAGGGCTGCTGTTCTATTTACGTAAACCCTTGTTTCAAGAAGAGTTATTGCTTTCTCTGCACTTGTTACCATAACTTTCTTCCTGCTTGGCTAATTCTGTTGTTTCCATGCTCATCTGTTATCCAAATAAACTCGGCCGATATTCGGGAACTCAAATTATTCGCCAGAGAAGAGCCACCACGATTGAGCTGAGAGTGTGGCCAGAACGGTTGCATTTCTCGAAACTGACTCTCGGAAAGAGGAAAAAAGGCCGGCAAATTCTCCATTGTTTTGACGTGCTAATTTCCTTAGACCGAGTTTAATTTTTACTTAAATTTTAATCCCTTTCTGTCCAGCCAACTAGAATGCTGATCCTTTTCCACGCGAAGGCGGGACTCTTTCGCCTTCTGTTTTTCGACTCACTTCCAGAGAGTCGTAGTTGCGCAATTAGTCGTCGCTCGGATCTGGTTCAATTAGTCGGTCGTGGAAATTAAATTGCATATTGGAATGCATAAACTGGGAAGCGACAACGTCTGCCTATTCTGATATAAACCAATTCAATGTCATCGTCTGCTTTCTTTCCTCCTTTCGTTGTCTCTTTGCCAATGATTGTCGTCGTTTTCCACAAGTAAGCCTGCCAGTTGGATTTACCTCTGCTCACTAATCCCAAGACAACTTGTGACAAAATCATACCAGACAACATTTTGGCTGATCGTGCAGGTCTCGGTCACAGATATCCCTGTTTTAAGCCCACGATTTAGAGGTAATCTCACTTCAGCCCACTCCCCGTTCGATTCACTTCTTGTCGTTAAAGCAGACTTGGCCTAGCAGCGAGCTTGACCAAGAAAAAGGACAGTTAGTGCTGTGGACACTTCCTTTAAACGTCGAGACAATTCGCAGATAGTGTGAGCGCCATCTCGTTTCCAGATGGGGCAGGTTGTGCTTTCTGCGCAACCTTCGAAAGTGGATAGGTGAATGCTCCCCGACTTAATAGCCAGCCTTCCGCTCCGGATGTTAATGTTGATGTGTAAACGTTCTGCAGAGAAAGAAATGTCCTGCGTAAAGTGCAACGGAAGTAAGTGCACCGGAAGTGGCGCGCAGAACTATCAGATGATAGCTTCCAGTTCTGGTGTAGCTAGCAACAAGAAGTTTACACACGAGTTATATATTGCCACGAGCACTTGCTGTGGCTCGATAAAATTTCATAAATAATCACCATAAATAGCCGCAATGACACTCGAACACTTCCCGTCTGTCTAAGAGCAATTTCGAGAAAGCTAGCATAAAGTTGGGGTATGGTGCTGCAAACCCTCAGGAACAAATTCTAATCTATTCGTTCATCCTTCATGACTCCAACTCAAAATCATCTCAACCGATTCAATGAATTGCTCGCGGAAATCAGACGGCCAGTTTTTGGACACCTGTTGAATTTGATTGTGGTCATAGTAGCCTCAATTATATCCGGACTTGTCATCTATGCGAATGAATTGCTTCCGACAACCTTGATCAACAAACTGGAATTCGAGTAAGTATTCTACTTTCCTAGAGCCCTAGTTGACGACACTGTTAATAATGCTTCACATGATATTCAAATTCAATCAATCTTAACACAAAATCTTATCCAACCTTATTGTTCCCCAATTCTTAGCTCGATCAAGCAACAGCTTAGCTACTCTTACTTCGCCACCTATCAGCACATGGGCCCCTATTGTCTGGGCATCTTAACAGGCTATGTGCTGCATGTGCGTCCCCAGATTAGGTTGCCCACCCACCTGACATGGTTACTGTGGCTCCTGTTGCCTCCCCTGTCAATTATGACACTTATGCTAACTTATCTCTGGAATGGAGCATACGAGGACGACTCTCTCATCAACCCTTCTCCAACGATCTCAGCGCTTTACATTGCAATCCATCGAATTGTTTGGACATCTCTCATTGCCTGGCTGGTGTTTTCATGTTCAACTGGGCGCGCCAAAACTCTGTCCAGTTTCCTCTCCCATTCGATGTTTATTCCAATATCTCGTCTCAGTTATTCCATCTATCTGGTCCACTTGCCGGTGATCATGTTTCGTGCTCTCAATCTAAGACACACAATCGAATGGACCGATCAGAATATAGTAAGTAGCTTTGTTTACTCCGAACAAATGCCAATTGTGAGGTATCCATAAAGGTTCAATAATATCTAAAGAAACTAACGAAATCTCTCTAAAAATTTTTAAACAATTTCAGCTTTGGGAAGCTTGTGGAAATTTCATATTCAGTGTTATCATGGGATTCTTCCTGAATGTAGTATTTGAGTCGCCTTTGATCAACATCGAGAACGCTTTGTTTCGGCGCAACAAGAGCTCACTGGAGCAAGAGCCCCAGCACAACAAACTGCCTCGTCTCAGTGTCTCGACATTCGACAGTGATTTGACAGCAAGTAGCCAAAATAACAAATCTCTACCGTCAAGTGTAGAGATTGGAAGTCAAGAGGGAGAGATTAGTCTCGAGGAAAAAGCGAAGGCATTGCAAGACAACCAATCTGAGGCTGAGATGTCAAGCAGCGGTTGTGGAACTGCCAATTCGTCGCCCGAACAAGAAAGAAAGCAGCAACAAGGCCAGCTAATTGTCAGTAACATCCAGCCATTTGAGAGACCTGCACTCAAGAGCGGCTCTCTGAGATTGAATTACCGGTGGAGTTCAGATGCCAGGAGCAAGAATTACCAACAACAAATCCCACTGAGCAAACTCCAGCGACCTGATCCATATCTCAGTATAGGCAGTGAGCAAGGAAATCGTGAGCAAGATGCTGGTAGCACATTTTTGAATGGACATCCTCAGATGGGTCTAATCCAGCAGCAGCAGAGAAGGAAGAGGCCTCAAATGAGAATGATGCAAACAAACAATAATGGTGACATCTACAACGTCAATGGAGAATACTGCCACTATGCGCCGGGCCAATATCAAAAGTGGAGACTGGAGAATGGGATAAAATATTCTGCTGGGCCGCAGACTGTTAGAAACAATCCAACCTTACGACCTAGACAGTACGCCACCTTGGCAAGAACCGACCGACTTTCTACTGGGTCTCGATCTCAAAGCTTACGGAGAGACTTTTATGAGTCTCCAGTCAGTCTGAATAGCTCTGGACTATTCGTTTCGGGCCCAATGCACAACGAGCATCAGCGGATCCCTTTTGACTCATCATTTAGGCATGGCCCAATGGTGCAAGAAAATACAGATGAAGAAGGAAACAGAAATCGGGGAATTCTCGATTCTTCTACTTTGTCGAGACATCAGACAAGATATAACACTCTAACGGGTTCAAATGCACGCGATTGGAGCCCACAATACGCTTCCAAGGCCTCCTTGTTTCCCAGAATCAAACCAATGGGAGTGAGACAAGTTTTCGACGCCGACGAAGATCCATACCGATCGAATTGGCCCAAACAGTATAGGGACAACATGGTGTTGGATGAGAACCGGAGCCAAAATTCAGATGAACCTTCACGAATGTCCATGAGGACTCCAGATAGAACATTGGAGGGCGAACTTCCAGGAGAAATTGGGGGTCTTTCGTCGATGGTTTCTAGCACATCTGGAGTGGATGTGATGAGCACTCAGTGGCTGAAACCTGGTGCAATGATTCCGAGAATAGACTCTTCGACATTGAGGCGACAAGTGAGACGAGGTGACACTGCCATGGAGGACAGCATTGTAGAGGAACCACAGGAAGATGAAAGCTCAGCTCTTTAGGTGGAAGAAGACGTGGGCTTTCTCTGAATGGTTTGGTTAATCTTGTTGGAAAGATGCAGGACGCGATTGTATTCACAGAATGTTGAATACTCATCGAACGGGTCAGTGAATCTCTCATAAAATGTAATATTAAACGAGCCAGTTAGCGATACGATTGACACATAACCTGAATATTAATCATATTTTGAAGAAATAGCTTCTATCTTAGGAGTTAGTTATTGATCATGATATATGTTTCCTCTTGGAACATACGCCATTGATAGTTGGAATTGTAAGGCATTCAGATCATCCATAGATCGATATCTTAAGATCGGTTGGATTAAGCATAACATGTGAGATACTACCTCACATATTTGGCTGGAAACAGATCTAATTCCATTCTTAGGCCTCCTATGACTGTCCCATGCCGTACATCTGGTCGACTATTTGTAATTAGGCTCACATGTGATCTTGATTGAATTGACCTCAATATTGTGTGTTTGATGCGCGAGAACTTGTCATTTCGTCGAAAGCCAACGGCTCAAAGTTAATAATTCTGACCTATGGGGCCAGGACTGCTGCAGAAAGAAAGACCTAGGTGCATTCGAGCGATCGAACTAATCATCCAAAGGTATATGATCTACCATACATTCTCTACATCTTTGTAGGGGGGGG
>Ga0268247_10000293_pt1 | contig 17492 bp, 14 predicted proteins | sample AgamicOrMae_FD_200245 | JGI IMG/M metagenome (GOLD analysis project Ga0268247, IMG submission 200245) | Agave microbial communities from Guanajuato, Mexico - Or.Ma.e (v2) (version 2) | ecosystem: Host-associated > Plants > Phyllosphere > Phylloplane/Leaf | place: Guanajuato, Mexico | collected...
TGGGACTGCTCTCCAGCTCGAACGGGTCTCGGAGGAAACTTGAGTTTCGCCCATGTGATTGGACACGGTCGTCGGGATCTCTCACAAGTCTCTCTGTGTCTATAGATTCAAAAAGCTATAGACATTAAAGTGGTCATTTGCGTCACAATTTGGATTTCTATGCTTTGGCTCGAGTTGGGCGCCTGTATGTGCTTGTGTTATTGGCACTGCGCCCCGGAGAGATAGCGGCAAGTGTGATGCTGCTGAGGCAAGCGGGATGAGCGACTCATCGGGGGGTAGAAAAGAGTGGAGAGAGAGGAACTGACTAGATGGATGGGAAGGCACAGGGTAGGGAGGAGACAGGAACAGCGACAGAGGTTCGAGAGAACAAAACTTCTTATATAGGCGGTTGTGTACAAATAATTTAAAATTTATATTTTCTGCTTTTGCCGCTGATCAATCGGTTTGCGTGTGTGCACGTTATATGGTGGTTTGTTTGTTGCTGATTGTTGGCCTCTCTCTCTCTGCCCCCTCTAGTGAGCGTCTCGGTTCCAGTTTCTTGGGTCGGATGGTTGGTTTTGATTTTCTTTACTTGGTATTGTCTTAATGCTGCTTGTACACACTTGGTGTGTTTGGGACCACTGGGAGGGCCAACTGTGATCTGTGGTCACAAGATAAAGGTGGAAGCCGATGAGGTCGACGAGGAGGAGCTCTTTTTGGCTGCCCTATCACGCTGGCGGCGGTTTTTAAACCAATTGCTTACTTGTGTCGTTGTTAGGCCCGTCATTGAGGCTAGTTGCCGTTTGTCCTGCGGGGTTGGATAATGGTTCCTCTGGTACCATTTTCTCAGTCTATCTCTGGACTTTTCTTTAAAACAATAGCTTGTCTCCTCTCCGTCCCATATAGTTCTAGGCAATGGAAATTTCCTTCTAATTCTATATTTGCCCACCGCTCCCAGTGGTTTGCCTCTAAATTTTTCCGCCTCAATATAATGAGCATTGAGCCATAATTCTTGTAATTTCCCATGAGAGGCTGGACTGAAATTGTGCTGCTCTAAGAGTTTATACAGTTGTTTGAATTCACCATTATGAAAATATAACAAAGCTTTTGCCTTAAGAACTGATTCATTGTTTTGTATTGCCTCAACATTGGCCGGCAAAGACCAAAGAAATCGGCCCAAACGATTGATGTCACCAACCTGCTGAAGAACCTCACAAACACAAGCCACCTGTTCCTGAGTGAACTGGAATGGTAAGTTGTAGGCGCACATTTTAGCATTTGTATTATGTAATATAATTAGATCTGTGAAAAGAGAGAAGGAAGACGAAGATGAGCTGGAAGATGATGAGTGCTGCTGAGGAGCAGCCAAAGGGTGCTGGCGGTTGTGGTTGCTGTTGTTGTGGTTGTTGTTGTTGTTGTCTGAGCTTGGATCTGTGGGGATTGGAGTATTATTTGTCCTTGTGGGGCTAGCCCTTGTTGCCGCCACCTGCTCGAGAAGGGCCCCCGCCGCTGAGACTCGCTGGGCCTCGAGCAAAGACAGGGAGTGAGCCGTCGTCCAAGGAGCTCGGAGGGGCAGGAGCGGCGAGGCTTGCAGCTGTGGCGAGCCGGCCGACTCAAGTGGCCGCGGGGACGAGCCGAGCAGTGGGCTGAGTTCGTCTCCGTTAAATGGGGCCCGATTTCCCAGAGTCTCTGTGTCCGTCTGCAAGTCTGCTAAGCTCTTCAGCGATTTGCCTTGCCGAGCCTCAAGATGACGCACTTTGGCCAGACTTGTGGCGCTTGATTTTGGGCTAGTTCTGCTTTCGGTGGTTGTTGCGTCTGCTGCCGTTTCAATGAATGAGCTCAGAGTATTGAGTGGCCGATTGAAGTTGTTCATTGCTCTTGAAGTTGGGGCCAGAGGTTCGGATTGGTTGGCCTTTGTGTGTTGGGCTTGTGCCCCGAGTGTGTGCTGTTTGATGAGATATCGAATGGTCTTGGAGACTGCTGGGAGCTATTGGTTGAGTTTGTTTAGTCGTTGTTGTTTGGCCGCCCTTGTGGTAGAGCTGGCGTGAGGTAGTTGTTGTTGCAGTTGCTGTTGCAGTGGTTGTGGTTGTGTAGTTCAAGGAGATGGATTGATAAGGAGAAATGGTTTTAGGCTGATTGATTAAATGGGCTGGCAGCCACTTGTGTGTGTGTGTCTCACTGTTTGTGCGCGCTCCCACTGGCTCACGTTTGGCCTCTGCTCCTTGTGACTGGCCGATCTGTCTCTGTGTCGCCTCCTCTTGAGTTTCCCCTCGTCTCTCTGCCGCCCGTCTGTCTAACTGCAGCAGGGCCAGTTGAGCAGCCCACTGACTCCTTGTGCGCCGTCGCCACTCCACTTGAGCCAGCACTCGCCCGCAGCCGCTCGCACGGGCCCTGTGCAGCCATTTTGCAATCGGAGTGTGCGGCGCGCATGCGCAACGCTCGACAAACTGCCACAACGATCGAGTTTCAGCCTCTTTTTCATCCGCTGCAATTTTCTCTCGCTCAGTCTCTGCGGCCACAAATACAGCCACAAGTTCGGCCGCACGTTCGAGCGCGTCCGCAGCGAACTTGTGGGGAAAGAAATAGTTCGCCGGCGAACTCTGATCTATTGCGAAACATGTGGATCTTTGGCCAGCGATTGGCCCATCGGAAGCGCACACGCATTGGCCAATCTGGCGCGGGACTCGCAAACCAGCGATGCAGCACACGCTTATAGGCCGCGTGTGCTGGCCTGCAGACGACACTTGGCTGCCACTTGGCGGCAGTCTGGCTTTGGGAAAGCCAGACTGGCAGAGGGGCGAAAAGTGGGCCCGCATGAGTGGGAGTTGGCGGGGGATTAGCGCGGGCGGCGAATGAGTGCGCGCGCGCTGCAATAGGCCGACAGCGAACTTGGCCAAGTTCGTCGCTTGCCACTGGTAAGTGAGAGCTCGTCCCAATGGTGCGCGTACCAAGGGCTCAATGGCAGCTGCCTGAGGCCCAAGGCTAAGGCTTATTTAACGAGCGGCAGAGAATGTGCGAGATTCGCTCAGATTCGCTGAGGCTCGCCCGCATTTGCTGCAGCAAGAGACAAAAGGTTGCTTCCTCATGCATTTACATTGTAGAAGCCGCAGCGCCAAGAATCCAGAGCTTCGAGAAGCAAGAAGCACCAAGAGGCAAGAAGCCACATCCGGCGGCGCGCGCGTGCAACTGCAATCAAGCGGCGCCAGTTCCTTTGGAGCACTTGGGCAATTGGCCAGCGCGATTGGCCAGTGCAAGTGGTCGTGTTTGGGCGCGGAAATGGAAATGGAAATGAGTTGAGGCAGAGGCAGAGGCAGAGGCAGAGGCAATGGCAGAGGCAAGGGCAGAGGCAAGGGCCCCATTCCGATGGAACAAAAGACGAGCACGAGCCGCGCAAGAGTCGCCTGGCCCGCTCGAGGGCCGATCTTCCGAAAGGCATGGGCACTTGGCGCTGGTATTTTTTGGGCCAGATTGGGGCCCCTAAGGCCGAGGAGAAGCTCAATTGGGGCGGCGTAATTTGCAGCCCATTGGCAAGAGTGGGCCTCTGGTGCGCGCGCGCATCATTTAGCGCCTCGTGTCTGTTCTCAGGTGGCCTTCAAGTGTCTGTGCTCTGCCTCTCAGCTAAGGTCTGGCGGCGTTTCGTGTTGCTCGTGCGCGCCCGACCAAGTGGTTAGCCGAATTGGAGCCGTTTGGAACTGTTTGGAACTGTTTGCGATTGGCTGGCTGGAGCTCGGCGCACGCATTTAGATGACGACGAGCTCCAGTTGATGATGATGCTGGTGATCACCATCATCATCATCAAGCAGATCAGGTCCAGTTTCGGATCGAGCGCCAGTGTCTTGCGGTCTTGTTGAGCGGGGGACTTGTTGCTCGAGAGTTGGCCAGAGAGAAGCCGGGGAGGCAAATGAGCGAGCGTGTTGCCGGCGTCTTGAGGGCGCGAGGGACATGCTTCGGCGGCCGCGAACTTGGCCTTTATTGCAACATGAACGAGCGCAAAGTGAGCTGAGAGAAAGAGAGAAACAGGCGCACGCTCGTTTCAGTTGCACGTCTCCCAGTTTCTCTTTCTGCCAGTTCTCTGTGGCCGATCTTTGCTGCTTTGTGGTGGCCAGTCCTTAGCAGTTGTTCGTTGTGCTTGTGCTTGTGCTTGTTGTTGTGGTTGTGGTTGTTGAGCAGTAAAGAGAGCCACTGGGCCGCGGAGTGTGTATGGCTGCTCTCCAGTGGGCTCTCAATGCGGTATCCCATTTCCATTGCTCGGCCGCACTGCTTAGGGCCGAATACTGTGCGCGCCACTCAAAGCCGCACACTCAAACAGACAGAGAGAGCAACAAACAAAAATGGAAAATTTGTATGTGAACGTGTTTGTGGCAACCGCACGATTAATTCATTTGCTGGTCATCGATCATTTGTGCCGAGTTCATTCTCTTCTCTTTAACGCGCTCTCCTCCTCTTCTTCTTCTCTCGCGCGGCCTCTTCTTCCCTCCAATGCCAAATGGTGCCAATGTTGCTCACTACTACTGCCCACTGCTCGCCGCTTACTACTGCCCACTGCTCGTCCCTAGTCTCTGGCCGCTCGCTGGCCGCAAACGCCGCCCCAGTCTGCTCGCTGGGCGCCCATTTTGCGCTCAGTTTCAGTCAGTTCGGCTTCAATTTCAGCCGCAAACTTGACTTTTCTGCCCTCTTTCGCCCCAGTCTCAGTCTCAGTCTCAGCCAAGCTCCAGTCTGGTGCCCAACTTTCGGTCCTCGACTTTTGGGGCTCAAGTTCGCTGAAGTTCGCTAAAGTTCGCTGGAGTGCGCGCGACTGGCTCGCCCAAAGCTCACTGGCTTAGTGGGCCCGCATGAGGCGCGCGCCAGCGAACTTTGCGGCCCAAGTTCGCTCCAGTTTGCGAGCTCCAGTTCGCCCAAGTTCGCTCGGGGATTAGGCACAGTTTGCAGTTTGCAGCCAGTTGCTGGTGCAGACTGGCTGCAACCAGCTCACTGCAACCACCATTCAACTTGTTCAGCTCTATACACTTCAGCTCAGCTCAGCTCAGCTCAGTTCTATTTAATTCAGCTCAGCTCGCGCACTTTCCGCTCGGCAGCGTGAAGAATCCACTCCACTTGTGCATAGCTCATCTGTTACAAAGTCCTCTTCTTCCACTCTGAAAGTTTTCATCCAGAAGCAAACCCAAGGGCAGCAGCACACCAAACTGGCCGTGTCCTCGTCCCAGTCCAGCGCCACTGGCCTCTGGTTCGTGTTGGCCTAATGCGAGCGAGAGAAACCGCAGGGAAACCGGAGCTTCGGCGGCTCCCTCCTGGACAGTCTGCGGCCAACTGCTCGCTTTTTGCGCTCAACATTCGCTCACTTGGGCGCCCATTTCGCCTCATCTCCCTCGCCGCTCCATGCTCGTCGCTCAGAAGTGGCCCAACAATCTCGGCCGAGCATCTCGAGCGGCGCAGCTCCACTTGAGAGCCAGTGTGCTCGGCCGCGAGTCGGTGGCTGGCCATCAAGTAGGCCCCAAGCGGCGGCTCTGCAAGTTCGCCCAGTGGACTGACACTGGACTGACTGTGAGCGAGGGCGGAAATGAACTGGGGCACATCGAGAGGGTTGCCTTGCTTATGGCTTATGGCTTGTAGCTGGTGGCTGGTGGCTTGTGGTTGAAATGCGGGCAGAGACATGCTCTATTGGAGGCGCGCCAGAAGGAGGAAGAGAGAGAGAGAGAGTGAGCGAAGGAGAAGGAGAAGAAGGAGAAGTGCACGAAGTTGAGTGAATTGTAAATTCGGCCAAATTCGCCGCTTTGGCCTAGGGATTAGCAGCCTGTTGGTTTGAGTGCGTGTCTTTGGCGAACACTTTGCACTGGCGACTCAAGCGAGCGAATTGTGCCAGCGAACTGTGGCAGCGAATTGTAATGGCGAATTGTGCTCACAGTTGTGGGCCAGCCAATGCTTAGTGTGTGCAGCCACAGTCTGCGGTGAGCCCACTTGAGTGTGTGTTCACTGTGCGCTCATTGCTTGCGAGTGAGCGAAAAGTGGGCAAAAAGTGGTTTTAGTTTATTTTTTCTCCCCGTTTTCTCTTTGCGCTTTGGGTGTGCAATTTGAGTGCGACTTGAAATAGGAACTTGTCTGAGCTTGTTGTTGTTGCTTATCTCTCGATAGAAGCAACAACAACAAGCAAGAGCCACTTGCTCGAGTGAAACGGGCTGCTCAATTCAATTGGATCCAATTGAATTCAATTGCATCCAATTCGTGAGAGTCAATTCTTCAAAACGATCGCATCGATTACACTCCGTCTTCGTCTGCGCTTAGGGCCAGGCCAGAGCAGCGGCAGCCCTAAGCGCAGGCCGCAAACAGCTAATCAATGGGCAGCCATAGGCACTTGTTGCTCCTAGTGGATAGAATTCTGGCCCATTTTGCTTGCAGTTTGCGCGTCTCGCTCACTTCCTGCGCCATGAAGACGCTTTGCAGCTGCGCGTCGGTGTCGATCGCGTCACAATTTGCCCATCGGCCCAAACGTTGCCCCTCGGCCGTTAACTTGGCCGAGTGGCGAGCTTGAGCCAGTTGGAGTTTGAGCTTGAGTTTGGGCTAGACTGCCGGCCGCAGACTGTCTGCGGGGCGTAATTAATGCAACAATTGCGCCTCGTTGGGCGCCACCATCGCTCGCTGGCCACTATAAAGCTCTGCGGCTGCCAGAGCTTAGGCTTAGAAGAGCGAGCAGAGCCAAGGCTAAGCGCCGGCGCAGACCAGCTTCAGGCAGGCAAATGGGCGCTTTGTTTGGCCGCAAACAGGCAAACAGGCAAACGGGCGGCCGATCATTACAATTAGCACGCGAGAGTCGGTCAGCGGCGCGTGATTGTTGCCGTAATTGTTCGCCGGCCACTTGGAGGGCCATTTGGAGGGCCAAGCTAAGCTCAGAGGAAGTCTCTCTTTTGCCTTTGCTTGAGCACACTTTTCTGACCACTTTTTTGCCCACTTTTCTGACCACTTTTGCAAGGCCCAATTGGACGCGCAATTGTGGCGATTTTAATTCGCGCTCCAAATCTGATTCCGATGCTCAATTCGGATTCTCATTTAGCTTCAAATTCGGATTCTCATTTAGCTTCAAATTCGGATTCTCAGTTCAAATGTTGGATTCGGATTCGTGTTCGCGCTGGGCTTCAGTTGGCCGCTGTGCTGCCTAAGAGTGAAAAGTGATGACTTGGAATCGGCGCGAATTCATTTGTAACAACTTTTGCCACTCAACTAGAAGCAGAAGGCGGGAAAGGCAGCGTGTTTGTTCTAATTGTTGTGCGGCGCTGCGGGACAAGTGCGCGCAACAGACACTCTATAGCGCACTTGTGTTCAGTTGTGTGCACTTCTAATAGAAGTATTCTATGCACTTTTGAGCGCCGCAGACTGTCTGCAGTACAGTCAGCCAGTGTACAGCCAGTGTAAGACTTACACAGTGCAGTGTACACTGTGCAGTGTAAGTGCACTGCAGTTGCCTGCTGCGAGCGAACTGGCAGCGAACTTGGCCAAGTTCGCTGGCAGCACAACTCGCACCAAAGACTAGGGCTTGCACGAAGCGCACTCAAAGCGAACACTGAGCGTGCACCAAAAGCAGAGACGAGCCGCGTCCAAACAGTGCGCGCAAATGGATAACATAATATATCATTTTTCACCACGAGAAGCGGCCAAGTCTTTGCCGGGCAGAGAGCTCTGCCTCTGCAAAGCACAGTCCAATCGGAGACAGTTGCCCGAGCGGCCAATTGGTTGCAGTTGAGAACTGTATGAGCTCACAGTGAGCTCACACAGTTTTCCACTGCACACAGTATGCAAATGGCGCGCTGCAAAGGGCGCCCCTCATGCTCCGACGCACAGAGGCACAGAGACACAAACGAACGGGCGGCAACACTTGACTTTTGATTTTTACAGCTAAACGTTGGCCATTCTGCACGACTGAGTGCAAGTGAGCAGGAATACCACAGCCCAAGTGCCGCCAACTGTCTGCCGCCCAGTTGCTAGAGAAAAAGGGGGCCACGCCCACGCACTTGGAGGCGCCAATTTGGAATCATAATCATAACAGTTGTGATCATTTTGGGGCAATCATTTGGCCCTTATTGTGGGCAACTTTTACGACGCTTAGCCAAAGTCTCAGTGTGCAACTTCTTGCACAGAAGAAGAAGAAGAAGACAAGAGTGGCCAGTGGAAAAGGCAGACCAGTGGACGCCCGTCTCTTGGGTGCCCATGAGTCTGGGCGGCGAGCGAAGGGCGACCGTCGTTTGCTCCAGAGTTTTGCTCCAGCGGACAACTTGGGCCACAAGAAGAGGCGCCTCCAAGCGGCAGACAGACACTCGTAAAGGAGAGTCTTTTTATGATGTTGCGCCGGCGCTCGTTAGTGTTGGGCCGAAGGTGCGAAGCAGCAGAACTGCACGCCAGAGAGTGTCTCTCAAACACGCCAGAGACTGTCTCTCGAACACGCCTGAGACTGTCTCTGCCTCAAGTGCACATTTCCGACAACTAGAGACAGTCTGCGGCCCTTCAACTGAGCCTCTTTGGGCCTGGAACTTTTCCCGCGAGCTTAGGGCGCGTTCTGGGCCGCCAACTGGGCTCAGCTTGGGCGCCTTTTCCCTTTCGCATGTTCACGCCAAACGGAAACCAACACCCACAAGCTCGGCTCGGCGCCCTAAGGCTCGCCTGTGATTGCGGGCGGGAACAAAGTGGCGCGCTCGATATGTTTCGAGTTATGCAACCGCGATCGTTTGTCACTGTCGCTCGTTGGGCGCCCAGTTGTTCCAGCAGACAGACGTGCCAAGCTCGCCATTCTCTGTTCCCTGTTCTCTGTTCGCCGCTTGCTGCTTGCTGCTTGCCATTAGGCCGACGGCGCGCCCAACCAGCGCCAACTGAACCGCGAAGAAAATGATTAAAAGTGAAATTGAGCTCGGCGCGCACAAGGCAACTCGCTCGACAAACAGCGCAGACAAACACAAACCCACTCAGACACACTTAGACGAACACGGACAACTGTGGGCCGCTCCTTAGGCCAAACATGCCGCGGAAGGCCGCCTCTTTGGCCAAGAGTGTACGACGCTGCTCGGTGTACGACTGGGTCGTCGTACGATTGTCGTAGACTTCTCCAGCGGCTTCCTTGGGGATTTGGATTACTGGACATTTTGTTCACCAAGTGCCTCAAGACTGCGCCGCAGAGTGTCTGCAAGCCAGTGGGCCTTCCTACGTCTTTTTTTTCTCTGTCTTTGGTGCATTTTTGATGCTGGATTCTGATTCTACAAGCTGAATCATACAGTCGTACACTTATTCACAAGCAAGATTGTACGATCTGGCATTTCGACAAGTGTACGATTCTTGCGAGACCAAAAAACTCCGCCCAGAGACAGTGTGTCGGAGAGAGAGAGAGAGAGACATGGGCGGGCGGCCTGAACTCGATACGCGTGTCTCATTCCCACTGGGCCTCCTTGGGGCGAATTGACATTGATGGGGGGCGAATTGAGTGAATTATGCGAATTATGCGCCCGAGTTGCGGCCATTTTGCGCGCTCCAGTGGGCCGGCTCCACGCGGAAAGTTGCTCGTCGGGCCCGTTTTCACTTTCGGATTCAGTTTCGCCTTTTGTGGCCCCACTCCTCAACTGCCTCAGCTGCTCTGCAGCCTCTGATGCAATTCGGGGCTCAGAATTGGCCAGAAAGCAGACTGCTCACATGCCTCTTGGTGCACCAGAGGCAGTCCAAAGGCTTGCCGCGTGCATTTCATGCACTTCATGCAAATGCGATTCGGTTTCCTGGAAACAATTAGGCTTGCCAAGAACGTCATCGCGCGCGCACGAGCATTGTTGTTGTTAATTAATAACAGTGGAGCTTTGTGTCGAGGGCGAACTTGATGAGCTCTCTGCTCCAGAGGGCAAGTGGGCCTGTTTGCGGGCCTGTTTCGAGGGGCGTCCTTAGGAGTGGCAAGTTTGCTCAGCTATTCCCCTGGGCTCTTTAGCTTGGCCGGCCAAGCTAGAGGAAAAGATGAGCTGATAATTCGGCGAGCTCATCGAGTGTCGTGCAAGATGAGCTTGGGGAATATTGAATTGCATCCGGCTGAAACCTAATCCCAAGGGCGAGCTGTCCAGAGTGCGCAGCTCGCCTTCTGGCCAGCTCGCGTCCGATCCACTTTGGGCCTTTGAGAAAGCGGCCAAAAGGGCGACTCCATTTGGGCTCTGGATGTTTGTGTGTCGAGCGGCGAGTTGGGAGCTTCCAGAGGCGAGCTGGCGGCCAGTTGCAAGTCAAATATTGACTCGCGACTGGAAACCTAAGCGCACTTTCGAGCCGGCCGAGTGGGCGAGCAAAGTGCACTTGAAAATGCGAGAACATTTCCGAGCTGAGCTGAGCTGAGCTGAGTGGCGGCCAAAGAGCGGGACTGGCTTGAGCTGAGCGAGTGCGCGTCTCTCGAGGCTGTGCAGTGCGCGCGAGCGAACTTTTGGGCCCGCATAACTGGGGCTCACTGTGAGTGAAGGCTGAGCGAACCAGCTTAGAGTAGACTAGGCGCGCAAAGCCGCGCGAGCAGAAGGGCTGCAGTTCGGCAGCGAACATTTGCCCAGCAGCGAATCTGGCCACAAGCACAATGGACGCGCCGCAGCACAACCAGCCCAACTGGTTGACAAAAAGCTCGCCCCTGCTCGTCCCAGTCGGCTGGGCCTGCATTGAGTGGGCCTCATTCGGCGCCAAAGACAGTCTGCGGCCGCGAGACGGACTCGAGTGGGAAGCAAGGGAGAAAACCCACAGTGGACGAACAATGAGCGCGTGCCACTTTTGATCTTGGGGCTCTTGTGTAGTCAGCTCAGAGTGTTCAGAAGAAGGCGAAAATTCAGCCGATCGAGACGGACAGTGGTCGGTGAAGTGGTGGCGAACTGGTGGCGAATTTCCCTGTGAATGTGTGCCCTTAGTGTGCCCATAGAGTGTCCTTAGTGTGCCCACAGTGTGAGAGAGGCGTCCATAAGTGTGTGTAAATGTGTGTGTAAGTGTTTGGCCGCAAACACACCAGTGAGCGCCTGTTCCGATTGTTCTCCGAGCAGCTCTTTGCCCTTTGCTGCTTGTTCGCTCGTTTGGCTCGCTCATCGATGTTTGCCTTTGTCAATTGGGGCCGGCCAGCTCGCGAACAGAGCACTCTGCTCGCCACAAGCCACAAGCCTCTGGCTGGGGCGGCCTTTTGTCGCCGCGGCGGCCCCACTCTGCCGCAAAGGGAGATCGATTAATCAATAAAAAAATCTCCCCCCTCAACCAGTGGCTCCATTGTGGTCCAATTGTGGGCGCGCCAGCCTTTTGGGGGCGCCTCTTAAAGCTAACTCGCGGCGGACTGGCGGCCCAGCCTGGTTGGCTCCTGGCTGCCTGCAGCTCCGGAACACGAACGGCCGCCAAAGGCAAACAATTGGCCTGATTGACTGGGTGCGCGGCCCGAGCGGAACGCGAGCAACTAAAAGTGGTAAAAGGCAAAAGAAAAAAGGCAAAAGGGAGCTGAAGAGAAGCGAGGGAGCCACTTAAATCGGTGTCGACCTATTGATCTGTTCGAGCAGTGGCGCGACAAACGATGGGCGCGACAATGTGGCCGCTCTGGTGCGTGCTCGAAACTGTGCCTTTGTTTTGACTCTGTTTTGACTCTTCTCAATGCTCGCGCTTGAAACGCTTGAGGCGGGCGCCCACACTTAGCCTCCATGTGCTTGCCCAGCGGCCTCAGTGGCTGGCGCGAGTGGGCGTTGAATCGAACAAAGTGAGTTCGCTGTGCACTGGCCAAGCAAGTTCGCTGCCAACTTGGCCGAATGTGGCCAAGTTCGCTGGGCCTTTGCAACGAGCCTTTGCAACGAGCCTTTGCTGCGAGCCTTTGGGGCGCGCGCCTCAGCCAGAGTGATGCGGGCGCTCGAGTGGTGCGCATGTTTCGCAAACAGAGACACAGAGAGAGAGAGGCAAATGCAGAGGGAACACAGAGCGCCCCCATGCAGCTCTTGAGGCCTGATTGCAACATGAGACCATTTGGTTCGCCGAATGTTAGCCGGCGAACTTGCGGGCCGAACTTTGCGGGCCGAACTTGCGGGCCCACTCAGTCTGGCCGGCTCTCAGCCACAAGTGGGCTTAGAGGCGGCGGGCGAACGGCAGCACTTGAGCTGGGGCTTAAGTGAATTTGGAGGCTGGCAAATGGCGCTGCTTTTGCTCGTGCTTGTGGTTAGAGACTCCTCATAAGCACGAGCAGAGAGCCACTCTTCTATTCTGGCCACTCACTTTGGCCAATGAGCGCCCACTGAGAACTGATTTGGCGCACCATTTGGCCTGCTCGCAGTTCATTCGGTGGCGAAAAAGAAAAGTTGAAAAGCCCAAATTGCCCATTGACAAATGATGAGCCCCCAGCGTGTTGTTCCCCTTTCGCAGTCACTCTAGTCTGCCGCTGGCCAACTATGCTTGTTCTTTCTGGCTACCACAGACACCCCCAAATGGAGCCCAGAGCAGAGACTCCGAATGGGCACTGAGTAGCTCAGGCTGCCCAGAGTGCCCATTCAGTGCACAGTGGGCCCAACATTTGGCCGCTTCCGTCGGCCATTGTGGCGGAACATTTGGCCCGCTCGGCTGGCCCCACGACAAACGACACATTAATCAATTGGGCGCAATAATAAATCGATCAAACAGAGAGTCTCTCTCTCTTGAGGCCAGTCTTCGGCCGGCCATTCATTGGTCCCCATTGAACTATAAGCGTTCTCTTAGCCTAAGCTCTGGGCCCCTTAGACTCCCTTAGGGCGGCCCCTTTTTTCGCCTTTTTCGCCCTCCTCTGCTTCTCCTCAAGCAAAGCTCTGGCCATTCCCATACTCTTGGCCTGAAGATCATTACCGGCGCTTCCTGTGCGCGACGGCCGCTAAACTGGCCCCAAATCAAAAGAGGCCCAATTGCTCACAACAATTCTTCACAACAATCGAGACTTCTGATCGATCGGTTGTGCAAACAGGCCACAAGAATGGACAACAACTGGCCAATTTGGGGCCAGTTTTGTGTGTCTTTTGGCCACTTTTGCGGCCAAAAAACACCAACTTGAGCCAAGTGTGCGCCCAAATGCTGCCAGAGAGCAGCCTCCGAGCGGCGCCGACAAGACACGCTGAAGTGAGCAGCCGAGAAATGAACTTGGGCCCGCGTTTCCTCTTCGCATTGTTATATAGAGACAATGTTCGCTTGTCCGCCAGACCAGAGGGTGTCCCTAGAGCTGCGAGCTTGAGCCCATGAGCTGCCGGAAGGCGGCCAGCAATTGTTTGTGTGTGTGACAAACGAAGGAGGCAACTGTTCAAACTGTTTGAGTGGTTGCTTGCGTGCCAGTTTGCCTCATTAATCAGCGCCCACTTCTGCCGCTCGGTGTCTCTCCACTTTTGCGTCACTCTTCTTTCTCGCCACGCCCACACCAACAGACACCAGCCAGTCCATAGCTAGTCTCTAGCTGCCAGTGAGCTGCCATTGAGCTGCCAGTGAGCTACGAGTGAACTCACTTGCCGTTCGCCATCATTTGCCACTTGAGCGCGACTGTCGAGCGGCAAGTGGCGAATGGCAAATGGCAAGTGGTAAGCCCAAACTGTATAGGCGCCGCTTGGGAGTGGCTGGCCTGTGCTTGGAGGCTGCAAAGACGGTCTGCGAGCGTCAAGTGTGGCCAATGGCGAGCCCAAGTCTCGGATTGATAGACTGTAATGGTGGCAGCATTGAACCGAGTCGAGAACGATCGAGAGGCAAGGTCCAGCTTGACGGTTCGTGATTGCTCTCCAGCCACCTGTCACTCGAGTTTGGCCGTCGGAGAGCAGAGGAGCAATTGGTTTGCACCTCTTCAGCGGGCGAGCTTGTGGCAACTGCTTTTGGTCCGTGCGCGAAATTGGGCCCGATCGATTTTGCAATCAAGATGGCAGATTAGCCCACAAGGCAAACAGAGATCCTAATCAATCGATTGGGCGCGTGGCCGACCTGCTTGGCCCTTAGCTCAGCTGAGCGCAATGGAAAAGCGCTGGGCCTAAGGAGACCTAAGGAGAAGTTGCTGGAAAAGAGGCTGCAGAGCCAAAAGAGAGAGAGAGGAAAGTTCGCTGAGCGAACTTTGCCCGAGCAAAGCGGGCTAAAAACATTCGCTGCAGACAGAGACCTGGGCAGAGGTGTGCTCGCAGGCAAACCCTAATCCTCCGCCCCCATGCTCTCAGGCCTTCCAAAGCACAGCCAATCCCTTGGGCGCGGCCCCACTAAGTTCGCCAGCGAACTCTGCACAGAGCAGAGCGAACACTCTCGAGCGCCAGTTGGGAACATCTGCCGCCTGGTTGCGGCCCGTGCAGCGCGCCCCTCCAGCCTCGGCGCGTGCAACTGCCAGGCAGTATATAGGCGCAGTGAAAGCCGCCAGCACCAGAGACTAGCGCCACTGGGCAGGTGTTGGATGCGGGCGGCTGAGATGCGGGCGGCCACAGTTCGGCGGGCAAAAAAGTGTTGGGGCGCGTTTCATGTAAGTTCGGCCGTGCAGAGAGGCGAGCACAGTTGCACATTGGCACATTCGCACATTCGTACGGGCGAACTTTTGCTCAGTGGAGCGCGCACTCACTGGCCCTTAGGGTGCCAATGTGTGGAGTGCGCGCGCAACAGGCGGCCACAAGCAACCGTTGGCCGCCTCTTAGCCTCAGACTGGGCGGCACTCGCAAGTGGCCGCTCGCAGGCTCCAGAGGCAGCCGAGTGGGAGAAGAGGCACACCAAGTGGCCGGCCGACAAGTGTATGTTTTGGCGGCCGATGAAAAATTAACAAGTGTTTGCATGGCCAAGAGAAGAGCAGAGCACAGGCCCAAGCAGAAGCAGAAGCGGCGCACTAGGAATGCAGGTTGCCTCTGGTTGCACAAGCGGCACTCGCTGACAGACGCACACACTGACAGACAGGCAAACACGAAGCTCCAAGGCACAGCAGCGGCAGGCAGACACAATTGCGGCGCCAATTTGCCGGCCAATTGTGTGCAGGGTGCCAAGTGGCCCGCAGAGAAGCCTGCCGACCACTGGCCTGGCCGAGCAACACGAAGGCTCAGACGCCAAGAGGCGAGAAAAGGAGAAGGAGAAGAAGAAGAGGAAGAGGAAGATGCCACAAATTGATAACAATACTGCTCGCGCGCCGACAAACTAATGCAACTGAACGTCAGGTATCAAGCAGTGTGAAAAATTGACCGCCAGCTGCCCACACTTTTCTCTTCTTGCTCACAATGCTCTTGGCGAGCGCCAACCAGAAACCAGCAACAAGCAACGAGCTCAACTTCACACAATCGTCTTCTGACTGGCCGCAGCTCAGCGCCTTCTCCTGCGAGCTGCACACAACCACTCGGCCCAAACACTGGCTGAAACGGCGAATGGCAAATGGTAGACACTCGCCACCTTTTTCCGCACCTTAGGGCTGCTCCTTTGGCCGCATTCTCGTGCTGGACTTCAATTGCGGCTCCATTTCGGCTCCATTTCTACTCAATTTCTGCTCCTTTTCGGCGCCAAAGAGCGCCCCTGGCTCCAATTCCGGCCGATTTGCCGCACTGGCCAACTGCTCGCCAAGTGCCAGTCTCTTGCTTGTAGTAGTAGTCTCTAGCCAGCCAGCCCCAAGCACAACTGGCCACTGTTCGCCGCCAATTGTCCGCCGGCGACTTCTCGCCAATTGGCCAAGGCCCATTGTGTGCGCCTGTAACACGACCACCGGCAATGCAAACAGTTGCCAATTGAAAACAGGCACTCCACTCTCTTCGTTCAAGTGGCTCTCCAAGCCTCAGGTGTCCAGCTCGATGGCCCACTGCCAATTGGGCGCTCCAATGATACTCCTCGGCGTCCATTTGGCCTCCGCTTGGGCCCCATCGAGCATTTGAAGTGCGACTAGAAGAGACTTCAGTGATTCACTTCTGGCCACTTTTGGCCATTTCACGCGGTTAGCGCAGTTTACCTGAGCTCAAATGGATCGACATTTAGTTGCAGCCAAGCGAATGTCTAATGGAAGCTCTTCAAGCCCCGAAACCGCAGCTTAAGCAGTAAGTTCGCTCAGCGAACTTCGCTGACTGTCTGCGGCGAGCTGCAAATGCGCCAAATGCTGCCTTTCACTAGCGCGAGCGAATTCACGCGCCAACTCGCAACCAACTAGAGCCAAAGGCGCGCAATTTGGTGCAGCCGCCGAACTTGAGCGAACTTGGACGAATTTGGACGAATTTGAGCGAATTTTGGCGAATTTGCGGCAAAAGTGGAAAATCCGAGCCGTTTATTATGATCGAACGATGCGTGTTGATTGTGTGCTGGAAACGGACTGGCCCAAGTGGCAAATGGGCCGATTGCATGACCGCCGCCTTTTGGGGCCGCCAGTGCGTGTCAATTAGGTGCCAGCCGAGGCCCAAAAGGAGGCGCTAAACACTGGAAATAAGCCCCATGATGAACAATGTCCCAGACAACGCGTTTAACAGCGCCCACCCTTAGCCCACTTGGCCGGCCGCTCAGCTGGGCCGCCTCAAGCTCAGGCTGGCCACACTCGGCCGGTGGGCTGAAATGGAGCTCAGGAGAACAGTTGTCAGCCAATCGGAACTGGCCGACTCTGTGGGAGCGCGCCAGTTTGAATTGCCGGCCACAGTGTTCGTTTGGGGCAGGTTTCTTCTCAGACAGCTTCTTGTTGTCGTTTTAAATATTAACACAACAACAACAACAACAATTCGAACAACTGGGAGAGAAAAAATTGTGAAAAAGTTGCGAAAATTTGGTGGAAAATGAGGGAAAAAGTGGCTTTTCAATTGTCACTCATCGTCCACTTTCTGCAGTGGCCTCAATTATCGCCCTTTGTTCCATTTTTGCCGCATTCTCCTCATTCTTCCCCAGCAACAGACTGTAACTGTTGGCCGCCTCTAAGCTTCCAAACGGCGCCCAAGTGTTCGTGAATTAGGAGCGTCTAATTGCAAACAAACAGCGAGAAGTGGCCCCTCGCAATTGGCTGGCAGTTGGCCCAAAGGATGTCCAAAATGGAGCGCGAAAGAACAGTTTTGGGCGCGAGCAATGTTTCACACTGTATCTGTTCTCCTTTTCAGCTGAAACTGCCTAAAACTGCCTGCAGAAGAGCCAAAAAGAGCCAAAAAGTGGCCATCCCTAAGGGCGAGTTTGGGCGCGCCAGTCACGCAGATTCGCAAGCAGGCTGGCCTCTCGCGTGCCAGAGCAAACCTTTGGGTGTTGTTCTCTTCCTTTGGGTGTCTCTTGGGCTGCACACAAGCACACAAAGTAGACTAGCACGCACTTATAGGCGCCGCCAATTCTATTTGCCGCCAGCTCGCCCGAACACAAACCAGAAAGCGGCCAGAAAAGACCGAAGCTCTGGCGCCAGTCCCACCAAACTGCATGCACTGACACAGATCCGCTGCCTTTATAGTGCGGCCATTTTAATGATAATCTGTCTTTGCACAATGAACACTGAATGCTGAATGCTGGACAGTCCAGATTGCACATTGCGTGCCACAAGCTTGGCACTGCATAGAGGCTCAACTTGGCGCGCCTTTGCCATCGTTTGGCCAGCCTTTTCTCGCCAATTGTCT
>Ga0268247_10000294_pt1 | contig 17457 bp, 20 predicted proteins | sample AgamicOrMae_FD_200245 | JGI IMG/M metagenome (GOLD analysis project Ga0268247, IMG submission 200245) | Agave microbial communities from Guanajuato, Mexico - Or.Ma.e (v2) (version 2) | ecosystem: Host-associated > Plants > Phyllosphere > Phylloplane/Leaf | place: Guanajuato, Mexico | collected...
GGCCTGCCCGACGATCCCAAGGGGGCGGGTCTCGATTCCCGAATCACCGATCGATCAGCTCACACTGCCGCGCAGTGGCAGTTGACCCCGGAGACATCGAAAGCATGATCTGCGAACATTGGATCTTGTTGATTGGGGGCAGATATCGATTGATGTGTGACATGCGAGAATCGTGCTCCACTTTCAAACTTCGCGCAATCACCAGATTGCGTCTAGCATGTCGCGCGTGCTCATGCTGGTTGGTGTCGTCACAGATCAATCCTTTAGCCACTCGTCTACTTCACTATGCTGATTGATATAGATTTGCTGAAATCCTGATTGATGCAAGCCACACTCGTATCAACCTGAAAAGATGGAGAACTCTTCTGAAACTCGTCCCGAAGCCGACTCACAGGAAGGAGGATGGATAAATTCTCATTTCACAACAGAAGTATGTAACATGAAAACACTGCGTGTATGCAGGGCTGAAGGCTGTTATAAAAAGTATTCGGCTTCCTCTAGCCATAACACGTTCAAAAGACATTGGTCTAAGGAACATAAGGAGAATATCAAGAAGAAATCTGTATTCTTATTCCACGACGAGTTACACACCAGTAGGCTGGTCAAACTTGTAATTGATCAGCAATTGGAATACTCGATTGTAGATAGTACTGCGTTCAAGAAGTTTTGTCAATCACTCGACAAAAACAAATCGATATTGTGTCGCCAGACTTTATCATCCCTTATAAACTCTAGAAAAAGCTCACTCAAGCAGCTAGTCAAAGGGGAGCTGAAGAAGTTAGGTTCTATTGCTCTGACCTTTGACCTATGGTCACCAAGCAAGGATGGTCGTGGCTTTGGCTGCATCAGCGGCCATTATTTTGACAGGAATGGAGATTTGGGTTCAATAATTCTCGAGTTCAGAAGAATAAAACACCCTCATGATGCACTGACAATGAGCAATTTCATTCGAAAAATGATCGAAAGTTTAGGAATCCACAAACAAGTTATTAGTATCACAACAGATAACGCATCAAACATGGAAGCATCCATATCCGACCTCAAACGTTCTAACCTCTTAACCACTGACACTCCATACGGCTTCACTCACTTCAGATGCATTGCTCATGTTTTGCATCTGGGAGTTTCCGCGTCACTGAAGAAAATCAAGCCATTAATTCGAGAGGTGAAGGAAGTTGTATCGGCGATAAAAAGTTCGGGAAAAAGGAGCGAAAAGTTCAAAGAAATACAGACCGAACTGATACAAACTGGTGAGCTCATAGGTCTGACATGCCCTCTCGAGTTAATAGAAGACGTCCAGCATCGTTGGAATAGCACTTACCAGATGCTGAACAGGGCATTCAGATTGCGAGTCCCCATATCGCAATTTCTTCGAGACACTAGAGAACTGCACTCGCTAGGAAGCATTGATTGGAGTAAGTTGGGCGAGATCATTGCATTTCTCAAACCCTTCTGTGACTTAACCCGCGATCTCTCTTCTGAGTCTAATTGCACGATATCCCTGATATGCGTAATGGTACCAAAGCTTTTAGACCATGTCTCAGTCATATACGATGATGATATGCTCAATGACATAGCAAGAACTGTCAAATCGAAGCTAACCTCTTACGTAGATAAGATGTACCAACCAATTGTTCTCCTTGCAACTGCCCTCGACCCGCGATTCAAGATGAAGAGTTTGTCTGATGAAATGAGAGACCAAGTGCTCAGTAAATTGAATGATATGATGGACAAAGAAAACAATCATTCTGGTGTCATTGATGATAGCCGCGATTTAAACAGTGATCAATCAATATTCGACGATGTATTTGCCCAAGATGTTGAGGATGAGTTGGACCTCTATTTCAAGAGTCCATGCACACATAGAGCCACCAATGTTGGGCAGTTTTGGGCCGTCAACTCGAAGAGTTTCCCGAAACTGAGCACAATTGCTCGCGCCATTCTTCCAATTCAGGCCACCAGTGTAGCCTCGGAGAGGGTATTTTCGACCTGTGGCGATCTTAATGTGCCCAAAAGAAATCGGTTATCTGATTCGAGTTTTGAAAACAACATTCTGTTGAAATCATGGATTTCATTCATCAACTGTGAATAAAATGGAATAGATGCATTGAAGCCCACAAATTTAGTTCATTGATTGCGAAGAGCGGCTGAAACTTTGCGTGGTTGCGCAACTCATCGGAAGGGCCCCTCATATGTCCGAACTGGAGAGCCCGCGAGTTAGAAGGAGGCGTGGAAGATGAGACCCGCGACCGCGCTCGCTAATGAGAAAACTCCAGTTCGTGCGGTCCGAAGTGAACTGTTCCGACTGGCAGTTCGAACTGTCCGAACTGAACTGCCACAGTCGATTTTTTGAACTGAACTGCGCAAAAATGAGCTGCCAGTTCGTCCAGTCGGCAGTTCAGTCCGACTGGCTCGACGCAGTTTCAGTTCAGTTACCATCTCTATGCACATCATATCAGTCCAGTGCAAGACTGTCAGGTAATTCTTACTGAAGGCAGGCGGTAGGGGTCCATGAGTGAGACGCTCGTTGCAGTCTTAGTGCTACAACCGAGAATGAGGGTTAGCCACAACCTTCGAGCTAGCGGCCTAGGTCTCGGGTTCGCGAAAAGCTAGTACAGCTCTTTTCAGAGCGGTAGCCTGCTCAAACAACGAGAGGACAGTGGCAATTTCGTTAATCCATTCTGTGACGCGCATGATGGGGTCGATGATTCATCACTTCTACGTAGTTACCCCTGGACTTCTAGCATTCCTAGAAGACGAAGAATGAATCGGCGCTCCTACTCTCCGGATACCGCGACCGGGGAGAGTGATCAGCGAGCGGTCTCTAGTAGATGCCCAGCTGCGGTTACTAGAGTATAGAGACCAACTACTAGTCGTGCTCATCAAGAGTTGCAAAGTTCACATGTTGAGCAAACAACTCAGAGCAGTGCCGCTGTTGCTAGTCAGGGCGGGTCTCGTTAATGGACTGGAGAAGAGACTGACCAACTCTCCCTCTCAGTAGGAAGGTGCCCCTCCTGTGTCATACTGATTCCTCGAAGAGGGGCCCACCAACACCCCAGGAATTGTAGAACCGACGAAGACCAGCCTCATACATATTAAAAGGCCTGCACGAAAGGAGGAAAAGGAACATAATGATTTTACATCGCATTGGAATTGAATCTATTGGGAAATGAACTGAAGCTCTTCTCGAATCACTCGGTGAGATAACTATCATTCGATCGTTATTTTGACCGACCAATGCAGCAAGTGAAAGCTAGTGACAACGTCGATGTGGATCGTTTTGGATCAATGCATAATCAGAACAAATTAATCACAGGATCACTGAAAATTTTCACCGGACCATCGAATGGAACTTTGGGAAAGTTCGGATCTGTGGACGAGTTTGGTAATGAGCGAGAACTTGTGGAAAAACGCTACTCTGTCGCGCGTGCCCAGAGTCACTGACGACAGCTCCTGAAATGCTCTTCGTAACAGGTATTTAAAGCGAGACATACAAACATTAAAAGCGCACTTATTGCAAGCACACGAAATCTATGATACTTTCAATGTTTTTTTAACATTCTAACGTGGTAGCAGGCGTGTGGTTTTGAACAACTTTGAAAATAGAAGAAATACAGAAATACATTGGAGATTTGGTTGCAGCTGAATCGAATAAATCGGAGAAAAAGAGACACTAGTCTTTCTCCATCATGGTTTTCCTTGATTTAGTTATCAACGAATCGAGATAACTTCCAAGGATGTGCGGATAAATCCATTTGACAATTCTGGCCGGCATCCAGATTCCATCGATCTAGGCAAGGCAACTCTGAATTCCAGCTTATCATTTCTTCGTTGGTGCCCGATTATTTCCCCTGCATTGCCCCAGTCTTTCTTGGCTTCAAGGGCTGCCTCACGAGTCATGAAATGGGCGAAATATATATCGCTTGCAGTGCAACCCCTGGCTATTTTTGGTTTGATGGTGGAATTGTAACTTGATATAGTAGCGGGCTCATCTGATGCCTGAGAGCGATCGAGTGGCTTGTTCGACCGGTTTCTCATTTCTCTGTCTAAGATTTGCCTGCTGCCCTCATCTTGACGCGAGGAGCCTTGATGGCCCGAACCAGATAAATTTTTAAATTATCATCCGCTTCTCGATATAATCGGTCAAGAATAAGTCTCGCATCAGCTTTCTTGATGGCATCTCCTTCGCAATCAAATAATGAATGCAATGTTATTTCTCTGTTATACATGTTGTCAAGACCGTTAGATGAGGCTTTGATCGATTCAATTGTGTTGGGCACAATGAACCTTGGAATGACAAAAATTCCTCAGTATGCGAACGTAACTGGATGCTGTAGGCTGATCCATCGGGAAAATTCATCCGGACTTCGAGCGCGCAATCCCATGATTGTTCGATGCGCGCAGCTGCAACGTGTGAACACATACATTTCAGGGGGTGGCTTAAGTGGTGGGATCGCGCATCTGTTTACGTTCCCTTACCGCACCGGCGGAAAGGCTGACCAGAGTTACCACACATAGAGCACGGCGTAACTGATTTCTGTCATCCCCTGATCCTCGCCAACTGGTGGGCGCGCATATTTTCATTCGCTTCTCTTGGGGTATTATAATATTCATGAAAAAGATGAGAGTGGTCGAAATCAAGCAACAATTATGGCGATATTCGTGAACGTGCGCAATTCTTGACCAGATTTATCAAGTTTTATATTAAATTTGACCAATTTCCGCGCATCTTTCTGGGGACCTGAAGTCAATAGAAAACCCTGGGAGAAAAGTTACGAACTTAGCAGCGAGAAACAGCAGAAGAATTTTGACGAGTACTGCGTTGTCTATACGAACTTTCCGAAAATGCGAAATTTTCCGACAGTGATGGGAAAACATACTCTTGCATCCCACTGAACGGAAAGAACAACTACCGGAAGAATTAGAAGATTTCATGATGAGTCCTAGAATGTTGGATTCCTACAAACAAACTCTGGAACGCCCAACAGCAAAAGTCATCGAACAATCAAAGGACTTAATCAATCGTTCTTGCTTGCATCTTCAAGTTGTGCTCCGAGCGACGACTAATCAGAGGTTTCCGAGCAGAAATATGGGGACAAATAAGATCGACTCATATGACTTCACAGAAACATCAAGCCAGCCCATCCAACATCAATCGACCTGAAAGAACCAATGAGTTGCCAATTCAGATGATTGGTATGAGCAATGTTGAACAGAGGAGAATTATTTCCCCTAGAGACAATGATGGATGCAATTATTGTCATAACAAGAGCCATTGGAAGGCAGATTGTAGGCAACTTAGGTACGTGCTGGAGATGAGCGGAAGCCGTCCGACAGCTTCGTATGGGCGTGCTATGGCTGCTATCGAGACCAGCGGGGGAGCTGATGACTAAACTAATGAAAGTCATGAGATAGCCTTTGCTATGATGGTAGCCACAGACTTGAACAAGTCGAAGGGACAGGCAGAGAAACCAATCTGTGTGATTGATTCTGGATGTTCAGCTCATATGACTCGAGACAAACAATGGTTGAAGGATTATCAAAGCTTAACTAAACCTGTGTAAGTGAAAATAGGCGATGGAAAATCCTAGAGGCGATATGGGCAGGTCACGTACGAATAATAGAAGGGATAATGGAAGGAGTCGATTATGTCCCATCGTTGGGAGCCAATTTGTTCTCTGTTTCAAACACCACTGATAATGAAAATGAGCTCAAGTTTCTGAGCAAGTATGTCAGCATATTCCTTTATGGTAAGGAAATCTCAAGAGGAACTCATGCACCTTGGTCAATCAAACCATGATCAAGGACACTATCCAGCGGATTGAAGTTTGGAGCACGCCAGCCAATCAAATGGTAACGAAGGAGCCAGGTTTTTACTAAACACCAGGCCGAATATTTATCCAATGCTATCATCATAACATCTCGTTTTGGACCGACATCACTTAGGAGTGCCCCAGGGAACCATTCATCCTACCATTGGATACAACATTCTCGGTCGGACCTTGGGTACACAATTCGGACAGCACAATAATTTCTCTTGACTACGAACAACTGGCTAACATAATCTCGGAAAAGGTGAGCACCTTCAAGCCATGGACCGATGCTTATGAAGATACTATTAATTAGATCCACCTCATTGAAAGTAAAAACAATCGAGCTATGGGAATACGCAAACGGACGGCGATATTCCCGTATCTCTGCTGCAAATCAATGATGACTGGTCTTACACGCGGACCGAAAGAACGCCTTGCCAAATATTCTTCCATCCCTGGTTATCATCGGTTGCGCTGTGAAAGAGTAGGTCATCTTGTTTCTCTGGCCAATATTCAACCTCGTATCACGCTCACCAATGAACGACAGCGTTCGCTTGTTGACGGGCTCGTACTCAAAAGGTGTTCGATCCATATTGATGATGACCTGGCGAGCGTATCTACTGGACCGTCTCTCGAGGTCCGATGGGAACTGGTCTATCCTCTCATCTATCTCGTCCTGCTGACTATTTACGCTTCTTGAGATATACTCAGTCACCTTGCGGGAACCTATCCTCGCGTTCTTCTTGAATTTGTAAAGCCAAGGAGTGCTCGCGCTGAAATAGTCTCTCGATACATTGTATTAATCGTCGAGTTCGAGTGCCTATCGGCGAATATGGTTGCCATGAACAGGCTTACCCTCCGCTCGAGCCTCCGAGACTCTCTCAAGCACGCCCTCATTGATCTGTCGAAGACGGTTCACCGTCGGTTTTCCTTGCTGCACACGTCTCATGTACAACGACAATCTTCTCTGCCCGTATTTAGGAAAGAATCTCTTGAGTGCCGCATGCAATCGACCGTTTGCGCGTAGCTCGAGAATTTTTCGCATCGATGTGACTGATAGACACGATTTCTGCGCTTGTTCATCACAGTATTCAGGGTCATGATCAACCAGATTCGAGGGCCCTGCATCGCATTCGCTCGAAGAGGAACCGAACCGAGGGTTTTCCATCAGAGCTAGACCTAGTGCTCTCGCACTGGCTCGAGTCCGATTGAAGCTTGGTCTCCCCCTCTGTCTTGGTCTAGGCTGGATCATATTTAATGCATGGCGCAGCATATCCTGGAACTCCTCTCGGCTGTGTCTCCTGAAAAATAAAGTGGCGATGTCTGATTTCGTCTCAAAATCGAGAGATGCGAAGATCGCCTCTGGATCGACATCATCACTGTTGGAGTCATCATCTCCGTCGTCACTCCCTCAAGGAGGTTCAGTTTGCCGCTTCGAAAAATTTTGATTTATTGGGGCACATAATATGTGAGCGAACCCATTCATAACGAGTAAGAGGATAATAGCAGCTAATTTTGCCATGATGGTAAATATCGATTTTTCTATTCGAATATGGAATGACAAATCCGATATACTTTAGCACGCAGATAAAGAGTAGAGCGCGTAGGAGTCATATTGTTGTTTGCGCAACGAAATTGAAAGATCGAGGGCGTGAGAGTAGGCTATCTAGATTGATCTCAGTGCGCTAAGAAGGTATACGGCATTCTAATGTGAATCGGCGTGGACCAGCAGGGTATGTTTCCTTGTCGGTAACGGTTATAGCCATGATTGCACTCATGCTATTGCTGAGTTACTACATGTGCTGCGCACCTGAGGATCCTCTAGTTGAAGTGGCGAAGACATCTTTAGTCTCTTCCATGCTCTTGACGAACCGAGATTCAACCAAGGGTAACATATCGAATCAGGAACAATCGAACCCTAACATCAACATCGATATTGGTAATTCGACGATGAATCTTAGTCAAATCGAACTATTTTACCCAAATATTGATGCAAGCTCTTTGAGAAAAGTGGACTTCACTATACCCTACGAAGTTAGCAGGGTCATGACAGGAGATTGACCCTACAAAACTCCGTACCAACTTACAATAATAGATTTGGAAGGCAACGAGGAAAAGGAAGATGACTTAGATGGGCCCCGAGTAGATGTCATTTATATGACTACGCCCACTGAACACGATCAAATGAGCTGATGACTTCGCATTGGAGGAGGCTGTTAGGAAGACAATGCTCTGTCGTGCGTGCTCAGATTTACTGACGACAGCTTCTGAAATTCCCATCGTAACAGGTATATAAAAGTAGCTGGAAGCGTGAGTTCCATTACCATGAACCTGTTTGGCTAATATCATCACGAGGTTATCAAGAGGGAATTAGAAATTGTAAGCTTTGTACCGACGACGATAAAAAGTCGAACAGATGCGGCTTGATATAAGAATCACACATGAGCAACTGTTAAAATCCAATTTGAAGGACGGAATATCAATAACAGCGGAAAACGAAGACCCATCCCTAGTTAATGCATTCTGGATAGTCAAGATAGTAGATATACAGTGCCTCGCGTTTAGAATGCCCCAAATCGCGCATCGAGATTTCGGCACCACGCGTTTTTTCAAGCTTTTGAGCAACTTTTAATGACCAACACTGCGTGAGTCGCCTCTCAGATTCTATGATTTTCAACATCTGTCTTGGCAGCGCCTCATAGATTGTTGACGGCATCAATTGGAATGTCATTCCAGATCATACACGCCATTGCCCATAGGTTCTCTATGATGTTCATGTCCGGCGAGTACGGTGGGACAGGTATGAATAATTTCTCCAGATCTCTCTCTGATAGGAACTTAATCGTTTTCCTGCCCCTTGCAAAGGCAGCATTGTCACGGTAGATCAAGAATCTTCGTTGCCGCAGATCTTTCTCAGGTGGGTGATCGAGTCGTCCATTATATGGCAGTGAATTTCAGAATCCATTGTTTCCTCCCAGATGACTATTTCACCAACCCCGTGTTTGGACACCCAAGGAAAGAGATGCAATCGTTTCAGACGACAAGAGTTTAGATAAGGTAAGTAGAACTGAGTGTCGTCATGATTTTGGATAGGCCTGAACACCCTCCGCCGAACGTTACTGGAATTGTCGATGCCAGACTCTTCAGTAAACACTACATCTTTCCACAGATCATGAGAAATGTTGAGTCTCTGCCAGGAAGTGTTGAGACGTTTCTCGCAATCATCAGGACCGATGGAATATTAGTGGGGTGATGAGCGCTTGGGTCGCTTGGGTCGCTTGAGTCGCCCAGCGTATCTCCCGACGGTGGATCAATGAATCGGATGGTTCAACTTATCTCTCACCTCTCGCAAGGTCAACTGAGACTCACTGATTATTGTTGGTGCCATCTGTTTGGTCCGATCTTCTGGCAGTTTTGACCTCCTTTCTCTCTTCCTGATAATAATCCTTCTCTCACTGTCGTAAAGCTTGAGTTTCCTCTGGATGGTCCATCGTGAGCAACCGAAATGAGAACTCATTTGTTGCATGCTCCATTCGCTCTCACCTGATATGAGTGCCTCCACGATAAGTTGTGGGCCAGATTTTGTCATGATAGAGCCATCAATATTTTGGAAAAGATTTATATTCGAGCTTGCCGAATGGAGAGCTTCAAAATGTGCGCCGAGGTGCGCATCCGACGATGGGCTATTCAAAACGCGAGTGCACGAAGAAAACGAAAAGGACTGGTTAACGCTCCAGGACGAGCGAACACAAAACTCTGTATCCATATTTAGGCCAGATTGTTGCAAGACAGTCAAACTGTTCTGTATTCGCGCGCACCAGCGCAGATATCTCCAAGTTAACAGATATATGGCTGACGAGAGAAAATACAAATATTGGCGTCAAAGGAGGTTGGATTCAAACAAGCTCACCGATTCCTGGCAAGCTTTTGTTAATTTGCGATTTCTCCTGATGCTCAATATATCATCGAATAGAATCAATACGTTTGACTATGCTCAGAGCCTGCTAGGCTTATCATGGTTAGATTTACATTCAAATAGAATTGATAGGTTGAGCAATTCTTTTTATTTCCCAGCAGAAATTTTCTGTTGATATAAATATGCAGCTGCAGAAGTTGATGGTTCAAGGAATGGTAATCCTTGCTAAGGTTGACTACCTTGGAAGCCTCGCCAATCTTGTCAGAGAGTCAACGACCAGCAATAAAGCAAGCATACACCGGCCAGGAGACGACCATATGGTGGGAGTGCCACGCTTGGCAGGCGGGATGTTAGGGATGGCTAACTGTCATAACCCAATTTCAAGATGATCAACCTTCCTCCCGAAAGGGCGGGGTCGTCTTATGTGTGTAAAAATCTTTGCTATAAAAAGCCTAACCTGAGAGTAAATAAACGTCATTTTCTCAACTGTAACTTCTTCGAGCGTAACACTTATCCTTAACTCGACACTGGGACTGGTTGTTAGGGACTTGGTCGACACTGGTGTTACGCCACATAGCGATCTCAGATGGATTGCATAGGGCTGATAATGCTGTCACAACAAGCCTAGAACAGTTAGGTTGATATGCGTGTCATTTATAGCGGACTAGGTCTTGTTGGACAATGCTCGAGCGCTAATGACCCCGCGATGTGGCTGTCAATGAGCCCTCTGGTTCGTGTTAATTGAGCTTTTCAACAAATTATAGGAGTCCTTCTCACTAATTTGGGAGTCAAAATCGAACCTCTTACGACCATGGAAGATCTAATCTAACAGTCGCAGCAGTGATCCATGCCTAGAAATTCTGGCACCCGATTTGAGATATGATCCGTTTCCGAAAAAACAGACCAAAAGTTAGAATGAGGCGATGGGCTCAGCATTTCGGAGTTCAATTCAGTCAGGTGGTTTTGAAAAATTACTGTTTTGAGCCCAGTATTTACAAAGTTAAAGGAAAAAAGTGATGTGTATGTCGTCTGCCCTAGCCTCGAAATTTGTGCCTAAAATAAATATAACTGGCGACTTCTCATCTCGATGTTGCTACACCAGCTATTGAGCTTACGGAGCATTGACCAGGGTTCTTCGGGAAATGTGATTCTATTATTCTTATACGAAAATCTTCAATCGTTGATCACCTAAGAATCTGTTCCTGGAATAGAACGAATCTGGCGGGCCAAAAATCTCAAATCTCTGATTCTGATCGCTCCAAGAAGGCAGATAAGTCTGCTCTACAACGTCTGCGGACACAGATGGTCGCCGCCCTACAAGCAACTGGGCTCGTGCCAGCGGCAAACCAGAGAACAGCTGGTAAACAACCAAGCCAGCAGCAGCAACCATCGCAGAATCAGTTAGCAGCAGCATCTCAAATCTCCCAAGCCACACAGACTAGCGGAAGTAGCGGTAGCTCGGGGGGAAATTCATCACATGGCGCTCCGGGACACACTAGTTCTGGAGCACCTGGGGGTGGAGGTGCTAATTCTCCACGAAGCTCAAGCCAATACGGCAATAGGCATGTTCACGAGCTGTTCGCGTCACTGAAAGATTTTATGAACAAATGTGACCTCACTAGCTATGGACCCAAGGCAGCACCCGTTCCGAATATGTGGACGAATTTGATAACCCACGATCGGAAGACTTTCTCGACCATCGCGCTCAAAGTTTTGGCTGACGTGAAAAATCTTTTCAGAAGCGAGGATAGGATGGTCAGCGTCAGCTCGCCTCTCTATGTCTTCGGAGATATACATGGAAATTTTCATGATTTGAAGTACTACGAGAGAGAGCTGTGGGCGCAGGGTCCTCAGAAAGCCAGAGTATCATTTGTTTTTCTCGGCGACTTAGTCGATCGGGGCCATCATAGTTTAGAAGTTGTTATGTATTTATTTTGCTGCAAACTGCTGAGCAAAAAGAACACATTTGTGCTAATTCGAGGGAACCATGAGTTGAGAGCCATACAACAGGCGTTCACATTTCACAGGGAATGTATAGAGAAGCTGGGGCCTGCCTTAGGCGCTCAGATCTGGACCAGTATCAACAAATGTTTCGACACAATGCCTGTTGCATGTCTTATAGATCAGCATATTTTTTGTTGCCATGGTGGCATACCTATGTCATCGCAATCCATCAAAGATATCAACAATGTTCCGTGCCCATTGAGTGATCCTGAAAATCAATCACCATTAGCATGGGAACTGATGTGGAATGACCCACTCACAAATAGCGTTTTCGGTGAAATGGCGGAATTATTGCGATTGCAGTCCGGGTCGAGGGCATTTTCGGCTTTGAAAGGATTCCTACCAAATAACAAGCGTGGTACAGCCTACTACTTCAGTGAAACAGCGGCTTTGAGGTTCATGGAGCAAAACGGATTATCACACGTCATTAGAGCTCATGAGTGCTTGCCCACAGGTTACACATTGCACAGTAATCAGAAGCTGATTACAGTCTTCTCATCCTCGAAGTACTGCGGGGGTAACAATGATGCAGCATGTGTTCTTGTAGAGTACGATGATGTTCGTGTGATCAGACTCGATATTGGAGAGCATAACGCAATACCAGCGCCAAACTGAATACTGGCTGGACCTTAGGTCCCTTAGATTTTTAGTACAATACAACAAATGAGGATCAAGAATATGACTCCGAGAAATAGTTGTAATACGTTGCCCTGAGAGAGGAATATCTCAACTTATCAATGACTTAGGGATGATACCAGTAGATTTCCTGATATCCAGATTTGTTTGACTATTGCCCGTTAATGAGACCTCATTATCTCTCACTCCCTTCCTATCGGTGTTCTAAGGTGCCAATTCTGAAACATACTGTACCAACGAGACCAAGGTTAGAATGAAAGAGCTAGAGCCTAAATGTATGGGAAGATCCATTGCACTTAATGAAGCACAGTTGCCTGCAGCACAGGGGTCGCCTGCCTAGCGAGACCGGCTAACTTGCCGAAGCAGCCCGTCTAAAAGTTGGAGCCACCATGCACACAGTTAGTCAGGCGCACAAGTCGAGTCTACTCGTCAATAAAATAGTAGTGTGAGAATCATCGCAATCGGAACTCTTTTCTACCAACTCTTCGTACTCTGCCTCTGTTAGACGGTTCGAGGGTAGATACAAACCAGGACCCACACTTTTGCCCCTCGCTAACGCCTCACAGTTGGTAGTAGAGGGTTGTTTAGAATAAAGTCCGGACATGAAAACCTTGTGACTAACTTGAAAAACGTCCCTTTACGCTCCTCGAGGCGGGTAGCTCTATTGGTTTGGCTAGCGAGCCAAAAATTGCCCATTTCCTTGTCGCCACTTGCTGGGGAACGAGAGGATTCTGTGGTTTTGTTTGTCTACACCTCGAAGCAATAAGAGAGTTTGCCACAAGAATTTTTGAAGACGAATGCTTGTCAGTCGGCCATCTGCTGAGGTGAATTAATGAATTCGCTGCTTCAGAGGAACCTAAAATTCCTGCCGGCGACGATTAAGCAGCTCGAGGAATCTGACTCTCAGTGGGCAGGGGGATCTAATCGAAGGGGTGGCCAAATTGCTACCAATGTGATTCAGAAGAAAGCTCGAGCAAAGTTTAGCGAAGAATCCTTCATATAAAGACATCTTCGCCCTCGGAGATCATAGAGCTAAACTGAATTATCAATATGCTCCATCAACGAGCGTCGAAGTGGAGCGTCCTTCCTCACAGTTGAAGCACATCATGACAGATCAAAGCTCTAGTCTCAGTGAACAATCTCTCAAGCAACTTTGCGTTCATTACTGGAATTCAAATAAACTCGGGCGTTTATAGTAGTTCTCTCTTCAGAGAAATGTGCCTTTTGAATGCCTCCACCAAGATGGCTACCTGCTCTGCGGGTAGAATGGCTTTGCAATCGCCATCCGGTGCTTGGCGCTGGGAGTGGTCGGGTGGAGGCGGCCGCGAGTGCGCTGAGCGAGCGAGCAGGAACAGAAGGGATCCTCCAAGAAACGGGCTTCGGTTGGTAGGCAGATGGGCCGGTGGTTCGATACACCATGGGAATGGATATAATGACAGCTATAATGACTGTACTCGAAAGCAGCAGGCTTAGCCTGACGCCTTCGATAGCCGAAAATGTAACCGAAGATTTCTACCCGTGTCGCAATTGCGGCGCAGGGCACTGGATGCGAGATTGTGTCGACCTTTTAAAGTGGTCAAGGCTTCTGCATCAACGAGCCCTATAGCGAGTCTGCCAGTGGGCTCTAACTTGCTTTCGGCTACCGTAGGGATAGATGGACTACATCATCGAGTCGTGGTAGATACAGACGCCGCAGTATCACCCATAGCTGAACATGGACTCATCATGCAGCGTATGCGTTCACCAATCTTGACGGCCAACCTGCAAGTCCAGCATGGTCGCGCGAGAACATTACATGTAGACGCAAGCTGTTAATTTTCGGCCTCGATGCACTCATTAGTTCAGTGCATCTAAGGCTTTTCGATCTTGATTTTCAGACCAAGTCAGGTCAATCTAAAATTTTCCGCCAAGGCCGTCTCATAGGAGAAGAGTGGAGCTCAGCGCAGCATAAAGTTGCCTCAATCCAAACAGACGCTAGATCCCCCTTTGAATACATCAGCTCGAGCTTTAACTCCGACCTGAGCCATATGCTCAACGCATATGCCGATGTCTTCAAAGGATTAGATAACTAGCCTATTGTTGGGATACCAATGCGATTCTACACGGTTCATCAGCACCCAATATTCGCGGAACAGACATTAATCAACCGGTGAAGTTGGTGAGATGAAGTTGGAGGTCGATGATCTCCTGGAAAGAGGTATCATTGGAAGGTCTCGCCCGGGGTATGCGGCTACCTCTCGCATCATCTCTAAGAAAAAGGGGGCTGGAAGGCTCTCGATAAATCATATACCACTCAATGCTGTAACCTATTGACACTCTCACAGTCTACCTCATAGACATTTTGCAAGAAGTGCAAGGTGAGAAATATCTATCTACGTTTGACTGCACAGAGGGCTTCTATCAAATAGAGGCGGAGAGACTCTCGTGACCGCCACGAGACGGCCTTTTCGACCCCTCGCGGCGACTTCCAATCCAAGCGTTCTCCATTTGGCGCCCGAAAGTCATGTGCCGAGTTCCAACGGGTAATGGACGACGTTTTGCACGAGAGCTTGTTCGCAGAATGTGTTGTCTTCGTAGACGATATCTTAGTTTTTGGCCACACGTTGGAACAACACAATAGCAACTTGGAGTGGTTCTTAGCACAATGCCATAAGTACAATATCAAACTCAAGTATAAAAAGTGAAACTCTATCAGGGAGGAGTTCGAATACTTAGGATTCCTCATAAGTGGGAGCACGATCAAACCTTTTCCCGGTAAGTTTGACTTTATCCAAATTGTCGGCACCTGAAAGCGAACACGATCGATAATCGGAAAGCTAAATTCCAACTCGCGTTTCGTACCGGAGTATTCTAAGAGATTGTAGGCGGTTCGTGGGCTTCTCTCAAACTCCAAAGATTTCCAATGGACAGAAAAAGAACAAAAATCATATGTAAACTCATTAACGAACTCGATACTGTCGAACCCCAGCTCCTAGAAGCGAGAGAGAAATCCAAAACTATATATCTGTCGATACGGCAAAACAGATCGAAATTTCACAAGAAATCTAGAAATTTCACCATGGCCGAAGACACCGAGGGCCCATATTGATCACCGATCAATTTGTTCTGGTCAAGGCTTACCCTGGGAACCATAAAATGCTTTTACCCCGATGGGGACGGCCGGCCATCGTATTGAAGCTCTTGGGAGAGCAACGAGAGGAAACGATAGCCACAACATTTGACATGGATGCCTGTTGTGCAGAGTAATCTATCACGGCTCCTCGCCCCATAAACAGCGGTCTTCAACCTCTCAGGTCATCAGACCCCATTATCTAGGTAGTAGAACTATCATCTCTGGTCTATTTCCGGGCCCGGCTATGCTCCAGGCTCACCAAATATTCCCAGGCTCATAGTAGTTTCCTACACTCATCCCTGTTCTGGGAGACATACCAACGAGGAGACGATAATTCTTATGAGCCCAGATGGTTTCATGACCATCTCAAATCTTGGACCAATCAACAGATAGACTAGATGCCCTTCGGGGCACATGGTTCTGGCGTGCGAATGCAATTCGGGTCCAAATGTCTCAACACCACAAGGTCAACATGTCTAAAGATCATCTGATCACAATGGTGCTAACCACAAAACAAAGAAATAGCTAGGAACCATGAGCCCGCACAATTCAATTACAATAAATTCGTTAGAACTAGGAATCACTCAACGATCACTGGTAGATCAGCTTAACAGATGGTTCGTGAGAATCAAGACACATACGGTTCCATACCATACGATGAATATCTGTGACGAGGCAAAGAATAACCGCCTCGATGGCTTGTTGGACCTACGACATCCGAGTATGAATAGAGCTGCTATTTGGAGCAGCTCTGAGCATTTCCAACCAGATTTACAACGAGTAACATCTAACAAAGTCTTGGTACGTCCCGCGGACATTCAAACATCCACCTTGTGTGTAGAACTTACTCAGGTTCATCCAATACAACATCATCTCTACACACCAAAAGTCTCTCACCTCCTCTGTCTCTCTAACGTCCTTGTTGTTTCTAATCTAACAATACCGATCAATTACAGCAACATTCTAGCAACAAATTTACTGATGATCGTTCCAGGAATCCAACATCGATGAACGAGAATAGTAGCAGACTTGCTGAGCTAAGTATGCCCTCGATGGACTTCGATGGACCTAACTAGGTCTCGGATGACCTCTTCGCCCAAACGTGTGACCATGAACGAAGAAGTCGAGAGGCGATTTTCGATGAAGAATAGGTCGTCAGTCAATTTGGGAGCTAGAATCCTTCAGGTAGGGTACCATCACCACTAGGCAGAACACAGAAGAGATCTGGCATTCTAGGCCTGTCCCTCAATGCATCGAGAAGGATAAGCCCTAGAGTAAGGCGGTCACTGAGACTGCCTTCTAAGATCATACGACTTTCTGGGTCAACTTCGCCCAGCGCTGAATACTCATCCACTGATGAAATCATACAGGTTTTGGCTCAGAAAAGGGGTGTCATCTCCTCATTGAAACGGGCACTCGGAAACTGGCGGAATAAACCTCCTGATCTGAGTAGGAGCATATAAAGTAGAGCGTCAAATGAACAGAATTGAACCAAGAGGGTGAACTGAGGCGCCGCGCGTTGCCTGCACCACAGAATGTCACCTACCTAGCGAGGTGGCGTCGCTCCGCCGAGACCTGCTGGCTTGAAGGAGCTACCTGTATAAAAGTCTGAGCCACTATCCACACAGTTAGTCGGGAGTAAAAGTCGAGTCAGTAAAATGGTGGTCTAAAACAATCATTGTAATCGGTAATCTTCTCTACCAACCCTTCGTACTCTGGCTCTCTGTGAGACGGTTCGAGGATATATAGAGACCGGGACCAACACCTTCACCTCTAGCTACCGCCTAACAGCACGAAGGGGTGATGTCCTATACGTGTGTCACATGAGCGATGTCTCGTATGGCGACGCTTCCCTATGCTCCCTTTAAGAGCGATCCCGCCTCCCGCAAACCTTCTGCTGCGTGCTCTGTGAATAGTTTCACATTTCGAAGATCTCTCGTTCCGTTAAAACATGTCAGTTACGACTTGAAAGGAAT
>Ga0268247_10000296_pt1 | contig 17413 bp, 20 predicted proteins | sample AgamicOrMae_FD_200245 | JGI IMG/M metagenome (GOLD analysis project Ga0268247, IMG submission 200245) | Agave microbial communities from Guanajuato, Mexico - Or.Ma.e (v2) (version 2) | ecosystem: Host-associated > Plants > Phyllosphere > Phylloplane/Leaf | place: Guanajuato, Mexico | collected...
TCCAACACACTGGCGAGCAAACAAAACACTGCCCGTCACATTTAAAGTTGTTTGTTTAAATGAGGTACCAGATGATACACTTGTTACAGTTAAGGCTGGCAATGATGATAATTGTTGCGGTGAACTCAGAAATAACACAGCCCTCATGAAACATCAAGTTGCCAAATTTAATGATTTACGCTTTGTAGGCAGATCTGGTAGAGGAAAACTATTCACATTAATGATAACTATCCATACGTGCCCTATGCAAGTTGCAACCTACAGCAAAGCGATAAAAGTAACCGTCGATGGACCCAGAGAGCCCAGAAGCAAGTCGAGCATGATGATGAACTCCTGTTGGCCCTATGGTTCGGCGCCACAAATTAACCCCCTCGACCGTCCTTTATATGATTCGAGAACGTTGGCCATGCTTGCACGCCAATACCAGCCATCGATCATGAGCGCCTTATTAAGTTTATCGACAAATCAAGGGAACCCAGATGACAACAATAATACTTCACAAAATGGCAACACAACAAATGACCAGCAGAATGACAATAACTCGCACTCTAATTCAGGCTCAACGAAAAAATTATGGCGCCCATTAGATATCATGAGATAGTTCGAAACTTTTTTCAACTCAACAGTTACTAGACACTAGTACATCGGTAGCTACTACCGATCAAAAGGTAAAAGAAATAAACCAAAGACACCCCGAAGATTTCACAATCGCGCTAATTGGCTTCTGTTTATCCGACATAGAATTTCTTCCTATCCGTTTGCATCTCGTGTCTCTTGAGCATCCATTCGTATTCCCCATGCGGGTCAAAGGTTCCAGACTGCAGAGACATTAGTTTCATCGTCATCTGAGGCCCACATTCGTGCAACGTGACGCGCCCTCTCTTGTCGTCCACATCATAGTGATGATATCTGAAGAATATAAAGTCCCTCTGATTGTGAAAAGTGCAAACCGTCTGGCACTTGAACTTGGGCAACGTGGGAAAGAGACATGCAAACATACGACCAATTGTCTGTCCCAAACGGGTATCGAAGTTGTTCAGGATCAATTCAGGTCTATTATAAGAAGGTGGTCTGCGAGCACGAGGAATTTGGTCGGTCAATTTCACTGACGAGAGACGAAATTTAGCCGTTGGTCCATTGGGCAGGTGCACAATTAGCATTCCATTGGGTTCACGCCTGTTTTCGTTGATCACTATAAGATCTGAATAGTTTCTATCAATGCAACCTCTTATGATCTTCTTGATTGCTGATCTGTTGCGAAATCTGAACTCAGACTTGGGTATAACATTGTGGAGCTCTCGGCATAATTGGATTGTTCTCGAGTGCGGGTTGTCGGAAGAAGTGATTAATATCTTAGGATTTCTCTCATTGCTTGGATCCCAATGGCTTTCAAATTCATCATTTTTCAGATCTATCTTAACCTCCTCGTCATCTGGGTTGATCATGGTCTCGTCAATGGGACGACTATTCTCCACTGTCCTCGGGACCTGCTTCTCCCGAGGCTCGTCCCCATCCTCGAGACGGAACACCTTCTTCTGTCCCTTTTTGGCCATGAGCTTCTTTCGCTTCATCCTTGCAAATTTCCAATAACTGTCTCGGTTCTAACAGTAAATCAATCAGAAAACGAAAATAATGAGACCTTGAGAACGGATAACAACAAAGCGCACGTGTTTTAACTGTGCACTGCTTGGAGTCGGGCCGCTCGAGATGGAAGTTTTTCGGCGCACCCAATTGCGGCAGGATCCTCTACGCATTGCTCGAAGACTGAACTGACAAGCCGGACAATAGTTGCCCGATTCAGGATCTACAATCGCCAAAGATCCGCGTTTAAAACCTCTCTTCAGATGTTAGTAGCTTGAGAGGCTTGTCTGAAATCTGAGCTCGGCAGAAGGGATACTCAGCTAAGGTTTCGTATCTACCTGCGAATATCTGGTCACACTTGACTGGAGTGGCTTTCGAGGGGTGTCTCAGAAAACGTTCCCTATCGAGGTACACGGTGATTCTAGTCTTAGCCAGACCGATGTCGCATCCCATCAAGACATGCTATCATCTGCTGGGAGTTATCAAAGCCGCCGGCATCCTGCTGTCTCTGTTCTACTAACCAGGATCCTGCAGCGCCTTTTCTTTTAGAGAAGTTAAGAACTTATACTTTCCCTTGTTCCGGCCCATTCTCTGCCCCAACATCACCACATATCAGGAAAGTACGGGCCCCATCGTAAACTTGCAACCAGTTATCGGATAGATGTCAGTCCCAAATGTAGCTTGCCAAGACCAACCAAACAACCTCTGATTCGTGCAAGAAGCATCTAATGACACCCGCCCTCATCGGAGCTACCATATAGCAGCCTTCCTGCCGCCTTCTTACCAGCAGCTATCCATCCGATTAGCTCTAAACTCTGTCTGGCCTCTCTGCTCAAGCAACAGGTGAGCTCATAGCAACAATCGGCCCCGTACAAGTGCCAGATTCTCGTAACACTATCGCCCAGTGCACGATCACCACCCGGACCAGCCCACTGATAACTATCCATCTTTTCACCCAAGTACCCTCGAGTAGCCGCTCCAAAGGCTCACAAACGCTCACTATAACCTCACGCCGGACCCAAGTAATCATCTGATTATATGCTCATTATACCTCACAGAGAGAGAGAGTCCATTCCATGCAGATGCTAGATCCTACTAACTAGGCATCATCTATACTAATGCTCGTTCTAGTCCTCACAAAGCTGTAAAATTCCTCTCAGACTTGCGCAAGTGCACAAACTGGCCATTGTACTGGTCAGCAGTGGTCTGGAAAGCAAATTGGCCCTTCCAATGAGCACCGGACATTAGTTGTCTGAGTGCCATTGAGGCTGTGTCTAGAGAATGTTTGTTCATTCATCATGCTGCATCAAGTATTAGTGATAATGTGCGACTTGTGTGTGACTTTCTTGCTACCGGCTACACTAGAGCTGGTGTAAGCTAAGATGTGATATTTGCGCTAGTTAGCTAGGTTGGCAGCGGGGGTGGAAAAAGTCCACCTAGTGAGGTGAAGCTACCTTTTGTCATAGAGATATGCAACTCTGGCAACATATGCACTGTGATATGACCACTTGATTCCAGGACTAGTTGAATCTCGGGCTACTCTAGAGAGTGCACCAGAGAGTGAACTGTGAAGATTGCATCTGTGTGAGTGGTGCAAGCTCGAACGATGAGTGAGATTATGCCAGGCTCAAGCAAATTTCACAGCTTAATCCCCGCTGATCGAGAAAGGTGTATTGACTGCGTGTCATGAATAGCTTGGGCATACTATCTGTCAGTTGAGGCTAACTTCAGTATCTGGGCCGAAAAAGAGCAGTCCCTCGATACTCCCCAGTGGGTGAAGCGGGTCTATGCATGCATTAGCAGGTCCTACGATGTGCTTTATCGCTTTTCTTCCCTTAGGGCAGACTGTGGTGGGTGATGGCATCTCGAACGTGACATCATGGCCCCTCAAATGACGTGGTAAAGATTTGTCAACTAGTCGATCAGATGAGAAAGCATCAGTCTAAGACAATGAGCAGCCCAGCGAGGCGAGTTAGGGTAAGCAGAGGAACGATGTGAATGCATTCCAATGATTACAGGCTATTCACGTAGGAGATAAAAATGAGGCGTATACCAATTGCAAGTACATTTATTAATGGATATGTTGTCGCAGTCCGTAACAGATATACTAATGTTTTTCTTTTTTCTTTGCTTCATGTAAAGATGGATAAATTGTTTGGATGATTTTCTCTATGCGCGCCCGTGGCCAAGTTCGAGTCTGCCGCACTTTGCAAGTGTTTGTCTGTTATTCTGTTGAGATGGTGAAAAACTAATAGAGAAACTTTCTTCTTTCTATCTTGTCCCATAGCAACAACCCCAAGCATTTCCGTGCCGGCACCTTAGGTCTCTTGGAATGTTGTCCCAAGTGGTAAGCTCGGACTTTTGTGTGTCAGCGTTGATTCGAAAAAGCCGTCAAATTTCGACTTGGTGGCTCACTGTTCTCATCAATGTAGATAAGCTACAGGCGAGATCCAGTGACGAGCGACTAAATGGTGGTCGAAGATATCGACTAATTCGGGCCGGGATCTCAGTCAGTGTTCCAATTTAGGGGGCATACAATGAGAGTGCTTGGACAATTTTGGGGTCTTGCTCTGAGCCCTCTTTGAACTCTTGCAACGACAACTTGTTGTCTCTGTTAGAATCGAGCAGCTCAAATATCCGATCCACACGAACGTTTGGAGACTCATCACTTGTGGCGTCTGGCCCACCACCTGCAGACACAGTTCCGTCTGGGGGCCTCTTGGCGCTGCCCAGCATTTCGTAAATGGCTCCCACGATGTCGTACATCTCCTCGCGAGTGATGTAGCCGTCGTTGTCCACGTCGTACAATTTGAAGGCCCCTGTTTGGTTGAGAAGTAGCAGGTGAAAAAGTAGAGGTTGTTGTTGTTTTGATCAGATTTGGCCTGGTCAGTGTTTCGCTGAACGAGATGGAGCGAGAGCTTGGTGGACAAGGGAGAAAAAGGGGAGCCACTTCGTGATTTGAATGACAATGACGCCTCATTGGCCAGCCAGCCGGCTGCAATGGTGCAGTGGTGGGGAAAAATTTACTTTTAGCTGCCCATGAATGCTACTTACAAGTCAATTTCTCCTCCAGACTCCCGCGGCTAGTCACCGACAAGGCTTTCATGAATTCCTCAAACTCGATTGAGCCGTCCTAATATTATTTCGTTCAGTTCGTCCAGTTCGTCCAGTGGGTGGGTGGCGGGCAGGAAACTTTAGGTTAGTGCGTGATTCGCGTAGATTTTCCATCCGAGCTCCCTTTTTTCGGGGCCACAAGCTGGGCCCGCATCACTCGCTTGCCGCAAATCAATTCCCTGCTTTCTGGCCGCAATATCGCCGCAACCGCAAATCGAGCCCACAAAGCGAGGCAGAAAAAGAGCACCAGAGAAGAGTGAAGCCAGCGAGACGATTGGCGAGCTCCAATTGCGACACTAGAGGGCGGACAAAGAGGAGAGACAGTGAGTGGAAGAGTTGGACAACGAGAAGGGAACGAGATGAGGGCAGCCCGAAGAGATTGTGGCGCTGGCAGAGCGCCACAGAGATCTGGAACTGAGATGAAACAGAGGAAAGGGAAAGGAAGATGGGCCGGCTCAAAATTGCTGCCGGCACTTCTCTCTAAATTTATCTTGTTTCCTGCTCGCCTCTGGGAGGCGCCCCCCAGCAAGCATCTACCGAGGAAACATCTAAAAGGCGGCCTTCGGGGGCCCCATCGGGCAGCCTGTTTCTCTGGTCTCTCTCTATCCGGCTTGCTGGTGGCGCTCGAAGGGGAAGACTGCCTGCGGTGGCTCGCCAGCCAGTGTTCTCGGGCGGCGCTTTGGGCCCTTGTCGAATTTGCCGCTCAAATGGCCATAAACAATTGCGGCCGCCGAGACAGAGAGACACAGAGAGAGGTAAAGGGAGGCTGAGTTGGGGGCGAGAAATGGCCGCTTTAGGGGAGGCGCAAGCGAAGGTGCAGCTCAAAGTGGAAGTGGAAGCGGAAGGGAACTTGTGTCTGTAAGCTGGAAGTGGCGCTCTTTCGGTATAGTCGCCAATTCTGGCCCAATTTGTTTCCCCCGCTCTGGCCCAGCTCGAGACCTGGAGACCTGAAGCTCTGGCGAGCTGCAAAGCTGCAAAGCTGCAGCAAGGCCCCTTCTTCAGTTCCGGCGGATTGGCAGCCGTTTCGCATGAAAGTGGCTCTTGGCAAACATCCGCCAGGCCGGAAGGGCGGGACAAAAACAATACACCTTCAGCGGCGAGCTTGTCGCTCTTGGCTTGTCGCTTGAGATAGAAGCCTCTGGGCCCTGGTCTCTCTTTGGCCTCCGTGTCTAAGTCTCTCGAAACGAATCGGCTCCTAAGCTGTTGGGCTCGGGCTTGTTTTGCTTCATTTCAATCATTAAGCTCTTCACCTTGGCCCCGGTCAAGCGGCTGGCTGCGAGTGTCTCTCGCCGGTTGCCCCACTTCTGTTTGGCGCGCTCGCAATCTAGGTCCACAGAGGGCCCATCCTAAGCTGGCGCAGAGTGGCCGCCACACGCAAGGGCAGCCAGGCGCACCGAGACACACATTTGGAGCTTCCTGCTTGGCCAAGTGGCGCCGGAAAGGGAAAGGCAGTGGAGCTCCCAGCAGGCAGACCAAGAGGGCCCGCCAAGTGTGATGAAGCGAGCTCAAATGCAGCCCCACTGACATGCTGCTGGCACTTTTCTGCCGGCGAGAAACAAATGAGCTGGCAGTTTAGGCCAACTGGCAAACAACAAGAAACCAACCAGCCATCTGACCGCCACTCTTTCTCCAACTCTTACTGGCTCGCTCTGGGCCTTTCTCGCTCTCGCTAGCTCTCTCGTTGCGTCTCCAGCAGCTGTCTAGCCAGCAACTGGCCGCTTCTTGGCCCCCAGCCCGACTGGTCCCGCCCACAAGGCCGCCGTTGCTAACAAGACGCCAAATAATGTTACGCGCCTTTCGTGATCAAATTGAGCGCCGAGTCTGTGCTATAATTTGCATAATGATGATTCTGAGCCAGTTGGCCCAGCTCCAGACAACTGGCAACTGGCAAGTGGCAACTGGCGACTGGCAAGTGGCGGCTGCGGCTTGACGCTTGCGGTCCCAGAGGCAAGCTTGCACGAGCGGCCCAGCAGAAGCCAGCGGCGAGCTGGCGCCATTTCTCGCTCGACCCAAGCGCCAGTTTGTCTCTCTCTCTCTCTCTCTCTGCCTCTCTCCATCCTAGTCTCTGGCTCCTCTCCGACCCACTTAAATTGCAAAACGATCAGCCGGCGCAGCAGGCCGCCACTCTGCAGCGCCCCCAAATGGACCCGCGCCCACCGGCTGGCGCGCCCAATGGAACAGGTGAGGGCAGCTCCGGGTGGCTTGCCACTCAGAGCAAGTGCCGAGCCGCATGACACACACCGGCGAGCTTAAGACTCGCTGGCCTTGGAACCACCACCTCTGGCAAGCTTCAGAGGCTGGCGACAGTGAGAAGGAGCGAGAAGGAGAGGGAGGCAGGTGCCAAATTAATGAATTGGCTTCTCTGAATGGCTCATCCATCACCAGAGAGGCGCAAAGGGGCGAAAATTTGCATCCCGCTCGGCTCATTGCCCGCCCTCTGCCTCTCTCTCTCTCTCTCTATGGGAGCCAATATTTTTCCACCACTTGACCTGGCCACCAAAGGCGCCACCAGTCCCGCTCCTTAGCTTAGGGCCACGCTCAGCAAGAGCCTTTTAGTGCTATCATTTGGTGCAAACATGAGCTCTTTGTCGCCGCTCGATAGCCGTTCCTAAGGGCCGCTAGTCAGAGAGCCGACTGTTTGTGTTTGTCAAATCTTGTCCAAGATTCCAAAAGCTAAATGTAAAATCCAAATTCCACACTCCCAATCCTAAACTGCAAAGGTCTAGAGATGCAAAACTTGAAATTCTGAAGTAGTAGACCAAGTTGGAGAAATACACAAGCTAAGCAAACTAAATAATAATACTCACGTGATTCTGGTCGAACACCCGGAAACAGGCGCGCGCAAATTTGGTTGGGTCTCCGTGTGGAAAGAATTGCTTGTAGATGCGTAAAAAGCCAGACTCGGTCAGTTGCCCATTGGGACAGTCTTTCCTGAAACCCTTGTGCCATTTTCTAATCTCGCGCTCGGAGACTTTTGCATCAGAGAGCGAGCGAGATTTGGGCAACCAAAGTGAATGATTGGGCGCGATTTGTCGTTGCCCAAAGGTCGTTTAGTCCAGTGCCAAATGGGAGCCAGTGGAGCAGCGTTTTGGCCAAATGTGAGCGCCAAATGAGATTAGAGTTGTTCCAGTTCCAGATGGGATTCCATTTTCAGCGGTGGGAACAAATTTCGATAATCTTAATTAGTAGTCTGTTTGCAGTCCGAAGCTAAGCTATGCAATAAGCCGCCGGGCTGAGCATTGGCCCATCGGCATTGCATTGCATCGCATTGGATGAGTGTGGGTGTATAAATATACAAGGAACATGCAGTTCTCGGCTGGTGGAAGATGAAAATTGATTGTTGATTCAATTGCGGCCCATTGACTTGCTCACTTGCTCAGTTTCTAGAGCCAAGCTGCAATGGTCTGCTGCTGCTGGCCCGCTGTTGGCCGATAAACAAGGCCGATAGGCGCCATTTGTGCCAGTTTGTGCGCCCAAATGGCAGACTGGCCCAAATGTTAGCAGATGAGGAAATTAATTGGCGAGCAGGCCGAGATGGGAGGCAACTTTTGCGGCCGCTTGAGCACTAGAGAGCGTCCACGGGAGTCTACTGCTGCCAAGCTTGTCCTGTTGGGGCTCGTTTGCGCTCTTGCATGATGCAGCGAGGGGGCGACAAAGATGGGCTGGCAGCTAAGGGCGCGCACGAGCAAAGCAAGGGGGCCAAATGGAGCGCCAAACAGTGGGCCAAATTGGCGAACAGAACACTAGAGCTAAGGTGCACTGCTTGCCCATGTCTCTCAAGCCGCCGGCAAGCTGGCTGAGAGTAAATTGGGGGCCCTCTCGAGCCCTCGGCCAGCCAGCAAGACAGTGACTGGCGAGCCATGCATGGCCCCTGGCGGCTAAGGGCCGGCCGGCCGGCCGGGGCAGCTTCTTAGCTGCTTAATATGCAAACTAAAAACCTGCTACTTATATTTATTTGTCTAGTGAAACCAGGCGTTGAAGTTGGCCGAGGCGGCGGTCTGGCGGCGACGGACGAGGAGCGGCAAGGGCGGCCAGAAGAGAGCAGCGGCGAGTGGGCGGCCCTTCTGGCCGTTCTTGTCGCCACCATCAACTATTAGTCGTTGCAATTCTCGCACCTCTTTGGGCTCGCCTTGTCGCCTCGCTCCATCCGCTCTTCTTGCTTCCCCTCGGCCCCTTGGCCCTTTGCTGCTCGCTCGCCTCCCGCAGGCCGTCTCTCACAGGCCGCCAGGAGTGCCATCAATCGCCTATAATAATAATAAGCGTCAGGAATCTGGCCCGCGGGGGCATGAATGGGCCGAGAGCTCGATGTTCACAATTGTCTCGTTTCGTTTCACTTCTTGGCGCTGGGCCGGAATTGAGACTGGCGCCGTTAGAATGCCAAGCAGAGTTGCTGCGAGTTGCTGGACTCGAGCAGAGAGGAGCTAAGGAGCTAGACAGAAGCCAGCAGCCAGCGGAGAAACAGCCGGCCGTCTCGGTGGGCGCGAGATTAGGATTGGCCGCCAGGCCTCTTCACGAGCGGACGGCCATCTTGAGACTAGCCCCAGAGGCCAGCCTGTTTGCTTGCGAGCCAGCCAGATGAGAGCTCGGCCATGAGCTCTAAGGAGTGGGAGGCGCTCGTGCACGGCTCCTTAGAGCTGGCCAGGCGCCCCGCCGCGGGCCAGCGCGCCTTCTCTGGGCCAAATCTGGCCAGCCCTAGTCCGTCGTCCCGCTCCAGAGCACAGCCGGCGCCAGTCGTAACAAGCTCATTAGGCGGCCCAGTATCGCCCAGGTGCTGCCCAGAGGCTCTCTCGGGCGAGCTCGCGGACCGCAAGGGGCCCAGCGGGCGAGTTGGTGGCCGCCGCAGACTGGCCGCGGGGCGCAGGTGGCCGCCAGCCTCGCCCGCAGACAACCCCCCGCAGCGGCCCGTCCTCGATCGCGGCCAATCGTCGGGGCGCCTCCTTGATGCTGGGCTCATTGTTGGTGTTGGCGTTTGCGTTTGCGCCCTCTACTGTGGGCGCCCTCTGCTCTGGCCGCTGTTTACTTTGGCTCGCCGTTTGGCGCCGAGCTGGCGGACTTGGCTTCTATCTCGCCAGCCGAGCGCAGACCAGCGAGATGATTGCGTGGTGGGGCCGCCTCTCGCCTCTCGCCGAGACACTTTACATCCAGTTGGGGGGCGCCTCATTGGCGCCGAGCGGGCGACAATCATAAATTAGATTTCGCCCACTTATTTGGCCCGAACAAGTGCCCACTGGCCGCGCGCCCATCAACACGGACGGACTGTCCTCCGTCCTCGCGAAGGTCTATCTGGTCCGCTGGCTGGCTGGCTGGCTGGCCGGCGCATTAAACTAACTTTCATACATAAACGTCAGCCGGCCGGCTGACCTGGTTGCCGGCGGCCAGCGCGGACTAGGAGCGCCACAGACTAGGAGCAGAGTGCGTGGCAGTGAGCACAAGGCAGTGGGCGCGTTGCAGTGAGCGGGCGGCCGTCAGCACGCACTGCTCGGCCGCCTGAGGCTGCCTGCGGTCTGGCTCGTAAATTTGCCAATTTGTTTTGTTTTGCCAGGCCGCCTCTCTTTGCTGGGGGCGCGCACCTGGCCCTCCAGTGGGCCCAGTCCACCTAGTCCGCGGGGACACTTATGCAGCGACACGGCCCCGGGCGGCCAGCGAGCTCGCTCAAGACCAGCCCCCAGCCTCCAGCCTCGGGCTCGCGGCCGCCAGTTATATGGCCGCCCGACGGACCCTAAACGTCGCCGCCGCTCGTCCGTCTCAAAGGGAAGCCTCGCCGCCTCCAGATTAGACGGCCGGCGACACATAAACTTCCGTCGCGCCCACTCATCTTTTTCCCTCCGTCCACCTTTGGCCCCCCAAATGGGATGCTCCAAATGGCCTCCAGCCCTAGTCTCAGGCCAGCGGGCGGCCCCGGGAAGCCAATAAAGATATTTCCAGTCAATGCGGTTCGGGCGCCAAATGTGAGGTCTGCTCTGCGGTCTGCTGGCGTCCCTTTTTGGGGCCCCTTTTTGCTCGGCGCCCAAAGAGGAGCCAAAGGAGCGGCCAGAGACAGACTGCGGCCGCCTGCCCAGTGCAAAGGCGGCCTGCGCAGTGGTGCAATCGGGCGTTGCAATTGTTCGCGCGCCATTGCTCGCCACCAGCGCACAGGAGCGCGCAATTTCCACCAACGCAAAGGCACAAAAAGTGCTCCCTGCCAATTACCTCGCGCGGCTCAGGTGGCGCGCCTCCTTCTGGCCAGCTCGCTCGCCAGCCAGCTCGCCATCTAGCTCGCCAAGCGACGGCCAAGCGACGGCCAAGCGGCGGCTAAGGAACAGTAAAGCGATGGCTAAGGAACGGTGAAGGCCTCATCGAGATGCGGCACAACAACGAGGCGCTAGTTTATCTCAAGCTCGCTCCTGCGGGTGGCCACCGACGAGCCGCGGCCGGCGAGGCGCCCGAAGCGTGCCGGCCGCTGCTGAGCGTGCTAGGAGCTTGGCAGGAGAACAGTGGCGGCTTGGAAAGGGAAGAAAAAACTGCAATTGGGCCGCCCGCTCGAACGGCAGCCAGTCGGCGGCGCTCATTTGCTTGCCAATTTTCTCGCCGAGCTAGAGACTCGCCCAAACTCGCCGCATTCTAACCTCCAACGCAAGGCCAACATTCTAAACTACTCGCTGCCATCTAATTCGGCCCCTGATTGATCTTTATCTAAATTAAGACATTGCTCCGTCCAGCCTCCTCCTTTGGCTCCCCTCCATTCGCCTCCCAACCGGGCTTTCAGATGCTCACAGAGGCAAATAGCTCCCGAGGAGTTGGATCTCTTTGTTTGCGCCGAGCTGGCGGCCAGTGGCAAGACTGTGGCGAGACTGTGGCGGAGCCCCATTTTCATCGGGCCGCAAATCTGACCGAAAAATCCTCTTAGAGCGCCCAGACTGAAAAGGGCCGCCCGCAAGCAAAGATGCCCTAGTCTGCAGCGCCGAAGACAGTCTGCGTTGGGCCGAGTGCAGTGCGTGCGAGTGCGAGTGCGAGTGCAGCGAGCGTGCACTCCACGCGCTGCCTGCCAGGGACTGTCTCTCGCCGCCACTCTGCAGCGCTGCCACTGCGAGCAGAGCCACAACATGAGGTCGCCGGCGAGCAATGGAGAAATTTGACGCAAATGCTGACTGGCGGTAACAATCTTGGCCCCTCGTCGCCAGTTCCTCGCCGGCCCACTTCCACTTCCACTTCCACTCGAGTCGAACTGGAATGGAGGCCAACCAGTGGGCGCACGTCTCGCCATTAGAACACCCACTGTTTTGGTGTGGGCCCCAAAACAGTCTCGCCAGCCTCGCACTTGCCGCTTTCCAGATCCGACGGGCGAGCGGCGCCCCACCACTTCCATGCAACTGTCTATCTGTCTGCGCGTCCGTCGGTCCGTCTGCTCGCTTCCGGCGCGTCCGTCTGACGCGCGGAAGAGAGCCAGTGGCAGAGGCAGAGGCAGAGACAGAGGCAGAGGCAGAGGCAGAGGCAGAGGCTGGGACTGAGGCTGGGGCGCCGGAAGAGGAGGAGGAGGAGGAGGAGTCGGGCGGCTGAGAAATTGGGCGAGAAATTTTTGCACCAGACAGACTTGGGCGGGCGCCAATCCCGCCAGTGCAACCTCCAACAGTCGCCCACAAATAACTCAACAGATGCCCTCCAGTGCAACAACAACAACAACAACACTTGCCGCTTGATGAATGAGCACGAGGCAGCGCTGGCCACGCGCCCACCGGCCCTTAGGACTGGCCCTTTGCGCTGCTCGTGGGGCGCCTCTGGACTGGCCAAGCTCAGGTGCCGGCTATCTAGGCTTATCGAAGGCCAGCGAGACTCAGCGAGGCCCAGCGAGGCGCCGGAAGCCGAGCGGAAAGTGGGGGCGACTTGGGCTGGCCAGAGGGAGAGAGCGGCCGGCAATTGGGCGGCTTGGGGCTGATGCAAGAGATAGCGAGAACAATTGGCTTGGAGGCGCTCCAATTATGGTCGCCGAAGGTTCGCTCGAGTGGGCAGATGTCGATGCAGTTGTTGTTGTTGTTGTTGTTGTTGTTGTTGGCAAGTTGGCAAGTTGGCGAGTTGGCGAGCTGGGCATTGCGTGCGTCTTTGTTGGCCGATAATTATTGTATCATCATCATCGTCATCGTTTCGTGTCGCTTTTGCGCGAGGGCACAGAAGCTGGCCGGCACGCGAGCCTCCAACTTGGCGGCCTCGCAAACAAAGCGAGCAGGATTAGGAGCAGAGAGAGAGAAACAAGGGGCCAAGATTAACCGGCTAAGTAGTAGCCAGGCAGAGCAGTGGACGCAGAGCAGTGGCCGCTCCAGTTTGGGGCCACGAGGCTCAAAGTTTGAGACTAAAACCTAGTCTCAAACTCAGATGGGCGGCCAAACAGAGACAGTCTGCACTGGAGGCTGTCTGTTTGGATAGGCAGAGTTGCGCGCGAGGGGCCCACTGCAGAGCGGAATAATGGCGCTCTAATTGGGACGAAAGTTTGGGGCCAAACTGGTGTAGAATTTCTGGCCTTGCCAGTGGGGGCGGCCTTGTTCACGGTGATCAGCATGATGAGCAGCCCCAGTCTGTTGGCTCGTGCACGCAGCCGCTCGGTGGCAGTGGAAGGCCGCCGGTGACACTGGCCACTGACTTGGCCGCTTGGCTGCGGCACGGAAAGGCAATAGTTTGGGGCACGATCTTTCATTAGGAGGACCATGACAGATAGATCAGGCGGGCGATCGTGTTGCCCTCGACTGGAGCTGGAGCTTGAGCCAGGCGAGCAGGCCCATTGGTCTTTAATGGGCCACTGCTCGCCGCTGGCTGATCGCGGCCGCAAACTGTCTGCAGCCGCCAGAGGGCCGCCCGCATTCGCCACGGAGGCCAAATTGGCGCCCAGATGGGCTCTCTATGTCTCTCTATGTCCCTGTGTGGCCCAGTAGATCAATGGAGACCAATTTGGGCGCTTTCCAGCCGGCCAAGTGGGGCACGCAAGTTGATTTGGGCAACAACTTTCAACAACTTGCGCCACACAAACAGCCTCTTGCGTGCGACATCATTCCTCCTTGTCCCTCATTGGCTAACTCGACTCCACTGGCAAGTTGGGCGCCCCACTAATAGGACAATGTTTATTCTGCCTGTGTGTGTGTGTGTTTTTGTTTTCCCCGCCGTTGACTAAAAACTGGCCCCTGCAGCTTGGGGGAAGAGAAAAGATAGAGAGAAGAGAATTTGGGCAACACGAGAGAAGGACAGAAAGAGCACGTTTGCTTAGGCGGCCAACTACTTATCGCGAGTGCATATGGCACTTGGTCTGGGGGAGGGAAATTTGCACACAACATGCATGGAACAACAGTCTGCGCCAGACGAGCACCAGTTTGTCTGGCCGCCTTTTGTGGAGGAGCCAACACAAGAGACAGGGAAATGAGTGGTTAAAATGGGGGAAATTGCCCCATCGAGCCGGCGGCTTCACGCAAGCAATGAGTGAATAAAAAGATTGTTGAGCTAGTCTCGAGCAAGCAACGCAAGTTAGTTGCCAAGAGACAGCCTCAAGGCGCCTTGGGCAACGCCGCCAAAGTCTCATGACACGCTCCTTTGGGTCCGAAGTTTGCCAAGTTTGTGCATTCTATGCAGTCTATGCAGTCTATGGAGTCTTTGGAGTCTTTGGAGTCTTTGGAGTCTTTCTGAAGTCTGCCCCTTGGCGCCCATTTGGAGGTGCGCCTTTTCGTTTGCATTGGTCACGTCCGGAAAAAGCGGCCGCTCAAAATAATATGCCCACTCTTATCATTTTTCCATCCTCTTTCCATCCTCTCTTTTCCAACCACTCCATTCCAAGCGGATGCAAAACTCGCCAGACGAGGAAACTTATTTCAACCGAGCCGGCTTTCTCTCAGCTAAGGAGGGCCAAGCAAATGCAAGTGCAGCCAGAGAGAGTCCAACTGGGGACCAAGCAAACCAACTGGGAAACCAACTGGGAAACCAACTGAACTGAGCCGCCCAACTGAAGCGAACCAGAGCAGCGGACGGGCAACTCTTGCGCTCCAGGCCAACTAGCTTCACTTCCAATGCTCGAAAGTTGTGCTCGGGTTTTAAAAGAGCTGACAGTGGGCCCTTTTCTGGCCATCGTTTGGCACCAACCAAATGCAGAGAAGAGAGAGAAATTTTGCGGGCCTCTTTTTGTTTTCGGCCTGTTGGTTCGGCCGCCTCCAAAGGGGCAACAAAATGGATCCCAGTCTCTCTCTGTCTCTGGGCCAGACACTGTTTGTGGGCCGGCTCTTTGCATTCATTTGCGGGCCGTGGGGGCCAAAGAGAGTTGAAAACTGGCGCCGTTGAATCACTCGAGCGACTCTTAGGGCCACAAAGCGGCCCCAAAGCAGCCCCAAAGCAGCCCCAACCAAAGAGCCAAGCTCCAAATCAAGAGACCCCACAAATGCGTCCACAGTCCACAGTCCACAGACAGACAGACAGACGCACATAACGAGAACAAGTGAATAAATGAATAATTGGCTCGGCGGGCCGCTCGATGTGCATGCAATTTTTTCTCACACCACGCTTCTGGAAAGTGGCCGACCCTAAGGACAAATGGGCCTCGTCTCTCTTATTGCCCGCTCTCAGTGATCGGCCCCCTCGCGAGTGGGCGCCAGTGCAAAGACAAACTCGGTGGGGGCGCCCCATGGAAAGAGGCTTCGAGGGGGAAAATTGGTCGCCCGATTGGATGGGGGCTTCTTTTCTGAAAATCGGCCCCATAACGAGAACAAACATTGGGCCACCAGTTTGGCGCATTTGTCGCCAAAGCAACGGCAGCTCGACGGCGGCGGCAGCTCCAATGTTGCCCGATCTGCACCATTGGAGAGCCGAGTGCTCGAACGAGAGCTCGCTCGCCTGTCAGTGCCCATTCGGCTCCGGCCCGTAAACAGAGCCAACACGCAACAGTGACGATACATCGATCAATTCCCCTGAGCTGAAATCGTTGCACCACAATTGCAATCAGACATTAGCCCAGCGGGACACGAGCAGCCAGCCAGCCAACTAGACACACTCCAAAGGGCTCTCCAAAGCGATCGCTATATTCCCAGGCGAGCGGACGATTCGGCAAGCAGGTAAGCCTTATCCCCAGCTTGCCGCTTTTCGCCTCCCCCTCTCGGCCCAAGACTGTCTCTGGCAGGGCGTCTGGCTGGAGGTGGCTCGCTCGCCGCCCGGCCTGCTCGCCCACGGTGGTTTTTGGCCCCTCCTTCGAAGTGTGTGCAGCGAGCTTGGCGCCATTCTTGGCACGGTTCCATTTTTGGCCCAAGCTGAAACTGGCAGCCAGCTCGATCGGCGCCCAAGTGGCGCCCGAGACAGTCTTCAGCAGGCCAAGAAGCGTCGAGCTCAAGCCGAGAAAGAGGGAGAACGCAAAAAATGGGTCCCCACCGCCAAGCAATGCGCTCGGCAGGCCCGCGCTTCAAACTAGCCTCCGCTAGCTGGAGTCCATTGGGGGCCTCCTGATGGGCCTGTCATCAGTGTTGGGCCGCCAGTTGAGACAGCCGGCCGGGCGCTGGCAACTAGTCGAGCGCGACTGTCTGATTTGGCCCGCCAGCAGCAGCAGAGAGCGCCTAGGTGTGCACAGCTCTGGCAAGTCGCCGGCCGAGGGAATCAAAGCGCCCAGCTAGTTGGGCTTGGCGTCTGGTCGGAGCTTGGCTCTTCTGCTTGGCAGCCACACACGAAGGCTCGGCCGGAACTTGAGTCGAACTCGAACTGAGAGAGAGAGAGAGAGAGAGAGACTGGGAGTGGAAGTCGAGGGCAACAGAGTGCACGCGGGACCATCGTGCGAACTGGTCACAGTCCAATGGGTCGCCCTTAGAGCATCACTTATCAGAGACAGCCGAATATCCAAATGGTTGGGCTCTTTGTAGTCGATGTTGTTGTTGTTGTTGTTGTTGTCGTCTTTCTTGTAGCCCACATTTGAGCAGCCATTCTTCGAGTGACTTCAGATGGGCCACAAGCAGTCTCACTACGAATACTGGTGGTATCTTTGTAAATCGATCTCTCTTCTGTGTGCCCTAAGCTCCTCTTGCTGGGCCAGCAATTGGACTCCAAACGAACGAGTTGCCCTTCAGCGAGGCTTCTTCTTTTAATTTAAAAGATGAAATAAACTCCACAGTGTTTTATTGTGGCGCCACAATGGAATCATGCAAACGCATGATGCTCCAAACTCGGCGGGCCACTTTCCGACCTCAAACAGCGCCAATAACCACCGAGAGCAAGCTTGTTCCCTCTGTTTGTCATTAAGAGGGAACAGCTGCAGCTTAGGGCGAGCAGAGGGGCACTGGAAACTTAAGAGGGGCACTAGCCGAGAAGAGAGGAGACGAGACGAGACGAAAGGCAACGGAAGGAAACAAAACGAAAAGGGTTCTGAAATGGTTTCTTTCCTTTGGGGCGATACTGGTGAATTCGAGTGTGAATTCCGGCCCGATGAGAGATCTTCTCCGTTTCTCTGGCACACAAAATGCAGCCCTTTCCATTTCAAGAAGCAAGCAAACAAAAATTCCTCAGGATTAAATTACATCGACAAACAAAGGGCTCGCCATGGTTTCGTGTGACCGCTTGCCATTCCCGTTCGTTTCGTTTATTGATTGCCCAATGCCTCGGCCAGAGAACCATATGCATCCACCGCTTGATAGATAGGCCCAAAGAGAACGACAACTCAGAGTCCTTGTGGTGCTCTGGATGAAACTCTCTGGGAGAAAAAATACTATCGAGCTCCATTCTTTGAAACCGACCGGCG
>Ga0268247_10000297_pt1 | contig 17391 bp, 16 predicted proteins | sample AgamicOrMae_FD_200245 | JGI IMG/M metagenome (GOLD analysis project Ga0268247, IMG submission 200245) | Agave microbial communities from Guanajuato, Mexico - Or.Ma.e (v2) (version 2) | ecosystem: Host-associated > Plants > Phyllosphere > Phylloplane/Leaf | place: Guanajuato, Mexico | collected...
GTGTCTATGAAACAATCTATCAAATTTATTCCACCTGTTGGCTACAGCCCTCGTGGTTTTGTAGTTACCACAAGCTTTTCGAAGAAGGCATGATTTGGTTATACTAGGCGATAGACCACGAAGGCCCATCCCTTAATTGCTGCCGTCTGTTCAGAACATCTTCGGGCATCTGAAAGCCTCAAAGATCCATCGAGCTTCTGGTCATCTAGAGCTTCAGGGAACTATCTTGCTGACTGCTGTCGTTCAGACTGATGTGAAATATTATGGAACTGTCTTACAAGATTTCTAGTTGACGAATTTAAATACTTGATAATCTGTTTCTTGGAGTTGTCTCAAGAATTCGTAATTCATATTTTTATCAGTCAATCATTGTGCGTTGCCTCATGTTGGTCATCATACCCTCGATTGGGCTGATTACGTCAGATAGCCTTCCGGTGAGCGAACGGTGCGCATCTGCCGGCCTCGATGTGCTGGTATGACTATCCTGTAGCTTTCGGTTTGCTTGGGTCTCGTCCAAGAATTCTATTTCACTCGAACTATCCGAGACTCTGGAGTCGATGAAACCAGGATTTATTGGCCCCTCCTGCGCTCCGTTTAATTTGTACCACCAACTCCTTAGTGCTTTCCTCAAATCGGGATGGTAACTTTTGAATTCAGCCACAGGGTCTACGTTGCGTATTGTCGAGACTTTCCTGCTAGAATCTACCACAGGATAGAAATAAATCCCCTTCTTACCACCTAGTTTATACTCCGCATCTAGCTCTTCTGGTGGACTAGCAAATTTGTTGCCCAACGAATCTGAGACGATCAATGAGCTCGTGATGTACAAAAAAATCGCGAGCCTGGACATTTTGATTATGAAAGACATCTTGATCACGATCATTTCGGCCGCCGAATTGTATTGATATCGACGTCTCTAAACTGATATCTTATGATGAGCATTTACGAGGGCGACAAGAGGTCTCAGTGTCCTCTGAAGTGCGAGGAGATTAGTTCTCGCAAAGGCTCTGAAAATATCAAATTACACTTATCGGTGGCGACTGTTCCTGAGACAAATCTGCCCAAGTGTTTTCTATCTATTGAACGGATGAATTGATGATTGACTCGCACGTATTCTGCTCGCTTAGCTGTTTAGACTGACTCTTTACGGAATTCCTGATATCATTGACCCCTCTGATTCTGATGACAGTTATCAAGACCCTTCGATGTGACAAGGCCCATCAAGAGACAATCCATAGGGTTCAGGAAGCCAAACTCGGTACAGTTCAACAGACGCCCTCAGATCAACCCCAGCCGACTCATCGATCTGAGATTTCGGTTTAATAAATTAAAGGCTGTAGTTTACCAGCAGATTATCCAATCACTCGAGGAAAGACCAAGCAAAGATGACGGCTGGTCGACCGGAAGACAGAACTTCCTCACGGCAGTTTTCGTTCATTAGATTGAGATCTAGAGTTATTACATGAAAGGGGCAACAAACGGTTGTGATAGATTGTGGTACAGTGTTGTTTCCGATATAAATTTCTCTCTCAAGATGATTTTATCAAGAGCGAGACTGTTTGGCACCGCACTCAACGGATCAGAAATGGGCTCATGCTCTGACGACATCGAGTCTGCTCGGGGCGCTCGCGCCGACACGTGCGCATGGAACAACAAAGCCAGATGTCAATTCCTTCGCGCCCTCCGCCTCATCTACCTCGATTCCATAGATTTAACCATGGTCTCAGCCAATAAGAGCTCAATAAATCCCAGAAGGTTCATCCACTCCAGCGGCCAAGCGCTAGCGGATCAATACTACCATATTTACAATGCTCGATTGAAGTGTGCCAGAGAGGCTCTAATTAGAAGCGCCAAATTCAGGTGGGGAGATGAGGTGAACAATGTGCCTCTCGAACAGTTGAATGCCTCGCTAGGCTCAAAGGATGTATTTGTGATAGGGACAATATTCAAATCTATGCCCAAGCAGCCGTCTATACTGCGAGAAATAGAGGGAAATGACAGTTTAACCCGCGAGAGTGAAACAGCGGACGTGAACTTCACAACCCCCGAGGATACCTTAGTGCTTCATGAAACAGATGAGAATGTTCAAGTTGTTGGTGACATAGATGCAGATCAGCATGTAACAGGTATTCCAGTCGCCCTCTTGGGACACCAGCTGAACGATGGAGCAAAGTTCCACGTGGTGGACGTATGTTATGCTGGCCCCAGTCTTGATGTTTATCGGGATGAAGGGGGCGACCGATTCGTCGACCAGCCGTCCAGCTACCTGGTTATTGTGTCCGGGTTCGAGTTCGGATTTGACTCGAAGTTGTCGAAAGAGGAAACATTGAAGGTTATCAACGGCTTGAAGAAATTCAGAGATTTCATCCACAAACAATCCGACGATCTCAGTGAATACAAAAATTTGACCAAGGTCATAGTTGCGGGAAACTCCATAGGTCCAGGGTACACAAAGGCACAGATGGACCTACTTGGACCAACCGAAGACAAAGACATAGGCTCGCTCAACAGGGTAGTTCAGCTGTTTGACAGATATCTGAACGATTTGGCTCAAGCTGGTGTTGACATCACTCTGATGCCCGGCAAGAACGATCCAACCTCATTCCTTCTACCTCAGCAACCGTTTCACCCTAAACTGCTGCCGCTCTCTGGACGTCTTGAGAGCATTCATCCAGACACAAACCCTAGCCTTATGGAACTGGATGGGCGTATAATACTGGGAACATCTGGTGAGAATATTGAGGCCATAAAACAGCACAGTAAGATAGAGTACAGCACAACAATTTTGAAGAACACTCTCGAGTGGGGTCATGTAGCCCCTTCGGCGCCAGATAACCTCAGTTGTTTGCCATTCAAGGACGAGGATCCCTTCATCATAGACTTTGTTCCAGACGTGTACTTTGCTGGAAATCAGCCCGAGTTCACAGTAACCACTTACTCGTGTTCTAGTAAGCCCAAAGTACAACTAGTATCAGTGCCGAGCTTTGTGAAGACGCAAAGTTGTGTCCTAATTGATTTAAAGAATCTCGATTGTGAGCTGATCAATTTTTAGCCTTAGCAGAGTTGGTAGACAACAGGCTCCAAGGTGTCTGATCAACAGGATAAATAAAGATCTAGAGAGAATCAAGTCAGGCTTTCAGCTGGCGGCGTGATCTATTTGACTTCATCTAGGGAGAGGAGCCTCAGATGGGAATGGGTGGTATACTATCTCTGTTGTGCGTAGCCTCCTTGGCGACCAGCATGAGAATAGATTAGGGTGGTAGACTCAAACAATGGCATCGATAGGTAGGCAGTCTCGTTGGGCCTCTTCCTTTGATCCGCGAACGGAGGTTGAAGAACCATGGGAAAATGAGAGCCGCCTGCTGCTAGCTTTTGTCGGTGCAATCCTACGCACCATGCAGAGACGCTCGTTCAGCGCGCTTTATCGCGTTCTCAGACAAATCCTGGCCTGAATCAACACAAAGGTATGCGTTAGCGAGTCAAACTAGACGACGACGATCGACACCGTCGGCGTCCGCCATCCTCGGCTGAACTGTCTCAAAACAATATTCCCGATTGTGCTCATATTGCTGAATTTTCTACCGGACAGTTCTCGCAACCTAATAAAATGCATATCTAAACCAATTATCTATTTATTAGCTATCGAGAACAAACGTGCTCTTTCTTATTGCTAACTAATATAAAGCATGAGACCTACAACTTAAGTTATGAGTTTCCCTTCTTCCAAACACCCTTCGCCTTTGCTTTGCTCAAATTAATAATTAACCAGACATTATAAGATTATCTCAGGTTAGAAATGAGAGAGACCAGTGATATTGTTGCCAGCACCAGCCGGCGACGATCAACAAGGTCTCCTAAAACCACCCTCCGATCAATTACGGAACAGCAAGATGAGAGTCCAAAAGTGAAACGGAGAAAGACGGGAGTGAACCTAGTTTATAATAAGCTAAAATCTCTAGGCCCAGATGATCAGTTCGAATTATGGAAGAAGGTTTTATTTACAAATCCGTTCAATCTGCACCAACTCCAATTCTTACACAATTACATTGGAGACCGAATTAGGCTGGATATAATATCAGCTGTTCCCTTTGAGATTGCTTTATATATTATGAGCTTTTTGAGTCCCCAAGATTTATGTAATGCCGCTCAAGTTTGCCGCTCATGGAGAATCGTTTGTGAAGATAATCGATTGTGGAGAGAAAAATGCCATGAAGAAAGATTGCTCGATGACAAACTAACTTTAGATATTATATTTAGGAAACGAATCAAAAAGAGACACGAAGTGCAAGAAAATTTTGCCAGAGATTTCAACTCGGCTGCGCCAAATTACAAAACAGCTTACATGAGGCACATCAATATACTGAGGAATTGGAGAACAAGAAACCTTGAGATCCCAGAGCCTCTGGTTTGGCAGCAGACCCAGCAACTTCAACAGCAAATACAACAACATATGCAACAACATCAACAGCAGCAGCAAGCGCCACACCCACAGCAAGTACCTATTCCGGCACACCAGCTAACTCCATCAGCACAACTCCAACATGAACAACAGCATCAGAACAACCATCGTCAACAACAACCAAACACATTTCAAGGCTGCCATATGAACCAAACTAGTGCCAAGCAAAACTATAAAATGAGACTCCGCTGCCATGACGATTCTGTGATTACCTGCTTGCAATACAATGCGAGGAGCGGCCTTATAGTAAGCGGCAGCGATGATCAAACCCTCAGAGTTTGGTCTAGTGAAACCGGACAGTGTGTTGCCACCTTAGAGGGTCATACTGGGGGTGTTTGGTCATCGCAGTTAACAGAAGATGATATAGTCATTAGCGGGGCGACAGATAGAACCATAAGGATTTGGAGAGCACTAACAGGTGACTTATTGCACATTTTATATGGCCATACCTCGACAGTTAGATGTTTGGCTGTAGACAAGGATAGTGTAGTTTCTGGATCGCGTGATTCCTCATTGAGATTGTGGAACATAAAATCCGGCGACTGTCAGCATGTCTTTCTCGGCCACAATGCGGCAGTAAGATGTGTAGAATTTCGTGATGGAATCATTGTCAGTGGCGCTTATGATCACATGGTTATGGTCTGGGATGCCACAACTGGCAACTGCATACACACCCTAAATCATCACAGCGGTCGCATATATTCGTTACAATTTGATGGCAAAACTATTGCAAGCGGGTCACTTGACACAACAATTTGTGTTTGGGATGCAGAAACGGGTAAACTGAGACATTCTTTGTTGGGGCACCATAGTTTGACTAGCAAAATGTTACTAAGAGGAAATCTATTAGTATCAGCTAATGCCGATTCCTACTGCAAGATATGGGATGTCGAAAGTGGTGCATGTCTGAGAACATTGGGAGAGGATGATGCGGATAATAAGCATACAAGCGCCATAACTTCCGTCTATTTTGACAATAGACATGTGGTTACTTCTAGTGACGATGGAACTGTGAAGCTGTGGGATGCGAGAACTGGAACCTGTGTTAGAAATTTGGTTACTTTACCAACGGCTGCAAATGGAGGAGTAATTTGGAGAATAAGAGCCTCGTACACTAAGTTAATCTGCGCTGTTGGGTCACGAACACAAACCGAGGATACTCATTTGCTTGTTTTGGATTTCGATGACGATTGAAACAAGAAACGCAAGCAAGCCTGAGGCACTAATGCCATGTGTTTGCGCCTCGAGGTTTACAAAGTTGATACCACCAGCATTGTATTCGGTGATAGGCCATGTTGGCACGAATGCAACAAAAATAGCCTGTTGATTGGCGGAAGAGACTGAGCGAGAATGATTCGAAGAGAGAGAGAGAGAGTAGCTCGCTATTGATAGGAAATTCTTTCTTGTTTGATTTTGTCAAAGAGCTCAATAACAAATAGAATCAAATCCAATTTCCACTAAGATAAGATTCCCATTTAGATTTGGCACTTTCTACACGAGCTCTGTGGCTGTGATTAATTTCCTTCTTCTCCAAGATGTTTTGGAAAATGTTTCCAGTTTTGCTACACCTTTGCTTTCTAGGCCTAAGCCTTGCTAGCCGAGAGCAGGAAATGCTCGACAATTACTCGCGAATTGCCTTTGGCGACGCTGCCCAAGGTAAAGGTAGTGGCACAATCGAGCAGGATGAAATGGAAGTCTCGTTAGCGGAAGGTTATAAATTGCTCAGCAAACGTTTGGAGTCCCAAGTGACGACGATTGACTTGGAGAAAAATGTTCAAGTTGCCAAGCAGTGGCTAGAATCGCTCGAGGGACAGTTCAAAGAGGTGGAACTGGCGCTGGTGTTGGAGTACTTCGTGGCATTGGGAAGATTACTTGATGATAAGACAAAGTGCACTGAAAAGGCTGAGGAAATCCTGAAAACGAATGACTATTTGACTAATGGCCGAGCCAGCGACACTGTGAACTATGGTGACGAGCGACTAGATCGGGCCAGTCTATTGGTTCGCAAGTCGATGCAAAAGCACGCAAGAGAATGCGAACAATTTTACATTGAAAAGTACAAACAAATTATGACAGGAGATACCATGAGCCAGGCGACCAAAGACGAGCTCAAAGATGGAGTTTTGAGCTTGGGCTTAGTTGTTCGTCTTTCGAGCAACCCAAGGCTTTTGTTTGGCCTCAGCCGACTTGGACCCTCTCCTAACGGTGCTCCTGAGGGCAGGGAGGCGATGAAGGCTCTTAGCGAGGCTTTAGCGATGAGACTGCTGAGGAGAGTGGACCACGATGAGAAGCCGCAAGAAGGCGGCTTTTCGGCTAATATCCAAAAGTACGTGCTGAAACCCTGCGGGGAGTACATTGATTCCTTGGAGCATACTGTCTTCCTTCCTGCCTCAATGGACGTCTCGAATGATTTCAAATTGAAGCTCCTCTCTAGCAAGATGTCGGATGAGCTGGCCGAGTTTTATCTGGCTCTTGGTCGTTACAAGATATGCAAAAGTTTGACCAGCCACAGGAAGGAATTTGGCGAGCAAATCTCGGAAGCATACAATAAACTAAAGAGTTAAAAGTTGGCGGCGAGAAATTCCGCTGCCGCTTTAGAGGCGCCACAAGAGCTGGAAGGGCATGGATTGGATGAATCAGAGGCGAGGAGAGCAAAGAGAGAGACAGAGAGAGAGAGGGATAAATGCCGCATATCACTCTATGACTCATACAGTCTCAGAGCCGCTCCACGGCACCTGGTGGCCGCGGCGCGCCCCTAACACGAATCAAAAACTGGCATCCAATCCAAGAAAAGGCCCAACAAGGGCCCAAAAATCCCGATGCTAAGGATTTGGCCAAGGAGAGGGATCAGGCTGACTTTTAATACGGAAGAGGCGAGCTACCATCATCCGGCTGAACGGTGGTGGCAGATCTAATCTAGCATCCTCTTGCTAGGCTAGCCTGGCTGCCTAGCAAGCGTCTGATGGCCAGTTTCTGGCTACTTATAACGGCTTCATGGCTGAGAGTTTCCGAGAGTCAAATTGATTAAACTTAATCGGGTTTTGTGGCGCGAAATTGTCTCCCACAGAGATAGCAGTGTGGAGTAAGAATCGAGTGATCTTGTGGAAAGATAATGGGCGTCGATGACACATAGTCAGCTGTTGGCAGCGACCAATGCATCGTGCAACAGCTCACACACTTGTGACATCACCTCGAAAAGAAACTCCTAATCTTTGTAGACCTTTTTGAGGAAGATTTTCAGCCCAAATCTTGATATTATTCTCCCCCAGAAGTGACCTGCCTTATAGTGTAAAATAATCAAGCTCACCTTGGCCCAAGATTGGACATGGACTAGCGGACCAGGCGGAGGTGTGAAACAGACCGCAGATCGAGTGAGGTGTCTGCATAGAGGAAACCCACAGTGGCAGACAAGAAGGATCGAGGAGATCAAAAGAGGAGGAATTTGATCGATCGATTTGGTGGACCAGTCGGAGTTGAGTATAATAATTTAATGAGGCAGCGAAATGAGCTCGTACGACTTCAAAGTGGTTCTCCTCGGCCAGGGTTGTGTGGGCAAGACTTCTCTGGTGTTGCGCTACGTATCTAACGTGTTCAAGTGAGTGCCAATTGTTGATCGAATAAGACAGAGTCAGAGACGAGACGATTCGAGTTTGAATGAGAAGTTGAATCCAGATGAGAATAGGAATCAGAATCAGAGTTAGAATTGAGATTTAGAGGGTTCGAATGAGCTGCGAGATGCATTTGAGGGAGATTTGAATCAGGAATTTATTTGAGTATGCAAATTAGGCGGGCCAATTAAAAACTAACCAGGACTCATGCTCTTGCAGCGATTCGCATCAATCAACCTTGCAGGCCAGCTTCCTGAAGAAGCAGCTCTACTTGGACCAAGATTTGGTGCGTCTGAACATTTGGGACACGGTAAGTGGGCAGTGGCGGTTGATTGAGAGACAGAGACAGAGACAGAGAGAGCCAGACAGAGACAAGGTTGAGTGAGAGAGTTTGCTTGTTTGAGAGGCGGGCGGCCAATTGTTGGCACTCGATTGGGGGCCACTAAACTGACACTGGTCTTTGAGTTTCGCCGCCAAAATGTGCAAACAAAACAAAAACAAACCACCACCGAAACGGAATATGGATTTCTGCCAACCGAAATCCAATCCCATTGGCCTCAACCATTGGCTGCTGGACACCAAACCCACACAACACAACAATGGACTCCAAATGGGACGAAACTTTTGGGGAAACTTTCCAACGGGAAACCGGAAAAAAGGCGGGCCAGGAGAAATTCCACGCCCTGGGGCCCATCTACTATCGTGAGGCGCATGGGGCGTTGCTTGTTTACGATGTCACCAGTCCCGACTCATTGAGAAAGGTGCGCGATTGGATAAAGGAGCTGAACAAGATGTTGGGCAGCCACAAGGTGCGTCTGGCAATTGTTGGAAACAAGATGGACCTCATTAAGGATCCGGCCAGTTGGCCGCTCATTCAGGAAGCCGTTGCAATGGCCGAGGAGTTGCTCAATGCGCGCCACTATCTCACCTCGGCCAAATCAAACGAGGGCATCGGCGAGATGTTTGTCAGCCTGGCCAAGCGGATGATTGAACAGCAGACACTTGGCGGCGGCCCTGCGGGTCGGGCGTCGGGCCCGCCGGGACCGCGTCTGCTGCAGTTGGGCGTGGGCGGGCGCGGCGAAGTGCAGCAGGCGGCGCTGGCCGAGCGCGGGCCTGCGGGCAGCAGTTCGGCCCACTACGGCTCGCTGGAGGCGTGCGCCCAACGCTCGCACTGCTCCTGCTTGTAGAGACTGCCTGCGGCGTGAACTCTGTTAAATTTTAATCCAATGTTACCACAGGCCCAGAATATCGGCCAACTCTTCCCTACGACCGTCTCAAAGCAAAGCCCTTCGCTCTCTTCCATCCTCCTGGTGCCTCTTGGCCCGTTTCCGGTTATGCGTGGCCTCTTGGTTGTGTTCTCGTGTAGACTGCTCGTTGCTCGTGTGCCGCAATGTCAGCTCCTCGAGGGGCTGCAGTGGGCGCCTTTTGGAGCTCCTTTCTCGAGCCTCTTCCTCTTGTCGAATTCGAATTCGAATTCGAGTTCGAGCTCGAGCTCGAAGGCGGCGAACAAATTCTGCCCCCTCTTGCATCGTCACGACTCCCAGTTGTCGGGGGCGGCCTTTGTGGCGGCTGGTGGAGCGGCAGGAAAATTGCTTTCACGCCTTGTCAAGCAGCGGCGCGCGTCTGGCCGCCTGCAGCAAGCGCAACTTGGCCCGCCCGCCCGCTGCCAATCCCCCGACGAGCATCTGGCCCAATCACAGAGAGCAAGCCCAGCCACCACTGCAAACACACGGACACACAATCCGGGCTGGCAAACAAACTCAATTGATTTTGGGCGCCCAAAAAACACACGCCCGCGCCCTCAGCCTCGCCCTCGCCCGCATCCCATTTGCTGGCTCACCAGTTCACAAACAACAGTGGCCCGGAACTCGTCGAGTGGAAGGAATTCAGTTTCCGCCGCCGGAGGACAAACTCTGGCCTGTTTCTTGGTGGCCGCACGAGCGGGGCCCCAAGAGAGGGCGCTGCTGGTTGAAATGTGCTCCTTACTTGTTAGAGTGGCGCCCGCTCGCCGCAGTCTGTCTCAAGTGGTGGCCTCAAGAGGGCCGCCCAGTGGACGCCAAGGAGCCAGCCAAGAGAACAGGCCAGCAAAAGGGAGAAGGCATCCAGAGGGCCAGAAGGCGGCCAATCAGCGGGCCGCCCTGGTGGCTTATTATTTTTTATTCCTACTTTTGCGTCTGTCTATTTTTTATTATTTTTTATTATTCCCACTCGCGTTCGTGCAAACCGACGGAGAGGGGCACGTCATAAGGGCCTCGTGTTCCCATAGAGTCGAGCTCTCTCTCTCTCTCTTGGGCCAATGGTCAGGGTGCGCTGGTGGAGCAGTGCGCATGCGCGTGGGGGCGGCCGCGGTTTGAGTTGTGCGCGCGAAACGCATCACAGGCAGAGTGCAGTGGCAGTGAAGAAGAGTGCTGCCAGAGGATGCATGTGGCTGCTCGACCATGCGCAGACTGTCCCACTCGCTGGCCGAGGCGCCATTTGAAACAAGCCCAAAGGACGAGTGTCCGAGTGACTGTCTGTGCTCATCGTCCCACTGGCACACAACTAGGAGGCGGCTCCAGCAGGCCCGTGCACAGTTTTGGCCAAACCAATCAAACAAATTTCACTCCCATCTTGTGTTGTTTGTTTCCCTACCGAAAGCGAGCAGAGCAACAAGAGAGAGACAAATCCGAGCTGTCACTTGACGGGCAAGTGTGAGAGTTTGCAACAACACATTCAATTGGATAGATTTCGAATTGGAAACAAGTGGCCAAGATCCAAAGTTTGCAAAACTCGTAAGTTTCCAGCAATTTAAAAAGCAAGCCAGCCAGCAACAGTTCCGATTTGGTGCACAATAAAGCAGCAAAAGAGCAGAAACAGTGACAGTGAGCTTTCCTTGGCAAGCGAGTTGTTTCGAGCAGTTTCTTCACTGTCCGAGGAGACAGATGCAGTCGCCTGGCAGAGACTAGCTCTGGCCAGTTGAGAGAGAGATTTTAGATTTAGCGAGCGAGCGAGCAGAGGCAAGACTCGGCGGCCAGCAAGTCGCCTGATCTCAAGAGAAGCGGAAGATGAATGATGAGGAAGATGGAGGAGGAAGAGAGTTGTGGTGTGGCCAGTTGGCTGGCTGAGTGGCAGTTGGAAGTGGAAGTGACCGAAATGGTGGCTGCAGACAAGGAGCGGCGATATGCTGCGCTCTTCGTGCGGCCAAAATCATCAAGATCAAGATCAAAATCAAAATCAAAATCAAATACGATCAAACGCACAAGACTCGAGCCGTTCGTCTGTTTGCTTGCAATATTACAAGTGTTTCTGTTGTTTCAAGTCAACAATTGTTCAAGATGGGCCCAAGAGGAGGAGAGAAATGGCCTCCAAGTGGGCGCAAGTTCAATTGCGAGGGGCAAGCTTGGGCCCGAAGAGAGCAGGACGTTGGGCAGCAAGCAGAAGGCAAGAGCACAAGCCGAACACAGTCTCTTGCTTGAGGGGAGCACGAGCGCACCAGTTGGACTGTTTGGGAGGCCGCTTGGTAAGTAGACTTCTGGCTAGATGTTGGCCCCAATGGATTTCTATTTTTATATGCATTTTTGTGCAAACTTTTGTCGCACACTCGCAAACTGGCGGCAACAAAGAAACTATTTCTGCTCTCTATTTTTTTCCTCCATCTTTTTCCTCTATTCTTTGGCCCTCATCTGCCACTTGGCCCACTGTGTTTGCAGCAGACTGTCTGTGGAGCATTTCTTGGAATAAATCTGGCCAAGTGGGAAGAGCTTTCACTGGGTTTCACTGGCCAAATGGGAAGAAGATAAGTGTCTTCTTGGGAGTTGTTGAATTGTGGTGGACTTTTGGCTCCATTTGGCGTCGGCGGCAAGTGCGCTCGGGGCGTCCAGTTGGCGGCGCAGTTTAGGCAGGGCGAAAGTTTTTGAGAATTTGCAAAGAAAAAGGGAAACATGACACTCATTTTGGTGGCCCAAGAGAAGCCAAGAATGCGCCTTTGGTGGCTCCAATATTCCAGTGGCATATTGTGTGTTTGGCTGCCCTTTGCTTGCCTGCACTTTGCGCGGGCCTCCAATTGTTTGCGGCCAGCAACAAGAGACGCGCACTTTGCCATAGACAGTCCATCGGAGTGCGCTGGAAACTGCAGTGCATTTCTATGCATTTCTCTGCAGTGCAGTGCAGTGCGAAGTGCAAAGCAGTGCAAAGTCCAATGCAAAGCGCAGGGCACAGAGCAGCCTGCAGCCAAAAGTTGCAGTCGAGCAGGCCAGTTTGTCGTGGGATTTGGCCGGCCAAATTTTGAGATTAAACTTTGCAAATTCTCACACACACTTGTCCTGGCCCACTACTGCACACAATGGCACTCACACACTCAGTCTGAGGCCCCCTTCTGCTCGGCCCCAGAGGAGGAGCCCCTCTGGAGCCGGAGGAGCAACAAGAGCCCGTTTTCTTGTTGCCAATTTGGGCCACGCCGACGGGCCGGCGGCCGCAGACTGAAAGTGGAACGGCTTCAGCGAGGGGGCGCACATTTGGTCCTGTTGGTTTTTGATTTACGAGGAAACACGCGCGCCAATTCCCCTGCGCCTCAGGTAGAGGCAAATTGGGCGCGCGCGCGCGACAACAATCATCAAAAGAGATCCCCTTTGCTTTTAGTCTGGCCCTCATGGCGCCTCCAGTCTGGCGCTCGAACGGCGGGCCAGCAGCACTTTCCGGCTCGCCCTCCCCACTCTTAGGGCGCTTATTTTCCATTCGGCCAACGAGCCCAATGGAAGCCACTCACTCACTCGCCTCACTTTGGCCGCTCGGCCAACTTGGCTCCAATTCAACGCAGCTCAGCCCTTCCTCTTCCTCTTTCGCTTCAGAGTTGCCCGTTTGGTTCCAAATTTGGCCAAATTTGATCGTCCGAGTTGGGGGCCCGCGACGAAAGGAGAGGATTTCCAGAGTGGCGCCCGTGAGCGCGGCGCAAGCTGAGGGCCGGCCGAACTTATCGGGCGGCCTTTCGGGCAAAAGTCGGCCCATTAGTGATGAGAGCGCCCTCGGTGGCGGTGGCGCAGCTGTGCCGGCCGGCCATGTGCTTGTTTGGGCCGCTCTGGAGCCGCTGCAGTGGGCAGGAAGCGGCCAAGAGGAGCCAAGGGCGCGCATGGGCCGAGTGGCGTTCGACTGGCTCTCGCAGTTCCAGTTCCAGGCGCAGTTGCAGAGTGGCTGCGGCGCGCTCAGTGCTGCGTGCGTGACAAGCGCACGAATTGAGTGAGCCGCCTTTCTCGCGATAAGATAACGGCGGCCCACGCGAATCCACTGGAATGGGCCATTTTTCCTGCTTTTTCCTGCTTTTTCCTGCTTTTTCCTGCTTTTTCCTGCGCGCTCACTTTTTCGGCCCGTCTGCGCGCAGTCCGACTCCCTGCGCTGTGCGGAGTTTGACTGCTCTCCGCTCACTACAACTGCAGCTCCAACTCGGCGGGCAGATGTCTCCGATGTGGCCAATCTGGGCCGGCCGCCAGTCGCTCCTCCTCGGCCCAGAGGTAACCGGCTAATTGAGGCGATTTCGCTGATTTCTCCTATTTCGCCCATTTCGCCTCTTTCGCCGCCCCCCGACTGGGCCCCATGTTTGTCCCCAACTCGTGTCGCCGCCGACAGAGAGCCACAAAGAGACGCCACCAGCCGCCTTTGTGTCCGCCTCGTGCGACACTTTTCACTCTTCACTCCTCGCTGCAACAAAGGGCGCCCCCCGAGCGCCGCCGGTCAGCAAACAAAGCGCCAGGGAGCCCCAGTCGCCCGCTGGCTCGCAATCGGGCCTCATTCCGCCCCGCTCCTCGGCGGGTCCCATCGGCCGGGGCTCGTCCTCGGAAGCGCCCGACAAAGCGAGCCAACAAAGAGACTGTCTGAATCGGCATTCCGATTCCAGGTGAACGCCGGCCGGTTTGGTGGAGTTTTTTGCGCCCCAATTGGAGGCCGATTTGGACGGTGGAAAAGTTCGGGCCATTTGGAGGCACGCGCCGCCCTCGCGCCGCCTTCGGGAGTGGCCCGCGCGCACAATGGGCGGCGTGCGGGGCGAACTCGGCGCGGCGGCCCGCGAGCAACGCGGCTCTGCGGGCTCACTTGTTGACCGACGTGCAGCTGGCGCGTGCAAATCGCGTGCTCGCGCTCACTTTGGGCCCGCTCACAGTCTGCGCTGTGCACTGTGCCGGCTGCATTCACTGCATTCACTGCATTGGCTGCATTCACTGCAGTCTGCGGCCAGTTGCTCACCGCTCACTGCACACTGCCCACTGCAGTCTGCCGCATACAGTCTGCGGCGTGACGAGATGACTGGGTCGCGTGTCGCCGCTTGTCGCCCCTCTGCTCTTCCGGCCGACATTTGTCCCCGGCCGGCCACAAACCGGCACAAAGGGGCCACGTTCTGCCCCAGCCCCAAGCGTCCACTTCCCGCCGGCCAGAGCCACCGACTGACCAGCGGGAAGAGGCCGCTGCACACTGGCCACTGGCCGCTGGACACTGTCTGGCCAGATTGCGGCCAACCATTTGGGCCTCGCGGCGGCAGTTCCGCTCGGCTTGCTGGGGGCGCCTTGGCGGCTTGGCCGTTCGGCTGTTCGGCGGCAATTTGAATTTTCACTCGGCCTTCGGGCGGCGGACGAGCGGCCGTTTGGCTGCAAGCAAAGGAGAACAACAACAAGGAGCGCGTATCTCTGCGGCCCATCTGCATTGTTGGGCCCGCCCAACTGGCCCAACTGGCCCGAGAGGCGCCCCTTTGCGCTTATCTGGCCAACAATCAGGCCCAAATGTGGCCCATGGTCTGCGGGCGGCCGCACCTTAGCTCTTTGTGGCGGGCCAAAAGGCGGCCAGCTCTTAGGTCTGAGCTGTGAGCTCTGAGCAGCGGCTACAAAGAGCAGCCAGCGAGCTCGCCGGCGAGCTTGCCAGCCGGGCTGAGGGCGCGCGTGCAGCCCGGCCAATTGGAACGAGTTAATTGCCCCGCCGTGTTGCCTGTTGGGCGCACGACGAGCGTCTTGGCCCACAGCTAGTCCGCCGGCGCTCACTCCAAGCGACTCGTTCGCAACGGATCAACTTTCTCGCCGTGGTCGCGCTCTGACGCCTCAAAAGGGCGCCGCCTAAGCGAAGCGCGTCCACCAGGCGGCCACTTGGGCGCAATTAATTAATCCATCCAGCTCGGCCCTAAGCAGCAGTCTTAGTGTCTACGAATCCTATGAATCTACGAGTTGAGGAGTCTGGAAGTCTGGAAAGGTCTGCAAGTGAAGAAGTCGCCCCCGAGACCTGTTGGAAGGCGCAGAATGGGCGCTTATGAATTCGCCCTCCAGTTCGCCTCCTTCTGGGCAGCCTGTTTTCAGCAAGCTCCACTTGACTTTTCGCTGCTTCTCTGGCCAGTCGAACAGCGAGGGAGGCGCATGACTCGGACAGACTGTCTCTGTTGGCGGCCGGCCGATCACGCTCGGCCGCAAACTGCACTCCCAGACGGCTGAAATGGCGAGCTTTCATTGGGCCAAGACGCCTCTCAGGCCAACACGAGAGTGTGTGAATCCGATCCGGCGCGCCGCAACCCAAAGCGAAGTTGGAGGCGCGCTCTGTCTCGGCGGCAATTGCGCTCCAAGTCGCCTCCAAGTGCCTCAAATGGGCCTTGAAGCCGCTCGGACGCCTGCAAATGGGCGCCCGCCCGCACTTAGTGCACGGCCCGCACTCAATGTTTGGCCCGCACTCAGTCAGTGCACGACGCGCCGCGGGCCACTGCGCGCACAGAGACAAGCCGCCCAAGTTCGACGACCCTCGTCTGCGGCCGCCCGCCCGCCCCGCCGACTCGCGCGTGGGCGTGGCCGCCCAGTGCGTGCGGATTGCACGGGCGGCCCGCACACGCCCACCTGTCCAATCAGCTAATTGGCGGCGGCAAGCGAGGCGCATGGGAGGCAGGCCCCTCGGCGGGCCAGAGAGTGTCTGCGGACTGTGTGCGGGCGGGCCAAGACGGGCCGTCTTGGCGGATCAATTCCATTAAGTCGCCGCCGGGAATCAATCTAATGCGGCGGCCGACACACGCCGGAAGAGCGTCTGTTCGCGCTCGAGCGACGCCAAGCTTGGCGCCGCTCGTCCCAATCGACTCGGCCGGCCGAGTTGGGCCGAGCTGCCAGACGGGCGGCGAGAGACACTCTGTAACACAATGCGCCAACTCGGCAACTCTTCCCTCTGCCTCTCGGCCTAGTCTGCGGCAAACTGGGGCCCACTTCGCCACTTCCAACTTTTCCACTTCGCCATCTCGCCATTTCGCTTTTCTTCCACCCAACCAAGTCTCTGCCGAGCTCTTTGCAGTCTCGCAGTCTCGCAGCCTTGCAGCCTTGCAGCCTTGCATTAGTAACCACTAACACTCGCCTCTCGCCCACCAACTCAAACAGAAACAGAAACAGAAGCAGAAGCAGAAGCAGGTGTCTCGCAGACAGTCCACAGCAGAGCCAAGCAGCGCCAGAGACGCGCCTCGACGGGCCAGCAAGACGCCCGACGACGCGGCCAGCAGCGCACTTCCGCCACAGGCAAACAGGCGGCCCCTCAGCAGCAGACGGAAACGGTTGGAGCGTCTTTGCAGTTGGCCGGCGAGCTGCAACAGTCTGGGGGGCTCGTCACGCGCACAATCAGAAATGTGACGGCCCAAAATGGTGAGTCTCTTCCTGCAACTTCCTGCCATTTTTTCCCATTTTTTTCCATATTCTCCATTCATCTTCCACCATTTTCTCTGGCCGCACCTTGTCTCTGGGCAATGGTGGGCCCTGTTCCATCTGTCTCTCTGCCTGTTTTGGCTGCCACTTTTGCTTGGAAAAATGTCCGAAAGTGCTTCATTTGCAAACAGCACGACTTAATTTGCGCCCAGTAATTCTCGGCCGGCAACAAAGACAAGCTGGCGAGTGAATGCTGAATAGTTAGAATTGTGAGAATTGTGAGCAGTAGTAAGAGTAGTGAACAGTCAGCGGCAAGCAGCACTGAGAGAGTGCTTCTCTGCTTCTCTGCTTCTCTGCCACTCGACAACTCGTGCCAGTCTGTTTGCGACGCGCTCGCTTGCCAAGCCCCTAGAGCATCCTAAGCGTCCGGCGTGCTGCCAGAGTCTCGCCAACTGGCTCCAGTTCACTGCTTAGAAGAACAGTCCTCCAAAGGGAGAATTTGCCGCCTCCAAATTGGGTCCAAATTAATTGCATAAATGCAGTTGTTCTTCTATGTCTTTTGCTTTTTCTCTCTCAAAAGCGGCCTTGTGTCTTTGGGCGACTTTTTGCCAAAGCTTTGCCGCTTCTCGTCTGGGCCGACGAGAAAATTGGGCGCAATATGTAAGTGTGAGGAAGAGTGTGGATTGTTTGGGCCAAAAGTGGGCCAAAAAGA
>Ga0268247_10000300_pt1 | contig 17342 bp, 13 predicted proteins | sample AgamicOrMae_FD_200245 | JGI IMG/M metagenome (GOLD analysis project Ga0268247, IMG submission 200245) | Agave microbial communities from Guanajuato, Mexico - Or.Ma.e (v2) (version 2) | ecosystem: Host-associated > Plants > Phyllosphere > Phylloplane/Leaf | place: Guanajuato, Mexico | collected...
GCTATGGACAAGCAGAGGGCAAGAGCGCGCAGAGCAGCCCAATTATTCGGCCGGTGATCTTTTAATAAAAGTGGGCGCAAATTGCGCGCTCTTTTATTTTCTTTCCCTTTTCCTTTGCTCCCGCAGACTGTCTGCGGCGCGCAGCCGCACTCGAGTCTTCCCAATTTCTCCGCAGACTGTCTCTCCGGAGCGGCAAACTTGCGCGCCGGAAGTGGCCGCCCACCGTCCTGCTCGGCGGCTCTTCAGAAGACGCCTCTTCTGGAGCAGTCGCGTCGGCTCGAGTGGGCTGAGAGTGGCGGAAGAGTAGGAGCGGAAGACTGCGAGTGGAAGACAAGCGGCGCAAGACTGGCAGTTTGGGATGAGCCAAGGGCGGTGAGCTCACTTTCCGGCGGCCAGTCTGAAGCAGCGGCCAGTCTCTCAAGCAGCAAGGAGCGCCCATTTTGCGCCCTAATGGCATCTCGTGCGCGTGTAATTACTTGACACCATTTTGCGCCCAAAGTGGAGGCGCGCGTGCCGGAACGTGACCTGAAATTGATTTCTGGCCCCAGTGGAAAGTGGCTGCAGAATAGAGTCAAGCAGAGGGCAGCTCCTCCTCTTTGGGCTCGCTGTTCAAAGAGGAGCTGCTTCTGCTTAGGCTCCTTTGTGTGCGGCCAATAAATAAATGAATCTGCTGCTCACCGTCGTCGCGTGTCCTCAGCTGGCCAACTGGCTCAGCTTTGACCCAACACTGAGCCCCAAAGTGGCGCCCCAAAGTGAGCCCAAAGTGGCCAGCTTCTCAGTGGAGGCGCGCCGGAAGTGACCGGCGTGGATTGGCGCCCAGTGTGTTCAGTGTGCGCCGGCCGATTGCTGGCGACTGATTGCGGGCGAGTGTCGCCGGCTGGCCAGAAGTGTGGCGCTGAGAGTGGGCGAGTCTCCATTTGCAGCCAATCACTTAGACGCCGGCCAGAGACTGGCTGCGGTGAGTCAGCGCTGCTCTGCTGCACTGCGGGCGTGCGAGAGACTGAACATTGCGCGTCAAAAATAAGGTTACATTTGTGCGCAGCATTGCACAGAAACTTATCACCATACTTTTGGCTGATGGTGCGCCTCTCCGCCAGAGACTGTGTGCGGCGCGTGGAAACAAAATATCCACGCGCGGCCCCAATAATTGTTATTGTTGCCCCTCGGCCAACTCCAAGCAGATCAATTTCGGCCCACATCTAAGCACTGTCTTGCTCAGCTGCTTTCCCCCCGTCTGCTTTTCCCCTTTTGGCTTCCCTTCAGAGTTGAGCTCGAAGTGGAGCTTCAGTCAAGCAGTGGACCTTAGGGCTGGATGCTCTCCTCTTTGTGGCGCCGCCTCCAATTCATTCACACGGCCAGTTCATTGAGCAAAAGTGGCGCAAAAAGCAAAAGAGCAGCGAAAGAGCCTTAGCTGAGCTGAGCTGAGGTTTCAGCCTGAAAGTGAGCTCCACGAGGAGGAGAGACGAGGGCAGAGGAGGAACGGTGGCCGTTTGTTTGTTTTGCAGCGCGCAAGTGCGCCCGATGGATGATGATGATCATGATGGTGATCAGTGTTTGAGTATTATTATTATTGTCCTTTTTGTTTGTCAGTTTGTTTGTGCCCGGCCGAGTGGAGTCGAGTGGAGTGGAGTTGAGTTGAGTTGAGCTTGGCGCAGCAGAAAATGGGCGAGCGCAAAGAGGGCAGCTCCCCAAAAGGCGAAAAGGCCAAACGACGAGAAGCCATTGGGGCAAGTGCACACAGTCTGCCTTGCTTGGGAACAAGTGTGGGCCGAGATTGCAGTGTGCGAGAGGCAGTCTGTTCGGGGCAGTGTGCGGCGCAAATCTGGCTGAGGGCAAACAAAGACTGTGTGCGACAAATTCGCCAAATGCTCAGCACTACTCGATGCTGCTCACTGCTCAGTGCGCAGTTGCCGCTCGGCCAAAGTTCGCGCAACACTCGCCCATTGCGCCACACAGTCTCTCTCGTGCGCGCGCGACACTGCCGCCGGGATGACTTATAACTGTTATTCAATTTGCAGCGCCCATCTTTTGCGCTCTTTTGCTCTCTCTTTTGCTCTCTCTTTTAGAAGCTCCTCTTGCTCCTCCTGCTCCTCCTGCTCTTGCCAGCTCACTCAGGGCTCGCCCCCATTGATGCAGCCTCGAGGCCGCCGATTCGTCCGCCAGATATCGGCCACTTGCCGCCAGACTGTCCCACTTGGAGTCACTTCGGCCGAGCTGGACGCCCTCCGATGGCTCAATCGAACGGCCACTTGAGCACCGGCAGCAAATGGAGCCCGAGTCCGCAAATCTTGCAACTTGCTGCCCTTCTCCATCGGCCAAACGGCAACTGGCCCACTTTAATGCGCTTAAACGGCGCGCAATAACAATCGCGCGGCCCAACAGAGTCGAGCAAACATAACAACTGCCCCCGAAAAGCAAACGGGCCGCCCCACGACGAGCGGCCGGACATTAGATGACGACATTAGTGGTCATTAGTGGCAGCTGTCGACCCTCGGCCGCCGTTGGGGCCCAGTTGCGAGGGCCACCAGTTGAGAGGGCGGCCCCAGACTAGCCCTGCCGCTTCTCTGGCTCTGCTTCTCTGCTCGTCCGTCTCGCCGGCTGTCCATTGTTTTGCGCTCAGGAGTGGCTTTGGGCAGCTAATTGTGGCCATTGGGCGCCGATTTGCAGCTTGGAAGCGAGCATCCTGCAGGACCACTTTCGGCACTGCTTGCTGCGCGCTGGTCCTGCAGGCAGACTGTTTATAGCTTTGGCGCGTTGCAGCGAATTTGCGCGCACAGAAAGCGCACAGAGCGCGCACTTGTCTGCGTGAAGCCAATGGACTGGCGCAGACAAGTGCGCGTCACTCGCGAGCATTGATTGTTCGCCTGTTTTGCCCATTTGCGCCATTTGCTGCAACTTTTGCCCAAGAGGCGCGAGCCAGTGTGCGCCGGCGAACTGGGATGCGCGCGCCTCGCCTTGGGTGGAGAAAACTGGGCAAAGTTCGCCCGCCGCGCACTTCCAATTGGGGCACACCACAGGCGCCCAATCAGCCAATGAACCATGACAACGTCTGGCTTGTTGTCGACAAACGGCGGCCTTGACGGCCCGTCTATTTATTCCTGTCTCTCTCTGCACTTCAACTGCGCGCTCCACAGGCCGTTTCCTGCCGAGCGGCGAGCAAATATTCAAATTCAGCGCCCCTGCCAGTGGAGAGTGCCCAGTGGAGGCCACACACAGCGCCACTGCGACGCTCATTCAATCGGCGTCGCCCTTCGGCAGCTCGGCGACAGTTCGCACGCTCCTCAGGGTGACGAGCAAGGTGGTTGCAGTTGTGTGCAAGGCCGCTGGGCTGGCCGCTCGTCGCTTGCCACTTGTCTGTTTGCCGTCGTTGGCCTTGGGGCGTCGCGCAATTGCCGCTCGTCTCTGGCGCCCCTCGACGCTCAATGGGCGCCCGTCCGGCCGGTGATTAATGGCGCAGTGGCGCCGAGGGGCAGGCCGCGTCCACTGGCCGACTGGCACTCGACGCTCGACGCTCGAAGCTCGAGGCTCGGCCGCCGACACGCCCCGGCCGCCCCCTTGGCCCGGAGGTGAGTTATTGCGCTAATCGGGGCGCAATAACTCCCAGCGACGAGCGGCGGCCGGCGGCTGGCGACTTGCGAGTGTCGCCGGAGTGGAGGCGCTTACATAATGGCCCAGTGGCTAAGCAACTGGGGGCGCTAATCTGGCGGGGAAGTGGCGCGAGGTGACGGTCGGCGGCGCGGGCCGTGCGGGCGGGATGGAGCGCAGGGGCGGGCCGTGCGGGCCCGCAGCTCGCAGTGCGCGCCGCACACACTCTGCAGGCCAGATGCGCGCGGCGCCAGCGAACTTTGGCGAAACCTATGCTGCAGCCGCGCGCCCAGTTCGTCCCGCGGGCTCCCCGCCTCTCCGCGCGGGCCGCCCAGTCCCGCTCGTCCCGAAGCAACAATTGTCGCCCTGCTGCCGGTTCCTGCTCGCTTTCTGCTTTCCGTTTTCTGCTCTCTGCTCGCTGGCTGCCCTCGCGGCCCGTCCCGCCCGTGTCACACCGTCGCCCGTGGCAGAGGCGCCGGCTGGAAGCAGATCGGGGCCTCTCGGGCGGCCAACGTGTTGCTCTTTGTTTGCCGGCTGGCCCGCGGGACACTCGCCGCTCGCCGCTCGCCAGATAGTCGCCAAACGGCAGACACTCACTCGGCAAAGGGCAGACAATCGCCGAAGTGGCAGACGTGCAACTTATCATCCGTGAGCGCGCGAAATATGGCACTTTTCTGCTCCATCTTCCACGCTCCAGCCACACCAATCGAGCAACAATCCAGCAGAGGCCAACCAGAATTGGGCCCCGACGCGTCGCCGTGTTGTCCCGATTCGCTTTGATGTCTCAATCGAATCGCCTTCCAAGCGACCAGGGGCCCCAGTTGTAAGCCCCGCAGGCTGTCCCAAGTGCAAGTCTGATCCGCCGGCCCCAACGATCATCTGCTCACCTTGGCCCGGCGGGCGCAATCAGGAGCACGGCTCTGGGCCAGTTATCTGTGGCCGGCGGCAATCATTATCACTTGGGCATGGGGCATTGGACATTGGACCATGGACCATGGACTATGGACTATGGACTATGGTTGACTAGGAGCAGGAGCAGGAGAAGGAGCACAAGCGAGGAAACGGGAAGAGGCGCGCCAAAGGAGAAGAAGAGCAGCCCAAAAGCGGGCGGCAAAATAAATAGATTGTTTCCCAGCGGAGTGAAATATGAAAAGAGGAGTGTGTGCGGTGAGGAGTTGGGCGCGCAGAGAAGGGCAGCAGGCGCGCACGAAATATGGAAAAATGGCATTGGACAGAATGCGAAGAAGAGGCGAGCAGTGCGCCGCTAACTGTCCTGTGTGCGCGCAGAGCGCCAAGAGCGCGTCCTGTCAGATGACAACAAAAGAAAAGAATTTGATTCTTTTTCCTCCTCAGCCACCTTCTTTCCTCCACATTTCGCCCCCAAAGCTTCTCTGCTCTCTGCTCCTCTGCTCTCTGCTCTCTCCACTCGCCCAACCACCACCACGAGCGGCCACAGACGAGCTCTGGAACGAGCAGAAGTGATCGCAGCACCACCGCTCGCTGGCCGATCCCGACGACTGTGTCTGCCCTCGTCTGCCTGAACCAAAGGCCCCAACCAAAGGAGGGGCGCAAATTAAGTCGTCTCCTGGCCACCTTTTTTGCATCCGCCACGCAAAGGTTAAGCGAAAAAGAGCTGCGCCACTTTGAGCTCGCTTCTCAGGCACAGCCACAGTCCAACGTTTGCCCGCCGACCCTCAGCGACAATCGCCCATCGGGAATCGCCAATCGCCAATCCACAATCGACCATCCACAATCCACAATCCACAAGCGACCATCGCAGACTGTCTCTCGCACTAGAGGCCAGTGTGCACTGATAGCTCGTCTCTGCTGGCTTCAAGTTGGCCTTCCTGCGCGCTGGGAGCCTATTTGGCGCTGGTCTCGCGCCGGCGCACTTGGCTCGTCGCTCGTCGCCGTTCGTGCACTTCGCTCGCTCATCCTAGTTGTTAACTGGCGACCAGCAAATAGTGCACACGCACACACTCTCCAAGCCCGCCAAGCTCACTGTGTGCTCGCCCGACAGACAGTCTGCGGCCCAAAATCAACAATCAACATCGCACACTAGGCCCACTTTCAGCGCCAAGCTGCAGCGAACAAGCGTCTCGGAGACAGTCCAAAATAGTCTCAAATTGACCATCAGATTCATTTAGCGGAACCAGACAATTGACAAGACAATTTGAAGATCAATTTGAAATCCAATTTGCACAGATTTGCACACACAGAAATCAGCAAAAAAGACTCCAAGATGGATCCTCAGCAAACAGGTGGTGAGTATCTCGTGCGAGTGGAGCTGGAGAGTCGAATAAATGTTCAGCTAAGTGATAGTTATCAGCTGAGATTTGTGGCTAATTGTGTTTTGTGTGCAATTTGGGGCGACAATTTCAGGCCCAAATCCAGCGAGCAGACAGAGAGAAGTGGAGAGAAATGCAAGTGCAAGTGCGACTTTTTCACACCAGATGGCGCCACTGTCTTCGCGGACGATTTTTCCAATTTTTGCAATTTTTGCAATTTTTGCGATTTTTGCCCCACTGCTTAGCATTGGGCCCTAATATCTCTTATATAATTCGGATAATTCGGATTTGTTCCAGTGATCAGAGAGAAGAATCTTTGCTCCTCTTTATTGAATTTAAATTTATACAGAAAATTCAAAGTCGAAGTTCGCTCGAGAGTGGCAATGTTGCGCAAAAGGCGAACAGAGAAGAAGATGGAAAATTGTTAGTCCAAATTGGGGAAAAGGAGAATGCTCTAAAGAAGCGGCCACCAAGCTGAGCTGGTCTCTTCTCGTCGACTTGGGCTCCTCTCACGCGAGACCAATTCAGTGGCCGCCAAGAGCACGCAAACAGAGGCACATGAGAGAAGAGGCAGAGAAGAGGCAGAGAAGAAGACAGAGAAACACTGGCGCTCGATTTCACCCTGTCCATAGAGCACACTGAAATGCCCAAGACAGTCCATTGCCCAAGGCAGTCCATTGTGTGCCAAGTGGCGCCCAATTCCCACAGACGAATGATGAAATTATTATCGGCCAAGCTTGCGGCCTTGCTCATCAGTTTGTCTTCGAATCGATTGTCCTGCTGGCTCGATCGGCGCCACAGTTCTGCTCGTCTCGCTTCTTCTCGTTCCAAGTTTGCAGACTCGCTTGCCCTCAGCTGTAACCAGTGGAGTTGGGGCTGAGCTCTCGAGTTATCCTCTCGAGTTATGATGATGAGAATGCATCTTTCTTGAACATTTTCCGAACTGCAAAGCTGACCAAGAGAAAAGCAAAGCTCAGTGGACTGTCTCGCGCGCCAAGTCACCACTATCTCTCGCCTGCTCACTGCTGCTCGTCGGCCGCTCGCCACTCGACGCGAGCTGATCGAGCGGAACCACAACAAGTGGTTTTCTTTTCCACTGTTCCCCGCGGACAGTCTTCGCCCGCATGAAGCTCAACAGGCGCCTCAGGTGAGCGCCGTTCCACTGCGGCTTCTGCTTGGCCTTTTCCTGCTGGCCACCTTTGTTTCGGCCAAGCTTTCAACTGGTCGAGCTGGCTAGGGGCGAGCAGTGGCGAGCGCTAATGAGTTTTGTCCGCAGCTCCTTGCGCAATCTTTGCAATGGTTGCATTTGGCTGCATTTGGTTGCATTTGGCTACACTGTGCATCTCGAGTGGACAAAACACAAATCGCAGGCAGTCTGCGATTTGTGTGCGAAAAAGTTTGGGAAAAAGTGGAAAAAAGCACCTTTTGCAAAAATTAGTGCGCCGAGCAAGGCGGAAAAGTGTGCAGAGAGATGCACAGCTTCCAACTGCAAGCTCATGCTCGCCGAGGACAGTCTGTCTTAGAGGACAGACAACTGGCTCAGGCCGGCTCAATAATGCCCAATACTCAATGCTCAATGTCGCCAGAAACAATGTTTGGCTCGCTGCCGCTCAGAGCAGAAGATCAATCGGCGTCCAAGTGGGCCAGTTGGGCCTCTGTGCTCACAGTTGCGAGCGCATTTTGTGCATTTTCGCCCATTTTCTGCCCAAAAATCACTCGCCGCCAAACTGGAAGCTGTGCGACGATCGAGATCTCAGCTCATCTTGGCCACAGATGCAGACAGAGAGTGGGACTTTCAGGCAGAGAGTCTCTGTCTCTCACTTGAGAGCAGTTGACAAAGACCGAGATGCAGAGATGCCGCAGAGTGTCTGCGATTCGAGCAGGCAGCTCGGCGGCAAATTGCATGTTATTTTGTCGTCATCTCATATTTTGCCCCCAAAGACTGAGACTGTGTCTTCTACTTCTACTTCTGCGTGCTTGTTTGTCTTCCCTTTTCTCTGCTGAGCAGTTTTGTCAAACGCAGCTCTTCTCTCTCCTTTTCCATCGAGCGCAGGAAACGCTCGAAAGTGGCGCTCCTTTTCAACCAAGCGACTTTTTCTTATGGCGAGCGCATCATCCACTGACCAATGTCCGAAACAGAGCCCATCCTAGTCTTCATCTCAGTCTCAATCCCAATCTCAATCTCAATCACCAGCGTCTGAATCTGAATCTGAATGCCGCCCAGTTGCTGCTGGGCGCCAAAGACTGTCTCTTCTCGCTCGCCACAGCTCAGCCTCGAGCGCCCGCTGAGTCCAAGTGCGAGTGTCACTCTAAAACTGCGCCTGCAACTGCACTTGTTCTCCCAGAGACTCTCTCTCTCTCTCTCTGTCTTTCTAGCCAGAGAGCCAATTTTTCCTCCAATTTCTCCTTCTGCTTCTCTCTCGCTTGTTTCTTGCAGCAAAAAACCAACCAAAAGCTTCCACCAAATTGGCCAGACGCGCAACGAGAAGTCGCGCTCGCCATTCAAGTGCAGCTTCCCAGCGCCTTTCCACTGCAAACACCATTCACAAGCAAACTCGAAGCTTCCCCGCGGGCGCCATTTGGCCGCCAAACTGGCCCAATCTGCCCATTAGACTGTCTCTCTTTTGGAAAGACTGCCTGTTTCTCTTTCTGCTCTGTTTTTCTCTTTCTGCCTCCTCTTTCTCTCCAGTTCCACTGAGAGACTCTTCATTGATTTGAAGCGCCACTCCTAAGGTCTAGATGGAAGACCCAAGGATGCTCGCGGCAGACGCTTGCTAAGCATACTTGCAGAAGAGGCGCGCAAAGGATGCTTCTTTGCCTTCTTGTGGAGAGACTCGCACTCTCAAAACAAAACGAAGCAAAGCTGAAACTGAAAGTGGGAAGAAGTGCGGCCGAAATTTGGGAAATTTGGAGAGTTTGGAAATCTTGGAAATTTCCAAATCTTCGCAATTGGGCCATGCGGGCGCACCTAAGCTGCCGCGCGTCGCTCGCACGCAACCCCAGCGGCCACACGCGCTCGTGCGTCTCCACAAGCAAACGATTGGCAATGGAGCCCAGAAAAATTGGTGGCTCTCTCAAAAGCAGTGAAGAGGTGCTCGTGCTGCGCCTTTTGAGCGCCTTTTGGGCCCTCAGCTAAGGTCTGGCTCGAACGAGTAACACTCACTGGCACTCACTAGCCACTAAAGAGAGTAAGTCTCAAGCGACTGCCACTCAAGCAAGTGCAAAAAGTGGCCAAAAGGGGGCGCCAAACGCGCCAGCAAGTGTCTCCCTCTGAGAGCCCTCCAGGCTGGTTGCCTTGCCAGCAAGTCACTGCTGCCCCAAAGCCCAAAGTGTCCGAGTGGGCCCCAAGTGTCTGGGCGCGAAGACGCCAAGTGGGTGGCGTGTCTGCGAGCTGCTCGAGCGAGGAATTGGCTTGAGAGAATTGGATTGCGTGCTCGCCAGTGAGAGGCCCAAGTTGCCGCCGAAGTGGCGGCCCAATTTGCCACAGACTGTCTGCGGGCTGCACGCGTCCAGGTGCGCTGATGAATGGGCGCTGGTGGTGCGCCTTGTGGGAGGCGTTTGGAGGAGACGATGCGAAGGAGGCGGAAATTGTGGCGAAAAAATTGAGGAAAAATTGAGGAAAAATTGTGGAAAAATTGTGGAAAAATTGGAGAAATATTGTGGAAATATTGTGGAAATGCAAATGCGGCCAAGGAGCACTGATGTGCGGGCAGCCCTCTGCTTTGGGACTTTTGCATACCACGCGCCAAAAGTAGGGTGATGAATTTCTGTACGAAGCCACCCACAAATGTAACCCTATTTTTGACGCGCAATGCACATCAGCGCACGCTTCTCGCTTCTCGTCCCAGAGGATTGCCCTTTTTCTGCTCCTTTTCTGCTCCTTTTCTGCCCTCTTTCTGCTCTCTTTTTGCTCTGCTTCTTGCCGATCGACAAGAACTCTCTCTCTCTTGGAGGCCTCCGAGTGATTCGATGATCATTATTGCGTCTGCCTGCAAGCCGAGTTTGCGCAAATAGATGCAAATGCAAACACACCTAAGAGCATCCTGGCAACTAGAAAGCTGGAAACTGGGCCCAATTTGGCCCAGAGAGCAACGAGCGTCGCAAAACTCTTGCCCAACGTCTCGAGGCTGAGCTCTGGATGCAAATTACACCATTGCTTTGGGGCCTTAGCTCAACCTATTGGCCAATGCTCAAAGTCGATGCTCAAATAGCCAAACGCGCACACGAACTCAGTCCATTATTGTTGTCATTGGCAACTGATTGTTTTTCAAGAAGTTGCAAAAGATGCACGAGCGAGAGGCAACCCAAAAACAGTCGCCAGTACTTTGCAGAGGAGTGTGTGCAATTCTTGTGGCAAAGCAATTCTTCTGCACTTCAGAGAGAGCTTTTGGGAAGCTCTTTCTGAACTGCAGAGCTGCAATTCATTGGCCGCCCATTTCATTACTGTGTGTGATCATTTTTTTTATTTCTGCAGCCAAAAGTGAGCAAAAATAGCAAACAATAATCGCCCACGAGCGCAACTTGGCGCAGCTCGTCCTCCGCGGACAACAATTACCACTCCACTGACGTCCAATTGAGTTTGCGGCCGCTCACAGTGGCCTCAAACCAGAGTGGAGTGAGCCTAAGGACTAGCTGAGGACTAGCTGCGGGCCTCAAAGTGGGACAAGCTCAGTCCAGAGGAGCAGAGACGGCGCTCATTTCCGGGCATCTGCAGCTTTTGGGAGGCATTGAGGCGAGTCGGAGGAGCAAATTATGCAACGCGTTCGTGTGGCCGATCGGGCGACTGTCCTTTGCCGCCAATGGACAGTGAGCGTTGTCCAATGCAGACTGTGTGCGTTGAGTGCAGACAGTCTGCGAGCTGCTCAATGCAAACTGCGCGCTGAAAACTGCCACAGTTTGATGCAACTTTTGCCACTGTGCAACTTTTCCTCTGGCAACAGTTGCCCGATTTTTCCCGATTTTCGACCTGGCCAATCTTCCAATTGCCAGCCAAAGACAGCCTCTGGCCAAAGACAGTCTCCAACCGCCAATTCAACTTTCGGCGCCCACTCGTCGCCGCCCATTGGCAACCAGCACTCGAGAAGGGCGGCCCCAAACTAGCAGCAGTCTCTGTCTCTCTGCAACAGTCTCTGGGGCGCCTCATCGTCCAAATGCTCGTCCAAATGACGAATGAAATATTAATGGCCGCCAACCAGGAGACGAAATGCCCAATGCTCGCCCATTGCACACGCGCGCATTGTGCATTTCATTAGCCACGATCGATTTAATTGGGCCCACCAAAAGCGGACACTTTGCCCCCACCGGAAGCAGATGCGCAAGTCACGCACCAACTCCACTCGCCAGCCAGCCAGTCTCTCTCTCTGGCTTTTGTGTTTCTGCATCTTTCACTTATTGCAACTCGATTGCGCCTCGTGAATGCATCAGAAGTGTCCATGTTTCATATTCCATATTCTCGCTCTTCCGTTTCTTCGATTTCTTACATTTCTCCATTTTCTCCAGTTCCAAAGTTTGAAGATGCTAAAATTTCCAAATTTCCAAACTTTGAAAATTTCCTAACTTTTGGCCAGCGAAAGAAAAGCTCACCACCTGAGCTTAGAGCTGCCTCTCGGCAACCCTAAGCATAAGCTTTGAATGTCCATTCAAAGCAGCGCACACAATGCGCATCCCGCAGACTGTCTTGCGAAGACGAGCTCTGCTTTCGCGCCTCACTTATAGGCCTCCTATTTGGCCTATAACTTCGAGCGGCGTCTTCTGGCGCTCAGTTCGAGCGCGTCCTCGGGAGCATCTCTTTGTTTCCACTTGGAGACTTCAGCTGTCGAGCTCGTCTGTTTGGGTCTGTGTCAAGTGGCTCGCTTGCAGAAGGCGAGATTTGGGCAATGTTTTGGGCGGAAAAAAGGGGAAACGCAAAGTGCGAAGACACTTTTCAGATACAAAAGTGGGCAGAATACAAAATATAAAGTCTAAAATCTGAAATTTTGCTCCATCCAAAAGTGTGGAGCTTGAGCCAAAATGGTTGGGCCAAAGTGGGCGAAGTTTGCTCTAATCTGAAGCTCCTGGTCTCTGCATTTTGTCTCCGTTGTCTAAGGTTGCCCATTTTTGCTTTGCCCAAAGCTTAGAGCAAGAGAATGCTCTCGGCTGGAAGAGTGCAGCAAAGAGTGCAAGAACTGCTCTCAAATGGGGCCGCTGCTCAAAGTTGGCTCAGTTGCGAGAGAAACTCTTCGAAATGAGCAGCAAAGAGTGGCCCAAGTTGCACAATGGTGGAGGGGAAAAAAGGAGAACTTTTGGCCCAAAGGAAAGGCGAAAAGGAAACTGGCGAACAACTGGGACTGGAGGCAAAGCAAAAGGACGACAAGGAGCAACCGCCAATGCTCACCAATGATGTCACCTGGTCGCAGGAGACGCTTGCGTGCGGCTCTTGTTTGCAAATGTCGCATCGAGCGTGCAGGAGACTCCATGCACAGTCTCTCGCCCACTTTTGGACTCTCTGTTGGCTTCTTTTTCTTTTGCTTGCGACAGCACAAACAGACAGACAGACGAACAGACAGACGAACAGACAGACAGACAGTTGAGAGTGAGGGACGAGCGTCTGAATTGGAGGCGAGATGAGCGTGCGCAGTGTGGCCGCTCGTTGGAGACAAGCGTCTCTGCGGCTTCAACTGACTTCTGGCCACTTCTGTTGCGCCTCCCAAAGAGCTTAGGGCCTTCTGTCTATAGCTTAAGTTGCATAAGAGAGCCAAACGGGCCACCTGAAGAGAAGACACTGACTGCTCGCCGGCCACAAACTGACTTGCACGCCACACACAGTCTGCCCCACAGACAGTCTGCCGCAGCGGAAGACAAGGATCCGCAGTTTTGGGCGCAATTTCAGCCGCCGGAAGTGAGCCAGCCAGCGACGAGCCAGATTGGATTAGGTGCAGACTTGCATTAAGCTGCCACTTAGTTTGGATGAGTTGTGATCGAGTTTCGAGTTGAATTTTGATAATTTTGAGAGTTTTGAGAACTTTGAGAATTTTAAGAATTCAGAGAGCGAGTTTAATTGAGAAAAGTTTGATTGCAACTCGATTGAGAGAGACCAGGACTTGGAAACTGAGACAGTCTTTGGAAAAAAAAATTTTGAATTTTAAATCTTGATCAATTTGTCAAATTTTCGTCAATTTTTGTCAAATTTTCGCCAATTTTTGGCACATTAGGCACACATTTTCGCGAAAAAACATTTTCAAATACTGAAAATACTCTAAAGAGATACAAAAAACTCTAAAGAAAGTTCAATTAGAAGTCCAATTGAGTGAGAAACTGTAGCTAACCAGCTCGAAAGAAGCAGAAATTCAATTCGCCCCAAACGAAAACTGCAGCTCCAAGCGGCGCAAACGAGCGCCCTGCCAACAGCAACAAGAGTCGCCCACCACACACACACTCGGCCCCTTCCGGTTTCCCCTCTTGGACAAGGAGCCACCGGAAGCGGAAGAGGAGCAAGAGCAAGAGCAAGAGGAGGAGGAGGAGCAAGACGAGGAGGAAGAGGAGCTCGCGTTTGGCCGACAGATCTTCGCGTCCAGATTGGCGAGCTCGCCCTCTGCTCGCCAGTCCGCCCACACAAACAGCCTCCCATTTGGCCACCAGCAACTGTCCACCCTTTGCGCTGGAACCAAATCGGCCACTTCCGGCGCGAGCAGCAAGCCGCACGAGCAAATAAGGTAAGTTTAGCAGCCGTTTAGCTTGAGTTTTGGCCGATTTTGGCGTGATTTACTAGCAAATACTAGTCATAATTTAATCTCAGACAGTATTGTGCCGACTTTTTGCCTATTTTTTGCAGATTTCCAAGACAATCTGAGTAAATTTTGCGCCATTTTGCACCATTTCCTGTCCATTTTGGCGAGTTTTTTCTATGAAAACCATTTTTTTGCCCAAATTTTTTCGCCCAAATTCAACTCGAATTACAGCCAGTTCAAAGTGCATCTTTGGCGCTCTTCTACAAAGCGGAAGTGGCCGCAGCTAAGCTCGGCCGAGCGAGCACAGTTGGCGACATTTGGGGGCAGTTTTGGGCGAATTTTACTAGAAACTGGCTCGAGATTTGCTCGAGATAGTGTGTCGAGGAGGAGAGGATGATAAGCAGAGAAGAGGTTCAATCTTTTGGGCCGACTTGTCGCTTGGCTGAGCGCGCATTAGGCCGGCCACTTGTTGCCCATTTTGCGTCCAACTGGGCAGCTTGTGGCCCCATTTTGGTGGCTCGTTGTGCGCGCGTTTAGCCAGAGACTGTCTCTGAAGAGTGTGTCTAGAATCCGTGCGTGCAAAACAGGAAATTTGGGCTCACTTTTCGAGCTGGGCGCCCAATTTCGAGGAGCAACTTTTCATCCTGCTCCTCCTAATCATCCTAAGCATCCCCAACAGCATCAAGTTAATCGCCCCCACTCGTCAGCTCAACACAGTGGCAAACTGACAGTCTCCAAAAAGCGGCCAAGATGCGCTCTGAGCAGAGTTTGGCCGGCGGACAATTGGCTGCAATGTGCCCAAATGAAGGCCAGCACTTGGGCGCAATTTCGCGCACTTCCAAAGTTGCACAGTTGCACTAAAGACAGTTGCACACCACTGCAAGCGGGCCTTTCTCGAGTTGCCAGTAATCACAAGGCGCCTTTGGATTTAGCTATTTCGCCATTTCGCCATTTGGTCTAACCTTTTGCGCAAAAGTGGCCAAATAATAATGCACTTTGTTCTCAAGCGACTTTTTGAATTTTCCACTTTGAGACACGACATTTGGCCAAATTCGCAGCTCTCTCAAATTTCCCATTTTCCACACTAAACTTGCTTGCATTTTGCATCCCAAAGAGTCTTCAAAAGTCTTCAAAAAGTCTCTAAAAGCATCAAAAAGTCTCGAAAAGTCTCAAAAAATGCAAAAGAAGCAAAAGGAGCAACCTTTCCACTCTTCTGGCCCGCGTGAGCATCCAAACAGGTGTTTAGCATTGGCAAAAAGTGGCCATCAGGTTCACACACTGTCCCAACTGGACACAACACGCACAGACACACATTAGGCAACTCGCCCACATTGAAGCGCCACTTTGAAGGCCCGAGAGAACATTACTCGCCGCAGTTCACCTGCTCGGCTTCCATTTGGCCGGACGAGAGTCCGATTTGCAACTTGATACTGTCTCTCTGTGATATTGTGTCCGTCTTGTGAATTGTCAACTGTTTGTGTCAACTGCGAATACTGTGCTCACTGCCAGTTGTAAGCCCCAAGAGCTTTGGGCTGCAACTTTGCACTGGCCAAGTTGACCAAGTTCGTCTTTCTTTCGCTGCTTCTTTCTTGATTCCAGTGGACAACAACTGGAATCAAGAAAGAAGTTGATGATGAGAAGGATGATGGACAAGAAGAGGCCAGCGAGAGAGAAAAAATGGGCACAGACGCACACTTGTTTGAACGCTCCGTTAAACACGCGCACTAATGACTAAAAGTAGTCATCAGTTGCAAGTTGCAACTCTCCACCACTGGCCAGAGACTGTCTCTCGCCTCCTCTTGGCCAAGAGTGTTTCCTCGAGAGTTTGACTTTCGCCGGGATTTTGTGTGAATTCTGGTGCAAAAAGCACAGCTCCTCTGCCGTCCGCGCAAATAACCCGCACAGACAGCCGCAGCCCCAGAAGCACTCCAAAATACCCCAAATAAATCCATAAAAACCCCAAAATTGACGCAGAAAACCCAAAAGCACTTGCAAAAACTCTCAAAAACCCGAAAAAGCTCAGCTCAGCACTTGGCGCTGACTCACTCTGGCGCTTCTTGTTCTTGTTGCTCGCGCGCTCCGACGCTTCTCGTCCCTCAGCTCTGCTGATGCAACACTTGTGCCTCCTGATGGAACTCTTTTTATGAGCCCCACTTGTCGCTCGCTGGCAGACTTTGCTCGTTAGCCCCGGCCAGCTGCAAGCTTCCAGCGCTCATCTGCGCCCAACTTGATACACTCTCTGAGGCGGCGGCGCAATCTCATCGATCACTGAGAGCAGCAGCAGCAACAAACGAGAATCCAGAGCACAAAAGACTCCAGCGCGAATCATCGGCCGCTCACTGGCCACTGCTCAGCCACTGCTCGCCGCTCGCAGTTTGCCGGCCACTGTCCATCTCGGCGCCAAATGATAATCAGCATTGTGGCATTGTGTCCGGCAATCGAGCTGCCCAGGCGAGCAGAGGACGTCGAGCTGGCTAGTGCAAAGTGCAAGGCTGGCGCAAAGCTGCCGAAAGGCGCACAAGACGCTCAAGACGCCGAGGGAAGCCAGTTGCGCATCGCTGACCAACGAGGGACTGTCTTTGGGCGCTGGCGCGGCGCCTTAGCTCGCCGCTGCTTACCTTTAGCTTGGGCGAGTCTGGCTCCGCATTTGATGCTCTTGATGATCTCGACGATCTCAATGCGAGCAGATCACTGTGGACCACTTTGCATGGGCTCAGACTGGCCCAAAACAGCCGCAGTCTCGCCGGCCAGCCACAGTCTCGGGCGCATTTTGGGCCGCCGCGCGCTAGTTCCAAAAACGGCCGCCAGGTGGCGCCACGCACACTGCGCAAATTCAACGCAGCGCCACTCGCGCTCGGCCGGCCGACTCAGCACCTGTTGCAGTGGAAGGAGGCAAGTCTAGTGCGCGCGGCGTCAATTAGCGCGCACGAGAAGCTCGTCTGGCGAGCAAACTAGTGAGCAAAGTGGTGAGCAAAGTAGCAAAGAAGCAAAGTGGCGTCCCAGTTCCGCGCGAACCATTGTCTCGGCGCCTTCTCGGCATTGTCTCGGCGGCCCCCCAGGACAGGCCGGTGCTGAGCAAGCGTCTGCACGCGTCACTCGCCCATGATTGATTGCCCAGCTCCGAGCAAAGCGCCGTGGAGGCGCCGCGGGCTCGCCCGCGGAGATCGAGCGCGCCTCCAAGACTACTTGGAGTGTTGAAGATCCCTTCCAGGCGCAAGATCCTTGCGAGCGGCAGGTTGGGCAAAGTCGCGGCGTGCGCGAGCAGGAAGCGAGTCGACGGCTCGTTTCGCGGTGCCACTTTTTGCCTTCCGGCGGGCCGAGAACAATGGATGGGGCGCGAGGGGGAGTCTTCGGGTGTGCTGGAAAGTGTTGCGCTTGAGGCAACACTTTCACGGGCGGCTAATCTGCGGCGAGAATCTGCGCGCACTGTGCGCCCTTTGCCTGCGGCGAGCGTGCGCTGCTCGCGCTGTGCCTGCACAGCGGCCGCCGCTGCGCTTTGGGCCAAGTTCGGCGCCTGAGGGCCAGCGTGTTGCGCGCGACCAGCGAACGCGCAACACGCGCACAGCGCGCAGAAGAGCGCACAGTTTCAAAGAAATCGCACAGGACAGAGAGAAAAGCGCACAGAAGAGCAAATGGCCACTTGGCGCCCATTGTCTTGCGCCCACTTGTCCCACTTTGGGCCCCGCGCGGCCGAGCGGGATGAGCGCCGCTCGCTCGCCTAGCCGCCAATGTGGCACCTTCACGGGCGGGCGGGGGCGCGGCG
>Ga0268247_10000301_pt1 | contig 17294 bp, 25 predicted proteins | sample AgamicOrMae_FD_200245 | JGI IMG/M metagenome (GOLD analysis project Ga0268247, IMG submission 200245) | Agave microbial communities from Guanajuato, Mexico - Or.Ma.e (v2) (version 2) | ecosystem: Host-associated > Plants > Phyllosphere > Phylloplane/Leaf | place: Guanajuato, Mexico | collected...
AGCGTCTGGGATATTTCCTGTGGTCTAGGGTTTCCATAACCAAATGTCTAGACACAGCAGGAGAGTCGCTCCTACATAGACCAACAAAATGGCAGATGAGGCATTCAGCCGCCTACAAGAAGCAATGCTATTCAATTTAAATCTCTCGAACATTCCTGAGTATAGCGCGAGACCATCAGAAGATGTAGAGGACTTCCTAAAAGAATTTGGGAGGGCAACCGCCACATTGACAGCGGAGCAAAAGTGCAAGGCAATGAAAAGAGCACTGACAAGAGATGCCGGAATCTACGCCAAAAAGTACTTGAAACAGCAGATGGACGCCGGAAACTGGAAGACTGTGAAAGAAGGGCTCAGGGAGAGATTTGCACAGGTGGATATGGCTATCAACAATCGAGCGGAGCTCGGGAAAATGAGATTTGATTCAACACAAGCAACGCTACTGGGATATATAGATAGGTACGAAAATTTGTATAGGAAGGTGTACCCGAAGAACAGTGAGGCCGACCTTATTAGCGATGTAAGTCTCAACCTGGGAGCCGAAATGACTCGAAAACTTACGCAAATTTCTGGCTCATGGAGGAAGATAACCCAATTCGAAGATTTCAGGACACTCATTGATCAACTAGAGAAGAGCACGGTTCCCGGGAACAGGCCAAGGATCTACTCACGGCAGTAAACCAGATGGTAAGAGCCGCGGTTAAAGGGCCCATCTACGAGATGAAGACGATAATAGCTACAGTCAGCAGGCAACAGGCCGAATCCAGTAAAGAGACACTGGCAGCAATACATTATGGTAGGCAGAGGAGGCCTGAGGAGAGAGACTACAACCCTGCAAAGCGATGGGCTAAGGACTGGAGAGCAGAGAAAGAGCCAGGTGACAAGGATAAAGAACCCGAAACCAGGGTGGGAGAACTGAAAAGAATTTACCAAGAAAGGTATGGGCGGCTTAACGGCAGTTACTGGCTCTGTGAGGGGTTTCATTTCAGGCGCCATTGCCCACTCGACCCGGCAGCTGATTTAAAAGAGTGAAGGGGGTGCCGAGCGGCAGGGCCGCCCTCCTTCACAACTTGATATGCCGCGATAGCAGGTCTGGCTTGATAATAGCCCGGGTGAAGATAAATGGATGCTCAGCGAATGCAGTGATCGATACGGGAGCATCGGCTTCGTTCCTACCAGAACAGGGAGAGGCGGCGAGCTTGAGGAGAGAAGGACTAATTCCAACACAGCTGAGAACAAGAGTGGCAGACAACGGGAAATTAGATGCAACCCTCACACTAGAGGCGGAGATGAGACTGGAGGCATGCAACGAGAGGACCAGCAAGAACAGATTCATTGTTATCAACAGGTCTAGGACAATTCTTGGATATGACGTGCTGTTCGGGACTGAGCCTATAAAGAAACTAGGCATCAATATTAAACCTGTCGGTGAGAGACTAGTGGCAATGGTCAACGGCGTCGAAATAGGACATGAGGATACAGAGGGATTGATGAAATGCTGCTTCGCAACGCAGGGAACAGTAGAGAAACCAGAAAGGCTCGGCCTGGCGCGCTTACTAGATAGATACAGAGATGTTTTCGCAGAGACAGCCGAGGGGACAATTTAAACGGAACCGATGAGGATCAGGCTCACGGAAAGAGAGATACCTAAGGCGCGGCTGCGGCGACAGTCACCGGAGGACACCGAAGCGATAAGCGAGCAAGTCGAATCTATGCTGATGAGAGGCGTGATCGAAAAGGCGTGCGGACCGTACTCAGCGAACTGCCACTTGGTACCGAAGAAGAATTGTACCAAGCGCCTGGTGATAGACTATATACCATTGAACGCGAACTCAGTGAAAGATCATTATCCGATGCCACAAATAGCCGACATTCTGGCTCACCTCTCAGATGCAAAATATTACTGTGCATTGGATTGCACGGAGGAGTTTTGGCAGATTCCTGTGGCAGAACATGACAGGCCAAAAATGGCATTCATTACACCAAAGGGGATGTTTCAATTCCGTAGATGCCCATTTGGATTCACTAACGCTCCAGCAACTTACCAGAGAACCATGAACGAAATTTTCCAGCAAGGACTTTACAAGAGATGCGTCGTTTATATTGACGATATATTAGTCTACGGGCGGACGAAGCAAGAAACACTGGAAAACTTGGCTTGGGTGCTAAATAAGTGCGAAGCACTTAGATGAAAAGAATGTTAAACTCAAACTCTCTAAATGCCAATTCATGAAGGAGGAGGTTCAGTTCCTAGGATACCTAATAAAGGGGAGCACAGTGGCACCGATTGGAGACAAATGTGACCGCTGGGAACAGGACACCGTGAAAAACAAGAAAGATGCTCAGGCGATATTAGTTTCTCAATTATTATGCGCGATTTCTACAAAGGTTTACGGAACGAACGGCGGAAATCAGGAGAGCCATAAAAATGGAACCGTTTACGTGGTCTGAGGAGTGCTGCTCCGCCATCAAAGAGATGCTTGAGGACCTGAAGACGGCGCAAGGGCAGCAACTACCGAGGTCGGACACCCCAAAAGTAGTAGAGATAGGGGCCCTTGTAGAATCAGTTGAGGCCTGCTGTCTAACGGTTGACAACTAGTTGATAATGCGCACCAGTGCGGCTATACTAACCTCCCAAGCTAACTATACACAGGTAGGGAAAGAGCTTCTCGGGCTGGTGAGGGCGTTCGAGAAATTCGGCCCGATACTGAGGTGACCAGTGACCGTTAGAACGAGATGCGAAGGTTTGGCCCGGCTGCTTAGACTCAAGGATATGCCGGAAAGGGCGATGAGAATATTGGTCAGACTGGCCCCAGATATCCCATTCCAGATAGAGGTGGAAAGAAACGTCGAGGCACGACTATGTCAGATAATGGACACGCCACAGGGGGTATTCTTCACGGACGGCGCCTGCATGGGCAATGGCACGGAAGGTTGTAAGGCCGCGTGGGCCGTAATCGCCGACAAGAACCCGGAACTTAACCAAGCGGGATTCATGCCACACTCGCATCGAACCAGAAAGCGGAGGTCGAGGCCGTCATACAGGCATGTCGAATCGCGAAAGAAGCAGGGATGAGCAAAATAGTGATAGTTTCGGACAGCAAATACGTCGTCGGGGCTCTAAACAAGTGGCTAGAACTATGGAAGCGTAATGGGTGGCGAGATTCCGGGGGTCGAGAGGTCCAAAACAGAGCAGCCTATGAACGGCTGGACCAGATGAGAGAAGGCATGGAAGTTGCCGCGATCCACATACGGGGGCACAACGGCCATAGACAAAATGAGTTAGCGGATGCGGCCGTCAAGGAGGAGCTGAGGCGCAACACGATGGCGTGCGGTTTGATAGATGTAGCTGGGGAGACGAACCAGACAGGCGACGAGCACCTGGATAAGATCATCAGCGACATCCGTCAGGGCATTCCGAGGGGTAGGTATACGATGAGAGAAGGGAAGTTATGGTACGATGATGGTTTATGCCTGAGGATGGTGGTCCCGAGCGAACAGAAGCAGACGCTGCTCGAGCTGGCACACAAAGACCCGATTTATGGGGCACACCAAGGAATCAAGGGCACCCGAAAAAAGTTATCATGGTTCTACTGGGAGGGAATGACTAGAGACATCGAGAGCTGCGTCAAAACTTGCTCAACCTGCCAGCAAATGAAGAACGCCAGACCGAGCAAAACGGGGCTGCTGCACTCAATCAGGACGTCGGCATTATGCGAGCGGATACACTTGGATATAGTGGGGCCGATTAATGCAACGATCAGAGGAAATCGTTATGTACTCACTATGATCGATGCGTTCTCGAGGTATGGTTACACCAGCGCGGTCAAAAACGCAACAACGGAAGAGGTCATCAAGTTCATCAAGAAAAGGGTCTTACATACCCACGGTCCACCGGAGAACATCGTCACCGACAACGGGGCGCACTTTACTAGCGAAAAGTTCCAACAGTTCTTGAGAGAACTAGGTGTCCGTCACTCCACAACTTGCGAGTATAACCCGCAAGCTAACGGTATGGACGAGCGTTTTAACGCTACCTTGGTAAAGCTACTGCGGAATCATGCGAGAAACTGTCAATTCAATTGGGATACCCTCCTACCATGGGCTACATTGGCCTACAATCTCATCGAAAACGGATCAACCCGCTTCAGCCCCTACGCGATCCTATTCGGGCGCCAAGTTCGTTCGCCTCTAAATATAGGAGAGCCGGAGGTCACAGTTGAGCTTGATCCACATGATGAGGTCAATAAGCACGCAAAGGAGAATGACGAGGAAGCCCGTCTAGAGATGGCGAGGCGATATGATAGGGGACGATCGGCGAGCGGAGTGAAGCCGCTCGATCTGATATTGACACGAGTTCACCAGATGGCTCGAGCGGAATCGAGCAAGCTGTGGCCGAAATAGACGGGTCCACACTGCGTAGTGCGATTATTAGAGCATGAAGGAAAAGCTATGGCGATCGAAATACTAGACTCTGAAATACTGAGGTGCAGAAGGGTGCCTTTCAAAGATATACGATCTTACCTGGGGTCGATAGAAATTAACGATGCGACTAGACTGCCGGGGCTGACCCTACTAGATCCTGAGGACCGAGTGAGGTTCGCGGACAGGGGTACAGGCGGCATCCCGGAGACTGAAACCGAATTGCAGGACACGGCAGCCCTTGGAGGAGAGCAGCGAACAGTCGAGGTACGACCCAACGAAGACCAACGATGTCCTGGGTCGGCTCTAGAGACAGTTGGAGGAGGTCAGCTAGGCCGTATGAGGAGCGAAGCCACGCAAACTGACCAGGAACTGGCGGCAACAGGGGAAACAGGGAGTGGAATATCAAGCCCCAGTTTCAGCACCTTATCCGGGAAGGAAGAGGTTGGTGTGTGCTGTAGCGTCTCACGCCAGGCGGCGTGAGACAAGGGGCGTGGCAGGGAACATATAAAGAAACGGGAGCAAGCATGCCCAAATTCAATATTGTTCGGGCAGTTGATACGAAAGGAATAAAAGGTAATAATAGGTTTAGTCAGGACAGCGTGTCACCGATGACCAATGTTTCCTTGTGAGTCGACCTGTCAAAAGCTACTAGCGTCAGCCTAAGATGCAGTGCATCTGATGCACCGAAAACGTGTTGCGCACCGAGATACGAAAGCGCGCAGTGATGCAAATTAGACGAAACTCACCACGACGAACTGTAGCTTCACCAGACAAAATGTCCCAGCCCATCGAGCCAAGGAGATTGCAGGATCTCGTTAACGAAGTGGACCCAAATGAACAGTTGGACGAGGATGTTGAGGAAGTCCTATTAGATATTGCAGATGAATTTATTGAGGTTGTTGTCTCATCAGCTTGTGCCATTGCGAAGCACAGAAATTCAACATCCCTGGAGGTAGATGATGTAAGATTATATCTGGAAAGGAAATACAAAATCTGGGTACCTGGTTTCGGAGAAAGCAAGCCGATACCCAAAAAGTTCTCCAGTGAAGCCCATCGTCAGCGTATGGCATTGATGAATAAGCAGGAAAACAAACCATCTAGCTCTAACGCCACGACTGGGACCACATCAGGTCCGGGATCCAGGATCGATCCCGTCCTCCCTCAGTAAAGTCATAGATTTTAAACTGTTCAAAGGACTGAATAAGTTGAATGCGGAATTTGGATCGATGTTGTTAGTCATATTACATTTCCTATCGGATCAACTTTTCCAAATTGAAATCCATCAGGAATGCTTACTCTCCTCTTTCTCTCGCATCTAGACAAGCCGAGATATATCTGGTATTTGATCTCTTGTGCGGCCTTAGCCATGGCCTGGTGGTCGAAGTGGTTCTTGTAGAAATTGTATTGACCTCCATTGGATTCCTTGAGATCCACCAGACGATTGGTACCATTGGTGAAAGTCTTCCCGGCCAGACCCGGCTGATAGTAGGCGTTGGAGGATTCGGTCAGGATCATCGAAATCATCTGTTCCTCCAATTCATCAATCCTCTTGAGTCCGTATTCAAATCTGTAGACAGCTGCCTCAATCGAGTTCTGCTTGTAGAGATAGTAACCATCCTGGCAGAGTTTCCTGAGCAATCTGAAAAGTACGTCATACTTTCCATGGGCTGCCAGCCAGGTGGCCGAGCTAAGCTTGGCCCCATTGTGAAGCAGATGATCAATGTAGGGGATTTTATCCACTTGCGGGGGTTTATGCTGTCCAATGACACGATCCAGCAGTCTGCTTCCATCTTTGGCCCTAACTCGATCCAAGTCGACCTTGTTGTCGAGCAAGTATCTAAACATTTCCAATCTTATCTCATTCGGTTGTTTGGCACACAACAAATCGAGGCAACCATCTTGCGCCTCATTGACAGCATTCACATCAGCTCCATGCTCAACGAGACACTTAAGGGCGCCCAAATTGTCGCTCAAAGCGCACTGCATCAAGGCAGTGTTGCCAAGCTCGTCCTTGTGCTCTGGATCTGAGCTAAATTTGAGCAGCATCTTTGCAAGCTTGTACTCTGGATAAATTTGCTCCTCAGTTGAGGGCCGACCTAGTTGAGCCTCGTCCTCTTCTGGTTCATCTCTGTTCTCTTCTGCTCCACTGATGCAATCACTCTCCAACAAGGTCTCGTGGTGAACGCTTTTCAGCATTGGGCCTTGTTCGAAACCATTTGGATAATTGTTCAGATTGCAATCGTGCAAACTGACCGAGTTTGGAACGAGACACTTGAAGGGAGTGTCTTGGTGTTTGGTGTGGCCCAAATCTGGCTGACCACCGTTAACTTTCGATTGATTGTGGCCAGCGTATTGCTGGTGATTGTTGTTCAGCTGGAAACCAGCGGCCGCCTGGTTGGCTGTGAGCCTCGAGTTGAGTCTGTCCGAAGCTTGCTGAAGGCCCGCTGCGTGAGGACAGACTGCGGCCCCGCCAAGCCACTGGTGTCTGTTCGCTGGCAAGACGCCCTCCTCCTCCATCGAGAGGGGCAATCTGGCGGCCACGCCTCTTCCGCTGGGATATCTGCTGCTGAATCTGGTGCTCATGGGCCGCCGGGCAACGAGGGCGGCCTGATCTTGGGCCTCGGCAGAGGGCCGATTTTGGGCGCCCATTTCGAAGAGCGAGGGCGACTTCTTGAAGGGAGCCATGCGGGCGGAAGCGAGCTCGGCGCCCAGACGGCCCAGCTGGTGGGCGGCCGGCGAGTGGACGTGCTGACCGTTGACGAGGCGACACGAGCGGCCCGAGGAGTCGAGCGCCGCGCCAGACCGCTGCTGCGGCGACACCGCCGCCACCACTGGATCGGGACCTGCGGAGCCAAAGGGCGAGCCCACCAGCAGGTTGCCGTTGGCCTGCACTTCCGGCGGGGCCAGAATGAGCAGCGAGTTGGGCCGCCCTCCGGTGGCGCTCGGAGGCGCTCGTCTGGGGTGTTGGTGGAGGCCAAGCTCGACGGGAATGTGCAGGGGATCACAGGCGTCCGGACGGGTCTTGGGCGAGCCCGCTTGGGTGTTTTCCTGTTGCTCGGTGGCGCCATTTTGGGCGGCCGAATTGGTGGAGTTGGAGTTCTGCGACGTTGGCTGCGAGTCCTCGCTGGACGAGGAGCTGGAGATGAAGAAGCGCGAGTCCGAGTGGCGCTTCTGGCGCGCCAGGTCCCTGCCGGGGGCGCCCCTCCGTGCGAGCGCCTCCCGCTGGTCCGCGTGCGTGGCGGCCGGCTCCTCGCCGGCAACTTCCTTCCGCCAGCCGGACGCCTTCTTCCTGCAGGTGGGGGCGCCCGCCAGCCGCTGGGCGACCAGCGCGAAGTTGTTCGTGGAGAAGGACTTGACGATGGGCGGCAGGAAGTGGGGCGCCGAGGCGCGCTGGCCCGCCGCTCCCTGTTGCTGGCTCAAGCGCTCGTCGAGTGCTTCTCCACCAAGAGCAGTACCGCCCACTCGAGAGCCACCCGCGCAGATGGACACCGACTGGATGGAGTCGTTGGGCGTCGAGTAGATCTCGTTGGGGTCCTCGCTGTCGTCGGGGTCTTGGCGCTCGGCCTGGCCGCGAGCCAAGCCCTCGGGCGGCGTCTCCCTGGAGAGCCGGCGGCCCAGCCTGGTCAGCGACTCGCGGCGGCCCATCTCCTGCCTCTGGGGCGCCTCTGCGGCCGCCCGCTCCTGCTGCAAGGCCGCCTGTCTCACCGCCAGGCCCGCCAAGTGGTGCTGGCGCCGGCGGCGCGACCAGGACGTTTCCAAGTCGCCGGTGGCGAGCTGGCCCGCTTCCGGTTGCTCGATGGTGTTGCTCGTGGTGGTGGTGGTGCAGTTGTTCACGCTGCCACTGCTCACCCCGCTGGAGGAGCTTGTGTTTGTGGGCGTGGCGGCGGCTAAGGGTCGGCCGCACTGCTGGGCGCCCGCGAGGCCGCCCAGCAGCGCCGGCGGAGTCACACACAGTTGGCCCCGCCGCCAGTTGCCTGGCCCCGCCAGCGCGCCACCGCTCGAACCAAACTCGCCGCCTCCCCGCTGGCTGGGCGCCGGTTGACTTCCGGCGCGCCGGAAACACTCCTTGTGGTCGGCGCCGGCCAGCTCGAGTCTGAGAGCGCCGTTTTGGTTGCCGCTCGGCTTTGCTGGCGGACAACTGGCCTCGTGGGCCGGCCTGCTCGCCCACGACACGCCCGTGACGCTTGACGGACTGCCGGCGGCCGTGCTCTGGAATTGGTCGCCGGAAATGTAGCGGAACTGGCTGGCGTCCTCGCTGTTCTGCCGGCGCATCTTCTGGTGGCGCTTGGTGACTGTGTTCGACGAACAGAGATTAGGTGGCACCCAGAGATTAGGTGTTGGAGAGATTCGTCGATGGCGGTCAAGAGTTAGTTTTGTCTGTAAAGCTGTTTTCGTTTGAAGAGTTTCCGTCTGAGAAGTTTTCTTCTCCAAAGAAAAATTTCCAATTTCTCCAAAAATCGGAGATTGGAGACTGCCTTTGATCTCACAAAACTCAACTAAGGCCAACTAAGGTAGCTGCCCTCTACTCACCTTTGACGAGCGACCAAACTTTGAAGAAAATCCCCATCACTGGGCCCACATGATGCTTGCCGGGCTCGCGCGGCTCGCCCCCCTCCAGGCTAGTCTCTGGGCGCGCCTCCTCCTGGCCAGTGGCGCCCACGGCTGACCGCTGACCGCCCGCCTCCGGCTCACTGTCCGCCAGAGGCTCCTTATCAGTTGGACTGGTCTTTTGGTCGTCGAGCGAGCCAGCACGCGCCACTTGGTCGCCACTGCCGCCGCTCTGCTGCCCCGAGACAGTGGCGCCCACCGCTTGCTGTCTCGTGCTGGCGTTCTGGTAAAAGTCGCCCTGCTGCAATCTGCTCTTCAGCGTTCTGCCTTTTTGCTGCCGCTCGAGCTGCTCTTCGTGCTCTTGGTCGGCGCTCGCTTGCTGCTCTTGCATGAAGTCTCTCTGGCTCAGCATGAAGTTCTGGCCAGCCGAGAGGACGGCCAGCGAGCTTTGTTGCTGCGCTTGCTGCTGCTGCTTTTGCATCACTCCAGCGCTGGCCATTCTGCTCTCAGTCTACGAGGCTAGCTGCACGCAAATATCTCCGCTCGAAAGATTTTCTATTTCCTCAAATCTTCACTTGCTTGAGATGCTCGATTGCTTACATTTGGTAGATAGATATCTGCTTGTATCTTGCTCCTCAAGAGTCTGGAATATCTGATCGAACTCATCAAATGAACTAAGCGATGAAGTGAGCTCGACAAATCTAAAGGTTTGCATAAAGAGACGTCTTATTGTATCAAAACTCGGCCGCAATCAGTGCAAATCGGCGCGAGCATCTAGAGGATGTGTCAAGTGAGTGCGAAGTTTGTCTGACCGAAAGCGAAAAGGGAGTATAAAATTTGACTTGGCGCCCCCGAAAGTGTGACGTTCTCTTGCAGATGTCGACTCTTACTGCTGACTCATAATGCGCAGTCCAAAGGCCCAACTCCATTCTTCTCTCGCCTCGCCCGAGCATTAAATCTCCAAATCCAAAGATAATCTTCTCCACAAATTCGCCTCACCTTCTCCAATTTGTCTCCTCGACGACTCTCTCTCTCGATGCTTTTGCACCACCCAAGAGGCTGACACATGCAACACAGTGACTGTCTCCGCTCGACTAGTGGCCGCTCATCACCTGGTCGCCTCTGCTTGACTCTTGGCTCTCAAATGGGCAAGACTGGGGCTCTTGGGGCGTCTGCTTGTGCCAGTCCTTTTGGCCTTCTTGTCCATCAGGCTTGCTTCCTGTTGCTGAAAAATTAAAAACAACCAGACGAAATAATTGTCGCCTAGCTCTGTCTCTGCTCTCTAGCTTGTGAAGCAGCTCGCCTCTCAAGCAGCTCGCCTCTTAGGCAACTCGCCTCTCGCTCGGCGCTCGTTGGCCTGCGAGTGGCATTCTTGGGGCGCGCGCGCCAACAGCAAACGGCAAAATGAAAATAAAAAACCGCGGGGGGAATTCCACTTCAGCTCTCTGACAATGCTCTTGAATGGCTTGCCTGGAATCACTGTTGCGTTTCCTCTGAACCCTTGTGGGCCCTAAGAGCTCGGCTGGAGGCTGCCAGCTTGGCCCTCAAATGTCGCCCAAAAGCGCGACAACTCTCGCGCGCAGTCTCCACTGCACTTGGGCCACTCTCTGGCCCCCTCTTGCTCGCTCGCTCGCCCGCCGCTCAGTCCAATACAAATCTCAATCCAAATCCAAATCCGAAAAGTCAAACAGACAGTTTGTTGATCACGTTGTATATGAGCTTGTCTCCAGCAGCCAGCCGACGGACACGCAAAGCGGACAACTCGCTCCCAAGGGCCGCCCTCTTCCAAGACGCCCGCCCACAGAGGCACAGATTTACAGCTTTTTCTCGCTCGCTCGCTCGCTCGCTAATCCCTCGGCGCCCACAGTCTTGCCGAGCCGGCTCTCTCTCGACTGTTAGAATGCTTCCAGAATGCCAACTCTGTGCCCGCAATGCGCCGGCGCCGTTCCCATGCACTCGTTTGCCTAGCCTCGCCGGCCGCCCCTATGCTCTAGTGGGCCACGCATTGCACTCAATTAAAGTTTCCCCTCTCGCTCCAATCATCACCGAGCTCTTTCTCGTTCCTCGTCGCCAGTTTTCGCTCCTCCAAGCAGCCCCTTGCACTCAACTTGCTGCTCCTTGTCAGTCTGTCCACACACGACACAAGCTGACACGACTCGCGCGGAGGCTGCACTCTCTATCTCTTGGTTACCTTTGCGGGACAATTACTCAAAAGGCGGCCCCAGTTGAGTGAGACAAAACTGGCAAAATCTCGTTCGCTCGTTATTTGTCATTGCTGGGTCTCCATTTCGCGTTCAGCCACTGGCAGGGAGTTGCATTTGCTCCTAAGGGCCGCCCAGTGAGCGTGTGCCAGTCGCGCCAAAGACTGCGGTCGGGCGGCGACGGCGGCGGCGCAGTCGCAATTGGTGGAAATTTGGCCCAAATTTGCAGCCCTTAGTGTGCCCCTCTTTTGAATGGAGCTCCTCCGAATGGAGCTCCTCCTAAGCGAGGGCTGGCAGCTCAATTGAGCTGCTCTGGTTTCTTTGTGCAAAGGGCCGGCTAGGAAACTAGACACATGCAGACAGATGGATATCAGTGATCGGGCGTTTTGGGCGGCGCGTTGGCGGCGGCCAAAATAAACACCCAAACACAGTGTTCCCTTAGTGCAGATTGCCTCCATTGCGCTCGCATGGCGCTTCTGTATGGAAATATCAGCGCCGCGTGCACAGCGCCCACTGCACTGCGCGTAGTGCACACGCTGGCCAATGCACGGCCACCCCTCGCGCCCATAGGCGCCCCTGCGCGCCGCCTCGCCTAGTCCATGGCCAGAATTTCCCAAACACTCTCGCCGGTCTCTGGAAATTGCCAGCAAATGGCGGCCGGTCTTGCGGGGCATTAGTTATCAATCATTAAATGGAGCACACACACACACAGAGACGAACACACGCTCGTAGAGGCGGAGGAGCACAGTGAAATGCGAGCAGACGGCCGCCTAATAGACTCGATTTGTGTGCCCGTGTTCTGGTGAAATAAAACTTGCGCCCCCCCCCCGGCTGAAGGCAAGCTCGTGAGCTCGAGAGTGAAATTCCTGCCGCGAGTGGGCAAGCAGCAAGACCTGGCCCGCAGGAAAACTATCTCCCAGAGTTTGAATCGGATCGCGATGCTTTGGCGGCGAGCAAATCGGGCCGGCCAAATGTGGAGGAAAATGGGGCCCACAAGTGGGCGCTCAGTGGCGCCAGATGCGCGTCCGCCTTCCATCGTCCGCCTGTTTACGTTTGCCATTTGGGGGCCGCTTTTTGTTGTCCGAGCTGCCAAGTGGGCGGTCCAAAGGGGGGCCCAAATGAAGCAAGGTGAACACCAGCGGCGCCCCAACTCCGCAGGCAATCAAATAGGCATCAGCGCGGTGGGCGCAAATTTTTAGCCCCGCCACCGTTTTGGGCCAGGCAGCCAAAAAGTTGCGCCCCTCGGAGCTGGCCACTGGCCAATGGCAGCACCCAGCCAGCCAGCCAGCCGCAATCACAACTCGCCGGCGCCTCTCTGCCGGCGCCCGAGATCCATTAGTGGGCGAGTGCGGCGAGGGCGCCAGTTGGCCAAGGGGCCCTAAGAGGCAGAGCAAGAGGCCAGCTCGAGCAAGAGGCCAGTCGGGGGCGGAAATTGGAGCCGCCCGAATTGGGAGTGATGTTGTACAAATGGGGGCGGCCCAGTGCTGAGGAGCGGCGGCCACAAAGTGGGTGTTTTTAGCACAATTGTTTGCTTGTGTTGGCTGCAGTTTTGGGCCCAGCTTGCAGGCGGCGCGCAGACTCCTCTGCGTGCTGGTGCGGCGCTCCCTTAGGACTGGCGCGTGTCGCCAAAGTTGTGCTCATGCAGACAGCCCAAAGGGAGTGACAGACGCACGCCAACTTCTCATTGTCATTTCGCCGTAAAACTTTCCCTTTCCAGTCTACCAGCACCCAAAAGGGCTCCCCTTAATTGAGTTAAACAAGGCTTCTGGCGAGCCAGACCGGAGCTTGTTGTCGGTTTGGTCTGCATTTTCCAGAGAATTTGAAACTTTTTCTAATTGAATTTGGTGAGGCCCCAAAGGGGAGGCCTCGGTGGACTCGACGGGCCGGAACTGGGCCGCTTTCTGGTCCCATTCTTCCATTGTGTGGCCCCTCGGGAGCAATGACTCCAAGTGGCTGGCGATGAGGCCCGGTGGGAAGGTTGCAGGCAGCTCGCGAGGCGAGGCCGAGAAGAAATCCGCCGATTGGACGCCATTGGGTACTTGCTCGATGAGCATCCATTGATTTGGCCATAAATCAGTGTGACGCGGGAAAGATTGAAATAAACATTGGCCGCTCGTTGGGGCCAATCGTGGGCGGCGCGTGGGGCGCAATCTCGAGCATCCAACTGCAATTGAAAAAATTGGACGCCGCCAGCTCGCGGCGGAAGAAATATTGGCCCGCCGAGGGGAAGAGAAATTGAGCGAGAGGAGCACGAAGAAGAGAGCCCAGAGGAAGTGAGTTCAGAAGAAGTGGGCGCCTGCACCACCAAAAGGCACGAAAAGGCTTCCCCTCGCCTTCGGTCTCGCTCGATTGCCACCCAAAACACGTGCAGCTCGGCGAGCTTTGGGCGAAGGCCAAATGTCCGGCGGGCCGCAAACAGCCACTCGGCTGCACGCGGACTCCTGGGGCTCCAGTGCGGCCGAGGGACTAGCTCCAGTGTCTAGTGGCTAGCGTCTAGTGGCTGTTTTCTGGCCAGCATCGAGTGTCGGGCGGCGCAAACGGGCGAGAGCAAACATACAATTTGTACCCGCCGCTGGTCGTCGTGGCCTGCATTTGGGTGCCGTTCTGGCACTACACTCAGTGTGCTAGACAGAGTGCAGTGCCATTGCAGTGCACTGCTCGGGGGCGGCCTGCACGTTACAGTGCGCGCTCTGCTCTCGCGGCCAAACAAATTGGCTCACTTCATTCTGGGGCGCCTTGGGCTCGGGCGGCGAGCATCTTGGAGGCGCCGCCGAGCGCCCCTCGGTGGCCAGTCCTCCGGGGCGACAAAGAGAGTAGAGTTGGCGCCCAAGACTATCACGGCCGCACACCAACGGGGGCCACACAATGGGCGGGCAGAGAGTCTCCCGCGGCGAGAGACGTCCCGGCCCACAAACATTAATTAGGCTCATCTTTTCCGGCGCGCCAAAGTGTGGCCGGCGTGCCGCTGTGCTGCCAGCCTGGTGGACTGCCCAAGTGGCTCCCTGCTTGCTGGTGGCGGCCCGACTTGGCCGCCCCGGGAGCTTAGGTGCAAATGGGCGCCGCTGTTGCGGGCGACTAGTATTAGCAGCTCCTTCCAGCGGCCACTCCCTCCAACGGCCACACAGATAGACATCTCCATTTAGGCCGCCGAGACCACCCGTCGACTGGCCGAGCGGTCGAGCTGGTGGCCGTTGGTCGAGCTAGTCGACGGCGGCCGAGAAGTCGCCCAGATTGCGGCCAGCCTCTGCAGTGGGGCGCCGGAAATCGATTTGGGGCCCATTTTTCTCGCTCGCTCGCCGCTCGTTGGCGACGACCAGCTAAGCAGCCGTGCTGGCAAGAGTTGCCAGAGCTTAGGGTGTCTTGAAGTCTGCTGCAGCTGAGCAGAATTTCAGCCCACGGCCCAAATTTAGAGCTCTCGTTTGGAGGCTGAATATTACATTGTTTTTATTATTGCTATTATCATCGCTGGCCCAACTGGACGGCCACTTGAACTCCTGGACGGTCGCTTATCGTTTGTTTGTCGCCTTGGCTTGTGGGTGGCGGCGGCGAAATTTCCACTTGGCTCCTGTCCTAAGGCCGTCGCGGCGGGACAGACCAGAGTGCCATTTCTCGCAGCCTAATGTCGTGCCCTCGGATAATCAGCCGCCATGGACGAGTGGAGTGGCGGCTGGAAATGCGGCTCGAAATGTGAGAGGCGGCGCGCAATTATTGTAATGACCTCCTTGGGCGCCAGTTGGACCTCTCGAGGAGCTGGAAGTGGCCGCGGAAGTGGACGGCCTAAGGAGCGCCCGCAGGGCCATTGTTTGCGCGGCCAACTGGCGCCCGTGCCGCTCCTTAGCCTCGGGCCGTGCGGCTGTGCGACTGGCACAGTGCGAGGCCACTGGCCAGGCGGCCGAAGAGTGTCACTCGATTGGGCCAATTCGATTACCTGGCCTCTGGCCACTGGCCAAAGAAGGGCCATCACGACTGCGCCCGGGTGGCCAAATGAATAATGTGTCGACTTCCGTGTCGCCACGGGCAGTGCTCGAATAAAGTCCGCCCCCCGCCAAGACGCCGAGGGGCCACTGAGTGGCGCTATTGTGCGTTGAGGGCACTTCTGGCGCCCCCCAAGCCGCCCAGTGTCTCCATCCGATCACTCATTAGAGGCGGGCAATCAATCGATCAGCTCGGGGTGGCAAGCTCGAGCTGATCACCGTTCGCCGGCGGCAGTGCATAAACACGCAGTGGAAGTGGGTGCGAGGCGGCAAATTTGCCGACAACTAGCGCCCGTTCAAACATCGGGCCCCGTTTGAGGCCCAAACAAAAGGTGCCCCAATTTGCAATGAGACAAACAAAAACACGCACTCCCCACGAGCTCATGAACGCGCGCCAGTTAGCGCACAGGCCGCCCTATGTACAAAGCACGCCAAAGAGCGCCAGTGGCAGTCAGCCCAGACCAGGGCTTAGGGTGCCCACTGGCGCCCCTCGCCGCTCGTGCACTTTTGCTGCAAGTCCGCAAGTCAGAGCTCAGCCCTAACAGTAAGCTCTAGACTGGCGCCGTTTGCATTATTCAACCGGCCCGTTGGCCTTTTGGGCGCCACTGCAAATTGAAATTTAAATTCCCATATGACGAGAGTGGGCCGGCCGCCAACTCGGCGCCACTTGCGCCTAGTCGGCGCCAACTGGCCGCCCCGAGCTGCCTGCTGGGCGCCCAGCCCGCAAACTGGCTCCACTCTGGACATGGGAAACAAACGAGCAGGAGGGCCCCAGTTTGGAAACAATTTGCTAGAGGAGGAAGCGAGTGAGCGAACAAACAAAGAGCGGGCCAAGTGAATTTTCGAGGAATTTTCGCTACCCCCAATTGGGCCCCAAGCGGGCCGCCAATCCGTCAGTGCGCCCTTAGGTCACCCCTCAGAGCGAAGAGCCGCTCGCCCTCTTTCTCCCAGTCTCTGGCGACTAGCTCGCTGAGCCCGAGGGATTGCAACTATTCAGCCGGGCAATCTTCAGCTCTGAGGGGCAAATGTTGGCCTACCAGCTGGCAGGAGTGCGCCATGGCGGCGGCCACACTGTGCTGGCGGCAATCGGCGACAGAAGGCAAGTGTCTTTTGGCACGTGAACTTTTCAATCAAGCGCCAGCCGTGCCCCCTCAAGCGAGCAAGAAGGAGCCGCTAAATCCGGCCCAAAGCCTCTCCATTTCATTTCATACTGCAACTCGTCGCCCTCGCGCCACTTCCGCCGCTTGTTCTCTCGTTGTTTCATGTAGTGTTGAGCGCTTCATGTAGGCCCTCTCATTGAACGAGTGAGATTGCTCCATTCTCGCTCTATTCTCGCTCCATTCTCGCTCCATCACAACACAATGGGCCAATTGTGGCCCGCTCGGCACTCGAAAAGGGATAACATACTCCGGCGGAATGGCGAGCAAACTCGCTGCGGCCCAAACATGCAAGCGCGCCTCCAGTCAGCTGTGCGGCCCAGCAAACACACTATGTCCTGCACTGTGTTCTGCGTGCACCTCGCGCCAGCGCTAAGGGCCCGCCGTTTGTTTACCTTTGTCCCTTTTACCCTTCTCCATGCCCGCCCACCTCGGTGCCTTGTCTCTATGTCTCGCCAGCCAGCCTATCGAACGTGTTGGACGTCATCGTAAATTATGGCTCTAGTTATTAGCTGTCTCTTGTTGTTGTTGAGACTCATGGAAGAACAAGCAAACCAGATTAGAGCACCTCTCTGTCGGAATTGGAAAGTGCCTCCATTGAGACAGCAGCGTTTGGCTGCAAGCCCATTTTCTTGACTCCTTCCAAGGCCGAAACCAATTTTCCAGCCTCAACGATTGAACAACAAAAAACGATTGGCCAAATTGGCGATAAAAACAGAGGGGCCAAGGCTAAAGGCTGGAGAAAATCATCACCAAGGAAACACGAGCTCGGATTGTTGGAAGGCCGGCAAAGTATCCAGAATGAATTAGGTGAAAGGCAATCCAGCTTTTGTGTTTAGCTCATTTTATGACCTGAAGCAATGGACGGTTGGCCCTAGCTGAACAGACGTTAGCTTGGAGGGAGCCATGGAGTTGCAAACAAGGTGAGTCATGGTCAGTGGAGTGGGTTTGAATTGAGCTTTCCGGCTTTTTGAAGTTGCACAACGAGCAAT
>Ga0268247_10000302_pt1 | contig 17292 bp, 17 predicted proteins | sample AgamicOrMae_FD_200245 | JGI IMG/M metagenome (GOLD analysis project Ga0268247, IMG submission 200245) | Agave microbial communities from Guanajuato, Mexico - Or.Ma.e (v2) (version 2) | ecosystem: Host-associated > Plants > Phyllosphere > Phylloplane/Leaf | place: Guanajuato, Mexico | collected...
GTATGAGTGTGTGTTTGTGTGTGTGTGCATCCGATGGGACAGAAGTTATCGCCATTAGAAAGTGCACAGAAATGAGTTTATATGTCTGTGTGCGTGTGTGTGAGTGGTGTCTTTTAGCTGTTTGTGTGAGCGTGTACGAGCGAGAATCCACGCGGCAAGCGTATGTGTGTGTGTGCCGGGAGCGAAAACATGGCACAGACCTTGAACGAAGAGCATACAAATGTGCGGCACCTCCCAATGGTGGTCTGTGCGGCACAGGGAACAGAAATCGCCCATCAAGTGTGTGTGTGTGCGCGCTTCTATGGCTTGAGTGTGCTTATGAAGTTGTGTGTGTGTGTGCGCTTGAGTAAAGTTGCACAGGAGAATCTGGTGGGCCTGTTACTGTGCGTAAGTGAAATTTTTCTCTGAGCAAGGCGAACCTTGCACACTGATGAGACGGCGCGCGATTTGAAAAAACTTTCTCCTCGCCATTCAGCAAGCTTACCACAAACAACAACAACAACCAGAAGAACAACAACGACAGGGGCAACAACAAGCGCCAGCCACGCATTAGCAAACAGCAAGGAGCGGGCAAAACAATCCCATCCATCCCTGGCGGTATTCTCACCACGAAGCCAACTGGCCAACAGGATGTCTTGCGCCACACTGGCTAACAACACGCTGGCCACACTCCACTGATGGCCCCACATTGACGAGGGGCACGGACAGAGTGGCCCCTCTTGCGTCACAGACAGTCATTCTGCGTGAGGCCCGCTCGGGCCATTTGCGCGGCTCGAGCACTGCCGCTTGGCAAACCATGAGCAACCGCTGGCCCACTGGATCTGTCTGTCTGAATGCTCGTTTGTTTGTCTGTTTATCTGTTTGCCTGCGCCCATGAAAACGATATCGCACACAGTCGGCCCACAAGTTGGGCTCCGGCCAGTGCCTCATCGCTGGCTGGTCGCCGCCACACACTGGCCCTTCTGGATGATTTGTGTCGCTGTTTGTTACTTTTCGCTCGCAAACTTCGCTCGGCCAGTCGCTCTCGATCGGCCGAGCTCCTCAAATCATTGCTGCCGCCCGACACTTTGAGACGAGAGGCACATGGCTCGCTGTTGTTGTTGTTGTTTTGCTTGGACTTTGTGATGCTCTTTGCACGATAATCCGAAGCAATTTTTAATGGAGCCTTCCAATGCAGACGGGCAGAAGGCCACAGAGCCGAAGGTCGCCACTCGCACTTGGCTCAACGCCGTTCAGCCATCTCATTTGGCCCGACGCACACACACAAAAGGGGTAACCTGAAATGAAACTTGATTAATGTCCCAATCTGGGCCGCGAAAACATGTGTTCGCGATTGTTTGCATCGACAGCGCCGCGCCGACGCCATCCCTGGCCATCGGGGGCCGTGTTTGTGGCGGCCTTCGAGTGGTCATGGTCGGTGCAAAGGGCGCCGGCGGCAAGGCGACCATGACGCCCGAGCGAGCTGTGCGATCGGCCGTGCGAGTGCGATCGGTCGTGCGAGTGCGATCGGTCGTGCGAGTGCGGCGAGCGCGTATGATCGTTCTGACACTTGTGGGCCCAGTGCACAGTCCACAGTGCAGTGGGCGCACACGCGCCGCACGCGCCGCACGAGTGTACGCGCACACTGCACACTGTATGACGGGGGGCGTGCACGAAGGCGAATTGTGAAAAGTGCCTCTCTTGCTCTGCCCACATTGTGATGACTTTTCCACCGGCCGCGCTCGATCTCTCAGCTCCAGTCTCGACAACTGCCTCTCGCTGTCTAACTGGCTCGCTTTCTCCCATTTCTGCCACTGGGTGTGGGTGCTGCTAGTGGTTGCGGGCGTGGCCCTGGCTCAATAACTCTCGATAACAAGCCACCACTGACAGCAGAGGAGGCGTCACACGAGAGCGTGTCAAGTGGCAGCCTCCCCCAGCTCCTAGAGGCTCGCTCTATTGTATAATATATATTGTGCTCTTGGGCCTGCCTCTTCTGCAAGTTCCATTGGGCGCCGCCAAACACTTGTTCTTTTCGAGACGCGCTGGCCGTCCATTTGGGGCTGCCAATCATTCAATTTGGCCAAAACAAGCGCCAACTTAGCGCGTCTCCTCCACGCGCGCCCAAACTGAGACACCAAATGAAAGGGGCCGAAAAATAATCGATCCAATTCGAGGGATCCAACGAAGGCAAGTTAGCGCGCCCAGTTGACAAAGAGCTCATGCAAACTCGCCCGCAGAGACCAACTAGCTCGCCACTCTGCCGCCTTGCTATTCTGTTCTTTTCTCCGCAGCCGCTCAGGCCTCTTGGCCCAGTTCATGGCCCCCAACAGCAAGCTTGTCAGCCTGCTGGCAAGCCATTCGGGCCGAGTTCATCATTTGGCCTCCTCTCGAGCCGGCCCACTGGCCGCCTAATGCTCGCCCTGATGATCTGGACTGCACAGTTTCCCCTCGGCCTCGTGGACCATTCTGCTCGCCCTTTGCTGTGGGCCCGCTCGGCGCCTCAGCCGGGCGAGGCTGAGGCGAGGCCCTCATTGTAGTGGCCGTTTGGGTGTTTGTTTTTTCTCCTCGTAAACAACAAGCGCCACTCCAGAGGAACATTCATAAGTCTTCCGATTGATCCGCCGGCCCAATGGGCGAGCCCAGCGGCACGCACCAATGGGCGCCCCTCGCAGCTGCTCTCTGCGCTGCAGCGGCGAGTGTGCGAGTTTTCTTCGCCCGCCGCCAGAGGGCGCGTGCGAGCCGCGCGGATTGGCTCGCAGTGGCAATGCAGTGGGCGCCCTAGTATCTAGCATCTAGTATCTAGTATCTGTTGCCGGTGGGGCGACCTTTGGCGACCTTCGGGCGGCCGTGAGAACGTCGCAGCAGTTGGGTCTGATGGCGGCCCAGCACTGCTCGCACTCGTAGCGCATTCGCCGGCCCACTGGGGCACGTAGTGCACACAACAAGATCGACTTTGTTGATAATTAAATGGCCATTCCAAGGGGCACGAGCTCAGCATGGCGACCAATTGGGCCGCTCCGGAATGGCCGATGGGTCGATTAAAACGTCAGCCGCGGCCAGACGGGAGAGTCTCAGGCTGGCGAGCCGATTCGTTGCCGCGTTCGACAGGAGAGCGAGCTCGGCGAGGATGGTTAGGCTGGATGGCGAGCGGGCCAGCTTGCGATCTTATCAGATCTTCTTGGCGCATGTTTGCCGGCGCGGAATCTGCGTCATTTGTCAGCGCGTTTGGCGCCCAGACGCTTGCGCCACGGCGGAGTGGCTAATGTGCGGCGCTGTGGGCGCACCCTAAGGAGTGTTGCAGTCGCGAGCCTTCTGGGCGCTGGCCAGTCCAGTTGCGGCGCCTTGCCAGTTGCGGCTGGCCCTTAGCGCACGACACACGCCATGCAAATTCCTGCCCAAAGGTCGGCCCACTTCAGCGCCGCCTCTCACTCGAGACTGGCTAGGCTAGAAGCCCGCTGGGAAGGGCGCGCCACTTGGCGGTGTAAATTTATATCCTCGCCAAGGAAGTGGGCAACTTTCATCGCCCCATTGATCTGGCGAGCTTGCGGCTCGTCGGCGGCCAGTTTACTTAGCCGCAGCTCGTCACAAATGGCGCCCAGAAGGCGAGCGGGCGGCCAGAGGGCGAGCGCACGCCCACACGAGCCAGGAAATGTGTCCGAGAAAGTTGTGTGTCGCTGCGGATCATTAGCGCAAGTGGCCCGCTTTTCAGCCCACTTTTCAGCCAGCTTTTCGGCCCGCCTTTGGCCGCCTCTCAGCCGAGCTCGGCCAGCCTGGCGGCCACAGTCTGGCGCCCGCAGTCTGGGCGAGCTTGGCGCCGGAACTGGACGCTGATGCGAGCCGCACGCTTGCAACAATTCATTACTCTGCAGCGGCCGAGCAGCACCAGCGACACAACATCAACAACAACAAACTCAGCAAGGAGCAACAATGGCGGCGGGAAATGGCGTCTGGCGAGCACTGCCACTCGGCCGGCCGAAGCTGCGGGCCGCCACCTCGAGGCAAGGGGCAAGGACGATAAATCAGCCCGGCCAAGAGAGGGCCGAGATGGCGCCCCCAAGTGCTCTTGGGCGCCGCTGGGCGCTCGGCGGGCGGCCCAAGTGGCGGCCGGCCAATCGAGGGGTGCGAGCGCCCCCTCCTCAGCTCCAGGAAGGCGCCCACTCGCATCCGAAGGCGCCGGCAATCGCCTAACAAGTGCCCCTGGTTGTGTGCGGCGCGCCCGCCGCCACGCCCCTGCGCTGGAGTTCCCGCGAACTGCAGTGCGCGCACTTTAGAGAGTGTGCGGGACGGCCCGCGCGCGGGACAAGAAAGTGCGCAGAGGGGGCGGCGCGCGTTGTTTACCCTGCCCGTCGGGCATCAATCATGCTTGGGGACAAGAAATCGGCTTCCACATTCAATTAACGGAGCTCGTTGCGGGCCGGCGCCATCGGGCCTTCGGTGGGGGCCAGTCTTTGCCCACTTCGGGCTGGGAAAATCGTAAAGTCGGCGGAAAAAGGGCGCCCGAACAGGTAAGGGTAACCTTTTTGTGCCGACGCCGCTCGGCTGATGATAAATTGATGGCCAAGTATGGGCGGCCAAGTGGGCGAAGCTGCGCCGAGCTGCTGGAGGAGTAGGAGGCGCCTCTCCAGTTGCAGGTGGGTCCATTTTGGAGCGGCGGCGGCGGAGACCAAAAGAGGGGGCGGCCAGTCGGAATTAGCTGGCCGAGGGGGGCGGGCAATCGAGATTTATTGACTGGGCCTAGGCGAGTTGGCCGCGCCACAGCCGCGGCCACACGAAGACCGGCCGATGTCGCTCTCTGCGGCGCCAGAGAGCATCTCTCGTGACTGGACGGCGGCGTGCGTCGCGCCCGGTGGTCTGCGGGCTGGCTGGAGAGCTGGAGAGCGCGCACCTGTCGGCCGGCGGCGACTCTCGATTGTTTGGCCTCGGCCATTGCACAGCCTCGCTACAGAGTATGCAAACGGGTGCGCCGAGCGCGCTCACTGTGCCGCACTGGCGTCTCCGAGCTGGCCGGGCTCGTGTGGCCCATTAATCATGGACCAAGGTGGACTGTGTTTGGGGGTGTGTGCCGCTTAAATCATGTGCGCGAGCCGGCAAATGCACGCACTCGACTATGCGCGCGCAGCCGCCGCGCATCGAGATTCGGCGGCGCAGGTGGCGCGGCGACCGCAATCAGTGTTGCGGATCCGCCGCCGTTCATGTTCGGCCCGTTCGGCTCGGTGCGCCGTTCTGGCTCGCCGGCGGCCCATTCCAGATAGCTGGTCGGTGGTTGACTCTCGCTGGCTCGCCGCCAAAAGGGGCCGCGTTAATTTGCGGCCAGGCCAGCTCGAGGGGCGCCCAGCGAGACGGAGCCCGCGAGCAAACGGGCAGCTGCAGGGGCGCGCATATTCCGTCCTTCCGGCCGCCCATGCTGACCATTTGCGCCACTCTGAGCCCACCGCGAGCTGACCATTTGGGCCGCTCGTCGTGGGGCATAATGCGCCGACCAGTGAGCTTTGCCGGCGGTCCAATCCAATTGTCTTGATACAATTTCCATGATGGAAGTGGCCGCCAGTCTGTCCGCCGCTCGTGCATAATCAACAAGATCACAGCGGCTCATCTCTGGCCATTATTTTGGGCTGGCCAATTCGCAGCTCTCAGCCTGGAAGCTTCCAAAAGGCGGCCGCAAAGAGACTCTGCGTCTCTGTGCAGAGTGAGAGAAAGACTCTCAGTCTCGGAAAGAGAGAGATGGAAAGCCAAAGAAAGAGATGGAAAGCCATGAAGCGGCTGAGGCTGAGGAAGGGCCGTCATTTGGCTGTGGCGAAAATGAGGCAAAAATGTTAATCCCAGGCGGCTGATTAATCGCCATTGCCCAATAATGAACTTGTAAATCATCTGATTAAAGTTCCGATGAGGCCGAGCGGGCGGTAATTGTTTCTGGCGCTGCTCATTTATTAGTCATTTTTTCTCTGCCCACAAGAATGAATGAGCAGCAATGAGAGATCACTGCAACCATTGCACAAAAGGGCCGCAGACTAGCTTGGAAAAAACGGGTGCCAGTCGGCGAGCATTGGAGATTGAGAAGCGTGAGAGCTCGAGAGCTTGAGAGAAGCCGCCGAGATTTGGCAGTGAGGAAAACTGGTTTGCTATTTGTGTGTTCTTTTTGGTTTTTCAAAGAGTCAGAATGCTCAAAAACAGCACAAACGCGTGTCTCTGTCTCTGTTTATGTTTGGGGCTCAGAAGAGAGAGAGAGAGCTGCAAACGAGCTGCCAGACACACGCCAAAGCAGAGGAGCAAATCAAATTGCCGCCAGTCTGCATGCTCAGCTTCAGGACAACAAGCTCCAGACAGACAGACACTCTCTAAGCCGGTGGTCTGCCGTCTTGGCCATAATCTCCGGAGTTAATTCTGCCTCTGCTATTCTTAGGACAATGCACAATGCTCTTTCTCTCCATTTCTGACACACACAGACACACACACTAATGCCTTCGTTTCCATTCGGCCGCCGTTTAATTGGCCGGCGAGCATTTTTCGATGATGCACCTCGAGCTGCTTGGTTGCTCGTCTCCATCATTGCGTCCACCTTGGCCGAGCAAAGAGGAGCAGCACAAGAAGGAGAAGAGACAGTCTCTCGTCTTTAAGTTTGGCCCACGAGAGACTGTCTCTTTTCCACAGAGGCCGTTCTGCGCCTGCGCGACGCGCCACTGATACAATGGCAAAGTGGCGCCCCTCTTTTAGCTTGTGCGCAGCTCCACTGTTTCACTTGTTCCTCCTGCGCTCGGCCACAGTCTAGCTCGCTCGCCCTCGAGCCTCGTCACTCCAGTCTCGCTCGGGAGTTGCATTTCAGCCGCCGAGACACTCACAAGTAGCGCCAATTGCGCCAATTGCTCAGCACCCAAAGCGTCTCCACTTGGGCGCCCACTTCTTCCGGCTGGCCTGGAAAATGATGTCTGCCTTGCGCGTGCAGTTTAGAGCGATGGACGCACCTGAAAATATTTTACCGTCTCGCTGGGTTGCCGGCCGGCGAGCTAGGCGCGCGGGAGGCTAGAGCTAAGGCTAGAGAAGCACTCCTAATAAGCCGGAACAATTAAAAGTGTTTGATGCGTTTGGAGCGCCGGAAGTATCCAAAGTCATTGAATAATTGTCAAATTCGCAAGCATTTCAAGAGAAAGAAAAGGTTGCAAGAACTGCAAGAACTGCAAAAACTGCAAGAGCTGCAAGAGCTGAGGAAGTTACGCAAGTTGCAAGAGCCCCTAGGGCCTCCAGATACTAGGGCCTCAAGATGGAGCCGCAGACCAAGCGGCTGGCCTTCAAGTGGGCGCACAGAACAGAGATGAAGAGTCGCGCCACCAAGTCAAAGGGCGGCCCCAGAGGAAGACTTCCGCTCGTGGTGGCGCTGCTCGTCTTTAGCCTCGACCTTTGGGGCGTCTTCGCGCCGGCCGCCCAATGCAGCGTCTGGGCCGCTCAGTCTCCAGCAGAAGAGGCTGGAGACTCTTCGGCTCGCTGGGGCGCCTCAAGTGAGCGCTGGACTTTGGCGCGAGAAACAGAAGAGCAGCAGAAGAGGGCAAGTTCCAATTTGCGGCCAACCTTCGAGCTGGAAAAGTGGCCCGCAGCCAAAGGTGAGTCGAGCGGCATTCAAGCAGAGGACTGGGCTCATTTGGGGCTCCAGTTAGACGTGTGGGCGCACCTTAGGCTTGGTGGCCACCCTTTTGGGTAACAGAGAGTGATGCCGGCGTGCAATTGGAGCGCGTCCATCGAGCGTCTGAGTGTGGCCGAGCCTTGTTTGCCGGCGAGTGTGGCGAGCTCGTTATCGTTGCGGCCGAGCTAAGGTCTAGCTTGGCGCCTGTTTCGGACTGCGGACTTTGGATTGGGCGGCGGATGGAAATTGGGCAAATTACTAGCCGCTTGAGCTGGCACCTTTGGGCCCATTGGATGCAGTGGAAGTTGCAGTCTGGAAGCAGTGCTCTGAGTGTGCGGCTCGTGCTTGGCTCTTGCTCTGCCGGCCAGATAACAGTGTGCGGCAACGTGCGAGCAAAGCGCAGGGAATCGGTCGGCGCGCAGCCGAGCGGACGGGCTTTTGTTGGGCCTTTGCTTGGAAAAAGCGTCGCGCAAAGAAAACAAGAACAAGCAACACAACACTGCGCACCACAATGCAGGCTTTTTCCTCTTTTTCTCCACGCGAGAGGCACGGCGCGCGTCAAAAATAGGATTACATTTCTACGCAGCGTTGCACAGAAATCTGTCACCCTATTTTTGGCGAATAGTGCGCGAGCGCCGCCCGGCCGCAAACTGGGCGTTTAAATCTCGATGCAGAAATTAACATTCCCCCTAGGCGAGAGAGAGAGACCCTTTTGGTCTGCTGCCTCCAACTTCGGCTGGTCACACTGGCTGGCCTGAGGGATGTGTCGCGGCTGGCGAGGGGCGGCTCATCTTGTTTGCAGTCGCCTTTTTGCTGCTAGTCTCGCTCCTTGTCTCTTCCTCTTGCCCTCTTGCTCTCTGGCTCGTCTCGCTCGCCGCCGCCTCGACCTCAAGCTCAAGCTCAAGCTCGAGCTCGAGCTCGGCCACCGAGCAGCGCGGACGTTTTTTTCCAGCGGCCCCCAACATCTGTCGCTTGCGCTCGTTATGATCCATTGAGCACGCAACTGAGCCGCTCGCCGCAGCAGAGCAGCCTCCACGCCCCGCCGGCCCTAAGGTCGGGCGCCACTTTTAACTTGTTCCCTCAGCGCCCCTTGCTCAGTGCTGGAGCTGTGGCGCCCCTCAGCCAACGGAAAACGTGCATTCGGCATCAAATTAATACTAAATGATTAGACCTTCACGCCCTCGCCCTCGCTCTCGCCTCAGGCCTTTGGCGCCCTTCCGGAGGCTCCGGCTTGCTCTGGGCCCCTTTTGCTGTGCACTTGGCCGAGTGGCGCCCGCTGGACGCCACAATGGGCTAATGATGCCGGTCGCAGGCGCATGATTAGGGCGACCAGTTAATTGGGCGCCGGTCTCAGTGCGGTGAGTTTGCATGATACTGCGCGCATTATGCTCGCAGCCCAGAGACTGTGTGCGGCCCGCAGACTGTGTGCGGCGCGCGCTGTGCAGCAAATCCAGCAAGTGCAGCCTATGGAGCAAGTGCAGTCAGTGCAGTCAGTGCGCGTTGGACACGCACTTTTGGGGCAGCCAATTTTGCCAATTTTGTTTGTCTCTGGCCACCGAGACTTCTTTTCAAGGCCGGCCAACAATCCGCCTTTTTGTCGCCCTCTCGCTCTGGCGCCTCCAACTTCCAACTTCCAACTGGCACACACAATGGCGCCCACACTGAGCCCAGAGGCCAGTTTAATTTGCCTTTTCCTCGCTCGCCGACTGGACGCCAACTAAGTGGTCAGCTTTTCACACTTCTGCGCCCCTGCTCTTCATTAAGAAATCCGTTTCTGGACGAGAGCGAGAGACTGTGTCTGGCCAACTGCTGTTTCGCGGCTTGCTTGCTGCCCTGCTTGCAACCAGAGCCAATCTATTATTCATGCAACAATAACGACAAAGCTGCGGAATCAATTCCGGCACAATGCCAAAATGCGGCTCCTTTTCGGCCACGCTGGAGGGGCAGCCACGGAGCCAAAAAGACGCTCTGCCCCAATTGGATTTCTCGGCCCCAACTGGTCCCGACTTGTCAACAGTCACACTGGCTTGTCGTCGGGCGGCCAATTAAAGCGGCCAGCTCGAGCTAGTCTTCGGGGCTTGCCAATTTAAAGCGCGGCCCATTGTCTGCGGGGGGCGCACGTGGACGCACTGTGGCCGCCCCAAACAGGCCCCAAACGGAGACAGTCGCTCATTAGACTGCCTTTGGGATCGTTTGGATCATGCTCCTGGAGGATCTTCCAAATTTCTGCCAGTTCTTGTCGCTTTCCTGTCAACATTTTGGCGGTTTTTGGCCACCGAAACAGACTAGAAAACTGCCGAAAACTGACTCGCCCCAGTCGGCCGCTGACGAGCCGCGTTCAGTCGCACAAGAAGAGCACAAGAGACGCACGAGAAAGGCACAAGAAACGCACACTATCCGCCAAAAGTATGATGATAAATTTCTGTACGATGCTGCGCACAAATGTAACCTTACTTTCGACGCGCAATGCACAAGAAGCTCTGCTCCAAACGATTGCTTTGCCGCTCAAGCTCCATGGCTCGACTCTAACACTAAGCACTGGTTGCGGCAGTTGCAAGAGTGGGCCGCCTTTTGCCTTTTGATCATGTTTATTCATGAAAAAATGATAAATTTTACGTGTTCCTTGTCAGCAGTGCAGCGGCACAAAGCATAATGGGCCCTGCCAAACATCCTCGCCGCCCGCTCGGACCCCAATTGGCCAGCTTCTTGGCTGGCTCGTCTCTAGCCAGCTCCTCTCCATTGGCAGCTAAGCAGCGGCTCGCTCACTCCGCTCGGCCCCACACTCAATCGAGCTTCCATTTGGAGGAACCGGAAGTCCGGCCGGCGAGGAGGGACGATGCTAAATGGCTTTTGGGCAAGCTCATGATGTCGCAACACTGAGATTTGCAGCTTTTAAACACCACAACTTGAGAGTGTCTCGCACAGTGCTTCTTGCAACTGGAGAGCTGCTTGGGGCGGGCGCGTGCTGCCTCTCGGCGGCTCTCAGCAGTGTGACGGCTGCAGCGAGAGAGAGCCACTCTCTCTCGCAGTAGTGGGGCCTCCTCCAGTGACTGTTGGCGGCTGAATTCCGGTTTGTTTAAGCAAAATATTCAATGATTTATGGCCCATAGGAGCAGGAGAACCAAGGCAGAGGGGCGCACAAATGCACACTCGCAAGCTCGGGAAATGCACCAGAAGGCGGGACAAACAGGCCAATGGTTGAACAGAAGTCGCTTAGGACTAGTGCCGGCGTGTGCTGGCCACATATTGGGGCGCCCGCTCGAGCTGGAAGCCATTCAACAAGCAATCCATTGGATTGCTTGTTGAATGGATGACAAGAGTCTCGCGCGCCATTGGCCTGACTCGCACTGTGCGCTGCACTGCATCTCGCAGACTGTATGCACTCGCGCAATGGCAAAGAGCACTCTGCTTTCCCACTCGCACACGAACCTCTGCGCGCTGAACGCAGCACAGACTGTGTGCAGTGCCCCAATTGGCCCAATGGGCAAACACGCGCTTAATGGAGCGCGCGGCCCTCCAGTGCTGTTGCGCCATTGGGCCGCCCGCTCGCCAAGCCCCAAAAGCCGCATCTACACACAGTCTCTCTCTGTCTCGCCAGTCCGGCCGGACGGGGCCCGCTTGTCGTCGTGCGGTTTTGGATTTCCCGGCAAACACAAACTGTCTCTCACCTCCGGCCGGGCGGCTGCCGCGCGGCGCCATCCGCCAGCCTAATGAGAGCGCCCCAGTGGCTGACACACACTCGTGGCGGCCACATCGCCGCCCGAAGCTAAGCTCATCGCGGCCGCCCATTGGCAGCGCGTCCACAGGCTGACGAGCGGCCTGGCGAGGGCGAAATTGCGAGATGGGGCCCCTTTTGAGCGAGAGAGAGAGGCCGATGTTGCGCGGCGGGCAGTCGTGCGGCCGAGTTGTGGGCGACAAAGTGGACTGTCTGCTGTCTGTTTGCGCGACAAGAGACAGTCTGCGCCGAATTGGCCGCCCGTTTATTCAGCCGAATGAAACTGGAGAGTCTTCAGTGGAGACTTGCGGCTGGCAAAGACTCAAGACGCCAGGCAAAAGTTCTACGAGCAGAGGAGTCGAGTTGCTGCTCTGTGAGGGACAGTCAGCGGCGAGCACACTGCGAGTTGCATTGCACTGCGCGCGATTGCATCGAGCGCCACTGCATTGACTGCGATAGGCCGCACTTTGCACACACTCGTGCATGCAAAGCGCGGCCAAACTTATGATTATTATTATTGCCGCCGCCACTTCTGCGCCCGATCGAGGCGCCGCTTCCGCTCGAGAACTAGAGCTAAGGATTGGCCGCCGCCTTTTCCACCGCCCCAGACCACTGGCCGGCGGTCAGTGGGCGGCTCTGGAGATGGAATTAATCCAATAAGCGCGGCGATCTGGAGGCCGCTTTTTCATCCAACTCGCGTGGGTGCTGCCTCGCCCTATGCAACTGAGCCGTCCTGGACTGTGTGCGGCTGCAATCCACTCTTTTCCACTCGCAAAATGTGACTCGCAAATATTCGCCAAACATTCCCAGCCGACTCGCAACTGCCACTCTCTAGCTCCACTCGCACGAGTGCGCCTCCACTTCCGGCGCCTCTCGACTCGCTCGAATGCGAATAGACAAACAAACAAACAAACAAACAGACAGACAGACAGACAGACAGACAGACGGGCGACAAATCTGGCCCATTCTTCTTTTCACTTGGCCCCTCCAACTGGCCACTGACCACTGGCCACTGTCTAGTTTTCGCTGTCCAGCATTCGCTGTCCAGTATGTTCGCCGTCCAGTCGCCGCAGCTAAGCTCCGGCGGATCAGGTGCGCCCGCTGGCAGTGGAAAATATTGGCCGCTCCTTAGGGTGGCCCGCATCTATCTGCCCCCTTTCCTCCTCCTTTTCGTTGGCGCCTCCGTGTTGGCCGGAAGTCGCAGTTGGACGTGCAAATGGGCGGCCCAAATCGACGTTTCTTGGGCGAGCTTAGTGCTGGCTTGGTGGCGCGTTCGCTGGCGAGCTAGCTGGCGAGCTTGCTGGCGAGCTTGCTGGCGAGCTGACTGGCCAGCTTTGGGTCAATTCAATTGGATTTGCCGGCCGCTTTTGGCTGCCAGTTTGGCCTCCACTTTTCCTGCCAGTTTGCTGATCCCAGTCGGCGGCTTTGGCTTCCAGTGTTTGTGTTTGTGTTGCTTTCTGGGCGCAATTGTTTGCCTCTGTGAATGGAGCGAGTTCATATATTCAACTGAGAGACTTGCGAATAAGCAAGCCAAAAGCCGAACGAAAGGAAGCTCGAGAAGGAGAAAGCGGCCAGCCCGAAAGGCCGAAAAGAGTGCGCATGAGGCGGCCCTAAGCATTGGCCACTGAGCCTTTTTATACTTTGCCTCTTTTATCCTTCGCGAGAGGCGCCCATTTTTTTATTTGATATTTCATTTGGCCTCCTCCTTAGCTTTGCCCAAGCTCGACCAAGCCAGACTGGCGCCCGCAGACTAGGACTGGCGGCCCACAGACTTGGATGGGCGGCCCAAAGACGCACTCTGGCACGTCCCGGGCGGCCCGCACGTAGCCCAAAGCGGCGCCTCATCGCCACTCGAGTTTCCGCCACCAAGCCACTTTGCATCGCGCCCCATCGATGCCAGTCTCTAGTGCGCGCGCCAGACTTGCGGGCGCGCAGGTGGCCGCCCGCAAGTCCACGGGAGGCCAGTCTTTGGCGCAGGTTCCAAGGAAAGCTCAAGCTCGCCAACGGGGCTCTCTGCTCGCCAGTGTGGCTCTCCGTCCGCCGCTCGCCAGTGTCCAGCCCGCGGCTCTGGCGCCGCACTTTGGCCGCCAAAGTGAGCCCATTTTTCTCCCCCAATCGCCTAATCTGGCCCGCGAACTGCGCCAGGTGCGCTTGGGGCCGGCGGGCGCTCCTAAGGCGTCGGGCGGCCTTGCGAGTGGCCCGCCGGACGCGCCCCTGCCGCCCGGATCAAGCTGGCCAACGGCGGCCAACTCGAGCCGGATTAGCGCGCCCGCCGGCCAAGTGGAGCGGCGCCAGTTGGGCGGCCAGTGGCGCCCTTTGGAGCGGCGCTCGCGAATTTGGGGGCGCCGCTTTAATTCATTTGCAACTTCCGGCGTCACGCGAGCAACTCGGCCAACTGGCCAACTGCTACACGTTTGCCGCTTGCAGTTAGCGTGGACTAGTACTGCTGCACACTTGGCGTGCACTTGCTGCACGGCGCGTCCACTGCGCTCGTCTGCTTGCTGCACACACACAGTGCACACAAGTGCACACAACTGCACACACTTGCGGCCCAATGGAGCACAGCGCGCCCACTGCAACACACTGTCTCCGCCCGCACACTGTCCTGCGCCTCTCTGGTGGTCCATCTAGAAAGCGCCCGCCACTTCCGGGCCGCTCCCCCGACGGCGAGCGGCCAATTGGGCCCTGGGCGGCCGCGTAACGTGAGCCGCGGAAGTGTCAGCTCGGCGGTGGGTGTCACTTTTGCGAGTTTTCGCCCACAACTGGCCCCCCGCGCGGCCCGCCAGCCTCGGGCTTCTCCCCCACGCGATCGGGCGCATGGAGGGCCCTCCATGCGGGCAGACCTTAGGGTCGGCCCAGAGCTGAAAAGCGGCTCTCTTCCGGCTGGGCTCGAGCAAGAGCGAGCAGGAGAGACAAGCCAGTTGGCTGGCCAGCTCCCATGAGCGCGGCGATGAATTCCGCCGGCCGCATAACAAGGACACAGCGAGCTTGGCCAAATTGATGGCCGGCCACTCTGTTGAGCTGCGGCCTGGACGGCTGCAAGGGATGCGGGCGGCCTCTGTTGCAAGTCCCTCGAGGCGGCCGAAGAGCTGGCCCGCAGTGCAAAGAGCTCCAGCGCGCCTTCTTGTCCGCGCGCCTGATTTATGTGGGCCGCCCACTGACAGTCTCTTGTTGGCCTTCCAACTGCGCCCTCTCGCAGGTGAGCAGCCGGCCGCGATCATCTCGAAAGGAAGGGGCGCATTGTCGGAGGGGCGCCGACAATGCGCCGTTCAGCCGGGCCATTTGTTGTCCTTTGGCCCTCCGCACAGGAAGCGCAGGTTGTCTTGCCGCGAGGGCAGCTTGGCCGCCGGTCGGAAATGAAAAATGCGCCCGCCAAAAGGTGGCCTCTTTCAGCCTGTTCGGCCCTTAGGTCTAAGGTCTGAGGTCTGAGGTCTAAGGTCTAGCCGCTGGTTGACTCCTGCTTCTGCTCGTCTCTCTGGCCCCCAAAGCTTCTCCATCGAAAACTGTTCCATCTTTCCCCAGCTCTGGAACAGCTTGGCCAGACGATTCCGGCAAGACCGCCGCACAGTCTTGCCGCACAGTCTCGCCGCACAGTCTTGGCGCACAGTCTCGCCGCACAGTCTTGGCGCGCGGCCAGACGGCAAGACGGCGAGCAAAAGAGCAAAAGAGCGTTGCGAGTTGCAAAAACGCTCTGTGCCACACTGAGCAGCTTTCTGCAAGCTCGAAGAGTGTGGCACTTTGCGCGCAGAGACGACGAGCTGGCCAGATCTTGATGCTGCTCACGTCTGGCTGGCAAACTGGGGCAACACTTTGCGGCCCATCATCATTCTGTGACCTTCTTCATTTCGCGATCTCAATCTTGCTCCTCGTTCCTTGCCCATTTTGGGCCCACGTCGAGCAGCCTGCAAACCATTGCTCAGTGTGCGCCATCTTGGGCCCGTCCAAAGTGGCCAGCTAGTTGGCCGACGAGCTGCTCCTCAATCACCATTGGCTTGGAAATTTTCATGAGATTTCCCAGCTCGCCAACTCGGCTTCCTGCTCTTAGTGTCTCGCCTCTCTTGGGCTTGGGGCCACTCGAAGTGGAGTGGCCACATATTGATGGCGTTCCAGGAGGCGCAACTTTCACGCGCTAACCCTTAGGACGCGCCCCAAACCTGCTCGGATGCGGCCGATCGCACATAGTCTAGAGGGCGGCTCTGTTTCCGGCGCCCTCTCGGCTGATGATGCTCCGCTGCTTGGGGCTGGTCTTCAGCAAGTGTCTGCCTTCAACTGAGTTGCACGAGCGAGACACAGCCGATGACGAAATCGGATTAATTCTCGCAACTGATCATCATCAGTTCAAAGGGCCAACTTTTCTTTCTCGTCTCGAGCCGCAAGTTGCCGGCTCTCAGCTAGACAGACCAGACTGGCCACCAAACTAGTCTCAGACGAGCTCCAGTTGGCTGAAAATTGTGCACCAAATTGGGCTCACTCACTTGGGCCACGTCTGGTCCACATTTGGCCAGTCATTGGGGCTCGACCAGTGCGAGAAACAGCGCAAGAAACACTAATGATTGGATTCAATTTCGGCCTTAATTTAGGGGCCAAATGGGAAGGTCCAAGAGGAAGCTAAGCTCAGCTCTTCTGCTGCTCACTTTTGGGCCCCACTTTTGCGGGCTTAAAATTGGCGCCCCCTGGCCAATTGGTGCCGCTTTGCCGCTTGGGAAAGAGAGCAACTTCTTCTTGCTGGAACGAGCAAGAAGAAGTATTAGTTGTTAGTCAAAGTCGTGAAGAATGTGTGAGAGATTGACTTTTGCGCAGAAATTGATTGGATTTCTCTCCTTCTCCTTCTCTTCTTCTGCCCACTTAGCTAGTTAGCTGGCCAATGAAAAGCTCAGACCAACAAGCCGACGACTTTCTGCTGCCCACTGGAAGGCCATCCGCGCGGCCTCGCCAATTGCCTTCAATTCAACTGGCCTTCTTTCTGCCTGCTTCTCGCTGGCTCGAACAGAAGAACAGCTCTTCTAATGCTCAACTGGCCCAGCCGGCTGACAAATGGGCGTCCAGAGAGCTCGTGTCTGTGCGCTTTGGGGCCCAAATTCGGCCTCCAGAGCACAGGCAGAGCACAGGCGCCGAGCAGCAAACAAGCAAACAAGCAGACAGCGAGCGGCGAGTGGCAAGCTCTCGGCAATCCTCAGAGTGTGTGCTTGTCTTCGGCAGGCGCCCACAACAAGCTCCGAATGGCGCCCACAATGCACACTGCTCGCCACGAGCGATGGCCGCTCGTGATCTCCTCTGCCCCAACGAGCAGCCCTTAGGTCTGTCTCGTCCAATGAATGCGACTCCGGCTGAATGGCGCCCGCCGGAAGTGGGCCGGCCACGCCCCAGGAGGTGGGCGAGCTTGGCGACGGGGGACTGTCTGCGGGAGACTGTCTGCGGAGGAGCGCCACTGGGCGCGCATTTGTATACGATTTTTGAGCTTTTCTGTGGAAAAATTTCTCCAAAATTCTGCAAATTTCTGCAAAATTTTGCCAAACTCCAGCCGGCCTCTGTGTGTGGTTTCTCTGTTGTCCTTCTTGCTGCTCTGCCTGCTTTCCTCTGGCCGCCTCTCTGCCTCTCTGCTTTCCAGCTCGTCCTGATTGGAGGAGAACACTCCACTTTTGGGCCCCTCTTTTCGCCTGATTTGTCAACAATCCTGCGCCCCTCAAGCCTGGCCAATGTCAGACTCTTCTCTGTTGGGCTAGTCTTCGCCTTGGACGCGCCCCCTTTTGGCTTGGCCAAAGTGGGCGGAAAAAGCCGGCCAGACGAGCAGAAATGCTTCGTCCTACTCTCTGGCCGCCCACCAAGCCAGAGAGCAGCCCCCCGAGAAGGCCAGCATCTTGGGCTCCATTTCGGACAAGCCGAATCCATTTGGGGCGCCTCTCTGGAGCTTGTTCTGCAAGCAAGCCAGTGGGCATTGTTGTGAGTGGACGCCGGTTTGAGCTTGTTCCAAACGATTGAAACATCG